>Ga0316187_10001752_pt1 | contig 18988 bp, 15 predicted proteins | sample CroRivburrow1_MG_FD_204927 | JGI IMG/M metagenome (GOLD analysis project Ga0316187, IMG submission 204927) | Coastal sediment microbial communities from Maine, United States - Cross River worm burrow 1 | ecosystem: Environmental > Aquatic > Marine > Coastal > Sediment | place: USA: Maine...
TTCAGGGAGTCAGACCAATTGAAGAGCCCAAAAAAAGTTCTATTCACTTTTTCCTTGTTAATGGTGGTTATTACATTTGTTGTAGTAGAAACAATATTATTTGCATTTTATCCAGTCGATTTTATGCGGCCATCTAATGAAGCGCCAGACAATACGTGGCTAGATATGATTCACCGCCCTTCAACTACTCCTGGGTTAGTTTATGAACTTGCTCCTGGAAAAGAGAAACCGTTCTATGGCGTCAATATAAGCACGAACTCATTTGGAATGAGAGGTCAAGAACCCATTATTCCAGATGATGAGTCAGTATGTAACCTTGTCGCTATAGGTGACTCTTTCACTTTTGGTTTGCGGGTCGCCATCAACAATACTTATGCAAAAGTTTTGGAGCATTTACTGACAAATGACTCACCGGAGAAAACAACGCAAGTCCTAAACTTAGGAGTTGCAGGCTATTCGACCAAGGATGAAGTTTCGGTTATCAAGCAAAAAACGATGGAATGGAATCCTGACCTTATTATCCTTGGGTATGTACTCAATGATCCCGAAACTGATCCTATCCAACCTCTTCATTCACATTATCACGAGCCGAAGTGGTGGCAATACACGAATATCACTAGGCTGCTAGCACTATCAATAAAAAGGTTCAAGATAAAACATTATGGCAATGGCGACTATCTTCGATATTTGCATGCTCCAGATGGAGATAAATGGCAAAGTGTCTTACAAGCATTTACAGGCATTCAAGGCATATCTGAGAAGCATGATGTTCCAGTTCTTCTCGTAGTCTTTCCAATGTTAGCTTCCGGCATATGGTCGAATTATCCTTTCCGGGATTTACACAGTCAGGTGACTGATGCCGGAAGCAAAAGTGGATTCTATACTGTTGATTTATATGATACTTTTTCTACATATCCACCAAAGGAGCTGATGGTTGCAGCCAATGACCCCCACCCAAACGCGCTTGCCCATGCGTTAGCAGCAAACGCCATATTTCAAGCGATAAAGCGCTTCAGTTTGCCTATATGCGAGAACCAAGAGACGAGCAAAAGCTTACGCTAGAAAAGGAATACCCATTTACCATTGTGCTTCTCCACGCCGGTTTTAATGAGCCAAGTTACGAGTTATTTACTTGGTGTATACAAGCAATGTCTACTCTTGATAATCGCTGACGGTTCCATAGTGGATATACTACAACAGCACCCGCTCGATGCCGCCATTGGATACGCGGCTGATAAACGCCTGCTGCCAGTTCTCACCATACAGACGACGGGCAAGTTCGACGACGATGTAATCAGCTTGCAACGAGGTTACGCCCTCCAGCCGCGATAAGCCCTGCAGGCAAGACGGGCAGGACGTGAGGATTTTCTCCGGTGCTTGTTCGCCTTTGGCGATAACCGCCTGCTTGGCCAGGGTGATTTCCTCCTCCTTGCGGGCGCGCACCTTGCCGGCGATGTCAGGCCGGGAGACAGCCAGCGTGCCGGCCTCGCCGCAACAGGGGCCGGAGGCCTGGGCATCCGCGCCCAGCAGTGTTTTAACCGTTTCTGCCGAACCGTGCCGCTTCAGCGGCGTATGGCAGGGCTCGTGGTAGACATAGGGTTTGCCATTCACGCCATCCACGTGCACGCCCAGCTCCATCAGGTATTCATGGATATCAATCAGCGGCGCCTCGGGAAACACCTGCTCAAGCTCATAGCGGGCAAGCTGGTCAAAACAAGTGCCGCAAGAAACCACCACCGCCTCGAAATCGAGGTAGGACAGCGCATTCTTCAAACGATGAAACAGCACGCGATTATCATAGGAAATCTTATCGCCGCGTCTGGCGTCGCCGCTAGCCGTGGACGGATAGCCGCAGCACAGGTAGCCCGGCGGCAGCACCACGTTGAGCCCTTGCTCATACAGCATCGATTGGGTAGCCAGAGCCACCTGCGAATACAGGCGCTCAGAACCACAGCCGGGAAAATAAAACACCGCCCGGTTCTCCGCTTTTTCCGGATGACGCAGGATGGGCACGAGATTTTTCTCCATGGCATCGATGCCTAGCATGTTGCGCGCGGTTTTGCCCGGTACGCCCGGCAAAGGCCGCTCGACAAAGCTGATCACCTGCGCCACCACACCATCGAGATTGCGCTTGGCCGCGGGTTTCCGTTTTGCGATGCCGAATCGCCTGGCCAGCCTGCTCAGCAGCCGCTGGCCACCATAGCCGCCGCGCACCAACACTTCGCGCATAAGCTTGATCGCGTCCGGGCGTTTGAGCGTCAGAAACAGAAGTGAAAGCTTCGATCCAAGGCTGAAACGCGCCTGACCTTTATCTTTAAGTAACGCTCGCATATGCTCGGTAACTTTGCCAAAATCGATATTAACTGGACAAGGCGATTCGCATTTATGGCAGATAGTGCAGTGATCGGCCACATCCTGCAGGCCGGCAAACTGGGCGTAGGAAATACCTCCGCCGGTTTGCGCCTCATAGAGAAAGGCCTCGATGATGCCGGCCGTGGCCAGAATCTTGTTGCGCGGCGCATAGAGCATGTTGGCGCGGGGGAAATGCGTGTTGCACACCGGCTTGCATTTGCCACAACGCAGGCAGTCGGCGATCTCCTCGGAGAGTTCCGTCAGGTCAGCCGCCTCCAGGATCATGGCTTCCATCTCCAGCAAGTTGAAGCTGGGCGTATAGGCAAAGCTCAGATCAGTGCCAGGCATGAGCTTGTCGCGATTGAATCGCGCCTGGGGGTCGGCCTTGGCATTGTAGGCGGCCATTTCCTCCAGGTATTCAGGCTGCATATAGGACAGTTTGGTAATGCCGATGCCATGCTCGCCAGAGATGACCCCGCCCAACTCCACCGCCTTGGCCATGATCTTTTCGACCTCGTGATGGGCTGCGCGCATCATCTCGTAATCGTTGGAATTGACGGGAATATTGGTGTGCACGTTGCCATCACCGGCATGCATATGCGTAGCGATGACGATACGCGAGGACAGCACACGGGCGTGAATATCGCGCACGGACTGTTGCAGGTCGCCATGGCCGCGCAATAGATCGATCAGCGGGGCCTCCACCTCATTGCGATAGGAAATGCGCAGACGGCCATGCTGAATCAGGCGCAGCAGCGTTTCACCCTCTTCAAATGACGTTTCGCCTAGCAAATGGACGGACTTCGTTGCCGGCTCATCCAGCGAATCCAACATGCGTCGCCAACGATGCGACACCTCGCCCAGCAATTCGCCAGCGCGCTCGAGCTTGCCAGCCAGGTAGCCATCGTCCTCGATCTGCAAATCCAGCATGCGACTACTTTCAGAGTCGCTCAGTTGCGCCTGGATGCGTTCTAGATAGTCGGCCAGTTCCCTGACACAGCTCAGCTTGTTGGCCGTCGAGTTCTCAATATTGAGGCGCTCAATATAATCGCTGTATTCGGCGAGGCGTGGCAAGGGAATGACCACATCCTCGTTGAGCTTGAAGGCGCGCGTATGCCTGGCGATGGCCGCCATGCGGCCGCGGTCCGACCAGAATTGACTACGGTCTTCAGCACTGGTGGCTATAAAGCCCTCGCCATTGCTACGGCTGGCGATACGGCAAATGCTGGCGCAGGCCTTGCCCACCGCTTCACCATCATCGCCGGAGACATCGATGAGCAAGACGACGCGCGGCCGCTCGCGGCGGGTGGACTTGCTGCGGTAATCAATGGCTTTGACGTATTTCTCGTCAAAATGCTCCAGGCCCTCGATGTGCGCCTCAGCTATGCCGTCGACATGCGCCTTGATATCCACCATGGCCCGCGTGGCGTCACTGAGGTCGAAATCGAAGAATTCGCAGCATACGGTGCGCGTATGGGCAAAGGGGCGATGTAGCACGAAGCTGGCGCTGGTGACGAAGCCGTCGGTGCCCTCCTTCTGCACGCCTGGAAGACCACCCAGGGCCTTGCGCGTGACATCCTTGCCCAGTCCCGCGTGGCGGAAGAGTGAGCCATGAATGCTGAGGGTTTCCGGCTCGCCCAAAGACGTCTTGCCATCAGCGCTGAAACGGCTGAGACGGAAGCACACCTCGCCATCCGGTGGAATGCGGCCCAGATTGTGATCGAGGCGCTCGACCAGTAGCCAGTTACCATCCGGCGTCACCATCTTCCAGTCGAGCAGGTTGTCGACGCAGGTGCCCCAAATGACGGCATGCTTTCCGCCGGCATTGGTCGCCACGTTGCCGCCAATGGTGCAGGCCCACAGGCTGGTTGGGTCGGTGGCGAACACATAGGGCCTGGACGCCTCCATGACGCGGCCGGTGACGGCACCGCACTGCGCGCGAATAACCGGCGTTTCGTGCCCGCCAATGACCCGTTTTTCGACCGCCTCGATGCCGTCCAGCTTTTCGGTGTTAATCATCACCGTATTGTCATGCAGGGGCACTGATGCTCCGCACAGGCCCGTTCCACCGCCCCTGGGAATGATGATCAGGTCAAGCTCGGCGGCGACGCGCACGATGCCAGCGATTTCATGCTCGTCATCCGGGGTAATGACGGCGAAGGGGTATTCCTGCCGCCAGTCGGTTGCATCGGTGGCATGACCCACCTTGGCGAAGGCATCGAAATGCACATTGTTCGGATGAGTGGCGCGGGCAAAGGCCTTCAGCGCCTTCCTTCGGCGCGGCTTTTCCTCATCGAACCAGCAGTAGAAGTCGTCAAGCATGGCCCGCGCCCGGCCCGCCACGTTGCTGGCCAGGGTGTTCTCCACGGCTCCCGACTCAATGCGGCTCAAACGGTCTTCATGCAGCAGGCGAAGCTGTTTCAGCCGTTTTTTGTCCTCCAGAAGATCGTTTCTGATAAAGGGGTTTCGCGACACCACCCAGAGATCGCCAAGTATCTCAAACAACATGCGAGCGCTTCTGCCCGTTCGCCGCTGGGCGCGCAGAGCATTGAGGTCATCCCATGCCTCCGGACCCAGAAAACGCAGCACGATTTCGCGGTCGGAATATGACGTATAGTTATAAGGGATCTCTCTGATTTGATCGCTGCTCAAGCTGGCTCCATGCCTCTGCCGGGAATGCCACATTTGAGAATGGGCGGGCGCAACCCTATGTCAAAGCATCAGTATGAAAAACCCATGCCATGCAAGATCATGAATTTACCCACAGCGCTATGTTTAGCCCTTGTGCAAAACGCATACACAGAACAGCCCCACGGTGTGACCTGACTCAAATTAATCCGCTTCAAGCCGATATACGTTAACGGCAAGTGTGAAGGGTTGCGCTGGAGCAGGAAACCCAAACATTTCCAAGGAGAACACTATGAACAAAATCGCAGGGATTATTGCCACCATTTTATTGTTAACGGGTTGTGCCACGACACACATGCAAAACTATGTCGGCAAGGACATGCGCGACGTTATTGCCGACAACGGCGCGCCAATCAAAGAAATCGAGGTCAGCGAAACCAGGCGCGCCTTCCAGTACAACTGGGATTACGATGCCTTCAGCAACCACAACACTTCCTACAGGCTCGAACCACCAGGAAAGAAAGGCGAAACCGCGCCCAGAGGATATGCCGTTCAGTATGGCTATTTGATCGCGAATGCCGATATGCTGGTCGGCCATGCCGCGCTGAAGCCTGAATGCGCCATCACCTATGTCGCCGAATGGAACGACGCGCAGCAGAAATGGGTCGTGGTGGACTACAGGGGGAAAAACCGCCTGATGTGCTAGGCCGTCCTTGCCATAGCGGCCGGCTATTGCCATCTTCAGTGCATGGCGAAGGGAAGCACACTCACCCAGGATAAAGATTTCATGCGCCGCGCCCTGCAGCTGGCCAGGCGAGGCATCGGCGCCACTCATCCTAATCCCAGGGTCGGGGCCGTGGTCGTGGCAGATGGGCGGATCATCGGCGAGGGCTGGCACGAACGCCCCGGCTTGCCCCACGCCGAAGCCTTAGCGCTGCAAACCGCCGCAGGTGCAACCCGGGGGGCAACACTCTACGTCACGCTCGAACCCTGCGCTGCTCATGGTCGAACACCGCCATGCACCGAAGCTATCCTCGCCGCCGACATCGCTCGCCTTGTGTATGCCTCATCCGACCCGCACCCGGCCATGGCTGGCGGCGGCGAACTTCTCCGCGACCATGGCCTTGAAGTGCGTGGCGGCGTCCTGCAGGACCAGGCCGACGATCTGAATGCGCCGTTTTTTCATTATCTCAAGTCGGAGAGACCTCTCGTCACGGCCAAGGCCGCCATTTCGCTTGATGGTAAATTGGCCACGCACCGGCTTCATTCGCAATGGATCAGCAACGAGCTATCACGCCGGCACGCCCATCGCCTGCGCGCAGCCTCCGACGCAATCATCATCGGCGTCAGCACGCTCGTGCATGACAACCCCTCGCTGACCGTCCGCCGTGCGCGGCGGAGGGGCGAGCCACCATTGCGCGTGGTCATCGGCCACGACACGCCGGAATTCCGCTCCGATTATCAATTGCTAGATACAGACGCCCCTTCACGCCTGTACGTCAACGAGCATAACGAACACAGCGAGGCATGGCGGCGCGCCGGCGTCGAGGTGGTGCAGTCCGCTAACCTGGAGGCCATGCTGCATCATCTTGCCGACGATGGCCGCCTGTCGTTGCTTGTCGAGGGCGGCGGCGGGATGCTTGCGTCTTTCTTTGAAGCGCGCCTGGCCGACCGGCTGGTGCTGTATCAGGCGCCAATTTTGATCGGTGGAAAACAGTCCGTAAGCCTGTGGCAGGGTGCGGGCGTGGCGCGGGTGCAGCAAGCGCCGCGGCTGGAGAATATCGCGCATCAACGGCTGGGACAGGATCAGGTGATACAGGGAAGCATCGTCTACCCCGACGTCTAGCCCGCGGAAATGGGCATGAGGCGCTGGCCTTTATTGTTGCCTGCCGCCAGCTGGGCAGCCGGCATTGGGCTCATTTACGGCGACTGGCTTCCCCTGCCCTGGGTCGTCTGGCTTGCGCCCATCCTGCTCACGCTTGCGCTATGGAAGCCGGTGCGGGTTGTCAGTCTCTGTATCTGCCTGGGCCTGGCCTGGGCGTCGGCCATGCTGTTCTGGAACGCCGGACGCATTGCGGCGGACGACACATGGCTGGACGAACCCGTTCGCATCACGGCCATCATCCAAGGCATGCAACGCCAGCCTGGCCGCCTGCGCCTTGATTTGCGCGAGGTTGTGCGTGAAGACGGCTTCGAGCTCAATGGACTGGCGCGCATATCCTGGTATTTCAGGCGCGGCGGCCCGCCACCCGATTACTTGCGGACTGGCGACCAGGTTAGCGCAGAGGCGCGCTTCAGGCATCCACGTAATTTTCACAACCCCGGCGGCTTTGATTACCAGGCCTACTGCTTCGACGAGCAAATCGCCCTGCTGGGCAACATTCGTGGCAGCCCGGAAATCATCGCGCATGACGCGGGCATGCTGGATTTGATGCGGCAACGTATCAGGCAGGCCGTCAGCATGCTGCCGCCAGCGCAGGCCGGGGTCATCCTGGCCTTGCTGCTTGCCGACCGTAGCCAGATTCCCATCCATGTTTCCGACACCTTCATGGCCAGCGGCGGCGCCCACCTGCTGGCCATCTCCGGCCTCCACGTTGGCCTGGTGGCCGCATGGGCGTTCTTTCTCTGCCGCTGGCTGCTGACCCGGCGTGAGGCCTGGATTGTCACCCTGCCAGTGCAAAAAATATGTCTCAGCTTCGGCCTGGCCGTATCCTGTGCCTACGCCACCGTGGCCGGATGGCCATTACCTACCGAGCGCGCCGTGCTTTTGTTTGCCGCCGCCGTGTTGGCATGGTGGCTGCGGGTGAGATCAGCGCCGATCAATTCGCTGCTTGCCGCCCTGATGCTTATTCTGTGCTGGGATCCGGCGGCCATCTCCTCTATCTCCCTATGGCTGTCGTTCACCGCCACGGCCGCCCTCTTAATCTGGGCTGGCCGTCAGGACGCGCCATCGATGCGGCCGGTCATATGGCTGAAGGCCATGCTGTGGATCAGCCTGCTGGCAGCCCTGGCCACCCTGCCTTTGATCGCCTTCGCGTTTGAGCGCATATCCACCTATACCCTGCTCGCCAATGCCCTGCTGGTTCCCTTGTTCAGCTTGCTGGTCCTTCCCCTAGCCTTGCTGGCTGAGATTGCCGCGATTTGCGGCTTCGGTGAATCGGCCGCAACGTTCATGCGCTTCGCTGGCAAGGCCCTGACTCCCGGCATGGCCTTTATCGACATGCTCTATGCATGGCCGGGAGCGAAGCTGTTTGTTCCCTCCCCCTCGTGGTGGAGTGGTATTCTGTATGCGGCCGGATTGATCTATGCCGGCAGGCGGTGGCTGATGCATTATCGCCTGCACGCAAGCCTCACCGCCGTACTCACGCTCGCCGCTTACCTGCTGCTGGTCACACCGGAACGGCCGCAGGATCAGCCCAGCTTTATTGCCTGGGATGTCGGCCAGGGCGCTTCATCCAGCCTGTTTATGCCAGACGGCGTCATGGTCGTGGATGTCCCTGGCTATCCGGGCAGCCGTTTTAACGGTGGCAGCACGGTAGCCGCCGGCTTGCGCTCGCAGGGGCTGGCGCATATCGATGTGCTTGTCGCCTCGCACGCGCAGTATGATCACATGGGCGGTGTGGAACGCCTGCTGGAGCAGGTGCGCGGCATTGGCGAGCTGTGGCTCGCCGATATTCCGGCCAACCACGAGCATTCGCGCATGCAAAAACTTCTTGCCCGTATGCGTCAGGCCGGCGTCAGCATCCGTTGGTTGGCCCAAGGGGATGTGGTCAAATTTGGCGATGCGCCCGTGCAAGTGCTCTGGCCGCCACGTGGCTTCTCGGCTGTCAACACAAACAATGCTTCACTGGTGCTGTCGGTTCAGATGTCAGGCGGAAGCATTCTTTTGCCCGGTGATATCGAGAAGCGAACGGAAGCGGCTCTGCTGGATGAGGGCATAACGGAGCATGCGCTGGCGCTGATGCCACACCATGGCAGCAAGACATCGAGCACCCCGGCCTGGATAAAAACGGTGAATCCCGAGCATGTTATAGCCCAAAGCGGCCGGGACAACGCCTATGGCTTCCCCCGGCCCGCCATCGTCAAACGTTACGCCAATCACGGCAGCCGGGTATGGTATACCAAGCATGGCGCCGTCATGGCCATCGCGAGCGCTAACGGTTGGAGGCTGCGCACATGGCGGGATGAAGGCGTCAACAATCGGGCATTTGCATTGCAGTGGCGGCTAAGCCACCTATAATCGCGGTTTTTCAGGGAGGCTGGCTTGTACGAATTTATTACCCAGGGCGGAACAGTGATGATCGTGTTGCTGGCTTGCTCGGTGTTGGCGCTGACCATCATCTTCGAGCGCAGCTGGAGCCTGCGCCGTTCCATTATCATTCCCGCCAGCCAGGTGGATGAAATCGAAAAATCCGTCAATGCGGGGCAGGTGCAGGATGCTATGGAAACCTGCCGCAAACATAACACGGCCATGAGTCGCATCCTTTGGGTGGCGCTGCAAAACCGTGGCGTTAGCCGCCCGGTGCTCAAGGAAATGCTGGAGGAGGTGGGCCGCCAGGAAGTGGCGCACCTGGAGCGCTATATCGGCGTGCTTGGCGTGGTCGCCGCCATCGCTCCCCTGCTTGGATTGCTGGGCACGGTGATCGGCATGATCGAAGTGTTTCAGGTCATCAGCGTCGAAGGCGTTGGCAAGGCGGACGTACTGGCAGGCGGCATCTCCAAGGCTTTGAATACGACCGCCGCAGGCCTTACCGTGGCCATTCCGGCCCTGGTCGCCTACCGTGTCTTTGAAGCCAAGGTCAATCGCTTCGTGATTGAAATCGAGCACCACGCCCTGCGCTTTGTCGAGCTGCTGAAAGGCGAGCGCTGATGCAGCTGCGCAATAAAAAGCGCCCGGACTATATGGTGGATATCACGCCACTGGTGGATGTGGTGTTTCTCATGCTGATCTTTTTCATGGTTTCCACCTCTTTCAAAGTGGCAAGCGCCTTGAAGCTGGAGCTGCCGACCAGTCATTCGCAGGAGCAGATCCAGGAACTCGACGAGGTGGTGGTGAGCATCAACCCCGATGGCCAGCTATTCGTGCAAAATGAAGCGGTCAGCGACACAGATTTGCGCCGCCGCATCCTCAATGCCACAAAAGGCGACCCCAACAAGCGCATCGTGTTGCGCGCCGACGCCAATGCCAAGCACAAGAGAGTCGTACTCGTCCTCGACGTGCTGCGCGAAATGGGCATGGGCAAGGTGGCGATTTCCACCGTGCCCGCAACTGGAGAGCGCTGATGCGGCTGGTGCAAAAGTATGGCGGCACCTCAATGAATGGTCCCGAGCGCATTAGGAAAACCGCTGATATCATCGAGGCAAGCTGGCGCGAGGGCGTAGAAACAGCGGTCGTGGTATCGGCCATGAGCGGTGAGACCAACCGCCTGCACAAGTTGGCGCATGACCTGTGCGAGCAGCCCTTCCCGCGTGAACTGGACGCACTGCTGGCCACCGGCGAGCAGGCTAGCGCCGCACTTCTGTGCATCGAGTTGCGTCGGCGCGGTGTGGCCGCTTACTCCTACACCGGCATGCAGGCCGGCCTCAGAACCGATGGCAGTCATTTCCGCGCCCGCATTCGTGATCTGGAAAGTGAGCGCTTGGGGCTGCACCTGGTACAGGGTGAGGTGCCAGTGCTGACTGGATTTCAAGGCGTCGATGAAAGCGGCAATATCACCACCCTCGGGCGTGGCGGCTCTGACACCTCGGCGGTCGCCCTGGCCATCGCACTGAAGGCGGATGTATGCGACATCTATACGGACGTTGACGGCATCTACACTACCGATCCGCGTATCGCACCCGGCGCCCGCAAGATTGACAGTATTTCCTACGAGGAAATGCTCGAATTCGCCAGTCTGGGTGCAAAAGTGCTGCAAACGCGCTGCGTGGAGTTGGCCATGCGCTACACGATGCCCATCCACCTGCGCAGCAGTTTCGATAATGTACCCGGCACCATGGTGACGGTAGAGGATACAAGCATGGAACGAGCAGATATTACCGGCGTGGCCTACAATCGCGATGAGGCTAAAATCACCCTGGTCGGCATCCCCGACCAGCCAGGTATCGCGTCATCGGTCTTCGGACCAGTGGCGGCGGCTGGCATCAACGTGGACGTTATCGTGCAGAATGTCAGCGAGGATGGTTTGACCGACATCACCTTCACCGTGCCTCGTAGCGATTATACGGCGGCCATGCATATCGTGCACGAAATCAGTCAACAGGTGCGCGCAAGAAAGATTGGCGGCGACGATAACATCGCCAAGGTGTCCATCATCGGCGTTGGCATGCGAACTCATGCGGGCGTTGCCAAGCATATGTTCGAGGTGCTATCCAAGGAAGGAATCAACATCCAGATGATCACCACCAGTGAGATCAAGATATCTGTCGTGATCGAGGAAAAATACGTGGAACTGGCGGTGCGCGCCCTGCATCAGGCCTTTGGTCTTGATGTTGATTCAGAGCGTGGCGAAGAGCAATCTGCTAGGAATAATACATTGCAGTAAAAGCGAAAATATCGCATGATAAGATTTAAGTTAACGGAGGGTTAACGAGAGAGGGAGGCATGTATGCTAATTTTAACCCGAAGGACAGGGGAAACCATCACTATTGGAGATGATGTTCGCGTTCGTATTCTGGCGGTGAAGGGAATGCAAGTGCGAATTGGCGTGGAGGCGCCGCCGAATGTAGCCATTCACCGAGAGGAAATATACGAGCGCATATGCAAGGAACGCGAAACGGTCGATTAATTGTGAGGCGTGATTGAATGACTCTAAGATCAACCTTGTTTACCAATGTGTTTGAAGTGGTTGGGCTGTAAGCATGGCTAGAAAGCTTTCTCCTCAGCGTCAGGCCATTCTTGACTTGGTCAATGCATCAAATCGCCACTGGGATGCCGAAGAAATGTCGCGCGCCTTGTCGGATGCGGGGCATAGCATTGGTATTGCCACCGTATATCGCGGACTTGCCGCGCTGGAGACCGCCGGCCTTGTGCACAGCATCCAGATGGAAGGTAAGAAGCACTACGAGCGCGCCGACAAGGAACACCACGACCATATGGTATGCACCGAGTGCGGCGACATTCGCGAATTCGTTAACCCCGACATCGAAGCGTTGCAGGAAAATGCCGCCCGTGCCAACGGCTTCAAGATGACGGGCCATCAGTTGATGATTTTTGGCGTCTGCGGCGATTGCAAGTCCGCGAAACCATAAGTTAAGACCGCGCTTTTGGCATTTGCGCGCTGATTGTTGGCAGGTTGCCAATAAATCAGTATCTCCCTAGGGAATAAGTCGGCCCGCCCCGGCTACGTTTCCAGGCAGGCTGCCCGTACGCTTAGTCTGAAATCCTCCGCCTGAGAATGGCATCCTCGATGCGATTGCACGCCTCCTCCAGCGTCTCCTGGCTGACCGCGTATGAGAACCGCACATGTGACGGCGCACCAAAGGCCGTTCCCGGCACCAGAGCCACGCCCGCCTGATCCAGCAGCCAATCGCAAAACGCCACGTCGTCCTTGAACGAAGCCTTGTCCTGTAAGACCTGGATGCCCGGGAAGACATAAAATGCGCCATCCGGTCGCAAACAGTCAAAGCCCGGCATCTCATTCAGCCGCGCCACGAGCCAGTCGCGCCGCCGCTCATAGGTTTGAACCATGCCATGCAGCTCATCCTGGGGCCCCGTCAACGCCGCCAAGGCCGCGTGCTGAGAAATCGAACAAGGGTTGGAAGTGCTCTGCGACTGCACCGTAACCATAGCCTTGATCACGTGAGCGGGTCCGGCGGCATAGCCGATGCGCCAACCCGTCATGCAATAGGCCTTAGACACGCCGCCAACGGTAATGGTGCGCTCGTGCAAATGCGGATTGGCGGCGGCGAAACTGGCAAACGCCTTGCCGTCAAAGAGTATCTTTTCGTACATTTCATCGCTCATTACCGTCACCCGGGGGTGTTCCTTCAACACCTCCCCCAGGGCGGCGAAATCCTCCGCGCTGTAGGCCATGCCGGTGGGATTGGATGGCGAGTTGAGTACAAGCAGTCGAGTGGATGCGTTCATAACGGCGGCCAATTGCTCGGGTGCCAGCTTGAAATCGGCATCGGCCCTGGTCTGCACTATCACCGGCCGGCCGCCGGCCAGCAGGGCCATATCGGGGTATGACACCCAAAATGGAGCCGGTATGATGACCTCGTCATTGGGGTTAAGAATGGCCTGCATCAGGTTATAGATGCATTGTTTGCCGCCGGTGGAAACCAGGATGTCGGCCGGTTCGTAATCGAGGCCGTTGTCTTTTCTAAGCTTGTCGGCAATTGACTGGCGCAACTCAGGAATGCCAGCCACCGGCGTGTAGCGCGTCAGCCCGGCCTCGATCGCTTCAACCGCAGCACTTCTGGCATGTGTGGGTGTGTCGAAATCGGGCTCGCCGACACTGAGACTGATAATATCCTTGCCTTCGGCCCGCAGACTCGCCGCCTTGGCTGTGATGCTAAGCGTAGCCGAAGGCTTAACCTGTTTGACGCGGCGTGCCAGCTCAATCATGCAGCCATCATGCCTTTGCCCGCCGGTTCCGACAAGCGCCAAAACCCAAACTGGCCTTCAATATCAATCGCGAAAATTAACGAATTGCAGCGGCATATCGAAGCCGGCCTCACGGAGAATAGCGATCGTGCCTTGCAAGTCATCGCGTTTCTTGCCAGAGACGCGCACCTGCTCGCCCTGGATAGAAGCCTGCACCTTCAGCTTCGCTTCCTTGATCTTCTTGACGATACTTTTGGCCAGCGGCGTATCCAGGCCATGGCGCAATATAACATCCTGCTTAACCAGCTTGCCTGACTGCTCGCCTGCCTCAAGTTGCAGGCAGGCCAGATCCACGCCGCGTTTTCCCAGCTTGCCGCGCAGGATATCGAGCATCTGCTGTAGCTGAAATTCCGCCTCGGCCACCATTGTCACGACATTGTCATTTAACTCGAATCGGGCATCCACGCCCTTGAAGTCAAAACGGGTGCCCACCTCGCGGCTGGACTGATCCACCGCATTGGCGATCTCGTGCATGTCCACTTCGGACACAATATCAAATGTCGGCATCGTTTCTCCTCTCCAACTGCTCTCGAAATGCCTGCAACTCCAGTCAGCGCTAACAGGCCCGAATCCGATTATCATAGATGGCCGTGGAGTCCGGGGCTGCCAGCGGTCCCTGCGAACGTTCATCAAAGACAAGTTCAGGCGGCAAATGTACTTCCCTCCTTGCCTCCTCCTTCATGCATTCAAAAGCCATGCTCAATTCTTAAGGAAGTTTATTAGCTCGATCACTAGGGAAGCCCCGAGCACCATAAACACGCCACAAATATTTATCAATCGCCCCAAACCCGTCAAGCCCGTTTCCTGATACCATTCTAGGGGTATGCTCAAGCGCCAAAACCTCGATTCAAGCCATGCGGACGTACGAAGTGTACCCGTTGACGTTTTATGCGTCGGCCATGCCTCATACGATTTGACCTTTTCCGTGTCCCGCCACCCAGAAGCCGATGAAAAAACCACGGCAAGCGCCTTTGTCTCCTGCGGCGGGGGCCCGGCCGCCAATGCCGCTGTCGTCGTGACCCGATTGGGGCGAAAGTCTGCTTTCGCCGGTTATCTGAGCAACGATGTATTCGGCGAATGGCATATGCGGGAGCTGGAGCAGGCCGGCGTTGACTGCCGCTTGATCGTACGTGGTGAAGCGCCTTCGCCTCTATCCACCGTACTCGTCAAACCCGACGGCCAGCGCGCTCTGGTGAACTACCGTCAATCGGACCCGCTGCCCGAAGAAAGCATCGATTTTTCAAACCTTCATCCCGAAGTTATTCTGTTCGACGGCCACGAGCCGCACATTTCCCAGTCGCTGGCGGCGAGAGCCCGTTCGCAAGGTATTCCCACGGTGCTGGATGCCGGATCACTGCATGCGGGAACTGAAGCGCTGATGACCCGCGTGGACTATCTGGTCTGCTCGGAGAAATTCGCCCGCCAGTTCAGTGGCCAGGCGGATACAGGAAAGTCCCTGGATTTACTGTCCAGCCACGCTCCCAATGTTGTCATCACCCTTGGTGAGAGCGGCATTGTCTGGAAGCGTGAAGGCATGAAAGGAAACCTGCCGGCTTTCAAGGTTGACGCCGTGGACACCACCGGCGCGGGCGACGCCTTCCATGGCGCTTTTGCCGCCGCACTCGCCGAAGGCCTGCCATGGCTCGATATTCTACGCCTCGCCAGTGCCGTGGCGGCACTCAGTTGCGCCGGCCTGGGCGCCAGATCAAGCCTTCCCACACGGGAAAATGTTAATCTTCTACTTTCAAATAATCATTTAACCTATTGAATTGTTGGATCGCATCGCGATAAGAACGTCGCGCATTTTACTTGTCCACTCGCGGATCGAAGACTTGTCAGCCGCATGCCTTGGAACATGCATCATCTCGCCAAAGCGCACTTCAGCCCTGCCCCGGCGGTAGAAAGGCAGCCACATATTGCGGTGATCGAAGGGCCATACCCCACTCACCCGAAACGGCAGAATGGGCGCGCCTGTTTCAAGCGCCAACACGACGGCACCGGGCAGTATGCGCCGCATGGGAATATTTGGATTTGCCGCCCCCTCTGGGAAAATGCACAGTACATGCCCCTGCCTGAGTGCCTGCATGGCCGTATCCAGCGCGCGGCGATTAATCCCGCCGGGCATGACGGGAATGCACCCGGCCGCATCGAACACCCAGCGCCCATACCACATCATATCGTAGTAGTCCCTTGCCATGAGAAAGTTCAATGGCCGGTTGACAGAAGCCTGCACAAGCAACGGATCGACGCCCGCCCGGTGGTTGCCTACCAGGATCAGCGGGCCGTCAGGTAATGCAAACCGCGTCGATGGCAGGCGCTGCCAGAGACGGCAGTAGAATCGGTTAACCGCCAGCATCCAGCGCCTGGGGCCGATGGGAATGTGCTGCATCGCTGCATGTTAGCGATATTTGATCACTTTGCCTCGCCTGCTTGCCAGCCATAGACTGGTTCACATGTATCTGCTTGCCCGGATCGCCTCTTATTGCATTCTCGCCAGCCTGTTTTTTGCCTCGCAGGATGCGGCAGCAGGCAATGTATCCATCATCAGCAGCGATCGCTGGGTTACGGTAACTGAAGTATTCGACGGTGATACGTTTAAAACCAGGAAGGGTGAAATCGTACGCCTGCTTGGCATCGACTGCCCGGAACTTGCCAAGCATAACGCGCCTGGCGAGCCGTTGGCCACTGTAGCAAGCGATGCCTTGCAGAATCTTGTCGAGGGCCAACTCGTGCGATTGAAAACCGATAAGGAGAAGCGAGACCGCTATGACCGCCTGCTGGCGCAGGTCTACCTCAGGGATGGAACCTGGGTTAATGGCGAACTTGTCACCCAAGGCCTTGCTTATGTCTATACCTTCCCCCCCAATCTGCGATGGGCAGATGATCTTCTGAAGCTGGAACAGGCGGCCAGGAACGCGGAGCTTGGCATCTGGCGAGAACAGCGTTTCCGGGTGCTCGATGCAGACATGGTCGAGATGAAATATGTCGGCCAATTCCGTGTTGTTGAAGGGATCGTCATCGACATTAAGCGGAACGACCTCATGTTTCGGGTGGGCGAACTGGAGGTCAACGTGCCCAGGAAATATCGCCCCTATTTCCAGGCACCGCCACTCGTCGAACCTAACACCCGTCTGCTCGTACGCGGCACGCTTCGCCAGTACAAAGGGAGGCTCAGGCTGGGCTTGCATAGCCCGGCCGATATGGAAATTCTGTCGCCATGAGCCCGGCAATCTTCCGACTTCATTCGACCCTCATCACATCTCTGCTTCTATTGCTGCAGGCCGGCTGCGCCATGAACCCGGTGACAAGACAGCAGGATTTCGTGCTCATGAGCGAGCAGCAGGAACTCGCCCTGGGTGCCGAGGCCGCGGAGCTCGTCGCCAAACAGATGCCGCTGCTTGCCGACAACGACCCACTGGTACGCTATGTCAACCGCGTGGGAAACAGAGTCGCGGCGGTATCCGACCGCCCTAATCTCTTCTACCGTTTTCATGTTGTCGACGACGCCACGATCAACGCCTTTGCCCTGCCCGGCGGTTATATCTATGTCAACCGCGGCCTGCTCGTGCATTTCAACTCCGAGGCCGAGCTTGCCGCCGTGCTCGGCCACGAGATCGGCCATGTCACCGCCCGCCATGCCGTGCAGCGCCACAGCAAGACGCAGGCCTACCAGATCGGCGTCGCCATCGCCTCCATCTTCGCCCCGGCTGCGGCCCAGGCGGCCAGCAGCGTAAGCGATATGGTCGCCATGGCCGTCATTCAGGGCTATGGCCGCGAGGCGGAACTACAGTCCGACGAATTGTCTCTGAAATACATCCAGGCAGCCGGATACGACGCTCGCGCTACCATCAATCTGCTGGAAGCGATCGAGCGGCTAGACGGTATCGGCGACATGGAAAAACGGGATGCCGGCGAAACCGTGCAGCACTATCACGGCGCCTTTGCCAGTCATCCGGATACGAAGAGCCGCATCGAAGCGGCGGTGGCCAGGGCGGTCGCCATGCAGAAGGGCCAGGGCCACACCGGTGGCCAGGCCATGCTGGCCGCGCTCGAAGGTTATCCATATGGCGACAGCCCGGATCAGGGGGCCGTCATCGGGCAGCGCTTTATCCATCCCAAACTGGGCATTCAGCTTGCCTTTCCGCCGGACTGGGTGATTAAGAATTCAAACCAGTCGCTGACGGCGCGCAAACGTCAGGAGGAGGCGTTCTTCCAGCTCGCCACGGCCGAACTGCAAAAACGCGAACCGGCGGCTGAAATCCTTCGACAGTTGCTCGCCAAGCAAGGTATCTCGACTATCGAGCAGGGTGCAAAATACGGTTTCAGCTTTGCCCGTACGGAGCTTGATCTATCGACGGACAGCATCAGGCAGGCAAAGCTTTACGCCACTGTCATCCTCGACGGGCCACACGCCTATGTCATGTACATGTGGACGCACGCCAATGCCTATGCACGCCACCGCCCCGATTTCGCCACCATCGCCGATTCCTTTCGGCGTTTCACTGACAAGCAAATTGACGTGCCGCGCATTAGCCTGCATGTCTGGAAACGGGGTGACAGCTGGCGAGGCCTGGCAGAGAAAAACGGCAATCTGCTTGGGCGATTCACGGCCGAGAGGCTGGCGGCTCTCAACGGCATGGATATGCGCCAGCAGCCAAAAGCCAGCGATATCGTCAAGCTGGTCCGCTAAACGGGCCGCGCTTGCCCAAACATCCCACCATCGCCGTCTATATCAGCGGCCACGGCTTCGGCCATCTGGCCCAGGTCGCGCCCGTGCTCCGGGAAATACGCGAATTGGAACCCGAGACCGAATTCATCCTGCGCTCACCGCTGCCCGAGGCGGTGTTGAAACATGTGCTCGATGTTCCTTTCCGGCTTGCGCCTGGAGAGGTCGATGTCGGCGTCATCCAGAAAAGCGCCATCGAGGAGGATGTGCCGGCCACTGTGCTAAGTGCGCGTGCGTTCTATTCCGGCTGGAGTGCCCGCGTTGAAAGGGAATCAAAACGACTGGCCGACTTCTCGCCCGATCTCGTGTTGGCCGATATCCCACCACTGGCCTTCCCTGTGTCCTGTCGCCTTGGGATTCCCGGCATCGGCCTGTGCAGCCTGGACTGGCACGATATCTACGCCGCCTATTTCGATGCCGACGACTCGGTTATGGCCACGATTGCACAGGCGCATGCCGACTGCACCTTGCTGCTCAAACCGCCCCTGTCCATGCCCATGCAGAGCTTTCCCCGCAGGCGGGATATCGGCCTGATTGCCCGCAAAGCGGCTGTTTCCAGGTCTCAACTACGTCAGGAACTCGCCATCGAAGACGGGCAGCCTGCCGTACTGGTCATGTTCGGCGGCAGCGGCGCACCGGCGTTTGCCATCGAAGCCCTGGAAGCGATGCGCGACTGG
>Ga0316187_10001753_pt1 | contig 18987 bp, 9 predicted proteins | sample CroRivburrow1_MG_FD_204927 | JGI IMG/M metagenome (GOLD analysis project Ga0316187, IMG submission 204927) | Coastal sediment microbial communities from Maine, United States - Cross River worm burrow 1 | ecosystem: Environmental > Aquatic > Marine > Coastal > Sediment | place: USA: Maine...
TACAAGCGCTCCAAACCTCGAAGCGCTCGCAGGTCCGAAGGCGACAGCTCGCTCGCCCGCTCGAAATTCTCGATTGCCGCCTTCGGGTCGTTGAAACGTTCTTCGTACGCTTCGGCAACCTGTAGCAGCGCGGAGACGATGCTGTCCGGGTCCTCGACGGCCTCGGCCTTGCGCTCGAGGATGTTGAGGAGCTTGTTGGAACGGCCGTCCTCGCGGTAGATGCGCTCGAGCGCCTCTAGCGCACCTACGTGCTTGGGCTGGAGATGCAGCGCCCGGCGGTAGTAGTCCTCCGCCTCTTGCCGCATCGCGAAGCGATCGTCGGCCAGGTCGCCCATGCGGACGTACGTGTTGGCCTTGACCTCATCGTCGTTCGTGAGCTCGACGAGCTTCGCAAGCGCCTGTGCCAGCTTGTCCCACTGCTGGGTGGTCTCGTACAGGTCGCCCAGCTGCCACCAAGCCTTGGCGTTGCTCGGGTCGAGCGCTCGAATCTGCTCGTAGTACGGAATGGCGTACTCGGGATGTCCGAGATCCTGCCCGTACCACTTCGCGCAGCAGAGGCAGATGGCGATCTGGGTTTCGGGCTCGTGCCCCTCTTGCAACACCTGGTTGGCCGACGTTAGAAGCTCGTTCCACTTCTCGTTCGCGGCGGTGACACGCTCGAGGTCGGCGGCCGTGTTCTTGTTCGCGAAGTCCTCGGTCCAGGCGATGTAGAGCGTGTGGTACGCCTGCTCGCCGCTGTCGAGTTGCTCCTCGTACACCCTGGCAGCCGCGCGCAAGAGCTCGATGCGCTCGCCGCGGTCCTCCGTTGCTTCGATGCGGGTGACGTAGAGGTCGATCAGCTCGTCCCAGCGCTCCGCCTCCTTGTGCAGCGCCTGCAACTCGGAGAACGCGTATTCGTGCATGGGCTCGACATCGAGGATGCGACCGAACGCGCCTGCAGCACCGTCCTTGTTCCCGACTTCGCTTTCCCAGAGCTCGGTGATCGAGATGAGCTGGCGAATCTTCTCCTGGGGCTCGGCGAGCGCTTGCGCCCGCTGCTCCATGACGTCGATCGCGTCTTCCCATTCGTTCTGATCACGATGAATGAGCTCGAGTGAGTCGAGGGCTTCGAAGAAGGCCGGGTCGATCGTCAGAACGTTACGATAGGCCTCGACCGCATCGCTCGGCTGCTGAAGCTCGGTGCCGTAGATGTGACCGAGCTGCATGTACACGGTAACCAGATCGGCGTCCTCGAGCGTCGCCGCTCCGACGTCGATGATCCGCTGCAAGGTGTCGGCGCGCTCTCGCGATTGACCGCCTGCGCGCTGAATCTCGGCGATGCTGAAAAGGGCGTAGGTGTTGCCCGGATCGATGTCGAGCACCCGCTCCCAGTTCTCGATCGCGTTGCGCTCGCGCCCCAGCTTTTCGTACCAGACCCTTGCGAGGTCGGAGTACACCTGAATGCGGAACGTATCGTCGTCGGCAATCGTCGCCTCGCGTTCGAGGATGTCGACGAGGTCGCGCCAGTTGCCCTGCGACGCATAAATGTCGCCTAGCGCGTTGAGCGCCTCGGGATCTTCACCGCGAAGGTCGAGAACCCGCTGCCATAGGCCAATGGCCTTTTCCGAATCGCGGAGCCGGTTGGACGACAGTTTGGCCATGCGCGCAAATACGTCGGCTTGCTGCGAGTCACCGAGCGCAATGCTCAGCTCCTTCTCGAAGCTCGCGAAGAGCTCCGGCCAACGCTCGAGGTTGGCGTAGATGCCCTGCAGGGATTGAATCGTCTGCGCATGTTCGGAGTCGTGATCGTTGAGCAGCGTGTTGAAGACCTCGATGGCATCTTCGGTACATCCCAGCCGTTGCTCGAGCACCGTGCCAAGGCGGTAGTGAAGATCGATCAAGTCGGAACCGTTGTTGGAGCCTTCGATTCGCTTGCGAAGCACCTGCGCGAGCGCCCGATGTGCACCGTGCTCGGTGTAAATCCGATCGAGCGCCTCGAGTGCGTTCTCGTCGTGGTCGTCCACCCCGAGCACGAACCGATAGGTTTCTTCAGCGCGCTCCAGATCGTGGAGCTGCTGCTCGTAGACCTTGGCCAGACGACGACCGAGCTCCGCTTTGCTGAGCGGGTCGCCGGTATGCTGAATCCCGTTGGCATACGTGGTCGCCAACTGGTTCCAGCCATCGACGATCGCCGAGAGGCGCTCCGCCTCACCGAGTGAATGGTCGTGGCTCGGATCCTCGAGCAATGCCTTTTGCATCCACTCGAAGGCGCGGCCATGGTCGTCGGCCTTGTCCTCGGCGATCTCAGCGAGCCGGTGCATCATGACGACACGCTCGATCGGATCGCTCTGATGCTCGACCTGGACCTCCTGCACGCTGAGCAGCTGACCCCAGTTGCCCTGCATGCGGTAGAGTGGCTCGAGTACTTCGCCGATCTCCAGCGGCCGCACGCCGCTCGAGAACAGCTCTTCGAGTGCCGAGACAGCGGGCGAGTATTCGGGCGCGGCCGCGATGATCTCACGGTACTGCGCAATGGCCGAGTCCATATTCCCGAGCTGGTTCTGGAAAACCTGCCCTGTCCGGAACTGCAGGTTCAGAACGTCCTCGGGCGTCGTGGCAATCGCAGCTTCCATCTGAAGCGTCGCTGCCAAGTCGTCCCAGCGTTCGGTCTGCTCGTAGAGACGGTCGAGCGCCTCGATGGAGTCGGCATCGGCCGGGTCCACGTCGACGACGAACTGGTAGCGCGAAATCGCGGCGTCGATGTCGTCCAGTTGGACCTCGTTGATCACGGCGGATCGCTTGGCGAGATGAGCTACCTCTTCTGGAGATTCCTCACGCATTCTCTGGACTTCCGCGTCATAACGCGAAGCCGCTTCATGCCAGTTGTCGGTCTGTTCGGCGAGGCGCTCGAGCGACGAGAGCGTAAGCTCGTTGCGCATGTCGAGCGGGAGCGCCCGGACGACGGCGCTAAACGCGGAAGGCGGATCCTCGAGCTGAATCTCATAGATCTCGGCCAGCTGCTGAAGCATCTCCACGCGCTCGGCAGGATCTTCGGTGAACCGGACTTGGACCTCGCGGACGTCCGTCAGCTTTCGATACTCGCCCGCGGCCAGGTAAACCTGCTCGAGCGCTTCGGCCGCGGCCAGGGGCTCCACGGCGTCACTGGTCATCGTGGTTAGCGCGTCGAGCGTCTTCTGATGCTCTGGCGCCTCCGCCAAGATGTCGCGGTAGATCTCGATTGCCTGCGTGGGGTCCTCGAGGTGCCGCCGCCAGAGCTCTCCGATTCGGAAGCGAAGCTCGATGCGAGCGTCGTCTTCGCCCGCAAGCTCGGACTGACGCTCGAGCACCTGAAGGAGATCGCGCCACTGAGCGGTATTGGCGAACAGGCCATCGAGATGGCCCAATGCCGGCAGGTCGTCCGGATCGATCTCCAAAACCCGCTGGTACACGTCGATCGCTTTGTCGGAATCGTCGAGCTGGGTCTCGTACACGCGGCCCATCGCCGTGAAGAGGTCCTTGCGAGCGTCCGGGTCGGCGACCACTTCGGCTTTGCGCTCGTAGGTCTCCAGCAACGACGACCATTTTCCGAGCTGCGTCTGCAGCTCGATCAAACGGTCGAGCGACTCCAAGTCGGCCGGGTCGATCTCGAGCACCTGCTGGTGCACTGCAATCGCATCGGAAGGCTTGTCGAGAATGTCCTCATAGATCGCCGCCGCCTTGACGAGCTGCTCGCGTTGGTCGCTTGGCGACGGCAGCATTCGCGCCTTGCGGCGGTAGATCCCGGCGAGGTCTTCGTAACGCTCGGCTTGCTGGAACAAGCGCTCCAGCGCGTCGGCCGAATGGTGATGCTCCTCGTCGATCTCGAGAACCTTCTGGTAGTGCTCGACCGCACGGTCGATCTGACCGAGATCTTCCTCGCGGATCTCCGCAGCGCGGAGGAGAAGCCCAGTGGCGAGCTGCGGGTCGTCCAAGGACGCCACGACCTGCTCGTACACGCCGGCAAGGGCGTCCGACGCACCCACTGCGGCGCTGAGGCGCTCGAGCTCCTCTTTCGACTTCGGGTGGCCTGGGTCTTCCCGGAACGCCCGAGCATAGCTCTCGAAGGCGCCACGCAGATCGCTCAAGGAGAACTCCTGCAGCTTGGCGATTTCGTTGAACAGGCTGAGCCGCCGTTCGGGAGCGGTCGCATGGTGCGCTTGAATCTCGTACACGTCGACGAGCCGCGCGGATGCCCCGCCGTCCTTGTAAATCGGCTCGAGGATGTCGGCGACCGCAGCCTGATGCTCGGACGATTCCAACAGGCGCTCGAGGGCGCCGAGCGCAGCCGGATTGCTTGCGTCATTGGCCAGCACGTCGCGATAAATTTCGACTGCGGCATCGGTCGACCCCATGCGCTCTTCTCGAATCTCCGCCAGACGAAGGAGGAGCACCGTCTGCTCTTGTGGGTCGTCGTTCATCGACAATTGGCGCTCGACGTTGTCGACCAGGTCGCTCCACAAGCCCTGTCGAGCCAGCAGGTCGTCGAGAGAGGTCAGCGCGCCCCGGTTGGTCGGATCGAGCTCGAGAATCTCGTTCTGCAGCGCGATCGCCTGGTCCGCTTCGTCCAGCAGCTCGGAATGCGTACGAGCCATCTCGGCGAGGACGCCGATTTTGTCATCGGGATCCGAGTGCGCCTCGGCGCGAGCCCGAAGGACACCCACGAGCTCATGCCAACGTTGCGAACCTCGGTAGAGCGCATCGAGCGCGCTGAGCACCTCGAAGTCCCCGGCGTCCACTTCGAGCACCTTGCGGTACGCCGAAACGGCGGCCTCCATGTTCTGGAGCTGCGTTTCATGAATCTGCGCAGTCTTGATCCAGAGAGAGCGGCTCAAGGAAACATCTTCGACGTTTGCGGCCAGATCACCCGTGAGCTCTGCCACCGCCTCGAAGAGGTCGTGCTCGCTCGCGAGCATCTCGAGCCGTTGCAAGGTGCCGGTGTCCGACGGCATCTCGCGGAACGCCTCACACAGCGAGACGAACCCACGCTCCGTGTCGCCAATGTACTGGAAGTACGTGTCGGCAACGCGGGTGAGCAACTGGAGCTTCCGTTGCGGCGCACTGCTGAACCGGTGCTGAACGCGAAGAGCATTGACGTAGGGACCCCAGTCCTCGCTCATCTCGTAGATGGGTTCGAGAACTTGCGACGCCTCGGCCGCCACCTCGTCGTCGTCGAGTAGCTGCTCGAGCTGCGCCTTCGCGCCGTCGTGCTCGGCAATGAGCGACAGGACCTCACGGTAGAGCTCCACCGCGCGCGACTTGTCTTGCATCTGCGACTCGCAGACCCGGCCCAGCCGGAACTTGAGCGCAGCGAGCTCCTCGTGGCTCTCCGGGTTGGCCTCGATGCGCCGCTCGAGAAGCTGTCCGAGCTCCTGCCAGCGCGACTCGCCCTCATAGAGATTCTCGAGGTCCCGGCAGGCGTCGGCCTGCTCCACCCCATACTCGTCGATGATGCCCTCGAAGGCCTCGATCGCCTTGTCGGTGTCGTTCAGTGCCTCAGCGAAAAGCTGAGCGCGTCGATACGCGATCCCAAGACGGATCTCGGGATCCTTCTCGAGCTCGATCCCCCGCGCGTACACGTCCAGCAAATCGCGGAAGCGCTCGGTTCGGAGGTACAGATCCCCCAACGCGTTGATCGCGCCCAGATTGTCACTCTCGAGATCGTACACGAGCCGGAACTGGTCGATCGCGTCGTCGATTCGTTCGAGCTGGGCCAAGGTCTGGCCGTAGCTCAGACGGATCGGCACGGCCTGATGCGGGTCGGGCACCGCTTCAATCGCGGACTCGAAACCGGACACCAGGCGATCCCAGCCGTTCATCTCCTCGGCTAGCCGCTCGACGTCCACACGGGCCTCGTCGTGCGTCGGCGCCAAGGCAAACGCTTCGAGGTAACGCTCGAACGCCACATCGGGCTGCCGCAGGCGTTCTTCGAACACGTGACCGATCTTACGGAGAAGCTCGACCTTCGACTCATCGTCGGCGGCGTGGGCAAACCGAACCTCGAGAACCGACACCAACTTGCGCGCGTCGTGCGCCTCTTCGTAGATCGGCGTCAGTGCCTCGGCCGCTTTCACGTTGTCGGGATCGGCACCGAGGATCTTCTCGTACACGCGGGCCGCCCGGTCGGGCTTGCCCTTCTTGTCCTCCCAAAGGCGCGCGGCTCTGAAGAGCAGCGGAATACGTTCCTCGGGACCGGTCTCCGGTGCTTCGGCCTGCCGCTCGACGATGCGGATCAGCTCGTCCCACTTCTCGTTGGCCGCGTAAAACGTCTCGAGCTCGTCCCAAGCGCCCAAGGACACGTAGCGGCGCTTGAGTTGTTCCTGCGCCCGGCGATCAGACGGATCCAGCTCGAGCAGCTTCTTGAACGCCCCGATGGCGCCTTCGTCGTTGCCAATCTTGTCGGCGTAGATCATGCCGAGCTTCTGAAGCTGCTGCTTCATCGAGCTCACGTCGGTGTCACTCGCGACGAGGGTCTCCAAGACCTCAGCGAGCGGCTCCCACTCGCGGGCACGCTCGTAAAGTTGCGCCAGGTTGTCGAGCGCGTTCGGATTCTCCGGATCACCCTCGAGGACCTTCTGCCAAAGCTCGATGCACACCTCTGGCTTGCGCAGCCGTTGCGTGGCGAGATCGGCCATTTCGCTATAGCGAAGCAGCTGGTCGTCTTCCGGAAGAAGATCGACCTCGCGCTGCATCGTGCGAATGAGCTTTTCCCAATCGCGGCGCTTCTCATACATCTGCTTGAGGCGCTCGATGGCGTCGACGTCCTGCGCGTCGTAGTCGAGCAGCTGCTCGAAGCACTTGATCGCCTCGGCCTGGTTGCTCGATCGCTCCAGATAGAGAGTCCCCGCCTGGCGGAATAGCTCCACCTTTTCCGCAGGTGCCTGAAGCAGCTCAGCCTTCTTCAGAATGGAACGGATCATGTCCGACCATCGCTTCTGCTCCTCGAACTTGGCGATCGCGTCGTCGAGCTTTTCGAGCTCGGCGCGTTCGTCCGCCGTCAATTCCCGAACCTCATCCCCCGATTGTTCTTCCGACATCTTGCCTCAGCCCCCCTACGGCGATTCGGTTCTCAACTCTGCGAGACGGTCTCGCGCAGCCTTGACGTAGTGCTCGGGCGCGTCCGTGCCCGCCATCATCACGTACTTGTCGAGGTAACGCTTGGCCTCCTCGTCGTTCCCCTGCAGGGCGTACGTCCAACCAAGCGAAAACAATGCGTCGCCCATCCCCGGCACAATCGCTAGCGCGGCCTGGAACTCAGCGATGGCTTCGTCGAACTTTCGCTGCTGCTGATACACGGTGCCCAAGAGATGATGAATGTTCGCCTCCTCCTCGGTCCCGGGCATCGCGACCTTGAGCGCTTCGCTCAGCACCTGGGCGGCGTTGTCGGGATAGCGGAGGTCCGCGTACAGGCGACCAAGCGCCGAGTACGACGGCAAGAACCGAGGACCGGTCTTGATCGCGTCGGTGTACTGGTACAGCGCGCTTTGGGAATCCTCGAGCTCTTCGCTACATCGGCCGAGCTTGAAGTGCGCCTTGAACAACGATGAGTCGAGTTCGAGCGCCTTGGTGAGCGCAGCCTGGGCGCCCTTCCAGTCTTCGAGCTCCATCAGCACGGTGCCGAGCTTCTCGTGGTAGCCAGCCATGTCCGGCTTCGCGACAATCGCCCGCTCGAGCGCCTCACGCGCAGCGGAGAAGGACCGCAGCTCGACCTGAACGATGGCGAGGTTGAAGTACGCTTGATGATTCGTCGGATCGATCGCGCCGGCCTTTTCGAGGCTCTCGGCAGCTTCGTTGTACCGCTTCATCTGCGCGAGCTCGACGCCCGCATTCATCTCGTTCATCGACTCTACCCGGGCACGGGAACAGTTCCCGCCCATCAGGATTAGACCCACCAAAACAACCCCGAACATCTGAGCACGCATGCTTGCCTCCTACGCTTGGAAATTCACAAGCACTTCAATCCTACAGCATTTGTCGCATGGCCAACAATAGTAAACACAGCTCTTTTTTCGGCTGTTTCGCCCTTTTTGGCCAGTTTCAGACCAGCCCATTCTTCCTGAACGGGGGAGCAGGCCCTGGAAAGCAGGGATATCAGAGGGAAATCTCGCTTTTCGGTCCGCAACCCGGAGGTCACTGGCCCGCGGCGTCGAGCAGGAACGGATAGTTGACGACCACCACGCCGCCACCGTCGGGCGCAGGGAAGGTCCACCTGCGAACCGCTCGCACGATGCAGCTCTCAACCGCCTCGTTCCGCAGGCTCGAGCTTCCGACCATGGCCGACTGCACCGAGCCGGTCGGCGAAATCACGAACTTGGTCGTTACCCGGCCTTGCAGGTCGGGTCGCGCGTTGAGCTGTTGCTCGTAACAGAACTTCACCTCGTTGATGTGGCGTCGCACCACACGTCGGATGACTTCCTTCGAAAGCGAGCCCCGAACCTCGGCGCCACCGCTACGAACCTGAGGCACGCCACCGGCGCGTCCGCGGAACCCGCCGACGCCACGACCGTAGCCACCCTCGCCTGCACCCCGGCCGCCACCACGACCGATCGTGCCGAAGTTACCCATGCCGATGGTACCTTGACCGAGACCACCGCCACCGCGACCGGTGCCGCGGAGCCCGAGGCCGCCAAAGCCGAAGTTCTGACCGATGTCGTTGCCCGTCATCGCGCCGAGGGCGCTGGTCGGATCATTGCCAAGGGCGAAGTCTGCACCGTAAGGCGAGGTCGGCGCGTTGAACGAGCCCATCATCGATTTCAGCGTGCCGATGACGCCAGCGGTTTTCGCCTGATCCTCGGCTTGCTCGCGTGCCATCACCGGGTCGGGATTGTCTTCCGGCCCCTGGATGCCGTACTTGTTCTTGTTCTTCTCGGACTTCTCATCGCCCATCTGGCCTTGCTCGCCCTCGTGAGCCTTGCCCGTGCCGCCGCCCGACGAATCGTCGCCGTTGAGCCACTCGGGCTCCGGCTCCTCGAGCTCTTCCGGTTCCATGAGGAACTGGATCAAGCGCGAGTCGGTGCTCAGCAAGTCGGAGGAGAGCCCCCGCGGACGCGGTGGCTGGAAGTAGAACATCGTCAGCACGAGGCTGGCGAAGAGCGCAGCGCCGGCCACGTAGATCATCGGACGGACGTCGATCTTCGCGTGCCCTGCGACCTTCTTGCCGGCCTTCACGTCCTTGACGATGAAGGTGAAGTCGCGGTGCTTCATTCGAACCGAGCCACCTTCGGGCACCGGGAACTCCATCGCGCCTGCGACGGTCGAGCTCGGCCGGAAATCTCCCTGGCCGCGCATCAGGTCGAACGAGCGGGTCTGATCGCCGATCGTCGCTTCGCCCTTCGCCCCCTCGGGAACGATCGCAGCGACGCCTGCACCCTGTGCGACGCAAAGCGGCATTCGATCGACGCCAATCGCGTCATGACCAAGCACGTAGTCGACGTCTTCGCCATTGGGCTCACCGACGTAGTAATCGCGAGGCGGAGTCAGGTAGTCGACGTTGAGAACGTTTCGCTCGCCCCAGATGACTGACACCTCGATGGCACGCTCGTTGGTCTCGATCTCGTGCGCCGGAAGCGCAGCCGTCGTCGCGACGAGGCCATACTCGGGACCTTCTTCTGCGGCGGCGTTCGCGAAAGGCGTACGCGACAAGCGTTGCGCGCCAACCGCAAACGGATTGAACTTGGGCCCGGACTCGTCTTCCGGCTCGCTCGCCTTCGACACGGCTTTGGCCCGCGGCTCCGACTCTTCGTCGAGCATCGCAGTCATCGCGCGCTCGTCGACGACAGGGGTCGCACGCCCGCCGCCCGCAGCCATCGCGACAGGCGGGCTCGAAGCAACCGCCACCGTCCCGGTGATGATGTCGAGGTGCAGTCGCTTGTTGCCGACTTGCACCTCATCACCCGTCTGCAGCTTCCGCTTGTTGATCTTCTCGCCATTGACGAGCGTCCCCGACGCGGAGCCGAGGTCGATGATGAACACCTCCCCCGGGCCAGTCACCTCGATCACCGCATGCATGCGACTGACCTTCTCGTCATCGAGGCGAATGTCGCTCGTCTGCAGACGACCGATCTTGATGATCTCTTGGCTCAGCGTTTCCGTGCTGAGCAACGCGTCTCCGTCGTAGACAGAAAACGCGACCGACGTATTGTGGCTCGACTCACTCACCCGGATCCCCCATTACAAATCTTCCACAGATTTCAGCATCTCGGGAATAAAATGCTCTCGAATCTGAATCAGGGACGCTCGACGACCACGGCGACGCACGATTAATTGCTCGCCGTCGGGCCGTACCAAGTCGCCTGTGACCAGGTCATCTTCGAAGTCGTAGGTCGTTTCCGAGGCCGGCTCGCTCTGGGCTTGCACCGCCGTTGCCCAGAGGCCTGTGACTGCGATTAGTGCAGTAAAAACAAAGGCTTGCAAAATGAACTTCGAAATCGCTTTTTCCATGATTCGTCCTTAACCCGTGACCTGCATGGCCTCGACTGAGATGTCGATGTTCTGCATGCGCCCGGGCCGACACTTGGGCGCACCGCGCTTGTTGCTCGACTTCTGAGCGCAACGATTGTTTACGTCCTGCACGCTCGAACGGAATTCGGTTTGCTTGCCAGCCCGGTTCAGGAACTCGGTAAAGTACCCCTTGGCCTTCTTGAGGTCGCTGACCGAGCCCGACATGTAGTCCTGGTAGAGCACACCGAGGTTGAAGTAGGCCTCGGGACGCTTGGCATCCAGCTGCTTGGCGCGCTGGTACTGGGTTTCCGCCTCCTCGAAACGCTCGAGGCCTCGGAGCGCAGTCCCGAGCCCGATGACGGCATCGTAGTTGTTCGGTTCGAGCTCCACCGCGCGAGCGAACGCCTTACGGCCGTCCTCGTACCCACGGAACGAGATCGTGACCTCGCCGAAGTTCATCTGCGCCTCGAAGAGATCCGGATCGAGCGTGATAGCCCTCTGGAAGAATCGAAGCGCCGAGATCACGTCGCCCTTGTAGACCTTGATCAGGCCCCAGGTGTTGTAGATGGGCGCGTAGTCCGCATCGAGCATCTGCGCCTGCCGGCACACGACCTCAGCGAGATCGAGCTCAGCCGCGTTGCCCTTGCGCCCGCGGTCGTAGTGAAGAAGCGCCATCTGGTTGAAGGCGGACAGGTAGTCGGATTCGATGGCCAGCGCGCGTCGAAGGTTCTTGAGCGCCTCTTCGCTCTGGCCCTGTGCCCGCTGCACGATCGCGAGATTGGTGTACCCCGAGGTGCACTGTGGGTCATCCTTGATCGACTGCTCGAACGTGGACTTCGCCTGGGCGGTGCGCCCGCTCTCTAGGTCGCGGAGTCCGAGACCCACCCGTGCCTTGCAGAACTTCGAATCGACCTTGAGGGCCTCGTCGTAGTGCTTGTAGGCGCCGGAATCCCCGCAGCGAGACAAGGAGAGGCCCGCCATGTAGTGCGCCTCGGCAAAGCTGCCTCCCTGTGCGTCGGCAGCGCGCTCGAAGGACTTCTCCGACGCGCTGCACTTGGCGGAGGTCCATCCGCTCTGCTCGTTGGCCTCGAACTCGTCGAGGGCAGACTCCCACTTGCCGTGCGCCTTCTTGCTGACGGCATTGCCGTCCGCAGTCGTGATCGCTTCGCCCCCCGCCGTGCGCGCAACATCCGCCGACGGAGTGATCGTCTTCTTGGAGGTCGTGCTCTCTCCACCGCAACCCACGATGAGCGCAATGGCAATGAGCGTTACTTTATGAAATCCCATCACGGCTCCTCCCTCTTGGCAACCGCATCCTGCGTATTCAACCGCTGCTGATTGATCGCCCCGAGATCCACTGCGCCAGGATCACCGACCGTGGCCTTGACGTAGTTGGGCTCCCCTCGAAGCTCAGCCGCGACCGGGTACTTCCTCGGATTGAGCCCGTTGAGCTCCTGCTCACACGAGCGCGACCACTTGTTGAACCAGCGAACCTGCGTCGCGGTCTTGAGGCAGAACTCGAACTTGTCGATCGCCTGGCGCTGCAGCGGCTCGGACACGTCGTCCAAGGCGCCTACATAGATGTCGAACAAACCAGGGTCTTTTTCGATTTCTTTTGGAATCGGCGCGTCGCGGAACTCGTCTACGAAGCTTCGGTACATCTCGCCGGTACGCGAAGCGGCCGCGATCTGCCAGGGCGCCGACTTCATCTGAACGCCGTCGGCATTGACCGTCATCTTCGCGACCTTCGCGTAGTCGGTCTCGGCCGCCCGAAGAACGGCCTGCTTGCGCTTCACCCACTTCTTGAACTCGGTATCCGACCACTTCTTCACGCGAGCCATGCTCTTGCCCCCGCGATACTGCGGGAACGCGACCTTCTGGAACTCCGCAAATTTGTACTCCGATAGGTAGAATTGGGACTCCGCCGCGCTGTCGAGCGCCTGGCGAATATACAGAACCTTGTTTTCCTTGGATGTGTCGTTGAGCGCGCGGATTCGCTTGGGCGCGCCCGTGGTCCAACTCTTCACGGCCGCCTGGAAGTGCTTTTTAGCTTCGCTCTTCTTGTTGAGCTCCCAGAACGCCCGGCCGATCGCCGTATTCGCCTGGATCAGCTGATGCGGCATGCCGACCTTGCCGTACTTCTTCAGATAGTCGCGATAGTGCGAGATGACCTCGAACCACCGCTTCTGCCGCTCGTAGATCGAGCCAATCGAGAACATGACCTGCGAGGTCTGCCGCGGAAGCTTTCGCTTGTAGTTGCGGGCGAACAGGTCCGAATCCTCCATGGCGGCCTTGTCGTCGCCGAGTCCGATGCGGAAGAACGTCGCCTGCTCCAAGCCTTCAATGGCGTTCGGGCACACTCCGTTTTTCTTGTCCTCGGCGCTGCATCGTGTGCCGTCCTCACCTGGGAACTTCCGGGCGAACTGCTCGTAGTACTTCGCCGCCTGCTCGTAGTACGCCAGCGCCTGGAAGTTCTGGCCGATCAGGTAGACTGCCTTCTTGGAAAGCTTACTCTCGGGAAAGCGTTCGATGAGCACGGTGCGCACTTGAATGGCGCGGCCGAGCAAATGCGCGGCCTCGAAGTTGATCGCCGCGTTGTAGAGCATCTCATCCATCTCCCCGCACTCCCCGTGGCGCCGGAAGATGCGGACGTAGGTCGCAGCAGCCTTCTTGAACTGCTCGGTCTTCTGGTATGTCTCCGCTTCCTTACGGCGGACTTGGCACTGCAAGTTGCCCAGCGACCCACACAAATCCGGGTGCTCCTCGGCTAGTTGCTCGGTGCCACAGAACGACGCCGACATCGGATCGATCGAAGCACTGAGCTCGTGAACGCAAGCGACGCGCGGCTGCGCGATCTGCGTGCCGAGCACGTTGAGGCAGTCGAGATAGAGGTTCGCGGCGTATTCGGCGAGCTCGCTGTCCTTGTGATTGAACGCGATGTCGCGGAACAGCACTGCCGCCTCTTCGAAGCGATTGGCCTCGTAGTAGATGCGGGCGCGGCGATACTTGATCGTCGACAGGTCTTCGGCCTTGTCGACGTAACACACGTACCGATTGAACGCCTCGAGCATGCCTTCCTGGAGGGGCGTGAGCTTCTTTGGTGCGAACTTATTGGCCTGCGCGCCCTTGGCGTTCTTCATCGCCTTCTGGTCGCTCTTGCTGACGAACTTCGTCTCGGTCTCACGCGGCACGTACTGCTGCTGGTAGAGGTTGTTGTAGCAAAGCACCGCGGCGTAGGCGGCGTCGCTGGTGAACTCACCTTGCGAGTTCAGCTCGACGACGTGGTCGAAGGCCGGTCCGCACTGGCCCCATTCCTCCATCTTCCAAAGCAGCTCGGCGTAAAAGTACGAAAGCTTGTACTCGGTCGGCCAGTCGCGCTTGTCGATGTTCGTAAACGTCATCTGCTCCATGTCGGGGAACTCTTTGAGCAGCGTCCTGTAGAGCACCGCGGCCTGCGACATGGTCTTCTTGTTCTTCGTGCCAGGAGCCGAATCGGTGCCGACCGCCTCTCGATGCCAAGAAGTCCCGAGCCAGAGCATCGTGGTCGCCGTCTCGACCTTGCACTCTTCGACCTTATCAGCAGGCTTGCCGCCCTTCTTGTAGTTTCGATAGACGTCCACGAGGCGCTTCAGCTCGACGATTTGGTCCTGCTTGGGCCGTGACGAAATCACCGCGCTGGTGACCTTGGTCTGCCAATCGCAGAGCGAGTTGCTACGCGGCGCGTCGGCCATGAGCTTGTGGTAGACGGTGATCGCCTGTGGCCACTGGCCGGTGTCGAAATAGAGGTTGGCGAGGTTCTCGAGCATCTCGTGAGCCTCGGCGTCGCTCTTCGAGTACCGCCGGAAGAAATCCAGAGCCTTTCCGGGCGAGCCGTAGTGAGAATACGGCAGCACGAGCTCCCTGCGGGCCTGACGCGCGAGGTTCTTGGCGTCGTTGGCGTATTTGTTGTTGCGGGCGAACTCGAGGATATCGACGAAACCCTGCAAAGACTGGCGGTAGCGCTCGCGATTGTATTCGACCCAGGCGATCTTGTAGAGCGCGTAGCCGTATACCGAGTTTCGCTTCGGCGGGAATTCGATCACTTTGCGGTAGAACTTCGCCGCAGCGTCCATGTCGCTCTCGTTGAAGTAGAACTCCGCAAACGAAAGATAGGCGTTCGGCACAAACCGGCTCTTCGGGTAGTCCTTGATCAGCCGTCGGTAGACCGTGCGTGCTTTTTCGAACTGATTGAGCTCCTGGAGCGCAAACGCCAGCGAGAACAGGACCTCGTCCATGCGCTTGAAGTTGGGATGGTCGCGGACGAGGGTCGCGTAAGTCCGAATGCTGTCCTCGCGGATCTTGTCCAGATCGGCCTTGGCCGCCTTCTGACCATCGCGCGCCTTCTTGCAAGCCGCCTTGTCCCGGTCCCGAGTGCAGGCCTCGTAGATTGGATCGTCGAACGAGCGGACCTTGGCGTTCTTGGCGATTTGCATCTCGAACTGCGTCTCGGCAAGGCGCAACAGAACCTCAGGCCTGCGTGGGTCATCGTCCGCGCTGTTCTTGACGAGCCGCTGAAGGATCGCGATCTCCCGCTCGAGCAGGTTCTCAGCCCTGGCGCGCGTCTGGTCCCGCCCGAGCCGAGTGCTCAGGTCGATTTGGAGCGAGGGACCGGTCGGACCCTGCTTCTTGGCCTTCTTCGGCTCGGTCGCCTTCATTCGCGAGACGGGCGCGTTGCCGCCTTCTTTGGCCGCTTCCTTGCGAGCTCCGGCCGGACACGCCGCGATCGCCCGCTCCGTGCTCTCCGGAATGCACATCGGCGCAGTGCTCATCGGTGCCTGCTCGGCGGCGGCTTCGCCGCCCATCACCACCGCGAGCAACCCGCAAAGGAGGCTCGCAGCGTACTTCGATTTGTTTAGCGCGTGCATAGGTTGGTCACCTGTTGTCGATAGAACCCGAGCTCATCTCGCCACCACTCCCCATTGAACGGCCAGAGCTGATGTTCCTCGTCCACATTCACGTCGCCGCCCTTGGACTTCTTGGCGAGCGACATTTGCTGTTGGAGCTCCTGATCGATCTGACCGCGACGGAAAGTCGCGATCTCGAGCTCCACCGTGTCGACCTGATTGCTGAGATCCCGAAGCTCGCGAATCAGTCGCTTGTAGCGGCCGCGCGCGAGGTCACCGGCCTGGTCGATCGCGAACGCTCTCGCGAGTGACACGTCTTCGAGAATCTTCTCACCAATCGGCGAGCCCTGGAACTTCTCGCCCGACTTCCCAAGGCGAGCCTCTTCTTCGTCGAGGATCGCGACGTACTCGAGATGCTGGAGCACCGTGCGATCGCTCAACGCGGTCGCCACGATCGGGCGGACACGAGCCGAGAGGTCGGCCTGGTCGGCGCGAACCTTCTTCAGGAACTCGAAGAAATCGGCGTTGTCCTGGTGCTTTCGGAGCACCGCGTCGAGCTCCTGCTTCACCGGGTCGTACCGGTCGTGGTACTGCGCCACCGTGGCTTCGGCGTTGTCGACCTGGCAGTTCACGAAGAACGTCACGGCCTTCAAGACGAGCGCCTCGGGATAGAACGAGTCCTCAAAGTATGGCGAGTAGAGCGTGTGCACGTTGCCGAGCGCGCGGGAATACTCGTCCGCCAGGAAAAACGCCCACGACGACTCGAAAAGCGAATCGAGCCAGTATTCGCTGGCCTGCTCGACCTTCGTCCACGACTCGACCGATTGGCCAAGAAGAGTGCCGTCGATTTGGCCACCCTTCGCCTGATTCGCCGCCGTGTAGTAGACGCGAGCAAGAGAGATCCACGCCAGGTTACGCATGCGGCCCTCGTCCACACCCTCGACGGTGCCCGCATCGATCGCCTCTAGGATCGAACGAAACGATGCGATAGCCGGACGTGCCTGGCGCATGCGGATGAACGAGATGCCTTCGAAGAACTTCGCGTAGCTGTACTGCGCGGAGTTCGGGTCGACCTCCTGAAAGACATCGATGGCCTGACGGAACGAGGCCTGGGCGTAGAGATGTCGCCCCATCAAATAGAGAAGCTGATTGTAGAGCCCCGAATTTTTCTCTTTGAACTCTTCAAGCGCCCCGATGCCGTAGCGGCCCACCTTCTCGATGATCCCCGACGACTCCGGAAGCTTCGACGCCAAGAGCCCAAGCCACTCGAGCGTCTCACCAAAGTAGATATGCCCGGGCCCTTCCGCGCTGATGTCGTCAAACACCGTGAGCGCAGGCTGGTAGTACCCCATCTGGTAGAGCGACTGTCCGAGTAGAAACTGTGCGCGTTGACGATTGCCGCGACCATCTTTGGACTTGCCCGCAACCACGCGCTCGAAGCCCATCGCAGCGGGTTCGTACTTCTTGCCCTCGAACGCGCTCAACGCATCGGCAAGCTGCTTCGACGGCTTGCCAAGCTTCACGGGTGCGCGGCTCTGCCCGGTCTCCTCGAGACCGAAGCTCATGTCCTGTGCACTGGCCGACATGGACATCGCCAGGCCGCAGACCAACACAGGCACCGCCAAAAAGCGGATCCCCTTCATAAAGCGCTCCTTCGTGCGGAAGCTTGGTTTTCCAAGTTCCTCTGACCCCCAAAATTCGAACGAAACCGACCCCTTCCGGCACGCTCGCGTACCATCATAGAAAGCAGCCGAAGGGGTCGTCAAGGTATAGCGCCATTGAGCTTTTGACGGGCTGACTGCAATTGATACTGGAAACTTGCTCATCGACCTGACAAATTCAGTCTGAGGCGCTGGCTGGGCCCGCGTCTCACCTCTCTGACCCCCGACGGCTGGGTAAGTTTGGGTCTGATCTCGTATTGCCGTTATGATGTGGATGACCGGGGGCTTCTTAGGGGGACATGATGCGTAGAAAATTGCTTGAATTGATGGGGTTTGTGGCGATCTCGCTGCTTTGGTTGGCCGGTTCGGGTTGCTCGAGCAGCGCCGTCGGCGATCCATGCGTGCCTGAGGCGGTGCCCGCGGGCGGGTTCTTGGCCTCGGAGACCTATCTCGAGACGAGCTCAGTCCAGTGCGCAACGCGCGTCTGCCTCGTCCGAGGACTGATGGGTGACCCGAACAACCTCCAGCCGGAATGCTCGAAAGACGTCGAAGACGAGCCTTCGACCTGCGTCTCCGAAATGGACGTCGAGCGCAGCGTCTACTGCTCCTGCCGATGCGGCGCGCCCGCCGAAAGCGGGCTGCCCACATGCGACTGCCCCGGCGGCTTCAACTGCGAAGAAGTCCTCGAGACCGGCGGCGACGGGCTGCGCGGTAGCTACTGCGTCAAAGACCCACTCGCCGAAGTCGAACAGTAGGACCTCGCTCGCTCGTCGAGCCGAGGAGCTCGTCGCGTCGCGGTTAAGGGAGCGCGGTTTTGAGATCTGCGGCCGCAACGTGCGCGTCGGCCGGCTAGAGCTCGACGTGATCGCACGACGCGGCTCGCTGGTCGTCGTGTGCGAAGTGCGTTCCCGGTCGAGTGCGCGTCCCGTGTTTCCCGCAGAGACGATCAGCGGAAAGAAGCTTGCCCGAGTGAGGCGCGCCACTGCGATGTGGCTAAGGAGAGAGAAGCTCGGGCGGGTGCACGCCCGCATCGACGCAGCCGCGGTGGTGTTCGATGGGCCCGGCGGAGAGCCGAGGGTCGAGTACTACGAGAACGTGTCGTTTCCACTGCGGCACGTGTGACCAAGGCGCCGACGCCGGCACTGTCACTGTCACGGTCACGGTCACGGTCACGGTCACGGTCACGGTCACGGTCACGGTCACTGACGCTGGCACTGGCACTGGCACTGGCGCTGGCACTGGCGCTGACACTGTCACTGGCGCTGGCGCTGACACTGGCACTGGCACTGGCACTGGCACTGTCACTGTCACTGTCACTGTCACGGTCACTGACGCTGGCACTGGCACTGGCACTGGCACTGGGCACCTTCGCTGACCTACTCGCCGGCCGGCACCTCTTCGACCACTTCTTTCAACCGCGCGAGACCGTCCTCGTAGTCCGCGCCGACCCAGCCGTCCATCATCTTCGCGAAGTACCCGCCAAGCGGTCCGGACGTCGTGCCGGTCAATCCCCAGGTCACCTGCACGCCCTCACCGCTCGGCTCGAAGGTCCAATACGCGCTGGGTTGTCCCATGTCGCCGAAGTCGAGCGCCGTTTCAATTCGCTTCGGCCGCTCACTCAATGTGATCGTCTGCTTCCCATCCCCAGACTTCTCACTCGTCCAAGTGACAGTGGCTCCGACTCCAACTTCGGGGCCCGAGTAGGTGTTCACAATCGAAAGGTCACGGGCAATCCAGGGCGACCAGGCGTCCCATGTGCGCAATGAGTTCACCCGGTCGAAGACGACCTCAGGGGACGTGCTCATCTCGACCGAACGTTCCACCGCGAAGTCCTTCGGAAGAAGAGATCCGATGCCAACGACCACTACAACAAGAGCCAGGAGTATCAGAACGGCCAGCTTCAACACACGCATGCGCGAAGCGTACCGGAGGACACAGCGTCAGTGCCAGGGGATCCGGTTCCGGGGCCGGTTCCGAGACCGAGACCG
>Ga0316187_10001754_pt1 | contig 18984 bp, 21 predicted proteins | sample CroRivburrow1_MG_FD_204927 | JGI IMG/M metagenome (GOLD analysis project Ga0316187, IMG submission 204927) | Coastal sediment microbial communities from Maine, United States - Cross River worm burrow 1 | ecosystem: Environmental > Aquatic > Marine > Coastal > Sediment | place: USA: Maine...
CAGCGAGCACGAAGACTCGCGTCCGCACAAAAGGCGCGCCGAGGTCCCATGCTCGAAGGCTGACCCATTCCGCATCGAACCCGAGCCCGGCCAAGCCCCCGAGAACTTCTCCGAAGGCGGTTCCATCGTTGGCAGATAGGAGCCCGGGGACGTTCTCGAAAAACAGGAGCCGCGCTCGTGTCTCGCGAAGGACGCGCTCGACTGCCGGCCAAAGCCACCGATCGTCGTCGACGCCTTCCCGGTTGCCGGCGACGGAGACCGGCGGGCATGGGATCCCCGCCAGGATGAGATCGACAACGCCAGCGAAGGGGCGTCCGTCGAAGTGTTCAAGATCCGGGAATACAGGTCCCGGATCCAGCTCTCCCGCTGCCATCGCTGCCGCCAGACAGCGCAAGACGAATGCTTCCCTCTCCACGTAGCAAAGCGTCCGAGCCATTCGCAGAACAGCTCGGACGCCGAGGTCGAGACCTCCGATCCCCGTGCATACGGAGAGGACGCGAACAGGACGCAAGGGATCACGCGCCGCGCGGGTTGAAGAGCTGAAGCCGACGCATCTCACCCCAGACGTCGGCGGCCATCCCCGGATCCTTGTCGTCGAGCATCCGGCGAAAGGCGAAGGCGTCCCCGGCGGGGAGGTCGTTGATATCCGCGCCCTTCACGATCACCTGAGCGATCCCGCCGAACGCATCGACGAGGATCGAGGACCACTTCCGCGCCGCGCGCTCGACCTGGATCGCGCGCTCGATCAGACGCACCGCGTCGGCGGCCGGGTAGGTGCCGCCACCGTCGTCGCTCCATCCGTTGTCATGCTCGCCGTCGAACTCGGGTTCGTCAACGATCTGGCCGTTCGAGTCCTCGAAGACCGTCGAGTAGCGGCAGACCAGGAACGAGCCGGGCTCCGTGTCCGTCGTGTATTCCTCCGCGTCGGTCGCGAGAAAGTAGGTCGGGCAGTCCTCGACGCTCACGCTCATCGCGGAACACATACCGCCGGTCTGCGCCATGTGCGCGTCGAAGCCATCCGCCTTCAGCCGGCGCGCGAGGTCGTGCTCTCTCGCGATCGACAGATCGACGACGATCCCCCGGCCGCATTCGTCGCACACCGTGACGCCGGTCGCTTCGTTCGTGTCGGCTTCTTCGGTCGAGATCCGGTCGAAGTCGGGGACGGGCTTCCCGGAGAGATGCCACGTCGAGCCGTGGCAGCTCCAGCAAAGGACGGACGCCTGCGGCGTCCAGACTCCGGCGACCCGGAAGTGTTGTTCGGTCATGGTTGCCTCCGTTGTTGAGAAAGCGCGCCGACTGCCTTGTGTCGGCCACCCGGGTCTACGGACTGGAGCCCCACGATTCCACCGGATCCCACAATTTCCGCTCTTTCCGCCAGAGCCCGCAGAATCGCCCGTGTGGGGCTCGGCCGAGATTCGACCGATCGCACCGGGAGGACAGCGCCAGGGCCGCCAGCCCTTGCCACCGTCCGCGGACGGTGGCATTCTGCCCCCTTCGGGTCGTCGGTGGGCCCCCCGCTCCCAAACCGCCCCCCGCCGGCGACCTCTGCTCTCGATTCTTCTGTCCTCCGGGCGGCGCGCCAATACGCGGGCGCGCCGCCTTTTTCGTATCCGGTGCTACCGGACGACCGTGAGGACGGGTCCCTCTGGATCCTCGGAGCTACGGATCCCCCCGCGGCCCGTCGAGGTCCCCAGGATGACCCAGCCGTGAGCCGGGACCGAGGTGATCGGGACGTTCCAGGTGAACTTCCGAACGTGCGGCAGCTCGAAGGCCGGGGCCGTCACGTAGTCCACGCCGGCGACCAACCCGCCGAGCGTGTTCCACGAGTCGCCATCGCTCCACGGGCGGAGCATCTCGTGAAACGCGAGCGCTCCCTCCGTCTGGTATCCGCCCTTCGTGAACGTGAGCATCGCGCGACTCGCGCCGGCGACGGCCGCGGGGATCGTCGGGTCGCGGAACTTCAGGAGTCCGTGTTCGCGCGCGGTCCCCGAGCCCGTGTTGCGCGCGCCGTAGATGATCGGGCTCGACGGGTTCGTCGTCGCCCCTCCCCAGATCGGGCGGACCCACGTGTCCTCGATCTCACCCGGTCCGTAGTGATGCGTCGCAATGGGGACAGGGTCGGTCAAGGCTTGCCCGAGATCGATCCCGAGCACCGCTTCGGTCCGATTGATCGACGACGCCGGGACGCCCGTAGGGGCGAACGTCCAAAGGTCCAGGGTCCGGCCGCGGAACGCCATGAGTCGGAGCCACTCGTTCCCGCCGTAGGGATCGCCCTGCAAATTGAACGAGTGACTCGAAACGGTCACGCCGAGCGCGGTCGTGTCGGTGCGCCGCGCGATCCCGTATCCGTGACCCGACAACGCGACGCGGATCTGCGGGTAGGGCTCGACAAGTTTCACGAACGCTTCGGCCGGGGAGTTCGTCGTCGCGTGGTCCGGATCGCTGCCGCCCGTCCACAAGAAACCCGGGTCGCCCGTTGACCACGAATGAGTGAGAAGGATCACCGGGATCGTCGGGTTCGCGTCGAGCTGCGCGCGCGCCCATGCTATGTGGTCGTCCGGGATCAGGAAGCCGACCGACAGGACAGCGACCGGACCGAGCGGAGTCGAGAACGTCGCGAACCGATACGGGACGTTGTGCGGTGCCGGCAGCGTCGACCATCCCGAGAGCGACGCCGGCCACGCCGGCGGATGCCTGTCGAGGTCGTGGTTCCCGTAGGTCGTGAACACCGGAACCGTGATGTGATCGAGCACGCGGCCGGCGAAGGCGAACTCGGGAAGCGTCGCCCATTGCGTGAGGTCGCCGGGCTGCAAGAACGCCGCCGGCATCGGTCGCCAAAGGTTCAGGAGTAGCGGCGTCACTCCGCGGATCAGGTGCGCGTTGTAGCAACACGTCCCCCATTGCCAGTCGGACCCGACCGCGACGTAGAAGTCGTAAGGCGGTTGCGCCTGGAGCGGGGCCGCGAGTGCCGAGAAGGCGAGCACCAGGCGCGCGCCGATCGATGTAAGTCCTTTGCTTTTGGCTCGGGAACTTGCACGGAAGGGCGAGTTTGCCCTCTCGACCCCGGGGTTATCTCGAAGATCCGGGGCCCGGATTGGACCGATCACGGAGTCGGGGCGGTGCCGCCGCCGAGCCGCGAGCCGGTCTTCTTCGCTTGGTGCTTGATGAAGGCCGGGAGGCCGAACATCGTCACGACGTAGTTACCGACGATCGCGGCGATCGCGACCCAGTCGGGGCCGCCGGGTGCGTTGAGCGCGGCCATCATCGCGTCGAACTTCTCTTGCGACAGCTCGCCATTAGCGAGCATCTGGCGGCCGACGGCTTCGAGTGCTGCGACGCCGGCCGGGCTCGCATACTGGCAAGCCGAGAGGATCAGCGCGGACACGGCGATAGCGACGACGACGCCGCCTAGAGCTTGGAACTTCTTCCAGGACATAGGGTCTCCGTTTCAGAGTAGGGCGGCCCGCGCGATCCACGCGCCGCAGAGGATGAACGACGCGAGATCGACGGCGACCCATGCCGTCAATTCTCTAGACGTCGGAGCCGGTGGTCGATTCCCTCGACGTCCTTCCCGATCTCCCGGACGGCATCGGCCAAAGCCTTCCGGATCCGGGCTTCCAAGGATCGCCCATCCTCGGACGTGAAGCGATTCGCCTCGATCGACGTCAACCGATGCTCCAGGTCCAGGAGTTCCGGCGTCGTCCGGTGCGGTAGCGCTTCGTGTTTCGCCTGCCAGATCATGGTCGATACCGCGAACCCCAGCGCGGCCGTTGCGATAGGGACCGCCGCCCGCTGGAGGGTAGCTACCCACCATTCCCGCCGGTGCTTTTCGCTCGCTGTCTTCTCTCTGTTGCTCATTCAACGCGCCACCATCCTTGGGTTGTCGAGCTCCAGCATGGAGCCCCCCCACTTGTGGGTATCCTTGTGCCTTATGTCTCGGCCGGAAGGTCGGGGCTCGCGGTCATGGCGAGGCCGCCGCCGGTCAAAATCGCGGTCACTCTGGTCTCGTTACTCATGCCGGGATCTTCGGCGATCGCCTTCAGTTCCCGGAGCAAGCTGTCGACGTGTCCGGTTTCGATTGCGTCAGCCGTCAGGCCCGCCGCGCCGCGAACGATCGCCGGCTCTCCCGTGTTCCCGTGAATGCCTCGCATGAAGGCCGCGACCGCTGTCTTTGTGAGCTGTGGAGACATTGCTTACAGCTCCGCCGGGAGGTCCGGGCAACACGTGAGCGCCAGAGCGCCGGCGACGAGAATGGACGTGAGCTTTACCGTGTCGTCCGTGCCGTTCGTGAATGCACCTTGCAATGTGCGGATGACCCCGTTCGCGCAGCTCGCGTCGAGACTGTCCGCCGCCCTTGCTGCCGCAAGGCGGATGATCGCGGACTCCGAAGCGTCGGCTTCGATGCCGCGGAGGAACGCCGCTACTTGGGTCTTTGTAATCGCGTCCGTCATGGTTTCTAGGTCCCGTTCAGTTCCAGCATAATCGAATCCCGTTGCAATGTGACCGTCGAGGCCGTTGTCGAGGTCCAAAGCTCGACGGTGAGAACGAGGTCCGTCGTCGTGTCCTCCGTGCAAGCCGCGCTGCCGTGGACTCGACCGGATCCGCCGCCGATATCCATATTGCCGTAGCCGACTGTCGCGTTGCCGTTGGTCCCGATCGCGATCAGCGCGCGGAGTTCCTGGACCGCGGTGGAGTTTGCATTGAACATCTCGAAGTCAACCACGATGGCGCGCTTGCCGGTCCCGCTCGCGATGCTGTCGGTATCCTGGAACAGAACCGTCGACCCGAACGAGATCTTCACAATGAAGCTCTTGTTCGAACCGCTCGTGTTTTCATACCACCCCATCACACGGCCCCGGATCCCGCCGTCCGCGCCGAGACTGTCGGCGTCGACCGTGTAGGTATCGGTGATGTGGGTCGTCGAGTTTGTGCGCGTGACCGCGACGCGGTCCTTTTTGACGATGCGCCAGAGCCCGGACAGCATGTCGACGCCGTCGACCTCGCCGTCCTTCAGCTCGACGCTGTCGACTGTGACGCCGGCATCTGCGGTCCGCTCTGAGATGTCGTCCGTTGCAACGCCGACGGTGAACGTCCAGAGCTTCGCGACTGTCTCCGCGGCGTTCGAGAGGAGGATTTTGTCGACCTTCAGCGTATCCCCGTCCTCGACCCGGACCGCATCTTGGGCCCCGCTACCGATCACCGCGACGACGTCGCCCGTCTCGATCCGGCGCACCTTGCCGGCGAGGAGCACGACGTCGCCCGCGATCGCGGAGGTCCCGTCCCGGTAGTTTCCCATCGGTTAGGACGCCTCGATCTGGAACTTGAAGCGCGTCAACGTCGCGGTCGGCGCGCCGACGTAGGTAATCTGAAGCTCCAGGACGTCGTCCTGCGCGATCGTCGCGTTTTGATCGGGGAGAAGGATCCATGCCGTGCTGGCAACGATCTCCGCGCCGCCGCCGACGCCGCCGAGCGCGGTGAACGTCCCGACCGTTCCGGAGAACAGGTTGAGAGATTGCGTCAGGTTCCGGAGCTGGAAGGTGACCTCGTTCCCGCTGCTCGACGTCGAACCCGCGGAGCTGAGGATCACGACGCGCTCGACGGTGCGCGCGCTGTCGCCGGTGTTCGCGAAGATGTTCACGCTCGCGCTCACGGTGCCGACCTCGCCGGAGTCGTGGATCACGCGGTTCGCCGGTTGCCCGATGCGCCAGAGATCGGCCCACGCCGTCGAGCCGGCGTCGCGTTGCTTTACCTTGTTCGCGGTCGTGTCGGCCCAGAGCATGAGACCGACCATGCTCGACGGTTCCGAGGATCCGGAGTGCAGCGTCCGCAGCGCGTCGGCGAAGTCGTTCACGTCGGTCTTGAGGATCTGGTTCACGAAGTCCGAGCCGACGAAGGGGAGCGTCCAGGATTGGGACATTAGAGGGATCCTCAGAGGTAGGCGGTCAAGGCAAGTTCGGTGCAATAGGCGGCGTATCCGGACGACTCGCGACCGAGCGTGATACGGACTTGAATCTTGGAGGCGACGACGACGCGGTCGACATGCGTGAGCCAGGAGCCCCAAACGCCGTCGGTGTAAAAGCGCGACTCGACAAGCATCGTCGTATGTGTGCCGGCCTCGCCGACGTGACCCTGAACCCGGAGGTCGTCGGCGACGTCGTCGATCGGGTAGCTGAGATCGTCGACCGTGGTTTGCCAGTCGACGCCGGTGATCCCAGGGCTCGCGGGCCGGGTGTCAACCGTGCGCCAACGGGCCTCGCCGCTGTCGAGCGCGAAGTCGAGGTCGTCGACCTCCGCCGCGACGTCGATCTCCTGGTGGTCTCTGCCGACCTTCCAGAAGAACGGAGCCTGATAGCCGGCGTCGAGCTCCAGCGTCTCATACGTGCCAACCGAGACCCCGTCGTCGATCTTGATCACGCCGTTCCCCTTGCCGGTCGGCGACGCGGCGTAGGACAGGCCCGACAGTGAGCCGGTCGGGGTTGGAAGCTCGGAGCGCGTGATCACTGCGGCCGTCCCGGGCGGAGTCCAGCCCCCGGCCGCGACGCTCGCGGTCGTGTAGCTGTAGAGCCCGGAAGTGGATCGAGCGGAGATGAAGACCTCCCCGGAGGCTTGTGGCGGCGCGACGTCGAAGAACGCCGGGGTCGTTCCACGGTAACGGACAGCGGCGGTCGCGAAGTATGCCCCCGCGCGGACTTCATAGTAGTCCAAGCCGTCGACCTCAAGCGCGTCCCATTCGTAGCGGATCCCGTCCTCGACCTCCGTTGCCCGGACGTTCGTCACGCGCGGCGGACTGATCGGCGGGAACTCCCCGGGGACGATCGTCGCGATCGTCTGGTCGTCGGGGAGCGGGAACACTCCCAGGGCATTCTCGACCACGACGGCGACTTCGTAGGTCGAGAACGGCGTGACGTTGATCGACTCGAAGCTCTCGGCAGTCTCGCCGGCGATCGTCCAGAAGTCGAGACCTTCGGGTCGCGCGTAGACGCGACAGAGCGACTTCTCACGGTTCGGTGGCTTGCTCCACGTCACGAGGTGCCCGCCACCGTCGGGCTTCGCGATGATCTTCAGATCGGTCGCCGCGTCGTCTGCGTCCTGCGCGTCGGATTGCGTCGGCAAATGGTCCGGCGGTGCCGCGTCGACCGCGTCGGAGTCGGGTTCGTCGTAGAGCGTCGGCTGCCATTCGAGCACGCGGACCTCGCGCTTCCCGGTCTGCGCCAGGTTGGCCGAAACGATCTGATAGACCTCGGTGATCTTGTCTTTGACGCCGACCGAGCACGGCGCGCCGGCGTCGACGGTCACGGTCCCCACGAGTCCGAGCTGGGTCCCGCCGGTGACCGGGGTCGCCGTGCTGATGTCCGAACGCTCGGGGGCCCCGTCCGGATTGCGGACGACGATCTCGAGAGTCGAGCCGCCGATCGTCACCGCGTGGTCGACAGTGACCGTCGCCGTCGCGGCACCGCCGACCGTGACTTGCATCCCGAGCGGGACGTCGGTGTCGAACGGTCTCAAGACGTCGTGCTCGACCTCCACTAGATCGCCGTTCTCCGCGCCGAGTGCCCATGGTCCGGTTCGGAACGATACCTCCCGGGTGATCAGCCGGTTCGCCCGGTGATAGAAGAGGCCGTCGCGCACGAGCTGGGACGATCGCACGATCCCGAACGCCTGGATCGTCTCCGGCCGATACTTGTCCGGGTTCGCCGAGGTCGGGTCCCCCAGGAGCGCTTCGAGATCCTCGATCGGCAGAACATCCGGCGCGTAGTTCTTGTCCGCGTTGTTGAACTGGTAATGCACGACCGTCGGCCGGTTCGCCTTCGGGAGCCACGTCGTTTGCAAGTCCTCGACGTTGCCGCTCGTGAAGAGCTGGAGCGGTGCCTTCGCCGGAACGCTCACCGCGCCGGCGGAGTGAGCGTCGCGATACTGGTAGACGACGCTGATCGTCTTCCCTCTCATGACCGGCATCGCGTGACCGGCCCGGCAGATCGCGAGCACGATCTCCCACGCGGGCCGCGGGACGTCAGCGACGAGATCGATCGCGCACCGCGGCTCGGACCATCCCGCGCCGTTCGGCTCTTCGTCGCAGAAGACCGCCCACTCGGCGAACCGATCCCAATCGACGTTCGTGTCGTTCAGCCATTCGCCGAGACCCCAGGGCGACGTCAGGAAGTCCGCGAGGACCCATGCCGGGTTCTGCCCGACCGGGTAGGTCCAGATCCCGACGTAGGGATCCCCGGCCGCGGGGATGTCCCAGTAGCGCGCCTCCGACGGCGAGGCGTCGACGCCGGTGTCGTAGACCCGGACGCGGAGCCCGTCGACCGGGATTTCGTATTGCGGCATCCCGCCCGAGACCTTCGACGTCGCGAGCATCTCCAGGCCGAGCCACGCGACGCGCGGATAGGCGAACGTGTGATTGAAGTTCACGCCGCTCTGTCGCCAGAGAGCAGAAGAGACGACGTTCGTCCCGCCCTGCGGCGTGATGCGCTTCACGCGGACCTCGATCGGTGCCCGGACGCCGGCCATCGGCAGCGCGCCGCCGAACGACAAGACCTCCGAGCCGAGCCGGGCTTGCCCTTGCCCGACCGTGACCGAGGTCAACGGTTGCGTCGTCTGCGGCCGGAAGAAAAACTGCCAGAAGCTCGCGCCGGGCTCGCGCCAAGTGACTTCGAACGTCACCGGGTAGGGGCCGATGTTGCCTTGCGCGTCCTGTTGATACAGGCCGGCGGGGAAGGCGATCAGGAACGTGATCAGGGAGATATCGGCGGCCGACGCCGTGACCGTAAAGATCGCCTCGACGTTCTCGTCGTCGAGCTGCTCGGAGACTACGAGGGTCGACGTCGCACCGACGAACGGGAGCGGGGGCGGACTCTGATCCAGCTCGCCGGCACGGAACCAGACCTTCGCGCCGGGTAGGAAGTTCGTCGAGTCCAGGACGTTCCCGTTCACACGGATCCCGGTAGGGATCGTGCCGCCCGTGACTCCGCCGGCAAAGCCGCCGAGCCCGTTCGCCTCGCCGAAGAGTCCGCCGTCGAGTCCGCCGATCTTGTGGATCCGGCCCTCCGTGAGCGCGAGGATCACGCGGAGGAACTCTTGCACCGATCCACCGGCGGACGTCCCGAAGACGTCCGTATAGATCACCTGCCCGCCGAGAACGCGCCGGCCGTAGACGTAGGGAACGATCAGCCCTTGCCCGTAGTTGGTCTGGACTCCGTCCCATGCGTTCGTCGGGGAGGCTTCGTCGCCGCGGTCCTGCTGCACGCCGTCCGGCTTCGGGGGCGGCATTAGTAGCGACATGACGTAGTTGACCGCGAACCCGACGGCCGCCGAGATCAGCGCGTAGACAAGCGCCGTCGCGATGACCTCCAAGTGAAGCTCGGGCGCGATCACGAGGTCGCAGTCGTCGGGGAGAGAGAGCGTCAGCTCGCCGGCGGTCAATAGCCGGCCGTTGCACGAGACCGCGACGTCTTGGACCTGCGGAACGTGCTCGTGAAAGATCGCGATGATGTCGGTCGCGCTTTGGCCGGTCCACTCGATCCGGTTCGTGAACGTCCCCGCTTCTCCGAGAATCCCGATCTTGATGTGAAGCCGGATCACGCCGATTCCCTCCAGAGCTGCGCGATCGTGAACCGGCCGGCGGGAGCGCGGTAGACCCCCGTCGACGCGGACGCCGTGAAGATGTGACCGCCGAGAACGTAGCCGACCCCGACGAACGCTCCGGACATCTTGTCCGTGAAGAGCGCGACGTCGTCGTCCTGCGGGGCCCCCGCGTCGACTTGCTGCCAACCCGGGGGAAAGCCGTTCGCCGGCGGCAGCTCGCCGCGGGCCCAACTCTCCGCGACGACGCGCCAGGGATCCGGCGTATCCGTCACGCCGCGCGACGATGCGAGCGCGAGCGTGACCCCGAGACAGTCGAGCCCGACCCCTACGGTCCGGCCGCGTAGCCGGAACGGTGTCGCCAGTAGCTCGCGGAGGAATGTCATAGATTGCGCTGCTGCGGGATGCCGAGGAACGCGCCGAAGCGGAGAGGGTGAAGGACGGGGAGATTCCGCGCGGCTTCGTCGTCGCCGCGCGCGATGCAATCGTCCGGGGTCTTCCCGCAAGACGTGAAGGCCGCGGCGGCGTTGACCGGATACGCACACTCGGGCCCGCCGAACTTCCAGCGGCACCGCGACGCGCTGTAGCGGTTCTGCGGGCTCTTGCGATTGAAGAAGTTCGGAAGCTCAAGTCGGAACGTCACGGCTTCGGCGTTGGCCGAGCTGCCGGCGATCTCGAAGTCGAACTGAAGGAACTCGTGCGCCGGGTAGGCAATGTCCTTCCCCGCGTAGTTGATCAGATACGCGGTCACCAGGTTCCCCTGGAACCCGTCCGCCGTGTGCATATAGGGCATGACCTCGCGCGAGACGTTCGACACCGACAAGTCGATCTGCGGGAGGTCGCCTTCGCCGGACTCCTCGACCGGCGTTTGCGTGATCGGGAACGGATACCAATGCTTGCCCGGCGGCGCGACGACGGCGTTCGGCCAATAAACTTGCTCCGGGAAGTTCGTGAAGCGGAACAAGACCTCCTGAACCCCGACGGCCGGCGGGATCACCTGGATCTCATAGAGCCAGATCCACGGCGAGGTCTGCCGCGGCCGCTCGCCTTCGTCTTTGAAACCTTGTGGGAGGGAGATCGGCATTTCGTCACGGACCCACGAACACGAGCTCCGTCGCCTGGAGCGTTACGTCGTAGTGAGCTGGAGCGCTCGGGACTGCGGTCGGTCGCTGCGTGATCACGAGCGGGACGTTCGCGGTCTCGTGCTGCGGCGTCCACTTGAAGGCGGGGTTCGCGCGGTAGAACACGAGCAGCGCGTCGGCCTCTGCCTTCGTGCGCGCGCGATGCACGAGAGAGAAGATGCGGCGGGGGCCGGTGTATTGCGGCCACTGCCGGACGTAGCCGGAGACGCCGGAGATTCGTTCGTAGGGCATCCCGGCCGTCTCGTTCACCTCCCCGTCGGGGTCGTGCGGTGGCTCGCTCAGAGACGCGGTGTCGATCGCCTCGCGGGCCGGGACGATCACGATCGGCGTCCCCGGGATCGCCGGCACCGGGACCACGCGGCTCGGGTCGGTCTCGAAATTGAACTGCACGAAGTGAACGTCGTTCAGGTCGCGGACCAACCCGGTCGGTGCCGTAAGCGCATCCTGCCAGGAGAAAGCGTTGTAGGCGACCTCGCGGCTACCGGAGAACGCGCTCGCGCCGATGCCGCGCGTGAATGCCGCGATCGTCGAGATCCCCTCATCCGGGGATCGCGTGTCGCCGTGCAACAGGGATTCCCAGAAGAGCCGGGCTTCGTTGCTCGTGATGACCCAATCGTAGGACATGTTCGTCCCGGGGAGGACGCGCGGGATGCCGTGCATGAGGACGGTCGGCTGCGAGGCGATCGCGAGCGCCGGCTCCCACGCGATGTAGGTCTGAACCCCATAGTCGACGCACACGCTTTGGCTCGCGTGCGTGACCCAATCGACGTCGACCAGGTCGTCGAGCTTGATCGAGAGAAGCCGATACTTGTGGAGCAGCGTCCCGGCTCCGGCGAAGTTGTGCGTATCCTTCGCGCGGATCGCGGGCGCGAATCCTGCGCCGGTCGGCTGCGTCAACGGGAAGAACGCGCCGCCGGAGAAGCGCGTCTGTTCCGCCGTCGTCGCTCGATACACGCCTGCCTGATGACCCTTCCCCCATCGGTGCGTCCCGACCTTCGAGACGAAGTTCCCCCACGAGCCCGCGGTGAGGTAGCCGCTTTGCATCCACGGCCCGCGATACTGCACGGAGTCGCGCGGCGTGTAGTCCGTCGCGAACATGTGGAGCCAGTCCTCGCCGATCGCTCCGACAAGACCGGACGCCGCGAAGACCGGCTGAAAGCCGCCGGCGAGCGGCCCGATCACCGTAGGCGTCGCGGGCCAGTGATCTTCGGCGTAGTAGCTCGCGGCGGGAATGTCGTCGAGGTTCCACCACATGAAGACCAGATCCGCGACGTCGAACTCTGCCGAGTAGGTCGGCGCGTCTCCGTTGCGGTAGGTCCGCGCCATTACGCGCAGTTCTTCGGCTCCCGTCCATGTGCCACCCCAGAGCGGGTCGGTGATGCCGCTCCCGGCTCCGTCGAGTATGGCCATGAACGAGAACGGGATCCCGTTCAGCGGTCCCAACGCGGCTTTGATCGAGAACTGATGCGCGTAGTCCGGGTGGCGGAATCCGCTCGTGTCGCCAAGCCGGACCTGAACCATCCCATTGTCCGGGAGGTTGCCCGACCACTGCGTGTAGCCGACCTTCCCCATGACCTGGAGCGCGTAGCGTCCGGGCAGCGTCGGGAGTTTCGTGTTCGGGAGTCTGCCGACCTCGACCCAGCCGTCATTGGGGAAGCTCCCGACAGTCGTGACGCGGGTCTTTCCTGGCAGTCGGTGGATCCCTCCATAGAGCGTCAAGAGACCGCCCTTTGCACCGTATGGCGTTGCTGCGTCGTGGTCTCCAGGGAGTTCCCGTAGATCGCCTTGATCGTCCCTTGGTTCTCGATCAGCATCTCCCGAACCCCGCGCGAGTCGATCGCGCGGATCTCGAAGATGTTCGTCGTCGCGCCCTGCCCGCCGGTGAGCGTGACAGGGATCGATCGGTTGTCGGGCAGCGGGACGAATGCCTCGCGCTTCTTCCCTTCGCCGAAGAGCGCGAGGGTCGGGCCGCTGGCGACGCCCCCGTCCTGGAACGCGCGCGCCGCGAACCGCCGCGGGGAGACGCCGCCCTTCGCGAACTCCAGAACCTTCCCGGGCGCGCCGTCCTGGACGCCGCCGGTCTCGAAGCTACTGAAGCCGCCGCCGAAAATCGTCTTCACGACGGCCGCGGCCGCGAGCTTCGAGATGATCTGCGCCAGGGAGCGAAGGACGTTCTTCGCGAGTTCCTTGAAGGCGTCGCTGGCTTTCTTCGTGCCCGTGATGATATCCGTGAACGTGTTCGTCAGCGCCGAGCCGAACGACCGGACGAACGCGCCGCCGGCTTGCGACGCGACCAGGGTGAGATCGGAGATCGCCTCGCCGGCTTGCTTCGCGCCTTGAAGGATCGACTCGAAGACCGTCGGGCCGCCGCGCTTCGCCGCGGCTGCGTCCGCCTTCTTCTGCGCCTCCGCGGTCTTGTCCGCTTCGGCGCGGACCTCCGCGAGCTTCGCGCGGATCTCGTCGAAGAACGCCGTCGACCTCGCGAGCGCGACCTCTTGCTCTCGTGCGGCTTGCTGCGCGGCCTCGCCGATCTTGCGCAGCTCGATCCGCAGCTCTTCGCCCTGGCGCGCGAGCCGGGATAGTTCGTCGCTCGTGCCGAGCCCGACGAGAACCTTCTGAAAGAGGATCTGGAGCGCGATCGCGGCTTGCGCGATCCGGTTCAGGGAGGTTTCGAAGAACGAGACAATATCGTCGATGACCCCGCGCGCCTCGATCCAGAAGTTCGTTACGTCCTCCGTGATATCGATCAGGGAGTCCGCGACCCCGCGCGCCGCGGTCTTGACGTCGCCGGCCGCCTCGACGAAGGACGCCCGGAACTCGTCGACAAACGTTTGAATGACCGGCGCGATCTCGACGAAGAGCCGCTGAAACGTCCCCTCGACCGAAGCCGTGAGCCGCGTCACCGCGTCGTTGAAGTCCTCGACGCGCCGGATCTCATCCCGGGAGAACACGAGCCCGAGCTTTTCGGCTTCGGCCGCGAGCTTGCGGATCCCTTCTTCGCCTTGCTTCAGGAGCGGCGCGAGCTTCGCGCCAGAGCGGCCGAACAAGCTCAGGAGGATATTCGTCCGCTCGGTCGCCTCGTTCACTCCGCCGAGGCCGGTCGCGACCTTGCCGAAGACCTCGACGAGATCGAGCTGATCGCCGGCGAAATCCGAGGTCGTCAAGCCGAGCTTTGCCAGCGCGTCGACTTGCATCTTCGCGCCGGCCGCGGCGTTCTCGACGTTGCGCGAGAAGAGCGCGATAGCGTTCGAAAGCTCTTGCTGGCTCAGGCCGGCGAGCTTCGCTTGGAAGTTCATCGCCGACAGCGATTCGGTCGTCACCCCGAGCCGGTCCGAGGTCTTCCCCAGGACGTCGAGGTTCTCGCGCAAGCTGTCGACGAAGCCCTTGATCCGACGAACGGCGAGGACGGCAACGAAGCCGACCAACGCCGTCCGCGTCGAGGTGACCGCCTTGAAGACGGAGCGGAACGTCCCGCGGAGCTTCGATCCGAAGCGCGCCGCGCTCGCCTGGATCCGCTTCAGGGTTGCCGTGGCGAAGTCGCGGACGCGCGCCTCGATCGCAAGTTGTCTCTTTTCAACCATGGCAACGGCTCACTTGTTCGCGGCCTCCGCTCGGTAGTGCGCGATCTCCGCGCGCACGATCTCCAGGGCTTCGACGAAGGTCGGGGATTGATCGGACAGACCGCCGGACGCGGGGAGAATCCCGTTCTCTACGTATGTCGCTGCGCGGCAGACGTCGTAGTGGATCGGCTTCGCATAGGTGTTCGGGCATCGGTGAAAGTCGATTTGCCCTAGCCCCTTGCATTCCTTGCACGTCGCCGAAGCGCCGCCGCAAGATGGACACTTCATAGAGAACTGCGGGATCTCCGTCGGGCCGTCGCATCCCCACTCTTTGCGGAGACGGTCGCGGTCCGGGTGAAACCTGTCCTGGCAGATAGTGCAGGTCTGCGGGAAGCTCTTTCCAGAGAATAGAAGTCCGGCGGTCACGATCAGTTTTTTCGGTCGTCTTGGGTGATGCGCTGCTGTGCCTGAGCCGCGGTCGCGATCTCCATTGCATCCGTCCAGTCGAGCAGCGCGATCGACTCCATGGACGCGGCTTGAAGCGGGATCCCGCAGAGCGTGTGCCGCTCGCTCTTGAACTCGATCGGGTCACCGCCGGCGGGGAAGTTCTCCCAACCGCGGAGGCACGCGCGGAGCATCTCAAACATGAGACGCATGGTCGATTCGGCCGAGAGCTTGGCGGAGTCGCCGCCGCAGTCCTGGACAAGCCCGGACAGGAAGACGTTCAGGGCCGGCGGGGGAACCCCGAGAAAGAACTTCGACTGTTGCTCCGGAGGCTTGTCTCGGTCTGCCTCAAGAGTGAACGTCGTCGTCGCTGTCGGTGTGAGCGCAATCGCCATCGGGAACAAGCCTCCGATGGGGCCGCGCGCCGCGGGGGCCCCTAGTAGTTGAAGAAGATTAGTTCGTCGTCACCGGCTTCCAGAATGCGGCGCGGTCGAAGCGTGACGGTGAACGTAGCGAACCCGTCGGAGTCGCTTTCCGCAACCTCCGCGATCTGGCAATTGTTCGCCACGATCCCCACGCGCTCCATCGTCGCCGTCCCCAGGACGATCCCGATCGACACGTTTTGTTCCGCGTCGCGGTGCGCGAGCCAGTCGAAGGACGTCCCGGTTTGCTCGACCTCGATCGTGATCGTTGGATCCCGGTCCGTGATCACGGTGCCGATCGAGCCGCCCTGCGCGTTGCCGTCGATCCGGTTCCCGACGACGTTCGCGCCGGCGATCTCGACGGACTTGATCGGCATTTTGTAGAAGCCGTCCTCCATGCCCGCGCCGGCGAGCCCGATCCCGACCGTCGAGCTGAACCCGAGCCGCGGGGCCCGGGTGCTGCCGAGCCCGGAGGTCGCGACCGGCGTCTCATCCGTGTGCGATGACGCCTGCCCAGTGAACGTCCAAGAGAAGATGAAGGGCGCGCCGCCCTCCGCCGCGCAAGCGTAGTCGCCGCGGGCTCCGGCGGTGACGCGCTTGAAGCCGTCTTTGTTGTTCCAGATCGTGAGCGACGGCGTCCGGGTCTGCGTCGCGGCCGTCGAAAGCGTTTCCGTGTTCGTGCCGTCGTCGACCGTGTCGCCGCTTTCGATATCACCCCAGAGCAGAACACAGTCCCAGACGTTGCCGCTCGGGTTCAGGATCGTTTGGATCGCACCGACGACCTCTCCGCTCCGAATGATCACGGCCGTCGAGCCGACCGAGGTCGCCCATACGCCGGTGGTCGTGAACTGGATCAGCCGGAGTGAATCGGTCGTGTAGGCGAAGCCCTCGTTCGTCGTGGAGACGGTGCCGATCGTTCCGGTCGAGCCGCTGCTCTCGCCTGTGAGAGTGCCCGTCGTGATCGTGCCGACGAACGGCATGACCCACACGGAGACCGTCGCGCCGCTGGAGTGCGTGAGACAGATCGCGCGGTTCGTGCTGTCGGTGACGATCTCGCCGGGCCAAAAGGCACCGCTCGCCAAGGTGAGCGGGATCTCCGTGAGAGTGATCTCCTGATAGCCGGCGGCCTTCAGGAACTTGCCGAACGGTGGCGCGGTGCCGGCCACGGCCGAGCCGACCAGGTCGCTTTGAAACGTGTTCTGTCGCGTCGTAAGACCGGGCGGCGTGTTCTCCCTAGAGAGCGTCGACCCCGCCGGCACGCGATCGAGAAACGCCACGTCGTCGCTGATATCCGGGTCGAACACGAGGACGGCGTCGTTCGCGGTGAGCGTCACGGGAACGCCGTCGCTCACTTCGACGTCGGCCAAGATCTGTTGCTTTCGTGTGAGCGGCATCGCTCCTCCTATTCGTGCGCCGTTGCCACCTCAAGCGCGACGCGCGCGTTGATCTGGCTCCGGTTCTTCCATTGGATTTGCGGCGGTTCCTTGTAGGCGACCGTGATGTCGGCCAACTCCAAAGGGTGACGCCAGAGAAAGGCGGTGTTCCCGTGCTGCGCGTAGTGGTCGCGGATCGCCTTGCCGATCTCCCCGGGCGCATTGTCCCAGGACAGGAACAGAACTTCCGGGACGACCTCCTGGTCGGGCCGGCGCGTGAGAAGGACGCCGGTCGTCCAGTCGCTTTGCTCGATCGCTTGCGCGTCGTGCCGCTCGACCAGATAGGGCCGGGGGAGTGCCTTCGGGTGAATCGTCATCAGATCACGACCATCGGGTCGTATGTGCTCGGGTCGTCGTTGTTGTGTCGGTAGCGGATCGAGAGCCGGAGCTGCCCGGAGAGCATCGTCGATTCCTCCGGGTCGCCCTTCTCTGTGCCTTCGTTGATCACCTGTCGGGTCCCGAGGTCGGGGTCCGAGAAGATCGCGCGCTCGACGTCGGCGAGCAGCTCGTCGAGGTAGCGCATCGCGTCGCCGGCGTGGACGACCGGGTCGACGTCTTCGAACTTCCCGAAGATCGCGACCGAGACCCGCACGTCCTTCGTCGTCGTCATGCTATCGATCGAGACCGGGTCCTCCCCGCTGTCGATCACGACGGCGACTTTCTTGGCGAGGTTCAGGACGTCCGTCCCGGTGCGCCGCGTCACCGCCCAATCGTCTACCGTGAGTTCCGCGGTCAATCGGTCGGCGATCGCTTGAACGTTCAGATCACGTATCGACGCCACTTTGGATATCCCTCACCATTCGGGTCATGGTCCGCGCGAACGCTGCCGTCCGGCTCGACCGGAGCTGCTCCCAGGTGTCGTAGAACTGAAGCGTCTTCTTCATCTTGACGACGCGCAGCAACAGGAAGCGCGGACGCAAGACGTCGACCTTCGTCCTCGGCTGCGACTTCGCGATCTTGCCCTTCTTCGTCCGGCGCTTGCGGACCCGGGCCCCGCCGCGCTTGCGTTGTCGTTCATAGAGGATCAGTCCGCCGCGCTTCGTCTTGATCGTCACGAGCGCGCGCTTCGGGTATCGGGCCCGCCACGCCTTCGGAGTTCCCGGTCGCGTGCGGATCGGGATCGCCATGAGATTGTCGGAGCGGACGGTCTCGCCGAACTCGTGGACGCGGAGCGCGATCGATCCGGTCTGAGCTTCGCCGAAGAGCTTTCGCAGTCCTTCGCGCGCCGCTCGAGGCGTCGCGAAACGAACGTCGCGCGGCACGACGCGGTAGGTCACGAAGTTATCCGGCGGGACGCCAGCCGGGCCTTCGTTGACTTGCGGAACCTGGATCGCGCGGCTACCGGCCTTGCCTCGACCGAAGCGGATCCCCTTCTTCCGGAGCCACGTCTGCCGGTGCTTCCCGAGCGACTGGCCCATGAAGTTCCGCATCCAAAAGTAAGCGACGCGCGGTGCCTTCGCCGCGATGTCGTCGAGGACGCGCGTATCGATCTTGACCGAGAAGAGCCGGTCGTCGCCTATGGTCTGGAGCGGCACTATGCAACGACCTCGACCGTGAAGGCCCCCGGGTAGGCGTCGAGCTGCCGAGTGACCCGGGCGCGGACAGGCGTCGACGTTTCGCTAGCGATGGGGAGGGTGATCTCGTCGCCCTTCGCCACGCCGGGGATCCCGTTCTCCTGATCGGAATCCTCGACGGGTAGAAGGACGTGCGCGACCTCATGGCTCAGATCCGCGTCGTCGTCGCGGATCCTTCCCTGCCGATTGACCAGAGCCGGGACCGTTCGGTCGGGGTCGCCGGATGCAAAGTGATATGTGATCGACTCGCCGAACTTGTTCGGGTCGGTCAGCGTGCGCCGGGCATGGCGCGCCATGAGGTCGCGGAACGTCAAGCTACTTTCCTGTCTTGCTGCTCTTCGCCGGCGTAGCGGTCGGCGTAATCGCTTCGATGATCAGCCGACCGTTTTGAGCGGCGCGACCGACGTCGATGGTTGTCGTCTTGTCCGCGAGCTCCACGGTGCCCAGCTCGCGCCGGGCCCCGGGCTTGCGGTTGTCCACTTCGTAGAGCTTCGCCTTCATGGCCCTAGATCGACCTACGGCCGATGCCCTGGAAGAAGACCTTGCAGAGCGCGGACGTGTCGCCGACGGACGCCTTCGGGATCTCCACGATCACGCCGATCTGCTGCGCGGACGTCGAGACGATCGTGAAGACGTCGGAGTCGGTCGCGTAGACCGCGTCGTGAATGTGCGTCAACGCCGCGCCGGCGGCGATCGCGACGGGAAGCTCGACGACTCCCTCCTCCGCGACCTGGATCCGGACGTCGTCGTTTCCGCCGGCGGCGTTGTCGCCGCGCTCGATCGCGAAGCCGAGGAACGTCGTCCCGGCCCCGGTGAGGTTCGTC
>Ga0316187_10001756_pt1 | contig 18981 bp, 16 predicted proteins | sample CroRivburrow1_MG_FD_204927 | JGI IMG/M metagenome (GOLD analysis project Ga0316187, IMG submission 204927) | Coastal sediment microbial communities from Maine, United States - Cross River worm burrow 1 | ecosystem: Environmental > Aquatic > Marine > Coastal > Sediment | place: USA: Maine...
GTGGTGCCGATGCCGATATTGGTGTCCATTGGCATTTTAAAAGAATGGCGGCCAAGATCTCGGATTGGTGCCTGGAGGAACAAAGTGAACAATTTTGTCATAGCTGGGCGGCCGGAGGGGGAGAAGTGCCGTGCCAGCGAAAGGTTTTTGATCGAAGGTGGTTCGTACCATGTGTGCAATCTTGTTGCGCACGTTGAAAATGTCGCGGCCGAACTGGACCCTGGCAGGAATGAGCGACACGGTGCTTGGCGTTCTTGTCGGTAACCCTATCGGTGTCGACGCCATCTTTTGCGAAGTTGTCGCCCCGTTTGGGAGCGGCAGGGGTCGGGTTCGCCTTGCGATCATAGGGTGGTCAAACAAGTGTTCGCGGAAGCCGGAGAAGAACAAAACACAGCCCATGCATTGACGATCCAAACTCGGAGGCGGGTTTTGCGTAGACTGTCTGTAATGCGATTTGTTCGAATGTCCGAAAGTTGGGCCTTCGTGGCTCTCATGGCTGTCGCCATGGTGTCGTGCGTTCAGATTCGGAGTGCACACGCCCAGTCCCCAATCGGGATAGACGGCCATATCTGGCTCGACGCCAACGGTGAACCCTTGCCATCCCAGGACCACGCGACAATTCAGGAAATGATGCGGTCGGCGAATGTCGTCAGCTGGGAGAGCGTCGGGCGGGGGGTTGCGGGAGTCGAGAAGCTCGTGCTCGAGCACGAGGGGATTCAATTCCATGCCGCGTTTCGGAGCGTCGATGTGAGTGTGCGGGTGCCCCCGGCGTCTGGTGTGCGAAAGACGACGATGAAGTACCGGGACGCGGCGATCTTCGAAAGCGCGGCCTATGTGATGAGTGAGTTGCTCGGCATCGGGCGGGTGCCGCCGGTGGTGGAGCGCAGCGTCGACGGGCAGAGCGGCACGGTGCAGATCTGGATGGAAGAGACTCTTCCCGAAGTCGACTTGATCCAACAAAAAATGCTCCGGCCGCCGGATGGGGTGCGATGGCGGCAACAGAAACAGATCATGTACGTCTTCGATAACCTGATCGCCAACTCGGATCGCAACCAGGGCAATTTGCTGATCGATCACAACTGGAATATCTGGTTCATCGATCACACACGAGCCTTCAAGCGGTCCTCCAAGCTCTTGAATCGGGAAGGGATAACGGCATGCGACCGTCAGCTGTGGCGATCGCTGCGCGAGATAGACGACGAGACCATTCGTCATCATCTCGAGCCCTTCCTGGAGAGCCAGGAGATCACGAGGCTGATATCGAGGCGAAGAAAGCTGATCCAGCACATCCAGAAGCTGATCGACAAGCACGGCGAGGAAGCCGTGATCTTCGACCTCCGACCACCTGGGACTGAGATGGCCGACTGGAGCAACTGAATTCACAGGCGCTGGAACCGGTTGAGTCTCAGGCGCCGAGGTTGGTGTAGCCCCTGGGACAGGATGATCCGGCATTGGAATCGCGGCCACCACGTGAGACCAATGAACGCAGTTGACGCGTATCACTCGAGAAGGCAGAATGTGCTCATTGACAATGTGCTAAGAACTCGCCGGAGGCTTGAAAAAATGAGAAATGCAGTGTTTTTCTTCTTGGTCGCGTTTTTGATTGCGGGTCTGCCCTTTGCCCAGGAGGCCCCTCCCGCCAAGGAGGTAACGGGCGCCGATGACCTGGTCAAGGAAAAGGGTCAATTCCAGGAAACCTGGGTCCGTCCCGATGCGGATATTACGCGTTACAGCAAGCTCTATCTTTGGAATGCGGTGTTTCAGTTTCGCGAAGGAGGCGAAAAAGGCACCGGGACGTCGATCGGTATGTCGCGAGGTGACCAGGGCCCGTATGCCGTCCGCGAAGAGGATCAGGAGCGGTTCAAACAGGTCGTTGGCGATGCAGTCGTCAAGGAGCTGGCGCGGAGCAAGAAATTCGAGGTGGTTGACCAGGTGGGTGCCGGCACTCTCCTCGTGCGCGGCGCGGTATTGGACATCGTTTCCAATGTGCCGCCGAACGTTGGCCGCAGCGCGAACATCTACCTGGCGGCAGTCGGTGAGGCGACGATAGTCTTCGAGCTGATCGATGCCGAGACTGGAGTGATCCAGGCTCGGGCAGCGGAACGTCGGAGTATCCAACCTCCGGGTCAGCTGCATCAGGTCAACTCGGCGCCGACCAACTCCGCGACCGTGTGGAACGACGTCGAGCGCTGGGCCCGCGGCGAAGCACAGGTCTTGCGCCAGGCACTGGAGAAGGCACTCAAAAAAGCCGAGAAATAGCGCTATTCGATCTTCGGGTTCGTGCGGCTCTCCACCAATTTCTCTGCGGCCGCCAGGTCATCGACTGCTTCGACCCGCAGTATGCGGCAGTGGCGCGTCCGGTCGAAATCCCGGTAGGTCAAGGTGGCCCGGTCGTGCGAGCACACACGGTTGAAACCGCTTGCCACCGCAACGGCCAACGAGTTCTGCAGACCCTGGCACGCGTCTTCCATCGTCAGCAGATAATGCCTGTCACGGAGACATCGAACATAGACAAACCGGTCGCGGATGGCATCGAAGCTGCGGACATCGCGAACGTTGAAACACGCATCTTCGGCGATCGGTGCCGCTTCGATTATTCCAACTTCCTTTGTCGAGGTGCACGCCGTCCCTGCAATCGTCACGATCAGAACGAACAGCGATGCCAGCGTACGCCGAGTCCATTTCATGGCCGCTCATTATCGCAAAAAAAGGCGGTCCCCGGAGGGACCGCCTGTATCGATCTGAGGAGATCGAATTAGAAATCGAACTGCATGCCCAAGAAGAAATAGCGGCCGAGGGGATCAAACGAAGCATACATGTTCATCTCATCGGCCAATCCCGGCATCAGCGGCGGCTCTTCATCGAAGATGTTGTTGACACCGGCCGTCAGCCGGACGCCAGCTCTGAAGGTGTAGGATGCCGCGAGGTCAATCCAGTTATAGGCCTTTGTCTTGTCAGACCCGTTGACGATCCATTTGTCCATGGAGTTGGGGTCTCCGATATTCGGGTTCGGGCTGGCATCGTCAATCTCGGCACCATGGAGATAGCGCCAGTTCATAGACAAATTCAGGTTGAATTTGCTCTCCCACGTTGCGCGGAGCTTGTGACGCCATACCGAATCCGGTTGACCGCACTGGAAGCCGTAGTAGCCGACGCAGTCATAATCGGTCAGCGGGTTGGAGAACCTGTTCTGCATCATATAGGTTCCCGTCATGTCAATCGGGAGGTATCCGGCGTTGCCAAGTCCGATCATGTAAGCGAAGTTCAGGTCGACACCTTCTGCAACCAGGTTACCGATGTTTTGGTTGGTTGTTTCGGTGTAAGCCTCCTGTGTGGCCCACAGCGTGCCCTGCCGGTCCCGGTGGATCAGGCTGCACAGCTGGGGATCGCCGGTGGTGGCGCAGGTTTGGATGATGTCATCCGCTCCGAGAGTGCCGATCGCATCCATGATGTCGATGTTGTAGTAGTCGAGGGTGATCGACAGGCCCGCAATGCTCTGAGGAGTCCACACGATACCGGCGGTGAGCGTGTCGGCGGTCTCGGGGATCAGGTCGGGGTTGCCACCGGCCAGGGTGTTGTACTGGTCGGCCGGGTTCTCGAAGATGTCGCCGTACTGGGCCGCGGTCACACCGGTCCGCATGCACTGCTCGAGGGTCGCTGAAGGATTCGGGCCCGCACAGATATCCGCAGCGCCTCCAAGGCCAAATCCCTGCGGACGGAGGAGCTCCCAGATATTGGCCGCGCGTACCGCACGGTTGTAGCCGCCGCGGAGCCTCCAGGACTCGTTTGGAGCCCAGCTTATCTGGGCCTTATAGGTATCGAAATTGCCGGTGCCTTTGTAGTCGGAGTAGCGGTAACCGAGCTCCAGCGACAGATCCCGGAACCCCTTTGCATCCTGAACGATCGGGACCAGTGCTTCGAAAAAGAGCTCAGCCACAGAGTATTCACCGTCGACTGCGGGCGTCCGACCACCGGAGCCTGCACGCAGGCCGAACTCATAGACCTCGTCCGGCATATTCAACAGCCACTGTTTACGGTACTCACCGCCGACAGCGATCTGGATACCCTCACTCGCGCTGGGAATTACGACACCGTAGTCCTCCCAGTCACTCGTAAAGGTCAGGTTGGCCACCTGAGTCTTGGTACGTCCATACATCACGGCGTTGGTCGTAATGTAGGCGAGGGCCTCGTCAGTCACGCCACCCTCGGTGAAGATGTTCCAGGGAACGCAATCGCCACCGGAACGACACACCCACTCGCCGGAGTCCGGATCCTCAATGACGTCCAGGGCATTCCTGATGCGGCCGACGTTCAGATCGTTGACGTAGGATTCAAACGAGTTGTTCTGGGCGTTCAAATAATAAAAATCGTAGCTCCACTGATCGTTGATGTCGCCGCGCATACCGGCAACCAGGCGGTAGTTGTCGTGGCCGATCTGGTTGGTCCGGTTGCCACCCTCGACGTTGCGCCGATAAATCCACACGCTGGCGATGTCGGTCGGCCCATATCCGGTCCCCGGCCCGCAGAGGGTGTTCCGTTGCTGCTCGCTGAGCATCGGGTTGTCGCAGTTGACGACGCTCACGCGGTTGAAGTTCCCAGACGGTGCGATCTGCGCATCGGTGAAGTTGGTCATGAACATCGCTTCGACGTACGGCTCGAAGTGGTCATTGATGGTGTAATGGGCGAATGTGCCGGCATTCCATTTCTCGTCGGGCCGCTGGAGGTGGTTCCAGGGGGCGTAGTTGTAGACGTCTGTCGATGCATCTCGCGTCCGGAACGAATGGCCGTCACCGCCGTCTTCGGTCGTGTGAAGGACGAAGTCGCCAATCCTGGAGTCGTCCGCGTTGAAGGCGGTGAAACGTCCGATCGGGAGGGTGGATGAACCACCACAACTTGGGCCGGTCGTGCCGGCATTGACGGCGCAGTTGACGTAGTCGCGATCTCCCTTGAGAACCGCGTTGATGTTCCGGTGCGTAATATAGGCTACAGCGTGGCCCTTACCGTCGGCGAACTTGCCACCGACCGCGATGTTGGCGTTCCACGCCTCGCCATCGGTCACGCTCCCGATCGGAACGTCAAAGCCCTTTGCCTCGTTGATTTCCCGTGCCACCATGTTGTTGTTGTCGTGCTGATAGCCGCTGTACTGGACGCCCCCTCGGACGCCTTCAAAATCGGTGTCCATGATGAAGTTGACAACACCGGCGACAGCGTCGGAGCCATAGACCGTCGAAGCGCCGCCGGTGAGGACATCGACCCTCTTGACGATCGCTGACGGAATAACGTTGATGTCAGGAGCCCAGGTACCCGTTGCATCACCGGGCGCCAGGCGGCGGCCGTTGATCAATACCAGCGTGCGAGCCGAGCCCAGATGACGCAAATTGACCGTCGCTGTGCCGGTCGCACCGTTTGCGATCGTCGAGTTCTGCCCGGCCCAGACCTGCGGCAAGCTGACGACCAGATCCTCGATCCGAACGATTCCCGAGTAGGTGAGTTCCTGCGGAACCTCCATCACCGTCACGGGGCTCAGAGCGGTCAGGTCTGCTCGAGGGATCAGCGAACCGGTGACGGTGATCTCTTCCTCGAAGGACCTTTCCATCGCCTCTGCGATCAGTTCGTCTTCGGATGGTATGTCGTCCTGTGCCATGGCGGGTAGGCCGTAGCCAACCACCATCGAAGCGACCAGGATGCCGACCCAAAATGTCGGTCGAAGGATGAATGTCTTTCCTATGCGCATATCTTGCTCCTCCTTACCTGAACGTTAGAAATCAGCTCAAAAAACAAATCGCTTCCCCATGGTCCTCCCATCCATGGTCCCTTTATTGGATAATTTTCGATCTATTCTCAATTTCTTACCCTCCTCCAAAGAAATAAAACTTAAAATCAACATTAAAGTTGCGGCAACGTAAGAGGCTGCGTTGCCTGTCTCGACACTGCCAGGCTTTCGCGTTGTGGTGGAGAGACTGTAGACCCACGCCAGGACGAGCCCGAATTCGCTCGCGTCGAAATCGCACGCAAAGGAAGCGCCCGACTCGGAGTTTGTGGGCTTCCCGGGCACGGCGGTTCTATGCTTTCTGCCAAGTAGATTAAATCCCTAGCCAACCAGCTTGCAAATTACGTACCATAATTGCGAAAAAGATCCTCGAACAGGGCGCTTGATCGCGCGGATCGCTGGGCGATGTTTGAATCGATAATAGGCCGAGTCTCCGAGCGCATAAATATCTGGGGGAAAGACACCTTAGGATTTTGGATGCCCCGTTCGAAGTCTGCCGTCGGATCGGTTCTGGCGGATTCTTTCACAGTCGCACGGGACGGCATGGAGGGCAATCCGGGCTCCGCAGGGTCGGAGTGTGTACGGATTGCCGAACGTAACGCACGAGATATCGTAGTTGTGAATGAGAATGATAATTAATACTAGAAGGTGTTTTTGAGATATTTGGAGTTGATGATGGCGATGATGTCGGCTTTCCTGGCACGCTGAGAAGACCGGACTGAACCCAATGCCGCTCGAAGGACCCCGGATAGTGCAGGCGTCCCGGCTGCACCGATGAATGCAATCAACAGCGTTGCGGTCAGGTCCCGCTCAGGAATTTGACGAGATCTTCGGCAGTCGCGGCATCTGGATCGTCAGGCGCCAATTCGAGGAAGCGCTCGAGGTGGCTCTTTGCCTCCGCGTTGGCCTCTTCGCTCACGTAGATGAGGCCAAGGTAGTAGTGCGCCCGTGGACGGTTCGGATCGACTTCGATGACCTTGTTAAATCGCATCTTGGCCCGAGCCATATCACTGGCGTCGTAGGCCGCAAGGGCCAGGAGCCAGAGGCCGTCGCGTGCCATATCGGGTTCCACGACGGCCAGACTCACCAGCGCGTCGATGATGAGATTCTCGTCCCCCAGCTTCAGGGAGGCGTTGTATCGCATCCGTATCGCCTGTTCGTTCTGGGGATCCTCCTTGAGGATCGTCTCGGTGGCGGCTATCACCTCCGCATTGCGATCGATCTTGAGGCCGGTGGTGGCGACACCCAAGAGGGCGACCTGAAGGTTCGGATCCACCTCCACCGCTTCCTGGAACTTTGCAAAGGCGCCCTCGTAATTGCCGGCCTTCGCAAGCGCGACCGCCTCGTTGTGGATCCTCTTCGCCTCCTCGGTCAGGCGGCCTGCTTTCTCAGCATCCTCTCGCGCCTCTGCGGTCTTGGCTTCGTCTCCGAGGTTTCGGTAGGCCTCCCACCGCGTCCGCAGGATCACCTCGTCCGTGGAGCCGAGGGCCATGGCCTGTTCAGCCGCCTCCACCGCCTCCTGGTAATGCCCCTGTTCGAGCTCGATAACGCTCAGCACCCCCCACGCCTGGCGCAGCTCTGGGTCATGCCCCAGAGCCTCTTCGATCTTCGCCTCGGCGGTTGCGTAGTCTTTGGCCTCAAAGGCTGCGACCCCGGCGTTGAAGGCCAGAATTGCCTGATTCGAGGTCGAGGCCGCGGGCGAGCCGCTCACCGCACGCGTTGCTCCCGGTTGCATTGTGAAATCGTGACGCGCGGTGCCGTCCTTGCGCCACGTCTGTGTGGCCTCGGTACTCTGATATCCGACCTTCTGGAATTGATAGCGATACACCACGTTGATCACGTCGAAGTCGATCTTGAAGACGCCCTTCTTGTCGGTGGTTTCAACAACCTTGAAACCCGGTACCTCCGTCGACGTGGCTGTGACGGTGACTCCCGGAATAGGTTCGCCCTCGGGGTTGACGACCCTTCCGACGAGCCTTCCCTTCCTGATGGCTGAGGCCAGCCCCGGAACCACCAGGATCACGACCAGAATCCACGCGATTGTGCGTTGCTTTGTTTTCACTGTGGTCAACTCCTTTTTCTGAGTTGTGGTACGCCGGCAGCCCAACCTCATTCTCGAGAACCGGGTCGCGAGCTCGTCTCAACTGCGACAGGCGGACCTGTCACGAGCGAGAGTATATCGCGGAAGCGGTCGACTTTCTTCCCCCGGGATGACTCCGCGCAGGCGCGGGTCGAAATTCTCACCCAACCAGAGGGATGAGCAGGTCTACCGATCCCGAGGGATCTGCGCCATACTATGGGCATGAAATCCAGATTATCGGGGTGCGGCACCCACAGGCTCAGGGTTGGGCTGTCCTTCGTGGCGTGCGTTACCTGGAGCATTTTCGTTGGTGCCGTTCAGCCGCTGTTCGAAGATGACGAGGTCTTCGACCTCACCATCCATGCTCCTTTCACCAGGCTGATGCGGCAGGCAGAAGGCGCGTCCGATGTGCTCGGCAGCCTGGAGCTGTCAGATGGCACATCGATCCCGATGACATGCAACAAGTACGGCATCAGCCGGCTGCGGGAATGCGACCTGGCCTCTCTCGCCTTCACCGTCGAGGCAGTCGACGTCCGGGGCACGCCGTTCGAAGGGCAACCCATACTCCGTCTGGTGACGCCGTGTCGCGTCCGAGGTGGATACGACAAATACACCATGCTGGAGTACCTGGTGTACAAGAGCTACGCGGTGATCGCTGACCCGGCTTTATGGGTCCGGCTTGTGCAGGTGCGATTTCAGGACAGCGAAAAACCGGGCAAAGAAGAAACCGGGTATGCCTTCTTCATCGAAGACCTCGAGCGATCCGCCGCACGCCACGGTCAGGTCTGGCTGGACATTCAATCGCAGCGGACCACGGATCTGGACGAGGCACAGCTCACTGTGATGACCCTATTCCAGTACATGGTCGGCAACACCGATTGGTCGGCGGTCAAGGGCCGGCCCGATGACCGGTGCTGCCACAACGTCGCCGTCTTCGGGGAAGAGGGCGTTGACCTCAATACGATTGTGCCCTTCGACTTCGATCAGACCGGCCTGGTCAACCCCCCCTATGCTGGCCTGCCTGATCCCAGTCTGGGTATCCGGCGGATCACCGACCGTGTTTACCGCGGTCTCTGTAAACACAATGGCGAGCTGCCCGGCGCCATCGCCATCTTCAACCAAAAACGACCAGAGCTCGAGGCTTTATTCAACCGCGAGGATCTCCCCTACCCGAAAGACCGTCGCCGGGCTTTGAAGTTCGTCGAAGATTTCTACGATACGATCAACGATCCCGGGAAGCTCAAAAAGAAGATCATCAGCTACTGCCGGTAGGTCTCAATCCGCCGCCGATAGGAGCATGTCGATTTTGTTAGAGTAATTGCGCTTCAGGACGTCGGTCGCGGCGATCTCTTCGGCCCGGGTAAGCCAGCGCCGGGCTGCCGCCTCGTTCCCCTTCTGCAGGTAGGCCAGGCCCAGCATGAAGTAGAACTGATCCTCTTGCTCTCGTTTCCGAATCGCGAACTTGAGGTGGTTGATAGCCGCATCGTAGTTCTGGGCAAAGAACGCATCACGGGCAAGCTGGTAGCGATAGTAGGGGTTCTGGTTTCGGTGACGGATCACCTTTTTGCGGAAGACCTCAGCTCGCTCTTGGTCCCCCTGCTGTTCGTAGAGGCTGACAAGATTGCTCATGGCCACGAAATTCTCGGGGTTTGCCTTCACGGCTTCCAGAAAGGCAGCCTCGGCATAAGCGGGCTGGTCCGCTCGCAGATACAAAATGCCGAGGTTGGCCCAGGCCGGTGAAAACCTGCGGTCATTGTCGGCGATGGCCCTTCGGAAATACAGAAGAGCCGACGTCGTATCACCCACCTGCATGCGTTCGACGCCCATGTTGTTGTAGTAGTGAGCCAGCGCCCGCTTATCAGAGATCGTGCGCCTGTCGTAGCTGGTCCTGAAATCATCGATATTGAAATCTACCGCGTGATGACCCGCCGTCCCCAGATCTACGAGCACGTTGACATGCCGGTTGAGGACGAACGCATCATTCCGATATGTCCAATCGGGCGGAATATCCACTTCCTGGTATTCCACATCCAGACCCACCTCACGAGCCATGGCGACAAACATATTTGAAAATGACAGGCAGTTGCCCTGTCGCAGCACAAAGGTCTCTGTGGCGGTGCGGGTTGTTTCGTCGTACTCCAACCCGAAGGTGCCCTCGTTGATAATCGCGTGGAGCAGCTCGTGAAGCTTGATGTAGTCGCTGACCCTGCTGCTGACGTGGGAAACCAGGAAGTCCCGCATCTCGGCGTTAACGGCAAGAACCTCCTTGTCGTCGACGATCGCAACTGAGTTTTCCTCTACGGCGAGAGGAGCCCCTGCCAGTAGCTGATCGGGCGTGATCACCGCGACGTCAGGACGCGCGGACGCGGTGAGTATCCCACGCGTGACGATCACGAGCCAGACGAGAGAAACACGAACCCACATGGTAAACCTGCCGATCGGCCGAAGAGGAAATTCCGGATCCTTTGTGCCTGGTTCCCTTGCTCGAAGGATACCGGTGTCACCCATGGGCAGCAACGCTCAAAAGTGAAAAGACCCATTTTTCAGTTAGATTCGTAGGAAACGACGAACGGTTCGGTTCCTTTCACGAAGCTCACCTCGATGACTGTCCTGTGTCCGTCCTTGATCAAAACGTCTGTGTGGAGCTTTCGGCCCTTGATCTCCACGACCATCGGATACTCACCGGCGGGAATGTGCGTCAGGTTCAAGTGGGTGCGGACCTTCTCGTCGATCTTGCCGCGAAATCGAACGGTACACCGCATCGGATTCGACTTGATACGCAGGGCTCCTCGTCCCTCGTAGAGAACCTCTACCTTGCCCGCGAAGAGGTCTCCTCGCACGGTGACCTCTGCCTGGGGATGGACCCTTACGACGCCGGAAATAGTCTCGTAACCGGGTTTACTGAACGAGATCGTGTGCTCACCCGCTTCGATGCGGCCGATCGAGAGCTGTGGGATGTCCTTTGTTTCCGACTGGCCGTCGATCTCGACGACGCAGTTCTGAGGGGCTGACGTGACAACGAGGTTCCCGAAAAGCTGCTTGACCTGTTCGGGTTCAACCGGTTTCATCACGCGAACAACGGGTTGGGGAGAGAGCTGCCCCACTCTGACCTCCATCGGGTGATCCGACACCTCGATCTGGATATTCTGCGGTACGAATCCGTCCTTCTCGACCCGAATCGTGTGAGCGCCGCTTGACACATTGGTCAAGAAAAGGCCGTCCTCCATTGCATTCGTGGTTCCCTTGAGTTTGTCGTCGAGGTAGATACGGAGACCGGGCGAACAGGAGACCTGGATGTCACCGGCGAATGACACCGCCACCACGCTCATCACGAAGAGCAGACACATCCAACGTACATACTTCATGTTTCCTCCCGCCCTACCCGAATAGGCCACAGTTTACATCGGCCTCGCGCGAGTCCGCGCCCCACTTTCCTCCACGGATTCACTTGCTCGAGTGCCAGGGGCGCAGATGAGGAGGGTTATCCCCGCGACTTGGACCGTCCGACCGGAGTGCCGAGAGATTTCGCCGTTGAAATCTCAGCCTTCCGTCGGCGGGGCGAAACTCTCTCAGATTGTTGGCGTATCCTACAATTGTTGCGAAGGTGCAGGGGTGGAGGTGCATACCGTGAGACAAGCGATGATCGTGGGACTGGCGGTGGTCCTTTCTGCGGGGACCGGTTTTGCCGGAAACCAGAGTTCTGATTTCGGGCCAAAGGGGCTCGATGAACTGACCAAATCGAAGGGACACTTCAAAAAAACCTTGATCCGCCCCGATGCGGACTTCTCCAAGTACGGCAAGGTTTATCCGAGAAGGGTGTTGCTCCAGTTCCGCAGTCCAGGCCCCGCGCAAGATGCGGCGCAAACCGGTTCTATGGTTCGCAAGCGAAGCAAAGGCACTGCGATCCCCGACGGCGAGGATCTGGCGACCTTTCGACAGATCGTCACTGATGCTTTCGTGAGTGAGTTGGGGAGCTGTGAACTATTCGAACTGGTTGAAGAGGTCGGACCGGAGACCCTCTTCGTCCGCGTCATGGTCACGGACATCGTTACCGATATTGCTTCGAAGTCCTCGAAATCGGGCAAGAACCAGAAACCCTTCTCTGCCCAGGGAACCATTGTCTTCGATCTGATCGACGCTGAGACTGGGGTCATTCAAGCCCGTTTCAGTGAGCCCACGAAAAGCCGGAAAGCCGATGATTCTGTGACACCCCCTGACGCCGGCCCGGAGTGGGTGAGCATCTGGTCCTGGGCCGAGCAGACCGCAGTGGACCTTCGCCAGGAGCTGGAACGAGTTCTCAGCGAGGATTTAGGTTAACCCACCCGAGGTGGAGCCGGAAAGACTCTTTTCCGTCCGTTTATGAAGCGTCGATGATGGCGTTGAAGGTCGGGCTGGGACGCATCGCCTCTGCGGCCATTGCATCATCCGGGAGGTAATACCCGCCCACAGCCGTTGGACCTCCCTGGGCGGACAGCAGCTCTTCGGAAATCTTCGCTTCGTGCTCCTGGAGCTTGGCGGCCACGTCGGCGAAACGAGCCTGCATCGCGGCGTCCTTCGTTTGTGCGGCCAGCGCCTGGGCCCAGTAGAGAGCCAGATAGAAGGTGCTGCCCCGGTTGTCGATCTCGTTGACCTTGCGCGACGGCAGCCTTCCATTCTCCAGGTACATCGCGATCGCCTCATCGAGGGTCTCGGCGAGGATCGTTGCCTTTTCGTTGCCCGTGTTCTCGGCAACCATCTCGAGGGATGGCACCAGCGCGCAATACTCGCCGAGCGAGTCCCATCTCAGGTGACCTTCGGAGTTGAACTGTTGCACGTGCTTGGGAGCCGAACCACCGGCGCCGGTCTCGAAGAGCCCGCCGCCGTTCATCAACGGCACAATCGACAGCATCCGGGCGCTGGTGCCGAGCTCGAGGATCGGGAAGAGATCGGTCAGGTAATCGCGAAGGACATTGCCCGTGGCCGCGATCGTGTCGTCGCCGCGACGGACCCTTTCGAGAGTGAATTTCATCGCGTCGACCGGTTTCATGATGCGGATGTCGAGACCGTTGGTGTCGTGATCCGGCAGGTACTTCTTGACCTTCTCGATGATCTCGGCGTCGTGGCCCCGTTCCTCGTCGAGCCAGAATATGGCGGGTGAACCGGTGGCTCGCGCACGAGTCACAGCCAGCTTCACCCAGTTCTGGATCGGTGCGTCCTTGACCTGGCACATTCGGAAAATATCGCCGACCTCGACCGTCTGTTCGAGGACGGAGGCGCCTGACGTGTCGATGACCCGAATCGTGCCGTTGGCCGGCGCCTCGAAGGTCTTGTCGTGGGAGCCGTACTCCTCCGCCTTCTGCGCCATCAGCCCGACATTGGCGACGTTGCCCATCGTCGCCGGGTCGAACTGGCCGTTCTTTTTCGCGTCCTCGAGGATCTCCGCGTACATCGTCGCGTAACTGCGATCCGGCACCATCGCGATGCAGTCTTGAAGCTGGTCGTCCTTGTTCCACATCCTACCGCCGTCGCGAACGATGTTGGGCATCGAGGCGTCGACGATGACGTTGTTGGGGACGTGCAGATTCGTGATGCCCTTCCGGGAATCGACCATCGCGAGGTCGGGCCGGGTCTCGTAGACGGCGGCGATGTCTGATTCGATCTCCGCCCTTTTTTCGGCCGGGAGACGGTCGAGTTTTTCGAGGACATCAGCGAGACCGTTGTTGACGTTGGCGCCGATCTCCTCGAGCGTCTTGGCGTGCTTGTCGAGCGCCTCCTTGTAGAAGACGGAGACGCAATGGCCGAACATGATCGGATCGGAAATCTTCATCATCGTCGCCTTGAGGTGCAGTGACAGCAGCACGCCGTCTTTCTTGGCCTCCTCAATTTGTTGCGCGTAGAACTCGCGCAACGCGGCGACATTCATCACGGCGGTGTCCACAACCTCGCCCTTTTGGAGGGCCACTTTCTCCTTCAGCACGGTGGTCGTTCCATCGTCGGCGACAAACTCGATTCTGACGTCGGTCGCCGCGCCCAGGGTCGCCGACTTCTCGCTCGCAAAGAAGTCTCCGCCACTCATGTGTGCGACGCGCGCCCTGGAACCGGATTCCGGCCACGGTTTCATCATTTTGTGAGGATGCTTCTGCGCAAACCTTTTGACCGACGCAGCCGGTCTGCGATCGGCATTGCCTTCACGCAGCACCGGGTTGACCGCGGATCCGAGACACACGGCGAACCGCTCTCGGAGGGCCTTCTCTTCGTCGGTCTCAGGCTCTTCAGGGAATTTGGGGATATCGTACCCCTTGCCCTGGAGCTCCTCGATCGTGCTCTGCAGCTGCGGGATGGAGGCGCTGATATTGGGTAGCTTGATGATATTAGCCATTGGAGATTTCACGAGCTTTCCGAGTTCGCTCAGGTGGTCGGGAATCTTTTGATCCTCGGCCAGCTTGTCGGGGAAGTTGGCAATCACCCGGCCGGCAAGCGAGATATCTCGGGTTTCGACCTCGACGCCCGAACCTTTGGTGAAGGCGCGAATAATGGGGAGCAGAGAGTAGGTTGCCAGCAACGGCGCTTCATCGGTTTTTGTCCAGATGATCTTCGAGTCAGTCATGGTGCATCCTTGGAATTTTTCTTTGCCGCAGCCCGGCAAGGCAGTCTAGCTTCTCCGTCGCCGCTTGTCAGCCCGATGGAGGCGTCGGTTTTGCGATAGTGGCGATGAAGGCCTGCTCGTTTATCGTTGGTGGCGAAGATTGCGGTGAGCGCGACGAGAGGAGTATCTGATGGTCACACTTCTCGATGGTGGAATGGGTTCCGAGCTTCGGCTTCGCGGGGTTGAGGTCGCCTCCCACACCGAATCCTTCTGGTCGGCCGGGGCCCTCCTCGACAACCCGGACGCGGTGATCGATATCCACGCCTCCTATATCGAAGCCGGCGCCGACGTTTTGACAATCAACAACTATGCGGTGACTCCGCCATTGCTGGCCCGAGAGGGCATGGAGCATCGTGTCGAGGAGCTGACCGAGCTGGCCCTTGATCTCGCGGAGGATGCTTGCTCCCGAACCGGGCGTAGGCCCCGGCTGGCCGGATCGCTCCCTCCGCTGGAAACCAGTTATCGTGCCGATCTCGTCAAGGGGCGAGACGAGGTCCTCGACGGCTACCGTCGGATTGCCTCGGTGCTGGCGCCTCGCGTCGACCTCATGATCTGCGAGACCATGGCGAGTTCACAGGAGGCGGTGTGGGCCTGCCAGGCGGCAGCTGAGACCGGTTGCGAGTTCTGGGTCAGCTGGACCCTGCACGGCAACAGGTTGAATACCCTCCCGAGCGGCGAGAGCCTGGCCGACGCATTTTCGGCCCTGGAAGACCTGAAACCGGCGGCCTTCCTGGTGAACTGCTGTGGGGCGAATTTTGTAGGCGCTGGGGTGGCGATGCTAACTGGGCTGACCGACGACCCGGTGGGTGGGTTCGCCAATGCCGAGACGGTTGTGCCCGGTTATGGCGGCGAAGGTGTCGAGGTCGATCCCGAATCGGCACAACAGGGTGGAGCAACCCCGCTCGACCCAGAGGCCTACGCTACCGAGGTCCAGAGGTGGCTCGAATCGGGCGCGACCATCGTCGGCGGGTGCTGCAGGACAAGACCGGAGCACATCCGCCGGTTGAGGGAGATGCTGAACCAGTAAAAAACGGGTCCTTCCGGTCTGGGAGCACGGTATCCTCGAAAGACCGGACACAACGATGTTGCTTCCAATCGGCCACGAGGAGACCACCGTACGGCGCATGCCGTGGGTGACGTTGACGATCATCGGCGCCTGTCTGGTGACCTTTATTCTCACTGTCATCGCTCCGTCGGGTGAGGAACGGGTTGCGTTCAGTGAGCAAACGGTGGTCGAGTACTTCCTCGATCATCCCTATCTCCAGCTCGATGAGCAGCTCAAGGGCTACACCTACTATTCACTGAAGCAGCAGCGGGATCGCCAGGAGAATCCTCCCCCCGACGATCTGGAGGAGCTGCAGCTCGAGCAGCTCGAAATCGATGCTCTCGTAGCTTCCTATTATGAGATTCGCGGCGCAACGCCGTATTTCCGTTGGGGCCTGGTTCCGACCCGCCAGCGTCCCATCGCGTGGTTCACCCACATGCTCATGCACGCCGGGCTGCTCCACCTGTTCGGGAATATGTTCATCCTCTATCTCGCGGGTCCGCCGCTCGAGGATGCTTGGGGGCATTTCCCGTTCGCGGTCTTCTATGTTGTTGCCGGTCTGGTAGCGGCGTTGTTTTTCATTGCCGGTTATCCCGATATCGACGAACCCCTGGTCGGCGCGTCCGGAGCGATCGCCGGGGTTATGGGAGCCTTTGCGGTCCGCTACTGGAACACCAGGATCACCTTCTTCTACTTTTTCTTCTTCTTCAAGATCTATACCGGGACGTTTGCAGCGCCGGCATGGATGATGCTCGGCCTGTGGGCTCTCGGCCAGATCGCCTTTGCGAGCGGGTGGTGGGCCTTCATGAGCATGGCCGACATGGGCAACGTGGCGTTCGAGGCGCACATCGCGGGATTCATATTTGGCGTCGCGGTTGCTTTCCTCGTCAAAAGGCTGGCGATCGAGGAGCGGTTACTCGATACGTTGAGTTGACCCGGCTCGCATGGCGGACCAACTCGATCTTCGATCGCCCCAAACCGAGCTCGCCCTGGCCCATTACCGCGAATAACGGTTTACTCGAGAGGGCTCTCGGTGTAGATCTTCATCGGCTCGTACAAAACCCCGTTTTCGAGGACGATGTCGTCAGCATTACCAAACTCGCCGTCCGCTCCTGCCGAGATGATGTTGTATTTGTCGACCCGCAATCGCCGGTAGAGGAAGCGGTTGCCCCAGCCGTCTTTGAGCTCGAGCTCGCCCCTGAACTCGGGAGGCAGCTCCTCGAGTGCCTCGGGGTAAGAGTTCCCGCCTTCGAAGTTCGCCCCCAGGTACATGTTGAGGATCGGACCCCACTCGAGCATCCTCTTTTCAGTCACGGCTCGCCCGCCGCCGCAGGCGACCACGACGACTGTCAATGCCATCAGAGCACACAGACGCTTCGTCATCCCTTCCTCCTTCTGGCGTCCTCCGACAGCATCTCCGATCTTCATTGGGAGATCGGAACCTCTTTGCGGCCGATGCGCCGGTAGACCTGTCCGTCGAAATATGAAAACCGGGCGGTCTCCCGGCCGGTCGTGAGAGTGAATCGGACCTTTTCGGCGCACGCCGGCACGCGGATACCCTGACCGGGGTTCCACCGTGTCACGCTTTCTTCACCACAGGGGCGGGTTGTCCCCTCGCTCTCGAAGGCCTCGATGACGAGGCGGGCGTCTTTCCAAACACGGTCGTTCGCGTTGATCACTTCGAGCCACCCGTCCTCGGATTGGTTGACCGCGATGGCCAGCTCCATCGAGTCGCAGGCGAACAGACCCGCGGCCGAGATGATCACGAGGATGATCCTCATCGGAATTGTCTTTCGAAAGGTCACCCAACCAGTTTATGGGAATCTCCTCGATCGGTGAACTCGAACAACCCTCAGCCGTCCCTGTCGGTTCAAGTAAATCCAACTCCGACATAGGCGGGGCGGTCACCCGTGGTAATCTCCGACGGCAATTGTCTTGGGACGGGAGTCGGGATTGGTCGAACAGAATCGCCGACACTGCGCGCGCTTCGTTGATGACCCTGCTGCCATCGAGCGCGAGTTTCCCGGGCTCACGATTTTGGGGTCGATGTGCGCGTCGGTCCGCGGCTCCGCCGGTATCTGCCGGGAGCTCGATCGCTTCATGGACCCGATTCCGGCCTCCGAATGTCCATCGTTCGTCTCTCGAAGCGAGGCGAGCGAGGTTGGACATCAGTGAGATCGTCGGAATATTCGCTGGAGGCGATCCGAGCCTGAAAGGCAGCGCGAGGGAACTTCGATTTCACCCTACCGAGCCACAATGTGAGGGGCGGTTCCCTTGCACCAGCTTTGGCACCGGTCGAGGTGGTGGCCGAATACCAGCACGAGGTGGTTGCCCAGCGGCGCGCGCAGTAAATCGGTGACGGTGCCACCGTTCGTGAGACGGATTTCCGCCTGGGTCCGGCACAGGTTTTCGGCGTCGCCGGACCGCAGGATTTCGCCTTCGGCAAGCCACAGCCGATCCATCTCCTTGCCGCCGATGCGGAGCAGGGTGACCGGTCCAGTCGGGAGTGCCCCCTGGATCCCTACGCCCAGCCCAGATTCGAAGTGCGAGCGCAGACGATAGCTCTCCACCAGTGTGCGCGGGACAGTGCAGTGCGCCAGCCAGAGCGTGTTTCGGACAGGATCGAGCTGCGCTGGATTCGCCATCCACGGCGTGACGCCGAGTAGTTTTTGCGCCCACAGCATACCGATGGTGCTGACCAGGTCGCCCTCACACCCTGCGATGACGCCCTCATCGGTGAGTTGAGCGAGCCCGAAGCAACCGGTTGTCTGTTGGTGTTGCACGAAGTCGAAACAGCGCACGGTCAGCGCGTCGAGCTTGTGATCGGCGACGACTTGTTTCAACGCGACGTACATTCGTGCGACGTCTCGCAGATCGGAGGATGTGGGTTCGCACACCTCGGTAGCGTCTGCAACGAGCGCGTCCACCTGCGGACCGAGGTTGGGGTCGGCGACGGCCTCGAGCTTCTTGACCACCTCCTCCATGTCTACCGGGACGATCGTTGGCCCCCAGGCGGTCCGGATGGTGGCAGCGCCGGGCCTGCTTGCAACGAGCCAGTCCGACGGCGTGCCAACCAACCCGATGCGCGCCCGATGCAGCGCGCGACGCACATCGATGTCGTGCACGGCATCCACAATCTCGCGCAGCCCGGCCTTATCGTCTGGCCCGTTGAGGTAGAAAATGCGGCCTAGCGTACCGTCCTGTTGCAGGCGCGCCAACACTTCGAGGGCGGCGGGCAGCGAGTTGTCCCCCGGATGAGCGACCAGGAAAAGGGATTCGGCCGCCGAGGTCCCGCGACGTTCCGCCCACCATTCGAGGATGACCTGCTCGCTCCCGCCGGTAGCCACCAGGAGGAAGAGCGGATCGCCATTGTCAGGCGAATCGTCGGCGGCAAAACGCTCGCCGCCCAGCCCTTCGAGCGCGCGCAGGTAATCACCGGTGATGGCCTCGATCTCTCCTTC
>Ga0316187_10001757_pt1 | contig 18978 bp, 11 predicted proteins | sample CroRivburrow1_MG_FD_204927 | JGI IMG/M metagenome (GOLD analysis project Ga0316187, IMG submission 204927) | Coastal sediment microbial communities from Maine, United States - Cross River worm burrow 1 | ecosystem: Environmental > Aquatic > Marine > Coastal > Sediment | place: USA: Maine...
GGCCAGCATGCCCGACTACCCCGGCATCGACGACTTCGCCGGAGACATTTACCACACCGGTCGGTGGCCGCACGAACCGGTGTCGTTCGAAGGCAAGCGGGTCGGTGTGATCGGCACCGGCTCGTCGGGCGTCCAGGCGATTCCCCAGATAGCGAAGACCGCCGATCACGTCACCGTCCTCCAGCGCACGCCCCAATACGCGCTTCCCGCCCGCAACAAACCACTGCCCCAGGAGGATCTCGAGCAGTACCGAGAGGACTGGGACGAACTCCGGGCAACGATGCGTCACCGGGGTGGTTGGCCGTTCCCAACGAGCAAGCTCAAGGCCGCGGACCACACATTCGAACAACGCCAGGAGCGCTACGAGGAGATGTGGGAGCGGGGTGGCCTGCACCTCGCCATCAACAGCTTCACCAAGGTGTACGTCGACGAGGAGCTGAACGAGGAGATCGCCGAGTTCGTCCGGAGCAAGATCCGCGACATCGTGGACGATCCCGAGACCGCGCAGAAGCTGATGCCCAGTTATCCGTTCGGGACGAAGCGACTCATCCTCGACAACGGCTATTTCGAGACCTACAACCGCGACAACGTCACCTTGGTCGACCTGCGCAACGACCCGATCGAAGCGTTCACCGAGAGCGGTGTCCGTACGGCCCACGGCGAGTATGCGATCGATGTGTTGGTGCTCGCCACCGGATTCGACGCCGTCAGTGGCTCGATGCTCAAGCTCAACCCGAAGGGCCGAGGCGGCGTCCCATTGAAAGAGAAGTGGACGGAGCGCTTCGACAACCACCTGGGCATGACCATCGCCGGCTACCCAAACCTGTTCATGATCCATGGACCAGGCGCCCCAGGAGTGTTCTTCACCATGCCGCTCGGCGCTGAGCTGCAGACGGCGTGGATTGACTCGTGTATCCGCCACCTCGATGAAGCCGGTCTCGGCGCAATGGAGGCGACCGAGGAGGCCGAGGCGAGTTGGGACGCCGAGATCAACGGGATTGCGAACCGCACCCTCTACCCCCGAACCGACTCCTGGTACACGGGCGCCAACATCCCAGGAAAACCGCGCCAGTTCCTCGGCCACCTTATGGGCTCGCGGTATTTCAACCACCTGACCGAGGTGGCCGAAGACGGCTTCAAGGACTTCGTGTTCGAGGAGCGGCGCTAGCTCTTTCGCCCCCGACCGGCGGACGGCCGCAGCGACCTGACCTGGCCTTATGTGTGTGGACGCAACCAGGAACTGCTTAGACGCTGGCAGATAAAGACATCTCCGATTGCCACTCAATCTCGACCTTAAGGTCGATCCCCGGACACGATTGGCCTGGACCGCTCCAGCTGCCGCAATTCGTATTACAATATTCAGATGTGGATATCCACCAGTCAGCCAGACCACATGACATCGACGACGACGACATCCAACATGCTGTCGACCACTCCCTGGTTGCCGAGGACGCGGGCGAGGATCCCGACAGGTGGCTCGTCATTGGACCTGACCGAGCCTCGAACCTTCTAGAGGTCGTGGTCCTTGTAACCGACACCGGAAACCAACTCACCATTCATGCCATGCCCCTTCGAGCCAGATACAGGAGGCTCACCAACAATGACTAGCAAATACGGAGAGACTCAAGCAGGTAAATCAATCACGGACGAAACCATCGACCAGCTCGCCATGGAGGCAGAACGGGGTTACGACGTCGACCGACTTGTCGTACGCCGTGGAAAGCGAGGCCGTCCTGCTCTGGGAAACGGAGCATCGACCGTCGAGTCAGTACGGCTTGATGCGGACATGAAAAAGAGACTCCTCACCAAAGCCAAACAGCAGGGAGTATCCGTGTCCCACATCATTCGCGAAGCTCTCGACCAACATCTCAGGGCGAGTTAGTACACAACGGCGTAACGACAGACGTTGGCACGCCGACAACACCCAGTGGACCGTACAAGACTTGAACTTGTGACCTCTCGCGTGTGAGGCGAGCGCTCTAGCCAACTGAGCTAACGGTCCGGGAGCCATCAGGTTAGCGGCCTCGGCGGCCGGCAAGGCACAGCCGGCCGCAGTAAATCGCAGTCGCCGATGCCCGTAGCGAATGTGGAGCCCGCTGTCAGCCCCAACTAACGTTCGATTCGACGGTTCACCACCCCCAAACCGACAAGCGACCCCACCACGACGACGCCAAGAGCCAGCCTGTGACCACCACCGACCCGACGACACCGAGCGATCCGGCAACACCACCCGCCCCGACCCTGTCGCCCCGCGACATCAAGCTCATCATCGCCGGGCTCCTGATGGCGGTGTTCCTCAGCGCCGTCGACGGCACCATCGTCTCCACCGCCCTCCCCACCATCGTCGGCGACCTCGGCGGGCTCGACCAGCTCACCTGGGTCGTCACCAGCTACTTCGTCACCTCCACCGTGGCGACGCTGCTCATCGGCAAGCTGAGCGACATCCATGGCCGCCGCCTGATGTTCATTCTCAGCATCGCCGCCTTCCTCTTAGCCTCGGCCCTGGCCGGTTTCTCCCAGACGATGAACCAACTCGTGGCCTTCCGTGCTCTCCAAGGGGTCGGTGGTGGCGGCCTTCAGGCCCTCGCCTTCATCATCATCGGCGACATCCTCTCCCCCCGGGAACGGGGCCGCTACATGGGCTGGTTCACCGGCACCTTCGCCCTGTCCGGCCTCATCGGCCCCCTCCTCGGCGGTCTCATCGTCGACGCCGGCGTGCTGGGCTGGCGCTGGATCTTCTACCTCAATCTGCCTCTGGGCGCCGTCACCCTCATCATCGTCGCCCGCTACCTGCGCCTACCCCATCGCCAGGGTTCGGTGAGCATCGACTGGCGAGGAGCCTTCCTGCTCTCCGTTGGAGTCGGCGCCCTGCTGATCGCCGCCAGCGTCGGTGGCGGCGATCTGGCCTGGACCTCGCCGACGATCCTGAGCCTGGCTGCTGTCGGGCTCCTGTTCAGTGTTGGCTTTGTCGTCCAGGAATTGCGGGCCGACAATCCGATCCTGCCGCTGCGACTGTTCGGCAACGACATCTTCCGGGTCGGTACCGCCCTGGCTTTCGTGTCGGGGATGGCGCTGATGAGTGCCAACATCTTCCTCCCCACCTTCCTTCAGGTGGTGAGCGGGGCCAGCGCCACCATGTCGGGCCTGCTGCTGGCGCCCATGATGCTGGGCCTGACGGTGGCCTCCATCTTCGCCGGGCGCCGCATCACCATGACGGGCAACTACCGACGGTTGGTCCGGACCGGCCCCATCATCTCCCTGGCGGCAATGGCCGGACTGGCAACACTTTCGGTCAACTCCCAGGCGTGGGAGGCCACCCCCTATGTCATCATCAACGGGGTCGGAATCGGCCTCATGATGCCGCCACTGTCGATCGCCATTCAGAACGGGGTGCACTTCAGCGACCTCGGCGTGGCAACCGCCGCCAACACCTTCTTCCGCACCCTGGGCATGACCTTCGGGGTGGCCGGCTTCGGAGCGCTCATGGCGGCCCGGCTCCGTACCGAACTGGTCGAACGCCTTCCCTCCGACGACATGGCCAGCCTCAACGTCGCCGAACTGACCGGCAGCCCCGACACGATCCGAAAACTCCCCACCGATCTGCAAGGGCCGGTGATCGCCTCGGTGGCCGAGTCGGTCAACCTGGTCTATGTGGCTGCCGTTCCGATAGCGGCCCTCATGGTGATCATCGCCTGGCGCCTACGGGAGGCTCCCCTGCGGGAGCACTCCCCTCTCGACGAGGCCCAAGCCGCCGACGCCTCGGGCTGATCCAGCATGCTCGGTCGCAGCCTCTGCTACCGTCCGAGCTACTCGGCGCCGAAGGGGGCGCGGTGGTCGGTGCCGTACAGTTCCTCCAGTGCGGCCAGGGCTCGGAGCACCGCCATGTCGTCGCGTTGGCGGCCGACGACCTGCAGCCCTACCGGCATCCCGTCGTCGGTGAAGCCGACGTTGACCGTGCCTGCCGGGTTGCGGGTCATGTTGAAGCCGTAGGTGAACCCAACCCAGCCTTGGACCTCCCGACCGTTGATCGTGCCCTGATGGCCCACCGCCGGGGTCTGCCCCGCCGTGACCGGGGTCAGCAGCAACGGTGCCATCTCGAATGCAGCGTCGAGGTTCAGGCTGAGCTCGTGCACGGCGTCGACCGAGCGGGCAACGTCGACCCCCGACACCCCGAGCCCCCACTCGATCTGGGCCCGCAGCGACTTATCGATCTGGTCGTACTCCGGCATGCCGAGTAGATGACCCTGGGTGCGGGCCCGGGCCGTGGTCCACAGCGCCAGCCACGGGGTGACAGGATCCGAGGTCCAGATGTCGTCGACGACGTGCACGTCGGTTCCCGTCGCCGCCAACTGTTCGACGGCCTTCTGGCAGATCTCGGCGATCTCGGTGTCGACGTCGGCAAAACCCAACGTCGGCGACCAGCACACCGAGCCCGGCAACCGGACGCTGGCCAGCCCTTCGTACCACGGCGCCCCGGACCGGGGCAGGCTGAACGGGTCGGTGGGATGGGGCCCGACGGCCACATCGAGGGCGAACGCCACATCGTCAATGACCCGGGCCATCGGCCCCTTCACCGACAGCAGGCCCGAACCGGGCGCGTTCGGGCCGCCGTTTGACACCCGACCCTGCGTCGTCTTGATTCCCGACAACCCGCACACCGCTGAGGGCAATCGGATCGAGCCTCCTCCATCGGACCCGGTGGCGAGAGGCACCATGCCTGCCGCCAACGCAGCGGCCGAACCTCCCGACGACCCCGCCGGGCTACGCTCCAGGTTCCACGGGTTGCGGGTCACCCCCGACAGCGGGCTCTCCGTCACCCCTTTGTGGCCGTACTCGGGCGTGGTGGTCTTGCCAACCACGACGCATCCGGCCGCCCGCAGGCGAGCAACGAGCACCGAGTCCCCGGCAACCGGATCGGTCGACGACAGCATCGAGCCGTAGCGGGTGGGATACCCGGCGGCGTCCTCCAGATCCTTCACCGCCAAGGGGATGCCGGCCAGTAGCCCGGACACTCCGCCTGCCGCCAGTCGGCGGTCAACGTCGGCCGCCTCAGCCAGGGCCCTCTCTCCATCGACGGCAACAAAGGCGTTGACCTCACCGTCCAACCGGTCGATGCGGTCGAGCGCGGCCTGGGTCAGTTCGCGAGCGGAGATCTCGCCTGCGCGAACCTGGGCAGCAAGGTCGACAACGCGATGGGAGCGGAAATCCATGGCCTGAAGCTACTTCGCCCTTTGATTCGACGTCTCAACGACCACACAACTTCCGGGATGGCCCAAAGGTCCGGGCACCGGACAAACCCTCGGTGCAACACGACAAAGTTCACGGTCATACCCTGGCGCTAGCGTACTAACTCGTGACTTCTGAGCACGATTCTGATGATGCTCCCGAACTCGATCTGAGCGAGTTCCCCTTCGACGACACCCCGCTCACCGCGCCCGGTGGCCTGGACGAGGCCATCGGCCCCGATCAACACGGCCCCGACCGGTGGCAGCTGAACCGGGCCGGGATCATCAACGTCTACCAGTACGAAAACGAGGTCCTGCATTTCAGCGGCGGTCGGCTCCTGTTGCGCGGGGTGAACGGCTCGGGCAAGTCGACGGCGATGAACATGTTGTTGCCCTTCCTGCTCACCGCCCGCCAACGGGGCATCGACGCCGCCGCCGAGCAAACCTCAATCCTGGCCTCATGGATGTTGAGCGGCCGCGACGAGCCGCAACCCGTCGGGTACCTATGGATCGAGTTCCGCCGGGGCGACGAGTACTTTGTCTGCGGTGCTGGGATCCGGGCCAGCCAGTCAACAAGACGGGTCACGACCTGGTGGTTCATCACCGATCGCCGCCCCGGAATCGACCTGGCCCTGGTCGAGCGAAATGCCCCCCTCAGCGTCGATGCCCTGCGCAACGCCGTGGGTTCCGATGCGGTCTTCCTCGACGATCGCCGTCGCGACTACCGCCAGACCATCGCCCGCCGCCTCTTCGGCGGCGCTGATCTCGACCAGCACCTCCGGCTGCTCAACATCGTGCGCAGCCCCCGGGTCGGAGACCGGGTCGATCAGGACGTCCCCCAATACCTGGTCGATGCCCTACCCGCCCTGTCCGAACAGGCCGTGGCCGAAGCGGCCCGCCCCCTCGAAGACCTCGACCAGCACCGCGACAACGTCGCCGGGCTGGAAGCAACGGTCGAGGCGCTCGACGGGATCGCCACCGTGTACCGCCGCTACGCCGTGGCCGAACTGCACCGTTTCGCCGCCGAGGGCCAAGTGCTGGTGGATACCGCCCGCAGCCACCAGCGGGACGAAACCCGCCTGGAGCGCCGGGCCCGCCAAGCCGGTGACCGGGCAGAACAGGCCAAGACCGAGATCGAACGGCTGGAATCGGATCGGGCCCGCCTCAGCACCGAGATCGACGCCCTGAAATCCTCCGACGCCTACGTCGAAGGGCGCCAGCTGGAAGACCTCCGCTCCCTGGTCACCAACCTGTCCGCCCAGCTGACCCGTCTGCAACGCCACCATGACGCCCTGGCCGGCCGCGCCGTGACCGACCGTCAGGCCGTCGCCCGGGCCGAGGCCGGCGCCGACCACGAGGCCGGGGCCCTCAGCGACGACCTGGTGACCCTGGCCGCCATGGCGGCCGAGGTCCATCTGGCCGCCCGGCCCCCTTCGGTGGCACCGATTGAGCGCACGGCGCTGACCGGCCCTTCCGGTGGCGGCGGTAGCGGTGCTGAGGCCGCGGGGAGCGATACCCCGATCGCCGAGCCGAACCAGACCTTCGACCAGGAACCGATCCGGCGGGGGCTGGCCGCGGTGCAGGGATCGACCCAGGTGCGGGCCGGTGAGGTGGCCGAGGTGAAGAAGCTCCTGGCCGCGGTCGACGAGGCCCTGGTCAGGCTGACCGCAGCCGAGGCCGACCGAGGCCACCGCCTCGACGACGTCGAGGATGCCGGGCAGGCCTTCAGCACCGCCCGAACCGCGCTGAGGGAAGCAGGCACGACGTGGGATCAGTCGGTCGTCGAGTGGGCGAGGGGGGCCTGGCCGATGTTGGCCGAAACCGACGTGCCCGCGGTAGCGGTGAACACGCTCGTCTCGACCGCAGTCGACGACCCAACCGCAGGTGCCGACGGCGACGCCAAGCACGGGCGTAGCGATCACACCGGTACCGACGCCCCAACTGCTGGTCCAGAAGGTGGCGGCGATCGGCCAGGCGCAGGACCCGACCCTGAACCCGGGAACGACGTGCCCCTCGGCGATCGACCCGCGCTGCGTCAGGTCTTGGCCGAGGAGTCGGGCCGACTGGTGCTCCACCGCCAGCGCTTGTTGGCCCGGGTCGAGGTGATCGAGACCGATGCCGCGTCGGAAGTGGCGAGGACGGCCACCATCGTCGAGGACTTGGCGGCACGATCGGAGCCCGACCCCCCGTCGCTGTGGTGGCAGCAGGACCGCTCCCACTCTCTGGCCGATCTGATCGACTTTGCCCCCGATGTCAACCCCGAAGACCAGGCCGGACTGGAAGCGGCCCTGGAGGCGTCGGGCCTGTTGGCGGCATCGGTCGTCACCGCAGGCGACCCCGCCACCGGAGTTCAACAACCCGGCCTGCGACTGGAGACCGGGGAGTTGGTGCTCGTGCCCAGTACCGACGCCGAGGCCGGCCACGGCGGCGAAGCGCGGGCCTTGAGCCGGCTGGTGACCGTCGTCGTTCCTGAGGGGTCCGATGTCGACCCCTCGCACGTTTCGCTGGTTCTGGATTCCATCTCTACCGATTTCAACGGCTCCTCCCCCACCGTGGCCGCCGTCGACGGTTCGTTCCGGGTTGGAGCCCTCAACGGTCGCCATGGCAAGGACCGGGCCGAGCACATCGGGGTCACCGCTCGACGGGCCGCTCTCGAACGCCTCCGGGCCGAGGCCGCTGTGGCCTTGGCCGAGGCCGAGGCGGCGCTCGGCGCAGCCCGCGGGCGTCGAGCCGCCGCCGAGGCGGGGCTTACCGAGGCTGCGGCCTTGAACGAGCGTCTGCCATCGCTCGATCCCGTCGACCGGGCCCAGGTCCGATCCGAACAGGCCGAGGATCACCTGAACAGCGCCAGAGTCAAGTTGGCCGAAAGCGAACGTGAGGTGGCGAGCGCCGACCAGGTGCACGCCGAGTGGGCCAACGAACGGGACCGGGTGGCCAACACCCATCAGCTACCAGGCGACGCCGAGGGCCTGCGCCTGACCGAGACCACCCTGGCCGAGATCAACCACAGCTGTCGGCATGCCCAGCAACGAGCGCAGTCCCTGGTCCAGAGCTCAAGCCAATGGATCAACACTGTCGAACGGTGGCAGGAAGGCGTCGCCGAGCTGACCACGGCCCAGGCCGAACTGACCCGGGGCCGCGACGATCATCAACAGCAGGCCTCAAAGCTGGCGACCCTGGAGGACACCACCGGCCTGCCCTATCAGGAAGTGCTCGCCTCCATCACCATGGCCGAATCCGAGTTGACCCTGGTCGTCGACGGTGTTGCCCCCGCCCGGGCCGAGCGGGAGTCGGCCATCAACGAACAGGCCCAGGCCCGGGCCGAGGCCACCAACGCCCTGAGCCGCCGCCGGGCCTCCGAGGCAGCAGGGGTGCGAGGGCTCGAGCGTCTGGGCCAGGCCCTGGCCGTACCCGGCCTGGTGGCCGCCATCGTCGACGATGAGGACGACGGCACCTCCACCGTGCTCGCTCCCCCCGACATCAGCGTCGACGGGTTGGGCCATGTTGTCGACCAGCTCCTGGCCCTGCTGCCTCCAGCCGACCCCAACGACGCCGGGGCCGACGGGGTCCGCCGCTCGTTGCGGGCCCGGCGCGACTCCCTCGGTGCAGGCTGGGATGCCGAGGATCGCCAACCAGACCCCTCCCTGCCGCTGTCGATCCAGGTCAACGGCCCCCAGGGCAAGATGGTTCTCGTCAACGCCCTGTCGTCATCGCGCCACAGCCTGGCCGGACTGGCCGCCTTGTTGACCCAGAAGCAGGATCAGGCGCTGCGTCAGCTGCTCCAGGGGCTCGTGGCCCGAGAGGTGGCGGAGAAACTCGACGGCGCCCTACGGCTCGTGGCAGGCATGAACGACCGCCTGACCGGCGTCACCACCGCCCATGGCATCGGCGTCGAGCTGCGCTGGCGGCGGGCGGCCGAGCTCGACCAGGCCACGGTCCGCATGGTCGAACTCCTGGCCAAGCTGCCAGACCTGCGCACCATCGACGAGGACGCCGAGCTGCAGCAGTCGTTGTCGGCCCGACTGTCCGAAGCCCGCCGGGCCCAGCCCGATGCCTCCTACCAACACCTCATCGCCGAAGTGCTCGACTACCGGCAATGGTACGACATGGCCGTGTTGGTGCGCAGGGGCGACGATGCAACCCCGACCAAACTGAACCGCCGCACCGCCTTGTCCGAGGGAGAGAAGAAACTTGTCACCTACCTCCCCCTGTTCGCCGCCGTCGCCGCCTCGTGCGACGCCCTGGCCGGCTATCAGGAGGGGGTGCCTCGTTTTGTCATGCTCGACGATGCCTTCGCCAAGGTGTCCGAGGACAACCACGCCGCCCTGTTCGGTCTTCTGGTCAAGCTCGATCTCGACGTGATCGCCACCAGCGAGCGCCTCTGGGGCACCCATGCCTCGGTGCCCCAGCTGGCCATCACCGAGGTGATCCGCGACGCCGAATTGGGTGCCATCCTGCTGGAGCACTCCCACTGGGACGGCGTCAACCTCACCCGCTCCGGCTCGTCGGGAATCGGGATCGGGCAATGACCGATCAAACCACCGAGGCCGCCGATGACCCGAGCAACGGCGAGGCAACGGGGGCGTACGTGTCAGCCCAAGACCCAAGCAACGGCGAGGCAACGGGCGCCGATCGGGCCCGGCAACTGTTCCGCTATCTCAACGGAACGGAGTGGCAGGAGTACCGTGCCATTCTCGGCATCTTTGCCGGGACATTCTTCGCCGAGTTCAGCCCCGACGACGTGATCGCCCGTCTGAATGAGCCGCAGGCCGACTCCACCGGCACGCTGCCGGTCCGCGTCGTGGTCGATCCCGAGAGCGTGCCCGACCGGTTGGAGAGTCTGAAGACCTGGGGAAACCTGACGGTCTCCAGCTCCATCGGCGACCCGTCCAGCCTCGCCGACTACTACCGCCGTCGTCATCGTTATCTCATCACCCGTGAAGGTCAGGAGGTCTTCGAAATCACCGAAGGAGTCCTCACCAGGGTGGACGAGGTACGCGACGTGCAATCGGGGCGCCTGCGCGACCTGCACCGGGCCCTCCTGCGACTGATCGACCTGGCTGGAGACGGTGACGCAACGGGGAGCGGCGGCCGCACCGGGAACGGCTTGGCGGGAGTCGACCCCGACGACATCGTCGACGCCGTCCGAGCGGTATTCGACCCCCATGTGGCCTTCACCACCGAGGTCACCCAGTTCTTCGCCGCCATCAACCAATGGCAGAGCCGGTACGACCTCGAGGCCGACCAACTGCGCTTCTTCGCCGAGGTCCTCGTCGGCTACGTGTCAGAACAACTGGCCGACATCGAACGTAGCGCCCGCCCCATCGCCCGCGCCCTGGTCCAGTTGGCGCCTTCCCTCGACCAGATCGTTGCCCTGGCCAACCAGGGGCTGGCGGCCCGGGTTGACGAGGTCGGATTGGCCGACCAGATCACCGTTCGTGGCACCCCCGGCTCGCGACGACCCGACTGGGACCACCTGGGCGAGTGGTTCAGTCCCCGGGGCCGGCGCCGCTCCCGCATCGACAGCCTCACCGGCCAGGCCGTTGCCGCCGTCAGGACACTCACCGTGAACCTGACCCGCCTGTCGGGGGTGGGCCTCGGCTCCACCTCCCGCCGAGCCGATTTTGTCGATCTGGCCCGTTTCTTCGCCGAGGCCGAAACCGTTGACGATGCCCACGACCTGGCCGCCGCCGCCTTCGGCCTCGGCTCGGCCCGCCATCACGGCGTACTCCCTACCGACGCCGACGATCCGGTGACCTCGAACACCTCCTGGACCGACCCCCGGGGCCCCCGGGCTTCGGTGCCGGTGTCGATGCGGGAACGGGGCGAGGTGACGTTGCGGGGCCGGGCCTCGCCGGTGCGGGACCGGTCGGCCGAACGGGAGTTGCTGCGACGCAAGCGGGAACGCACCGCCGAAGCCGAACGTCGAACGGCGGCCGAACTGTTGGCCGCTGGGGGTGAGGACGGAATCATCAACGACGTTGAGCTGACCGAGGCGGCCTTTGTGCGACTGCGCGACCTCGTCGGCCGTTCCAGCCACCGCCGCCGGACCGGTGATCCCGAGCGCGAGGCCGTCGACGCCGGCCTGTGCTGCCGAGCCCGTCGGGCACCGGGGGTGACCACCTCGATCTCGTCGCCCGAGGGACGGCTCCGTCTCATCGACCTCGAGATCCGGATCGGTGCGGCCGGCGCGGCCGGCGCGGCCGAGGTCGGCGTCGTCGGACCCGCCGACGCCGCGGTGCCGATCGGTGAAACGGCGGCCAACGGTCCGGCCGATTTCGATGACTCGACCGACGATTCGACCGACGATTCCGGTGCCGCCTTCATCTCGGGAGTGGCCCGGTGAGCGACCCGCAGGCACTCAACGATCGTCGGGCCGCAGCGCGGCATCTCTTGACTCGGCCCCTGACCTGCGCCGAGCACGATCCCGACATGTTCACCCTGATCCGGCGACACGAGACCGAACTCGACCGCTGGTTCACCCAACGCCTCGGCTACCGGCTCCATCTCACCGCCGACACCGCCCGCCTGTTCAAGTCGACGGCCGTTCCCGATCGCCGCCCCCTGCTCACCGCCACCAGCGATCCTCGGCCCTTCACCAAGCTCGAGTACACCCAACTGGCCCTCATCCTGGCGGCGGTGGCCGCCGGGCCCCGGGTGACCAGCCTCAAGAACCTGGTTGATGAGATCCGCTCGGCCGCCACCGACGCCGGGGTGCAGCTCACCGATGAAGCCAGGGAACGTCGGGCCGTTGTCACGGCGCTGAACTGGATGGTCAGCCAGGGCCTGGCCCGAGAGCTCCACGAACGGGTCGAACGCTATGCCGCCGACGGCGGAGCCGATGCCGTTATCGAGGTCTTCCCCGACCGGATAGCGCTCGTACCCCTGCCCGCCCTGAGCCACGCCGAGACCGCGGCCGAGGTGCTGCAGCGCGACGAGCAGGTCAACGCCTCACGGCAATGGATGCGGGCCAAGCTGGTTGAGGATCCCGTTCTCTACCGCTGGGATGTGAGCGATGACCAGTGGCGGGAGATCCGCCGCCGCCTCGGCGAAGAGGCCGGACTGCTGGAGGAGATGTTCGACCTCGTGTTGGAGTCCCGAGCCGAGGGCATGGCCGCCATCGACCCCAGCGGCGAGCTGACCGACCGCCGCTTCCCGACAACCAGAACCGTCGGCCACGCTGCCCTCACCCTGCTCGAACGGCTCACCACCGACAACCAGGTCGCCAGCGCAGTCGTCGACACCTCGGGCACGGCCACACACGCCGAACACCAACCCAGCCCATCGGAATCCGGAGGAGACCAGGCCGTCCCCGACCCCGCCGTTCCGGAGGCGGAAGGTCCCGTTCAGGAAAAGCCCAGCTGGACCGCGGGCCCGGTCGTGAGCCACCAGGTGATCGTCGACACCCTGACCGAACTGGCCGCCACCCATCGCCGTATCTGGTCCAAGGAGGCCGAGGACGCATCCCGCCTGGCCCGCAAGGTGATCCCGCTGCTCGTCGATCATCGGCTGCTCGAGCAGACTCTGGAAGGGCTGCGCGTGCTCCCGCTCGCCTATCGCTATGCCGTGGCCGGACCCGACGAGGACACTACCGGCACCGCTACAGGTGCAGGCACCGAGGCCCGGCCGGGGGGTCGGGAATCAGGTGGCACCGGGGCCGCCGGGAATGGCAGTCGGGCCAAGGCTCCAGCACAGGATCAGCTCTGGTGAGTGGGGAACGTCGAGCGGTGCCGTCGTCGCTGTCGAACCCCGACCTTGACCCCTTGTGGGCCTCGGCCCGGGCTCGCCTCGATCGCTACGGAACCAAGCGACGGGGCCGGCTTACGCTGCCCGACGGGCTCTCCGACATCGCCCGCCATGCTGTCCGCTCGCTGCTCAACCGAGACCGCTTGCCCCGCCAGGTTGACCTGAGTGAGATGGAATCAGCTCTCACCCGCCTCGACCTCGGTCCCGACCTCGACGCCTCGCTGTCGCTCCTCGGCTTTGCCCCCTCCCCGCACGCCGCCGACCGCCGGGCCCAACGGGAGTCGACCCGCTCAACCCGCCTCGCCCTCGAAGCCGCCGTGGCAGTCTGGCCCGAACCGTGGGCTGCAACCTGGCTCGACGAGGTCGTGGCGGGCGGGGTGCTGGCCGGGCTGAGCCCAGCCGAGGCCGTCGCCGTCGTAGCCGATGTCCGACGCCTCCTCGACACCATCGAAGTCACACGCCAGCCAAGGCCGCCGTTGATCACCAACGACGACGGCCTCGCCGCCCGGAGCGATCTCGCGGCGGCCGTGCTCGGCTCCGCTCACGCCCTCGACAACGATCAGGTCCGGCAGCGGGCCATGGTGCGAGCACTGAGCCACCGCCAGAGCCACGCCGTCCACCCCGACCCGCTCCCCTCGCGCCGCGGCTCCGACAGCCCCGATCCGCTCCCTGGTAGAACCGGTCAGCGGGATCATCCTGAGGCAAGGAACACCACCGAGACGGCCAAAGTCTGGGAGCGAGCGGGCTTCCACCTCGACTCCGTCTCAGCCCCCGTGCTCACCTGGGGTCTCGACCTCAACCCAGACTCAGCCCTGGCTGATCTGGCGACCCAGGCCACCGCCGCCGGGATTCCCCTGCACCTGTCGAACTTTGCCCTGACCCGCCACTCGCCGGTCTCGGCCAAACCAGGGGCGATGATACTGCTGGCCGAGAACCCCCGGGTCGTGGAGGCGGCTGCTGAGTTGCGGGTGCCATGGACCGTGATCGCCACCGGCGGCAACCCCACGAGCGCCCCCCTTACCCTCGTCGGCCAATTCCTGAACTCCGGCGCCGTTGTCCGCTATCACGGCGACTTCGACCCGGCAGGGCTCGGCATCTGCCGCCGGGTGGCCTCGCTCGGCTGCGAGCCGTGGCTGATGTCGGCCCGCGACTACGACCTGGCGTGCGAAGAAGCGATCGCCTCCGGGGTGGAACTGCCAAGGGCGCCCGGCCCCTGCGGACCGACCCCATGGGACAACACCCTGCAAACCAGGTTCGACACGGTCGGCGTCGTCGTCCACGAGGAGTTCGTGCTGCACCGTCTGCTCGACCCGAACCGGTGGTGACAGCTCCGCCTCGATCATCTCGATGTATTCTCAGGAACATCCGCCATGCCAACGGCCGGACGAGCCGACCACTTCGACACCTCAGTCCGCTTACCGGCGCTCACCTTGCTCCTGGTCATATCGAGCCAGGCGGTGACCCACCTTGGCCACCGTCGCACCTGAAGCTGAGGCACCCAGGGGACAAATCTTCCACCCCCCGTACCCCAATTCGGGGAGGGTTGGGGCGACGTCGGAGGGGAGGTTTCTGGGAGATTGGGGGAAAATCTCAGCGAGAGCGAGGGGCTGGAAGAATCTTGCAGCAAAACCCTACAGACTGCACTCATCTGCCCTTTACTGTCACACCGTCCGAGTAGATTCACCGGCATGGGAATCTCGAACCGGCAACGACGAGCACGCAAGACCCAGAAACGGGCCAACAAGAAGCGGTCGGCGGGCCAGGAACACCAGGGCCATCATCACCCTCCTCCCCGCACCGACGACCAGCGGGCAACTGATCTCCTGCGCCTGGTTGCGACCACCCCGGTCAAGGGTGACGAGCGGGTCCGAGCCGAGGTGGTGCGGTTGCTGGCCGACCTACCGGTGCCGACGGTGGCCCGGGCCATCGAACGGGAGATCGCCGCCCTTTTCCCGCTCGTGTGGAATGACGGATGGCTGCCGGGTGAGGTTATTCGTCAGATCCGACGGGCAACGTCGGCCCGATCGGGGCGGTTGGGGGCGGCGGCCATCGCCATCGATCACCAGCGGCGTGATCCCTCGACCCTGCACCCCCGCTGGCAGGCCCATGTCAACAGCCTTCGCCTCCCGCCGGCGCCAGGCGAAGGCTGGTTCCGACGCTTCGTCACCGATGCGGACCTGCCGTGGACCGGGGGTATCAGCGCCGCTCTCGATGTTTTTGGCACCATTGCCGGGTTGGCTCCGCTCGGCATCATCATTCCCCCGCCGGGCTCCAGCGCCGACTCGGCGTCGTTCAGTGATCTGGCCACCGCGTCAGCCGGGAGTGATGCGGAGATCGACCCGGTGTTGGAGAAGGTGCGGGGGCTGCTGGCCAAGGCGGAGTCAACCTCGTTTGAAGCAGAGGCCGAGGCCTTCACGGCCAAGGCCCAGGAACTGATGGCTCGTCATGCCATCGATGCCGCCCTGTTGTGGGCCCGATCGGCGCGGGGCGAAGAGCCGACCGTGGTCAGGATTGCCGTCGACGACCCCTACGCCGAAGCCAAACAACTGCTACTCCACATCGTGGCCAAACACTCCCGCTGCCGGGCGGTGATCTACGATGGCTACGCCATGTCGGCCGTTATCGGGTTCGCCAACGATCTCACAGCCACCGAGGTGCTCTTCACCTCATTGCTCGTGCAGGCCCAGTCATCCATGCAACGACTGGTAGCGACGTCGCCGCCAGGCAGCAGGCCACGTTCCCGGCCGTTCAAGACCTCGTTCCTGGTGTCCTACGCCAACCGCATCGGCCAGCGCCTCAGCGAGATCAACGACGAGATCACGGCCACGGCCGAGCAGGAGGTGGGAACAAGTCTGGTACCCGTTCTCGCCGAGCGCGACATTGAGGTCGACGCGAAACTGGACGCAGAGTTCGGCGAGATCCGAACCAGCCCGGTGAGGGGTGGCCACGACTGGTACGGCTGGGATGCGGGCAGCGAAGCGGCCGACGCCGCCCACTTTCCGGGCGGAGCCATCGACGCCCCGCCCTCGGTGTGAACCTCGGCCCCCAGTGAATCTCAGACAGCGCCGAGGCAGACGATGGCCCCATTGGTCAGTTCCACCTGGCGCAGGGTGGCGAGGGGGCAGACCCCGTCGGGAAGGCGAGCGCCGATCACCCGACCGTCGGCGGCGGCATCACAGGGCCGGGCCAGCAGCGCTGGACCGGTCAACACGCTGACACAATCGTTGGCTTGGATTCCCGCTCCGAGGCTGGGACCGGGCAGCGTCGTCGTTGCTCCGGCGGCGTCGTCACCGCCATCGCGGGCATAAGCGGTGAAAACGAAGATGGCGACGAGCAATCCCAGGATGGCCAGGGCTGGAGCAACCCGCAGGATGAGCGAGCTGCGATTCGAGATCTGATCACTCTGGGCGTGGCGGCGGGCGGCCAACACCGACGGATCAAGCAGGCGGGGGTCAATGCGGATGACACCGTCGGCATCAGCCCTCGGGCCGACTCGGGTGCCGCCACCGGCAGTCGGACCAGAACGACGACGAAGTTCCAGGTCGTAGCTGCGGCGGCGGTCCTCGTCACCCAGTACCTCCCAGGCCCGGTTGACCAGCCGCATCTCCGCCTCGGCCCGCACCGCGTCGGACTCCTCACCGGCACCAAAGCCGTCGGGATGCCAGCGTCGGGCTGCCTGGTGGTAGGCCCGACGAATCTCAGCCTGGTCGGAGCGCGACGCAACGTTGAGCACCTCGTAGTGCGTCGGCACCGCCGGGTGTTGAGTTGTCATGGCCGCGCTGACCTCCTTGCGGTGCGCTGGGGTCGGTCGTTCCGACCAGGGCTCGAGTCGGTGTCCTGGTTGCCCCATGGTAGGGCTGCTAGACCAAAGCCAAGGCACTGAACGGCGGAGCAGTTTGTTCCGCGACCAACACGGAGGTCTTTCCCATGCGTCTCGGACTCGGACTCGGATACTGGTCAGCGGGCCCGCCACCGGGGGCGGCGGAGCAGATCGCTACGGCCGAACGGCTCGAATTCGACTGCATCTGGACCGCCGAGGCCTACGGGTCCGATGCACTAACCCCCCTGGCCTGGTGGGGAGCGGCCACCTCGACCATCGGGCTCGGCACCTCCATCTGCCAGCTTTCGGCCCGAACCCCAACGGCCATGGCCATGGCCGCCCTGGCCATCGACCACCTGTCCGGGGGCCGGTTCCGGCTCGGGCTTGGCGCCTCCGGCCCCCAGGTGGTCGAGGGGTGGTACGGCATGCCCTACCCCAAACCCCTGGCCCGAACCCGGGAGTACGTCGAGATCGTCCGCAAGGTGCTGGCCCGAGACGAACCAGTGGCCTACGACGGCAAGCATTACCAACTCCCCTACGACGGTGGCACCGGGCTGGGCAAGCCACTCAAGTCGACCGTGCATCCCCTGCGCAGCGACATTCCCATCTACCTTGGCGCCGAGGGCCCCAAGAACGTGGCCATGACGGCCGAGATCGCCGACGGCTGGCTACCACTATTCTTCGCCCCCAAGGACAACCAATTCTACCTCGACGCCCTCAACGAAGGGTTTGCCCGCCCCGGCGCCCCCCAGACCTTGGACTCTTTCGACGTGGCCGCCGTGGTTCCCGTCGTCGTCAACGACGATGTCGAGGCCGCGGCTGACGCCATCCGACCCATGCTGGCGCTCTACGCCGGGGGCATGGGGGCCAAGGAGGCCAACTTCCACCTCGACGTGTTCAGCCGCATGGGTTACGAGGGCGAGTGCGCCAAAATCCAGGAGCTGTACCTGGCGGTCGACAAGGCCTCGGCCGTCGCTGCGGTGCCGACTTCCATGGTTGAGGACATCGCCCTCGTCGGACCGGCTGCCAAGATCCGTGACGAACTCGACAAGTGGGACGAATCAGTGGTCAACACCCTCGTCGTCAGCGGACCCCCACCACTACTCGAAGCCGTGGCCGACATCGTCAACCGCTGAGGGTCAGACGGCCAACTGAGGTCGGGCGCCGCTTGGGTCAAAGCCCGAACGCGGGGCATGCCGGGGCGGCGACCCGCCCCGGCCGTGGTTCAACCTCCGAGGGCGAGACCCAGGGCCAGCAGCAGCCCAGCCAGGAGCTGCGTTCGCCCGGTGGCCCCCAGAACGGGGATGAGGGCGGACCCCAAGGCTCCGCGCCGCACCAGGCGGGCCGGGACCAGGGCCGTGGCCCAACCGACGAGGCCAATCAACGCGGGCAGGCGGATCGCGCCGGTGGCCACGATGCCGACCCCCACACCAAGCAGCAGGCCGAGGTAGAACCGGCGGGTGGCGGGGTCGCCCAGGCGAACGGCCAGTGTGCGTTTGGCCGAGGCCGTGTCGCCGGGGATGTCACGCAGATTGTTGACCACCAGCAAGGCCACCGCGGCCAGGCCAACCGGCACCGAGGCCAGCAGCGACAGCCCCGTCACCGATTCGGTCTGGACGTAGGTGGATCCAACGGTGGCCACCACCCCGAAGAACACGAACACGAACACCTCGCCGAGCCCGAGGTAGCCATAGGGTTTCGGCCCCCCGGTGTAGGCCCACCCAGCCGCCATCGACACCAGCCCCACCACCAGCAGTTCCCAGCCAACGGCCAGGGCCAGGCCACCACCGGCGATCCCGGCCACGGCAAAAGCAACCAAGGCCGCCCGACGCACCTGACCCACCGTCGCCGTTCCCGAACCAACCAAACGGAGCGGACCCACCCGCTCGGTGTCGGTACCCCGGGCCCCGTCGGCATAGTCGTTGACGTAGTTGGTGGCCACCTGCAACGCCAGCGACACCACCAGCGCCGCCACCGCCCGCCACCAGATGAAATCGGTAACCCCAACGGCGGCGGCCGAGCCGACCGCCACCGGCACCACGGCCGCGGGCAACGTCCGCGGGCGGGCCCCGGCCAGCCACAGGCGCCAACCTGGCGATTGCTCCACCGCAGTCACGATCGACCAACACCCTCGACCCAAACGTGACCGCCGCCGTCCAACCCAACGCGGCCCGTCATGACGAACCC
>Ga0316187_10001759_pt1 | contig 18968 bp, 14 predicted proteins | sample CroRivburrow1_MG_FD_204927 | JGI IMG/M metagenome (GOLD analysis project Ga0316187, IMG submission 204927) | Coastal sediment microbial communities from Maine, United States - Cross River worm burrow 1 | ecosystem: Environmental > Aquatic > Marine > Coastal > Sediment | place: USA: Maine...
CTTCGAAACGTGGCTACGGCCTGTTCAGTTTGGGGGAGTCGAAAGCGATTCAATCGTTTTGCGAATCCCGAATCAGTTCTTTGCCGAGTGGATTGCGGCGCACTACCTCGACATGATCCTCGACACTCTGCAGACCACGGCCGGCGACACAGTCCTGCCAAAGAAGGTCCGCTGGGAGCTCGATGAGACGCTGCGCGATAAGGCGCACGCAGCACGAGAGTCGACCCCGCCGCCTGCGCCCCGTGCGCCCCGTGCCACACCGAGGGCTCCAGAGAACGCCGATCTCAACCCAAAGTACCGGTTCAAGAATTTCGTCGTTGGGCCTGCCAATCAGCTCGCACATGCGGCCAGCGTGGCCTGTGGCTCCGATCCAGGCAGTCGCTACAACCCGCTCTTCATTTATGGTGGCGTGGGTCTCGGCAAGACCCACCTGGTGAATGCGATCGGCCACGCGATCATGCAGCGAAACCCCCGCTCGCGGATTCTCTACGTGTCGGCGGAACAATTTACCAACGAGTTCATCTGGTCATTGCAGAACCACCAAATCAATACGTTCCGCGAACGGTATCGGACGCAGTGTGATGTGCTGTTGATGGATGACATTCAGTTCCTTGCGGGCCGCGAGCAGACGCAAGAAGAGTTCTTCCACACGTTCAACGCCCTGTACCACTCCGACAAGCAGATCGTCGTGACCTCGGACGTCTACCCACATCAGATCTCGGAAATGCAGGAACGTCTGATCAGTCGCTTTCAATCCGGGATGGTTGCTGACGTGCAAGCGCCGGAGCTCGACACCCGCATCGCCATCTTGCAGCAGAAGGCCGAGAGCGAGGGGATCGAGCTTCAGAGCGAGGTCGCGCTCTTCTTGGCTCAGACGGTCCGCAGCAACGTCCGGGAGCTCGAGGGCACCCTCCTGCGAATCGCCGTGAAGGCTGAGCTCCTAGGGCTGCCGATGGACCTCGAATTGGCCAAGGAGACGATGCGGGCCATCGTCCCGAATCAAGACACCGAGACGAGCGTCGAAGATATCCAGCGCATCGCCTGTGGCTACTTCGGGATCCGCCTGGCCGACCTCAAGTCACGTCGCCGTCACCGCGCTGTGAGCTTTCCTCGAATGATCGCGATGTACATTTGCCGGCAACGCCTCGGAACGAGCTATCCGGAGCTCGGGGAGCGCTTTGGCGGCAAGGATCACACCACGGTCATCAGTGCCGTTCGGAAAATCAGCGGCCTGATCGAGGACCAGGACGAACGTGTCCTCGGTGCCCTGGGCGCCATCGAGCGTAAGCTCGGTATTTGATGGCGCGGCAACTTCTGCCTTCAATTTCGTCTTCTATTTCGCCTTCTGTTTCGTCTCAGGGGGCTGTATGGGAGGTCTCGGCTAGCCGGGCCTTCCACAGGCTTTTGGTGTATACCAGCGCCTGTGCTCAGGCTGAGATCAACCTGGGGAATCCCGCTGGGGATCATTCGAAATGGGGCCCGTCCCCATTCGCTCCAGGATTCATCAATACCTCGAAAGTCGCCTAAAGCTTAGTTCTTCCAATCGGTTATCTTACTTCTTTCACAATTCACAGCTGTTAAGACGACGACTAATTTTTAAATTTATAGATCTAACGCAGTGGATAAACAGCCACAGTCCTCTAGGGAGTGAACCGAAACATGGAGCTCACGATCGACAAGCAGCAGTTCCTCCGTGGGCTCGCGCGTACGCACGGTGTAGCTGATCGCAAAAGCTCGATGCACATCTTGTCCAATGTGTTGCTTACAGCTGAAGGGCCCGACCGTCTTCGTTTGTCCGCGACCGATCTCTATCTCGGTGTCACGGCAGTCGTTCCAGCGAACATCAAGAAGGGCGGTACGATTGCCGTTGCGGCGCGAACGCTCTTCGACATCGTCAAGAATCTTCCTGAAGGAGAGGTCAGCTGGAAGCTGAGCGATAGTCATGCGGTCGAGCTCAGCTGCGGCAAGGTGCGCTACCGAATCCCCGCGATGCCGGGCGAAGACTTTCCACCGCTACCGAATCCCGGAGATGCGGATTTCGCGCATCTCGACGCGGGGCATCTAGCCGAGCTGATCTCGTTGACCCAGTATTCGATGTCTCACGATGATACGCGTCCCCATCTCGCCGGGACGCTCTTCGAGGGCGACGGAAAAGTGATTCGAATGGTGACGACCGATGGCCACCGGCTGTCGAAAGCCGAGCACAAGATTGGCGGCAAGGGTTCGATGATGAACTTCAGCATGCTCGTTCCGCACAAGGGGATCGGAGAGCTCAAAAAGCTCTTGGATGACGTCAAAGCCGGGAAGGGCAAGGGCGATGAGGCGACCACGATTGGCATCGCCACGGCCGGTGGCAACGCGTTCTTTCAGCGCGAAGACCTTTCCCTGAGCGTGAAGCTCGCCGATGAGAACTTCCCGCCTTACAACAAGGTGATTCCGAGCAAGCAAACGCGAACGGTCATCGCCGCACGTGGGCCGTTGGTCGAGGCCTTGAGGCGCATCAGCCTGGTGGCCAACGACAAGAGCGGCGGCGTTCAGCTGATGATCGAGCCAGGTTTACTGCGGCTTCAGAGCCAGAACCCCGAGGTCGGGGAGGGCAGCGAAGAAGTGGATGTCGACTACGCAGGCGACGAGCTTCGAATCGGGTTCAACGCACGATATCTCCTCGATGCCCTGAGCGCGTTGCCACACGACGAGATCGCGATCGAGCTCAGTGGCGAACGCGATCCGGGTGTGCTCAAGCCCGTGGGCGATAACTCCGACTTTATCGGCGTCATCATGCCTATGCGCATCTAGTCGAGCGGGGCAGGGCGTTGACCTCGGACTCGCGGAGCGCGGAGACCCCAAGCCGCGTGACGGCACTGCGCGCGCTTGGCTTTCGAAATCTCCAATCGCTCGCGTTCGAGCCAGGGTCGCATTTCAACGTCATCCACGGAGACAATGGTGCCGGGAAGTCGAACCTCCTCGAGGCGATCTACTACCTGGGTGCACTGAAGAGCTTTCGGGGGGCGAAAACCGACGACCTGATTGCGCTCGAGTCGGATAGCGCCCTGCTCGAGGCGACGTTGGAAGGCGGCCCGGCCCCTCACCGGCTTCGAATCGACATCGGTCGTTCGCAACGCCGGCGCTTACAACTCGATGGGAAGCGTCCGCGCTCGACCAGCCTGTGGCATCAGACCGTCCGGATGGTGGTGTTTCATCCTGGAGACCTGATCCTTGCTTCAGGCGCGCCAGACAAGCGACGTGCGTTTCTCGATCGAATGCTCGAGCAAATGGATCCGATCTACGGCTCGACGCTTGCAAGCTACGAGAAGGCCCTTCGCAGCCGCAACCGCTTGCTCAAGGAGGAACGGACCGACCGGGGTTCGGTTCGGGCCTATGACGCCATCCTCAGCAAGGCAGGGGCGATCGTGGGGCAGGCCCGCCGACGGTTGATAGACGACCTTGCGCCAAGAGTCGTGCGTGCGTTCTCCGATGTGTTCGCTGGTGATACTCCACTTGGGGTTCGCTACCTTCCGCGCGTCGAGCCGACCGAGGAAGCAATCGCTGAGGCGCTGGAGCGCTCCTTCGACAAGGACCGGGCCCGTGGGTTCACCGCGGACGGTCCCCATGGAGATGATCTGGAGCTGCGGCTACATCAGGTCGGCGCGCGCCATCACGGCTCACAGGGGCAGCATCGGACCATCGTCCTGGCGCTCAAGACCGCCGAGCTCGACCTCTTGAGCGAACGGACCGGCAGGGTGCCGATTCTCTTGCTAGACGACGTCTCGAGCGAGCTCGACCGAAGCAGAAACCGTAGATTTTTCGAGGTGTTGAGTCATGCGGGGGGCCAGGTCTTCCTCACGACCACGCATCCGGAGTTCATCCTGCTCGAGAACGACCGGGTCGACTTTCATGTCGACGCCGGACTCGTTACCGACCGCGTCACTCGATGATCTTGGCGCTCTTGATGTAGTCGAGCTTCGGGAAGCTCGCTCGGAGGTATGTGTTGCCCTCGGCCTGCATCTGCCCTTGCGATGGGCCGCGGCCACGAGGGGCTCCTTCCCCGTAACCATCGTAGAGCGCGTCGACCGGCGCCATGTCCTTCACCTTGCCGAAGGGCGCGAAGCCCATTCCGTCCAGGCGGGAGTTGTCGGTGAAGTTGAGGAAGAACTGTGTAGTTCGCGAGTTGGGACCTGAAGTCGCGAAGGTGACCGTGCCGCGCGTGTTGCTGGCCTTGACGGGATCGTCGGGGATTCGCTTTTCCCGCCACTCGGCATTGACCACGGGATCTCCACTGATGCCGACCTGCGCCATAAAACCGCTGACGACACGGAAGAACGCAACGTCCGTGTAGTAGCCGTTTTGCACCAGCTCATAAAAACGGTCCGCACCATGCGGAGCCCAGTCGCGACGAACGTCGATCACGATCGCGCCTTTGGTGGTGTCGAGCTCGACGGTGTACTGGGCGGGCGCTTGTCCTTCTTGTCGAGTCACCTGGGCGGCCTCCTCTTGAGCCGGCGCGGGGCTTTCTTCCCCTTGGCTCTTGGTTTGTGCGTCTTCTTCCTTGGGGCACCCGACGAGGAGTGCTCCGGCCAAAACAAACAGGGCTGCGGTTCGCATGCGCGTACCTTGGCAAGCTCGAGCCCGAGCGCAAGTAATTGGCCAACTAGGAATCGAACAGGCCGCGGAGTTTTCTGAGAAAGCTCGCTTGCTGCGGGTGGCTGTCGTCGCCGATTTCTTCAGCGAGCTCGGTGATCAGCTTCCGCTGACGCCGACTCACTTCCTGTGGCACCTCGACGACAACGGTCACCAGCTGATCGCCTTTTCCATAGCCCCCGTAGACGGGGATTCCCTTGCCCCGCAGCCGGAAAATCTTCCCGGACTGCGTTCCTGGCGGGACCTTCATGAGGACTTTGCCGTCGAGCGTCGGAACTTCGATGCCGGCGCCGAGCACCGCCTGAGGGAATGAAACCGGAATCGAGATCAGGATGTCGGCACCTTCACGCTGAAACAGCGAGTGGTCACTGACTTTGACGTTGATGTGAAGGTCACCGTTCCCGGCAGGGTTGGCCTCGCCCGCGCCGCGAACCGTGCGGACCGCGCCGTCTTGTACACCCGCGGGGATCTTCACGCTCATCGGTTCCGAGCGCAGTTTGCTACCGGTGCCTTTGCAAGCTTCGCAGGGCGTCGGAATCTTCTTTCCCGTGCCGCGGCATCCGTGGCATGGGCGTGCGGCAGCAAAGAGGCCGCGTTGGTACTTCACTTGCGCGCGCCCCTGACAGACGTTGCATGTGTGAATGGGTGTGCCGGGCTTCGCGCCCGTACCGCTGCAGGTTGCACAAGGCGCCGGCCGATTGACGTCGATCTTCTTGTCGACGCCGAGCGCCGCATCGACGAAGGAGATCTCCAAGTCGTAGGTGAGATCGCGGCCCCCGCGGCGCTTGCGGCGCCCACCGCTGAACACCTCGCCGAACAAACCCTCGAGGATGTCACTGACTGCGCCGAAGTCCCCGGCTTCGAAACCAGGACCACCAGTCTCGAACGCCGCATGACCGAAGCGGTCGTACTGCTTGCGCCGGTCCGGGTCGCTCAGAATGGCGTACGCCTCGCTTGCCTCTTTGAAGGAATCCTCGGCCGCCGGGTTATCCGGGTTGCGGTCGGGGTGATACTTCATTGCGAGCGCACGATAAGCTCGCTTGATCTCGTCGCCCTCCGCTGTACGGCTGACTTCGAGAATCACGTAATAATCTCGCTTGGACACAGGTTTTTGGAGTGTAGACGCGCCGCCTGGTCGCGCAAACGGCGTGGAAAAGTGCCCCAGAGTGTGGGAGGGGAGGCAGATGCCTGCGGCCGAGCTGGAGATAGGAGAGGATGACGCTGGGGAGCGTGTGGACGTCGTGCTCGCTCGGCGAATTCGCGACCTGAGCCGGGCCCGGGCCAAGGCGCTCATCGAAGAAGGCGCAGTTCGGGTCGACGGGCGCCGTGTCAAGAAGAGCTACATCGTGGCCACGGGTGACCGGGTCACATTGGACAGCTTGCCCGAGCCGGTCGATTTCTACGCTGCGCCCGATCCGGATTTTCCGTTGGTGGTTCTCCGCGAGGCCCAGGGTTATGTGGTCGTCGACAAGCCCGCGGGAGCTCCGAGTCATCCGCTGAGGGAAGACGAGCTCGGCACTTTGGCGGGCGCGCTGGTCGCACGCTATCCGGAGATGCGCAACGTCGGCTACAGCAGGCGCGAGCCCGGAATCCTGCACCGGCTCGACACCGACACCTCGGGGGTGATGTTGGCCGCACGCGATCAAGAAACCTTCGACGCGCTCCGCCGTCAGCTGCAGGCCGGCGAGATCGAAAAGCGATACCTCGCCCGCTGCCAGGGTATCGTGCCTGCCCCGCTCGTAATCGACACGCCGATCGCCAATGATCCGCGTGACCGCCGCAAAGTCCGCGCCTGCACCGACCCCCGCGAGATCAAACGCCTCCAAGCCCAACCGACCAGAACGGAAGTCCTCGGCAGCACCCCCGCCCCCCGAGGCTCCCTAGTAGAAGTCCGCGCCAACAACGCCCGCCGCCACCAGATCCGCGCCCACCTAGCGTCCATAGGCCACCCCCTCCTAGGCGACCCCCTCTACGGAGGCCCCGCGCTAGAACGACAAGGCCATCTACTCCACGCAGCTTCCATCAAAATAGGGACACTCTTCACCAGCACAAACCGCTGGAATCACACGAGTTCTGACCCAAAGATCGCAGCACCAAAGGAATAAGAGGCGCAAGCAAGTCGCTGCGATCTTTGCTCTAGGACCCCTGTGGTTTCATGGGGTTAGGAGGGGGAGAGTCTCCGCCTAAAACGGGATGCGCAGGCCTGTTTGGGCCACTACTTGGTTCCCGAAGGCGTTGGTGTTCCAGCGATAGTTGAAGCTGATGTCGAACTGGGCGCCAGCGATCGAGCGATGGGCTTTGCCTTCGAGGAAGGCGCCGAGGACGAGGAACTGGATGCCGAGCTCGTTGACGTGGAAGGCGCTCAGTTTGGGGTCGGCGGTGACGTACTGATCGGCGAAGGTGTAGTCGTTGGGGTTGCTCTTGTAGAAGAACGCCGACGTCTGTGTGTAGTAGCGATAGCGCAAGCGAGTTTGGAAGAACGGCGACATCTCTTGGTAGATGCGGAACTCCGGATTGATCGCGCTGAGCTTCCAATTGTCCACGTAGGATCGGTACAGGACCTGCAGCGAAGTTCGCGACTTCGGGATGTACCAGGCGAGCCGCGACATCAGCAGGTGACGGTACCGTTGGTCGGGATGCTCTTCGGGTCGTTGCCCGCCCAGCACCGAGCGATACGGATTGGCGAGGAAGCCCCACTGGTACGTGAAGTCGTATCCAACTTCCAAAATTAGAGTCCGCGACAGGACCTGCTCCCAGCCGGCGGCGAGTGAAATCGCGTCCAGAGTCTCCCGGAATCGGTCGGCGCTTGTACCGCCCATGTTACCCGGCCGTTGCTGCGATCCACCCCGGAAATTCTGGCCGATTTCGTCGTGCCGATAGGTAATTCGACCGCGAAACATCGTCGCCCGGTCGGCGAGCCAGATGGTCGGCTGGAAGAGGCTGGCGAACGAGAAATAGTCCGGTTCGCGGCTGAAGCGAAAACCACCGAACAGGTCGACGGGGTTCTCGCGCTCTACGAACTCGTGTCCACCTTTCAAGGCGACGTCATGACGTATCTCGTTGAATCGCGTGTCCTCGAGCGCGCCTGCCGCAATGCTTGCGCTCGTGATCGAATCGACCAAGTAGTCGACACGCATGCGACTCCCTTGCGGGGCCTCCAGCTGCGCGATGATCTCGGGGGCGAGGACCCGGGTGCTGCGGTCCCAATAGTAGTTGCCCCGCAGCTGTGCGTCGCCCGTCCAAGTACCCGTCACCGCGTCGGCGTTGGTGCTCCTTGGATGCACGCCAAGCAAGATGATGCCGGCAGCGAGAAGCAACGTGAGCACCCGCCATCCTGACTTCTGACCTGGCGCGGTTAGTTGCAACCGCATCCCCCGCCGGCGGTACCAACACCTCCGGTGGCGCCTTCGCGGGCGTCGAGGACGTGGGAGTAGAACTTCGCTTCGGTCGCCTCCCGTTGGAGGTCCATGCTCGGACGCGAGAGGTACTCACGCTCGTACGGTTTGACGGTTGCGCAGCCGGCGGCCGCGCAGAGCGCAAGAACGACCGCGAGCTTTAGCGGGCCGAAGAGCTGTTTTCGCCTGTTAAATAACGGGCCAAAGCGACGAAGGGGGTCAGAAGCGCGCGGGTGGTTGTTCGCATCCATGGGTGCTCAGCAATGATATCGGCGGCGTACGGGCCGACCGAATAATACGTGTCGACGAACGCACGGCCCGCGGGGTTGGTCATCAGGTAACGATCGCGAAAGCGCCGGAGCGCCCAAATCTCATCGGCTAACGGTGAGCCATACGCGGCGGTGGCGACGAAGCAAGGGGGAACCGTGGTGAAGTCAATCGACGTCGTCTTCAGGCCCGCGGCGACCGGATTGCTTTGCCCCTGGCATAGATCGATGGCGGCGATCTCGAGCTCGTACTCGGTCTCATGTGCATCGAACGCGGTGTTGACGACGATGATGTCGCCGGGGTCGAGGCAATCGCCGTCGCCGTCGGTGTCCCATCCATTCTCGCACTCCCCATCCTCGTTCGCGAGGTACGGGGCGCAGAGCACCTCCGGCGCGACCCCTCCGCTACACTCCGAATCGACTGGGATATGCAGCCCGTCTCCCTGGATCGGTTTGCCTGCACTGGTGATTTCGAGCGCGTGCGCATCCTCGGTCACCACGCTGTTGACGAGTATCTTCGTAGTGAGGACCTTGTACTGACGGAGTGGACGCGCGCTTTGGGGAACGGTGAACCGAAGCCGGCCAACGACGTGTGACCACTTCGAATCCGGGTGGTTTTCCACCACGAAATCGGAAATCTCGGCGGGCTGGCCCTCGACGTCGCACAGGCCTAGGCAGGTTCCGTCATCCGCGCAGATGAAGCCCACACCACAGGCCGCGTCGTCCACGCAGTCTTGCCCGCACATCTCGGGTGGATTGGGTTCGTCACAGATGTTGGTGGCCAGGACGAAGACTTTGAAACGCGTCCCCGATTCACCGCGACGCAAGCGGTCCGCTCCACTTCCGGGAGCGTTCACCGGGTCGTCGCTGATCGTTGAGTCGATCGTGAACAGTTCACCCGACTCGCCATGCAGGCTTGCATAGCCAGCAGGTTCTCCCGTTTTGTACTCGGCGATCACAGGCCCCAACGTGAGGGGCACCGCGTAGACGATGGAGGGTTGCCCGCGATAGGGGTAGCCGTAGGTCTCAGCCCATACATCCCACATGTCCGAAAGGGGCGTCGGGTAGGTCTGGTCATTGTAGACCTCGTTGTAGTCGCCCTCGACGTTGACCTCGATCCAGGCTGTGTAATCGCCGTCTTCCCAGTCTTTCGGCGCGATGTATTGAATCGTACGCGGCACATCTTCTGCAGGCGTCGCCATGGTGACCGCGTCGATGTTGGGCATGACGCCACGCGCCTCTTCAACGAATCGTCCAACGTCGGGATGGTCAAACTGGCCCAGACCTTCCACGTCGCGGCGTGGCGGATAGATCGACCCAGCACCGAGCGGCCGCATCACTTCGGAACCAGACGGTCCCACGAAAGGCTCCGCATAACCGTTTTGGACATCCTCCTCGGTTGCGAAACGGCCTTTGTCGCTGTTGAAGACGCTTGCGCAGGTAACGGCGTCGAGCGCCTCGCGGGTTGTGGTGTCTTGATCAAACGAGAGGCAGAAGTACGAATCCGCGGAGGCGTCGACGGTGGTGCGCGAAGCGAAACCTTCCGAGACACGGTCCTGAAAGATCACCATCGGAAAGGGCCCGCTGCCAGGTGCGTTCGCTCGTCGATGCCCCCAAATGGGCAAGATCCCTTCACGGCGTCCGTAGGGCCAGCGAAAACCACTGTTCATCTGGAGGGCTCCAGGCCGGTTGCCGACGCCACGAAGCGCGACCGACGAGGTCAGAGCCACCGTCTCGACGAACACGCCGTCGGCGTCTTCGATCCAGATCGCGATCTGGGCGCGCTTGGTCGGCGTGAAGTGAAACTCGAGTAGCCGTTCGCCTTCCTGGGCGGTACCGCTCCCCGGTACCGCGAGGCAAATCGCGACCATACACAGTCCAAGCGAAGCAAAGCGCATAGCGAAAACAGCCTAGCTGCCGGGCTTTTCCGACTCAAGGAAGCGACTCAGGGGGGGCGTAAAGCCCATAATAACAAAGGCTTACAGAGAACTCAGCGGCGCGGTCGCTGAGGGCCACGGTCGCGCTTGGATTGGCTCCTACCAGGCGAGAGCTTGGCTCGGAGTTGTTCGACCTGATCTCGAAGCTCCGCCGCCTTTTCAAACTCTAGTTCCTCCGCGGCGAGCAGCATCTCGCTTCGGAGCTCCTCGATACGTGCTGGGATGTCGGCAGGGTCTTCGGTCGCTTCGCCTTTTCTCAATATCGGGATCACGACGTAGTCGCTAGCGCCGGTGGATGGGTCCATCTCGAGGACGGCCTTCCTGATCGTTTGGGGAGTGATGCCGTGCTCCTGGTTGTACTCGATCTGGCGCGCGCGTCGGCGTTCGGTTTCGTCCATCGCGTAGCGCATCGAGTTGGTGATTCGGTCGGCGTACAGAAGTACTTCGCCGCCCGCGTTGCGCGCCGCACGCCCAATGGTTTGAATCAAAGATCGGGCCGAGCGCAGAAAGCCTTCTTTGTCTGCGTCGAGGATGCCGACCAGCGACACCTCGGGCAGATCGAGCCCCTCTCTCAAGAGGTTGATGCCAACCAGCACGTCGAACTCGCCCCGCCTCAAATCCCTAAGAATTTCAACACGTTCGAGCGTGTTCACATCGCTGTGAAGGTAGCGTACGCGTACCCCGAGCTCGCTGTAATACTCGGTGAGATCCTCGGACATCCGCTTCGTGAGCGTGGTGACCAAGACGCGCTCGTTGCGTGCAACGCGCCCACGGATTTCACCAAGCAGGTCATCGACTTGGTGTTTCGTCGGACGAACGTGTAGCTGTGGGTCGAGGAGCCCTGTCGGTCGGATCACTTGCTCCACGACGACACCATTGGCCTGCTCGATCTCCCAATCACCCGGCGTCGCACTCACGTGAACGACTTGCCCGACGCGCTTCTCCCATTCCGCGAAACGCAGCGGGCGATTGTCGAGTGCGCTCGGCATGCGAAACCCGTGCTCCACCAATGTCTCTTTGCGTGAGCGGTCGCCTTTGAACATCGCGCCGAGCTGCGGCACCGTGATGTGCGACTCGTCGAGAATCACCAAGAAGTCGTCGGGGAAGTAGTCGAGCAAAGTCGGCGGCGGGTCGCCCTCGTTTCGCCCGGACAGATGCCGACTGTAGTTCTCGATCCCGTGACAGAATCCCATCTGCTCAAGCATCTCGAGGTCGTACATCGTCCGCTGCTCGAGGCGCTGTCTTTCCAGCAATTTCCCTTCGGATTCGAGCTTGGGGAGCCATTCGAGAAGCTCCTCCCGGATCGACTCGATCGCGCGTTTTCGATGCTCGTCCGGCGTGACGTAGTGACTGCCCGGGTAGATGCCGTACTGATCGAGCTCCTCGAGCACTTTGCCGCGCATCGGATCGATTTCGACGATGCGTTCGATCTCGTCGCCCCAGTATTCGATCCGCACTGCGAGATTCTCGGAATGAGCCGGGAAGATCTCCACGACGTCGCCGCGGACGCGGAACGTGCCGCGATGAAAGTCGATGTCGTTGCGCTGGTATTGAATGTCTACGAGACGCCGCAACAAACGATCGCGTCGGAACTCTTGTCCAACCTCGAGATTGATCAACATCTCCTGGTACCACTCGGACGAACCGATCCCGTAGATGCACGACACACTTGCGACGATGATGACGTCGCGCCTCGCCAACAGTGATCGTGTCGCGCTGTGGCGCATCCGATCGACCTTGTCGTTTACGATCGCGTCCTTCTCGATGTAGGTGTCGCTCGACGGGATGTACGCTTCGGGCTGGTAGTAGTCGTAGTAGCTGACGAAGTACTCGACGGCGTTGTTCGGAAACAGCTCACGCATCTCGCTGTAGAGCTGTGCGGCAAGGGTCTTGTTGGGGGCGATGATCAGCGTTGGCCGCTGGGTCGCCGCGATGACGTTGGCAACGGTGAAGGTCTTTCCACTGCCCGTAATTCCAAGCAGAACCTGGTGCTGGTCGCCACGCGCAAGGCCCTGCAAAAGCTCGGAAATCGCCGCCGGCTGGTCCCCTTTGGGCAGCAAATCGGTGACCAGCTCCAGCTCCCGGGCCATCGCCGAAGGCTATCACCCCTTGAAAAAGGGGACAGTCCCCTTAATGAAGAACGCATGAGCCTCGCCCGCTTTCTCGATGTGACGACCTCGACCGCCGCGAGCGCGGCGCGCCCGAATTTTGGCAACTTCCACTGCGAACGCCGCAAGGTGCCTGAGCAGCCACTCGAGCTCTACGAGTTCGAGGTCTGCCCGTACTGCCGCATTGCACGGGAAGCGCTCTCCGCGCTCAGCTTGGATCCGATCATCTACCCCTGCCCCAGGGGCGGGACGCGGTTCCGGGAGAAGGTGAAACGCGACGGGGGGCGCTATCAGTTTCCGTACCTCGTCGATCCGAACAACGGGGTCTCGATGTACGAGTCGGCGGACATCGTCACATACCTCTTCAGCGAGTACGGCGACGGGCACGCGCCATGGTTCCTGCGCCAGCGCGCGTTCGCGGTGACGACCTCGATGCTGGCTTCGGGGTTCCGTCCGACCCGAGGCCGGTACGCGGTCCGGTCTCGCCAGCCCGAGAAGCTGCTCGAGCTCTATTCCTATGAAGGCTCGCCTTTCTGCCGGATCGCGAGAGAAGCACTGTGCGAGCTCGAGCTGCCGCACCAGCTTCACAACGTCCCCCGACGCAGCCCGGATCGGGAAGGCTTCGTCTCGATCTCGGGCAAGATGAAAGTGCCGTATTTGCTGGATCCAAACACCGATGTGCAGATGTTTGAATCCGACGATATACGTCGGTACCTGTACGGGACCTACGCTACCGAATCCGGGAAGGCTTAGGCGATGGTGTGGGGGCGGTGGGGCGGGACAAGGTGCGGTGGGGCGGGACAAGGTGCGGTGGGGCCGGACAAACTGCCGACGAAGGCGCCGGGCAGGAAAAGGGGAGTGTCCCCTTTTTCTAGGCGTTGTTCTTGGCGAAGGTTTGAGCTAAGTCTACGAACTTTTGGACGTCGGCGGGGTCCATGGCGTTGTAGATCGAGGTGCGGATGCCGCCTACCGAGCGGTGGCCCTTGATGCCAACCATGCCGGCTTCGGCCGCGTCGGCGATGAGCTTCTTTTCGAGGTCCTCGGTCGGAAGGCGGAAGACCGGGTTCATCATCGAGCGTGACTCGACCTCGACCGGGCAGCGGAAGAAGCCCTGGCTCTCGTCGATCATGTTGTAGATGTAGCTGGCCTTTTCGCGGTTACGCTTCTCCATTGCAGCAGCGCCGCCCTGGTCGCGAACCCAGCGGAGCACGTTGCGAACCATGTAGACCGGAAACGTCGGGATCGTGTTCTGCAGCGAGTCCCCGTCCAGGATCGTCTTGTACCGGAAGATCTTCGCGATCGTGCTCGGGCTGCGCTCTGCCAAGTCCTTGCGGAGAATCAATACCGTGATGCCCGAGGGGCCTAGGTTCTTCTGCGCGCCCGCGTAGATCAGGCCGAACTTGGACACGTCGATGGGACGCCAGAGGATGTCGCTCGACATGTCCGAGACGAGTGGAACGTCCCCGCTGTCCGGGTACTCGTGGAACTGGGTTCCCATGATCGTGTTGTTGGTCGTGAAGTGTGCGTACGCCGCCTTGGGGTCGAGATCGAGCTCGGCCTGTTTGGGAACACGCGTGTACTTGCCGTCGACTTTGCCCGTCCCGGCCTCGCGTGCCTCACCGGTGATCTTGGCTTCGGCCATGGCCTTGTCGCTCCAAGCGCCGGTGTTGATGTAGTCCGCGGACTGACCCTCGCCGCGAAGGTTCATCGGCACGAGCGCGAACTGGCCTGACGCGCCGCCCTGCATGAAGAGCACTTCATGGGTATCCGGAATGTCGAGAAGCTCGCGGAAGAGAGCCTTGGCCTCTTCGTGAACCTTCGCATACGCAGCGCCACGATGGCTGTGCTCTATGAGCGACATCCCCGTTCCCTCGTGGTCGAGGAACTCGTTGTGGGCATACTCGAGAACCGGCAACGGAAGCGTTGCGGGCCCCGCACTGAAGTTGATTATGCGAGCCATAGGCGCGGGAGCCTAGCCGCGGTTTTGGGCTGTGCAACTCGCTCCACCAGCGCACTTCAACCCTTGGAAAAATGGTGGAGCTGAGGGGGATCGAACCCCTGACCTCCGCATTGCGAACGCGGCGCTCTCCCAACTGAGCTACAACCCCAAGGCCGGGCGTTCGTATAGCCGCGCGGATTTCTCGTGCAACTCGAAGAAGGAGTCTTGGGGCCCCAGCACCTGAAAATTCGTGCGGTTACCGGGCTTGCGGAAGGGGTCTCCGTACCTCTACCTTGAAGCCATGAGGGAGACTTGGGGGATCGCTCTTCGCTTGCTGCGGTTGGCCGCGCTCTTGCTCGGCCTCGTTTGCACCATGCCAGCATTGGCCCAGCAGACGCCCGACGACGCAGCGGCCCGTGAGTACTTCGAACGCGGTCGATCGGCGTTCGAGCGAGCCGACTACGAAAGCGCCTTGGTGTACTTCCGACACGCGTATCGACTCAGCCATCGCCGCGAGCTTCAGTACAACATCGGCGTTGCAGCAGATCGACTGCAGCGCGAAGAAGAAGCGCTGGAAGCTTTCGAGCTCTATCTCGAAGAGAATGAAAACGCGGCGCGCGAACCGGAAGTGCAAGAACGCATCATCGCGCTACGGCAATCGATCGAAGAACGCGAAGCAACCGCACGCGCGCTCGAAGAGGCCACGATCCGTTATGAAACACCCGCACGAAATGAGGCAAAGAGCGACGGCGCGCGCATTCCGACGTCCGCGATCATCGGTTCGAGTGCGTTGGCAGCAGTGGGTGTTGCAGGTGTTGCAGCGATGAGCGTCGGTCTTGCGAAGGACGGATCGTGCTCGCAGGAAGTTGCGGGAAGATGCGTGACCGAGAGTTCTGCAACCGCATGGACCTGGGTGTACGGCGGCATCGGGATTGCCGCGTTGGCAGGGAGCGTGACCTGGCTGGCGCTGAGCGCGAAACGCAGCAAAGAGAAGCGGAAGACGCAGGTTTCGGTGTTGCCGACTGGCGTGATGGTATCAGGAACGTTCTGAGGGGCGTATCAAGAGCGACACTCGCCTCGTAGAGGAAAAGCCCTATATTTTCAGGGTGTTGAGTAGCTGTGTGGCGGCGTCGACCATGTCGCCAGGGCCCTGCACACGTGGAACTCTCACGATCGGAATGCGGGGGAAATAATCGGCGAGCACGTCGGCATTGGAGGCCCGGCTCAAGTCGTCTTTGCGGTTTCGCTCGACGTGGTTGAGCACGATCGCACGCACTGAGATCTTTCTTTTGCGAAGCGCCTCCACCGCCGTGAGTGTGTATGACAAGACGCCAAGCGCGTTCCGGGCAACGAGGACCGTTTGCAGATCGAGGAGCGCAGCGAGATCGGCGATCGTGTGTTCGCGATCGATGGGAACCAGCACACCGCCGACACCTTCGACGATCGTATAGTCCGCATCGTGCGCAAGCTCGCGCACGCGTTTAGCAAGTGCGCGAAGCGAGCCGACACTTGGACCGCCGCGCTTTTCGATCGCGTACGGGGCGAGCGGTTCCTTGGCCCGATACAACCCCGGCGCGGTAGCCAGGGACTCGTTGCCACAGGCGCGCGCGAGCTCGATCGCGTCGATCGGATCTGGGTCGACACCGGTTTCGATCGGCTTGATCGCTGCAACGCGTTTGCCACGTTGCACGCATGCCGTCGTGAGTGCACTGGCGAGCCATGTCTTGCCAACTCCGGTGCCCGTCGCTGTGATGAAGGCGCCCTTCATTTGCTGGCCTCCTATTCCTCGCGCTACGGGTTCTGAACGAGAGACGCGAACGCGTCGATCGCTCGTTCGATGTGTTCTGGTCGATGTGTCGCCATGGGTGTGAGCCTGAGCCTCGCGGTACCCTCAGCAACCGTTGGCGGCCTGATTCCCTGCACGAAGACCCCTTTGTCGAGGAGTTCCGCCGAGAGCTGCATTGTACGGTTGTTTTCGCCGATTAATACAGGAAGAATCTGACTGTTCTCGCTGGGTATGTCGAAGCCGAGTGCGCGGAGTTGAGAGCGAAGCTCGCTGGCGTTTTCGAGCAAGGCGTGGCGTGCGTCATCAGCTTCGTGGACCAGCCGCAAGGCTTCGATCGCGGCGCGTGCAAGCATGGGGGGCGGCGCGGTCGAATAGACGAAGCTCCGGGCTCGGTTGCGGATGAGCGAGACGACCTCTTCGCTGGCTGCGACGAACGCACCGGCCACACCGAACGCTTTGCCCAGAGTGCCAACGACGACGTCGGGCTGAATGCCGAGCTCGGCAGAGAGGCCGCGACCGTTTGGCCCAAACACCCCGAGAGCGTGTGCCTCGTCGACCATCAGCCCCGCATCGAAGGAACGAGCCAGTTCCGCGATCTCGCGCAAGGGCGCAATCACCCCATCCATCGAGAAGAGGGAGTCCGTGATGATGAGGGCGCGGCCTGCTCGGGGACGGTGTTCTCGCAGGAGCGACCCGAGGTGATCGACGTTGCGGTGTGCGTACACGCGAACATTTGCTCGAGAGAGGCGGCAGCCGTCGATGAGACTCGCGTGATTCAGCGCATCGCTGAAGATTATGTCGCCGGTCCCGGCCAGGGCTTGAACGGTTCCGACGTTCGCGGCGTAGCCCGTCGAGAAGAGCACGGCGGCAGGCGTGCCCAGGAAGTCGGCGTACGCGGCTTCGGCGTCTCGATGGGCATCCATCGTTCCACTGATGAGCCGGGAAGCGGCGGCGCCCACTCCTTCGCCCTGCGTGGAGGCAAGGGCATCTACGAGGGCGGGATGGTCCGCGAGGCCGAGATAGTTGTTGGAGCAGAAGCAGAGGACGCGTTGCCCGTCGATGTCCACCTCTGGGCCCTGGGGACCGGAAATCTGGAGCGGCCGACGGAGCAGTCCGGCGGCGTCGAGCTCCGACAGGGCTTCTCGGATTTGGGTTTGGAAGCCCATGGGCGGGATCTAAGCTCAGGGTCTGCTGGGGGTCAAACGCGGCCGAGCGATGGGTGTTTCACGTGAAACATAACCGGCCCGGACCAGCCCTCGGGTCACTGTTGCACGTGAAACAATTAGAGCACTAGGCCCTCTCGTGGATTCCCGTCGAACGCGTCCTCCACCGTCTTCAAGGCCTCCTCAACCTCTTCGGAGTGGCCCGGCGGCATCACGATCTCGAGATGGGCGATCAGATCGCCCTTCGGCTTGTTCTTCTTCTGAATTCCCTTGCCACGCAGACGAAGCTTCGAGCCGTTTTGGGAACCCGCCGGAATCGACAGCTGGACGCTACCCTCCGGTGTGGGCACCGTCACCTTGGTCCCAGAGTAGGCCTCTAGAGGTGATACGGGAACTCTGACGTGGAGCTGCTTTCCCCTCATCGAGAAGTAGGGGTGCTTCCTCACCTTGACCCGAAGAACCAGATCTCCCGCCGGGCCACCATTGGCTCCCAGGCCTCCCTGACCCCGAAGCCGGATCTTCCCTTCGTTTCGAACCCCGGCAGGGATCCGGACCTTCAGCATCCGCTCTCCCTCGGACGAACGGAGGCTCAACTCCCGCATGCAGCCGAGGACGGCATCGCGGAAATCGACCGTCACCTCGGACTGAATATCGGCACCCCGCTGGGGAGCCCGCACATAGGCGCCGCGACCCCGGCCTCGTCCGCCGAAGATGTCTTCGAGATCGAACTCGACGTGGCGACCACCCGGGCCGCTCCGTCCCCCGCCGCCGAAGATGTCCCCGAAGTCGAATCCCCCAAACCCGCCAACTCCCTGGGTCGCCGCCTGATAAGCCTCAGGGTCGAAGCCCTCCCGAAGCCCCGCCTCGCCGAACTCGTCATATAGCTTCCGCTTCTCGGCATCCGAAACGACGGCGTAAGCGGCAGAGACATCCTTGAAACGCTCCTCCGACTCCTTGTCATCCGGGTTGCGGTCCGGGTGCAGTTCTTTGGCAAGCTGCCGGTAGGCTTTCTTGATCTCCGCCGGGCTCGCCTCCCGCGAAACCCCGAGAATCTTGTAGAAATCACGTTCAGCCATAGCCGCCTAACATAAGCATTCGATCCGCTCTTTCAACACCTGGCTGCGAGAAAACTGGGCGAACAAGGCCAAATACTCCATCATTTACGCCACTTTGGGCGTGTATATTTTCTATTATAGCCATCATTGCCCTTCTCCTGGCGCTTGCAGCCGTTCTTGCTGCCTTCCGGGTCGCATGATACTCGCTCGCAATGGCCCTCGTCGATGTTAGCCGACTTCCGCAACATGTCGCCATCATCATGGACGGAAACGGGCGCTGGGCTCAGGCGAGAGGCGAACCACGCACCGCCGGACACGAGCGCGGTGCGGATGCGGTGCGCGCGACGATGCGCGCTGCACGGCGGCTCGGCATCCCCGCGCTGACCTTGTACGCGTTCAGCGAGCAGAACTGGGATCGGCCGCAAGCGGAGATCAACGCGCTCGTCGATCTCTTGTGCGAGTGCCTCGTGTCGGAACGCGATGAGCTAGTCGACAACGAGATTCGCTTGTCCGCGATCGGTCGCCTGCACAAGCTTCCTCGACATGCGCAGTCGCGGTTGCAAACGCTCAGTTCCGAAACCGAGTCGAACCAAGGCATGACGCTGAACCTTGCGCTCTCTTACGGTGGACGCGAAGAGTTGATCGACGCAGCGCGCGCGCTTGCAACCAGAACGCGAAACG
>Ga0316187_10001760_pt1 | contig 18962 bp, 15 predicted proteins | sample CroRivburrow1_MG_FD_204927 | JGI IMG/M metagenome (GOLD analysis project Ga0316187, IMG submission 204927) | Coastal sediment microbial communities from Maine, United States - Cross River worm burrow 1 | ecosystem: Environmental > Aquatic > Marine > Coastal > Sediment | place: USA: Maine...
TTGGCGAATGGAATCGTTGTGGATCCGGCTGGCGCCGGTTCTGACACCACAGCTGCGGCCGTTGTTCCCATCAGTGGTTCCGCCGGTATCGGCGGCAGTGGCGGGGTTTGCTTTATCGCAGCAGCAGCCGATGCGATTGGAAACGATGTACTGAACATCCTGGGCGGCCGATGGTCTCTGCTGCTGTTTCTTGTCTTTGCGTCGATCCGTACACGACTCCGTTTTTGAGTGTCTTTTCACTTTCCCTTTCGGACGACTCCACTACCGCAAGCGAAAATGTCTCATGGATCAGGGTGATAAAATATGCTGAATATTTTTCTCAGCGGCGGGCCGGTGATGTATCCGCTCTTGGCGTGTTCGATTATTTCGTTAACGGTGATCATCGAACGATCGATCTTCTGGGTCACCTTGAACCGTCGCAGCAATCGGCGACTGTTGGATGAGATTATGGATCTGTGTGAGTCCGGAAACTGGGAGGCGGTTCGGCGTAAGACCGCAGGGTCCAAGGACCCGATTGTCAAAATCCTCATCAGCGGTATTCTTCACCGAAGATATTCGATGGTCAAAGCTATGGAGGCGTCCGCGGCCGACGAAACCAAGCGGATGCGCCGTTTCATGAACGTGCTGGACACGATGATCACGGTTGCCCCGCTGCTCGGAATTTTCGGCACGGTTATCGGAATCATCAATTCATTTGATGTGCTCGGAACAACCGGCATCGAACACCCGGAATTCGTTACCGCCGGAATCGCCCAGGCGCTGATTACCACGGCCGCCGGCCTCGGAATCGCTATTTTATCGGTCTTCCCCTATAATTATTTCAATTCTCTGGTCGAAGATGCCGCCATCCATATCGAGAAGTATGCGACCAGTCTCGAAATCGTTTACGAAAAACTGGCTCAAAAGGACTTGACGATCGAGGGACAGCAGCAATGAAGATAATGTTGCGCAACAAAAAAAGAGCCCGGATCGAAATGCTGCCCATGATCGACATTGTTTTTCTGCTCCTGGTTTTTTTTATCTATGCCATGTTGTCCATGGCCGTCCATCGGGGGCTGCCGGTTAATCTGCCGGCATCGAAAACGGTCAAGATCGATAAAAAATTAATTTTGGCCGTCACCGTCAAGGCCGACGGTTTGATTTTTGTCGACAAGGAGCCGGTCGAACTGGATCGCGTGACGGCTGTCTTGCAGGCCAAAACCATGGGGCAAGAGCAGCCGGGGGTGTTGCTCTTTGCCGATCGCAACCTCCCCTATCAGAGCCTGTTCGACGTCCTGGATCGAATTCGACAAGCCGGACTAAACCGTATTTCGCTGCAGGCGGAGTTGGATGAGTCGCCGTGAAACGTTTGATACCGGCAGCCATCGTCGCCATCGGGATTCACAGTCTCTTGATGAGCATGAATGTTGACTGGATGAACTTGGCAGATTTCAAAAAACCGTCAACCGGTTCTGTCACCATCATGCTTGAGTCGATTCAACCACAGACGATCAAACCAAAGAACGAGCCCCTTCCGCCCAATCAATTGCTCCGGAAAGTAGAGAAAAATGTTGTCGAAACGGCACCCAAGGCCAAGCCGCCTTTGCCGCCCATCGTTAAAAAGAAACCCGTAAGGGCGAGCAAAAAGCCTGAAAAAAAACCGCCGTTTGTTAAATCTGCCCCCGCGAAACAAGATCGGCCGGTTGAAGTCAAAAAACCCGCACCGCCGGATCGAACGCCGCCACCGTCTATGGAATCCGTTCCCGAAGAATCCTTGCAAGGCAAAAACGCGCCGGCGCAGCTGCCACAGGAAGAGACCACCGCATTCGATACGGCCGCCACCGGCCCGGTGTCGAACCAACCGGCGCCACCTTCTGTACTCGAGGCGGCGCTACCCGAATACAGCAAGAATCCCCCGATATCCTATCCTAAAAGAGCCCGGCGGAAAGGATACGAAGGCACGGTCGTGCTGGAGGTTCTGGTCAATCGAAACGGCCAGGTCGATGATTTGAGAATTCTTGCTTCGAGCGGCTATGCGATTTTGGACAGATCGGCCGTAAAGTCCGTCAAATCGTGGTCGTTTAAACCCGCGAAAAAGGGGACTGACACGGTTGACATGTGGGTTCAGGTGCCGGTTCGGTTTAAACTGGAATAACTCAGTTCATATCTTCAGACAAATAACGATCGAGACACACCCGCAAATCTTCTACACTGGGTATCGATTCAAAAGCAAGCTCGCCGTTGATGATGATGGATGGCACCGGCATGGGACGCCCCAATTTTTTCGACAGTTCGGCATGCCGAACGGCGCCTTCGAGTTTTTTCGTGATAACGATTTCCCACCGGATTGAATCAGAATAATCGGCAACAACGGTTTCGACCACACGGGCCATGTATTCGCAGGGAATTCAGTGGCCGCCTTCGTGAAGCACCTCCAGGTGAATTTTTTTTGATTGCATCTCTATCTCATTTGGTTAGATCTTTTCTGCTGAATCGCCTCTTCGATGGCATCTTCGAGTTCAAAAATAGGCGGAATGGCATCAAAAACAAGCTCTCCGTCGATGAACAGCGATGGGACCGGCGCGACCCGGCAGTGTTTGTTCACAATTTCCTCTCCATACAAAGAGCAGGATAACTCCAGAAAGCGTTTCTTTCCTTCACCCCGCAGAAAATCCACTCTATGGTATTCGATGGAATCGGCATATTTCGCCTGGACTTCCAGAACGGTCTGATCCATGTAAAAGCAAGGCAGACAATAATCTGCCTTATACATGACTTCAATCAATATTTTATTTGCCTTTGGCATTATAACACTTTCGAGAAGCTTTATTCCTCCGCGAATCCCATGGCCATGCGCGGACACAGCGTAAGCGTTCACAGGGCACCGCATCTGCTTTGTTGTCGGGCACTTGAAGTACAAAAGTACGTCTGCGCGCCCGACGCCTTGCATCTGCGTCACCCTGTAAACGCTTACAATTATTTGGTTTGAAGCGCATCGGACTTTGCAATCCTGTGAACGGTTACGACACAGCTATTTATCCGATGAATTGGAATTGTTATCAAATACAACCTAAAGGTTCAACAGGATTCCGCCGGGCGACACGATAGAACCTTTGGAAGACTTCCACGTTTGTTTGTGAATATGAATCCGGCTTGACATCCGCCGGAGTTACCCATATAGTCCTAAGAAAAGCCGTAATCTATAACAAATTGTAAATATTATAAATAAATCGTTTATGCAAGATGTATCAATGAAGAAAATGCCGGATGCCGGTGGTGGTCACGGGGTGAAATCGGCTGACGTTGCCGGGGAAGCGTCACAGCTCGAATTGATCAAAGGAAAAGTAAATCAATTCTTTGCACAAAATGGTAGAAGGCCCAGGGTACTGGTCGGCCACATTGGCCTGAGCGGTCAGAGGCGGACCCTCAATCAGGTTGCCGCCATATTTGCCCGACGGGGGTTCGATGTGGACATCGGATCACTATGCCAATCGCCTCAACAGGTAGCGCGGATGGCGATCGAAAATGATGTGCATATGGTTTGCCTGTTATGTGATCCCGATCGACGGTCACAGATAGGAAATGATTTGTTCGATGTTCTGAGGACCCACAACAGTAACGACACTCTGGTGGTGTTCTTCGGCGACCCGCACACGGGCGGTAACCGTCGCCAGGCACCAGGCGGACGATACCCTCCGGTCGGAATTCGAGCGGCTACGGCCGACACCGACATCATCACAATTTTAGACAAGCTCTCCTAAAAGAATTGATTATCATGGATGCAGAATTTTATATCGACGGCGTGTTGAAGAAAAAAAGGGCGGTTATTGCAAAATCGATCACATTGATAGAAAGTGCCCTGCCGGCACATCAGAAATTGGCTCAGAATATTATCGATGGTCTTCTGCCTTATGCCGGAAATGCCATTCGCATCGGCATCAGCGGTGTGCCGGGTGTCGGCAAGAGCACCTTTATCGAGAGCTTCGGGATGATGCTGATTGAAAAAGGTCATCGCGTGGCGGTACTGGCCGTAGACCCGAGCAGTTCACGGAGCGGCGGAAGTATAATGGGCGACAAAACGCGCATGGAAAAACTCGCGTTGCAGCCAAATGCTTTTATTAGACCGTCTCCAACCAGCGGTACCTTGGGCGGTGTGGCCAAAAAAACACGCGAAAGCATGATTATCTGCGAAGCGGCCGGCCACGATGTCATTCTGGTCGAAACAGTCGGGGTCGGTCAGTCCGAAACGGCCGTGGCCTCGATGGTGGATTTTTTTCTCGTTTTGATGCTGGCCGGTGCGGGGGACGAACTCCAGGGAATTAAAAAAGGCATTTTAGAGTTGGCAGACGCAATTGTCATCAACAAGGCCGACGGCAACAATATCGAAAGGGCCAGAGAGGCGCGAGCCGAATACGAATCCGCTCTGAACCTGATGGAATCCAAATCGTCGGTATGGTCTGTTCCGGTTTTGACTTGCAGTGCCTTGACGATGGACGGTTTGGAAGATGTGTGGAAGACCATATTGGATTACCGGCAAAAACTCACGGATGCCGGTGAGTTAGCTGAAAAGCGTCGTCTGCAGTCGGTCGATTGGATGTGGTCCCTGGTCCAAGATGGCTTGAAGGATCGATTTTTTAAAAATCCGAAGGTCAAAGTACAGTTACCGGCTATGATCACCGCAGTCGAAGAAGGGAAAACGTCACCCACTGTCGCAGCCCATGAGCTTCTGTCTCTGCACAGTCAATGACCCATAACAGCTATTCCTCTTCGGAATTATCGAACCTTTGGATATCATACCGGCTCCACAACAGCGCCTCCTGACAGCCGAGCAGGCTGGCGGCTTCCAGGTCTTGGGCCGCCAATCGACTATTGCCAAGCAAATAATAGCATACTCCCCGTTTAAAGAAGGCCCCGGCAAATCCAGCATTGCGGTCAATAGCCTCCGTAAATGCGGCAACAGCTTCCGATAACTTTCCCGCGCGTTTCAATTTACAGCCTTCCTCATACCAGTTATGGGTCGTACGCTCTTTTTTTTGATTTATCATGCTTCTTTTGCAACTTCGGGGTTTATTATGTCGATGGCGTTTGGGACGGTTTAAACCGCTTCCGACAATACCGGACGGTTCTTGACAGTCGCGATGCCTGACGGTAATTAAATTAAAAACAGCCTTGATTCAATACCGCGATTGAAAAAACGAGGTGTCGGCTATGGTAGGAAGCCACCGCTTAACCTATCCACGCTGCGACCCCTTAATGGATGAGGACCATGAATACCGATTTTTTGGATAAAATAGACATAAATTTTCTAAAAACTCTCCAAGACGCACTAACGGTTGACAACTTCGATGATCTTTTTGAAGTCATCCTGTCACACATTCTACAAATCCGTCATGTGCGCCAGGCTGAAATTTTTTTGTTCAACAAGCAGGACAAATTGGTGTCGGTCGCCAACGCCAGGAATTTGGACGCTAATGGCAAGGCAACCCAAAAGATCAGGACTCAAAGTTGGATCATCGATTCGACGGTCAGACATTCCACCCGGCGAGTGAAGATCCCCGATATTTTCTTTTCCCATTCCATTCCGCTTATCAGCGACGGAAAGCCGCTGGGGTTCTTAAAGGTACAAATGGATCAAATTCCTAAGGTTGGTAATGACCTAATGGGTAGATTTTATCTCATTGGGCTGCAGCTTTCCTCAAAAATCAAACAACTCATGCTGAATGATGAAATCGGGGATTTAAATAACGAACTCAAGATGTTGATGACCGACAACAGAGAAAATCAGATGCGGATTACGTCTCTGAGCAAGGAACTCTACGCCATCAGTGCGATATCCACCAAAATAAATCAATCGATGGATTTGAAAAAGTCACTGCACAAATCAATGCTGAAAATAAAGGAGGTATTCAGGTCAGCAGGCGTTCTCGTGTGCCTGAAAAACCCGAGAGGTTCCAAGCACAAACTATTGACGATTCACATACAGGGTGCCCATCTTGATGCGACTATTCTCAAGAAAATCGATAAATTGGTTTTGCAGAACTTCCTTGCCCCGCAGCAGTTTAAAGAAGGCAGTCCATACCTCAGGTCTCATCACCCAAAACAGGTTGACTTACATCATGATAAATTTAAATCCCTTATCGGGACGCCGATGAAATCCCAGAAAAAAACCATCGGAGCCCTCATCATTTTGCATGCGACCATTTGCCCATTCAACCAGGATGACTTCAGATTGCTGTCCGGGATTGCCAATATCATGGGTATGGCCATTGAGAACATGAACCTTTACCGCCAGAGTCAGCAGAAAAAAAAAGAGTCGGCTTTCTTGGTAAACTCTATGTCAACCTTTAATCAGAAATTAGATTTAGAAAAGACCTTAACGTCGATAGTGGAAAAAGGCGCTGAGTTCATTGGCTCCCATTGCCGGGTTTATTTATTCTCCGAGACCAAAATCCCGATGATCCAGTACACTAAAAAAAAACAAGACCGCCATCCCCCGGTTCGGTTAAAGACCTTCGACTGGATCCAGCCCAAAGAAGTTAAGTCTTTCTATAGACAAATGATCCTTCAAAAACGACCGTCTCTGGTCAACGACATCGGTCGTTCTAAAAAAATTGAAGCGGATGTAAAGTCGTATTTTAAGAGCAATAAGATTCAGTCTATTCTGGCCGTCCCGCTGAAATTATCTCACAAACCTTTGGGATTATTGCTTTTAGGCAGGGAAACCGGGGGCCGGACGTTCGACGTTCATGACCTCGCGGTTGCTGAAGCACTGGGCGCTGCGGCTTCGGTCGCCATCGAAAATGCGCGCGTATACAGCGCAAGTCTTGAGATGAGCGAATTTTTCGAAAGAAAGATTAGTGAAAAAACCAGTGAGATAGAAAAAATTCAGGAAATACAAAAGCTTCGAGTTGAAAACCGCAAGGATATCATTTTTCGGATCAATAAAAAAGGTCGATTTGTTTTTGTCAACAAGGCCATGGAAAACCTGTCGGGTTGCTCCCGGGAAGAGCTGTACCGGGGAGACATCATGTCCAAAGATGTGGTCGCTGTCGAAGATCGTAACCGCGTGCGGGATGGTTTTCGGCAAATGTTAAACGGTGAACTCCCCCTTATCAGAGATTTGGAATATCGTCATCTAAACCGCCTTGGCGAAGATCATTTTATCTCCCTCACCATTTATCCCGAAAAAGATCAGTTGGGCAGGATTGCTGGGGTTGAAGGGGTGGGGCGTGACATTACGGAAAAAAAACGACTGGAAAGTGAAATCGTAAAAACAAAGGATTTAGCCCTTTTGGGTGAATTTTCCAGCGCAATCGCCCATCAGATTCGCAACCCTTTGGGCAATATCCTGATGGGAACCAAGCTTTTGCAGAAGTCCTTGGGCCTTAACACCAGCCCATCGGAGGCGCCGAAGCAGACAGCAGGGGAGCGCTCCGGTGTTACAGAGAATCAAAGTTGCTTTGCAGAAATTTTTAACAATCTTTTTGACGGTATTTACAATTTGAACCAGGTCGTCAAGGAACTTGTGGAATACACAAAGACATTAAAACTCAGGCGTTCTTGCCAACGAATAGAGATAATTTTGGGGGAAACCCTCGTGATGTTAAAAGATTTAATTGCTCGCAACAAAATCCAATTGGAAAAAAAATTCGATTTCGATCTGCCGCCGCTTTCAGTGGATGCCGTATTAATCAGTCAAGTATTTCAGAATATGCTGCACAATGCCATTCAGGCCATGCCCTACGGGGGGTGCCTGACTGTTACGACAGGTGTATACGCTAATAATCCGGGATACGCGATGCTCTCAATCGGTGATATGGGCATCGGCATCGAGCCATGCGACGTCGAGAAAATATTTCATCCGTTTTTCACGACCAAGGATTCAGGCATCGGCTTGGGACTATCCCTGGCCCATCGGATCATAGAAGCACATAACGGTAAGGTCTGGGTATGTCGGAATCCATGCACCCACGATATTGGCGACGATTCTGAAAGAACCCCCAAGGTCCCTCCGGATCGAGGGGTCACCTTCCATATCTTATTGCCAATGGACGACCGTTCACAACAGAACTTTTATCAACAGGGAAATTAAATGAAACAACAGATTCTATTGGTGGATGACCAGGTCTCCTTTTGCCATCATATTAAAACCATATTGGAACAAGAGGGCTATGAGGTGGCTGTCGCCAATAATGCCGACCAGGCCCTGCAAAAGCTGTCTCTTCAAACCTTCGATATTTTGTTAACCGATATGAAAATGCCCGGACAGAACGGGTTGGAATTGTTTAAAATCGCTCGTAAAACAGATCCCAACATTTCCGGTATCATCATGACGGCTTATGGATCGATCGCTTCTGCGGTGGCTTCCATCAAACAGGGCATCACCGATTATCTCCAGAAGCCTTTTGAACCGGAAGCCCTGCTGATCGCCGTCGAAAAGACGCTGCGCGAAAGACGGATGCTGAAAGAGATTCGAGATCTCAGGAAAGAGGTCGACCAGCGCTATGCCTTTGGCAACATCATTGGCAAGAACCACAAAATGAAGGAAATATATGATCTGATCGAAAAAGTTGCCCCTACCGATACGCGCGTTTTCATTACCGGAAGTACCGGCGTCGGCAAGGAGTTGGTGGCCAAAGCCATTCATTTCAACAGCAAAAGGAAAAATCAACCGTTTGTGGGGATCAATTGCGGAGCGTTGGCCGAGAGCTTGTTGGAGACAGAATTGTTCGGCCATGAAAAGGGTGCATTTACAGGCGCTTTCCGGACCAAAAGGGGTAAATTTGAATATGCCCAAAGAGGGACCCTTTTTTTAGACGAAGTTGGAGATATCTCCCCCGGTTTGCAAGTGAAACTGTTGAGGGTCACCCAGGAAAAAAAAATAGAGCGCGTCGGCGGCAACCAGGAAATCGATGTGGACGTCCGAATTATCTCGGCCACCAATCAGACAATCAAAGAAAAAATCAAAAGGGGCGAATTTCGAGTGGAACTCTATTACCGGCTCAATGTGGTTCCCATCCATATTCCGCCCTTGCGCGAGAGAATTGACGACATCCCCCTTCTGGTCAATCATTTTATCCACATCTTCAATCGCAAATTTAACAAAAATATAAGTCGGATTACGACGCAGGCCATGAGCCGCTTGATGCAGTACGATTGGCCCGGAAACGTCCGAGAGTTGGAAAACGTTCTCGAAAGGGCCTTTGTCATCACCGAGAAGGATATCATCGATACGATCATATTTTCCCACGATATTGCGGCGTCTGCCAGTCGGGAAGCCTTTCCTTATTCCGTCGACACGGAAATTCCATTCAAAGTGGCCCGCGCCATGGTCGAAAAGCGGTTTGAGAAAGCATACCTTCAGGAGGCACTGAACCGCTATGGTGGCAACGTATCCGAAACCGCTCGAATGACGGGTATCAACCCGCGCACCCTTTGGCGGAAAATGAAAGAGTATGCAATCGAAAGAGAGCCTGTTGCCCCACAGACCGAAACGTAATCCAGTGTCATAGTGTGACATTTCTGTCACTACGCTAACTCTCTATTATCTTTATGGTCTTATAAATTCATCAAGGATTCAGTTCGTGAATGTGGTTTAGAAAACACGTGTCGGCCAATCAGTGATGGTATTTTAAATCTATCAACAAACTGTAATCACATGCAATTCAAAGCTAAACCATATTTTATAATATTTGGCATCTAATTTGCAGACTATTTAAAGGATAATGTGGACGTTTATGATCTTTCCTCCTGCTCGATCTTTTTCATGACGGAAGGGAAAATGGTGTAATTCCATCACTGCCCCGCAACTGTGAGCGGAAATCTTTACCCCTTATGTTACATGTTTGTTAAAGGGTAAAGTCTTCAAGGGACAAAAGCCATATCACATGGCCCCTTGGAGAGGGAAATCTGCACTTGGCCACTGTTTCCAATGATGAAGGGAATGGGAAGGCGCAGAGAGTACTCCAAGCCGCAAGTCAGGATACCTTCCCCCACCAATATGCCCCGCTTTCGAGGGTGAAGCGGACATTTGTGAGAACGATTCAAACAAATGACGCGATTGCCCAAGGCTGACCTCTACAACGCTCCTTTCAGTCTCATTCTTATGTCGTGTTTATTCATGCTTACCAATCGGGATTTTTAACTCTCTTCGCCGGTGTGTTTGACGAACAGTTCAATGGGCATTCGTGTAAGGCGAATTATTCGATTATCGAAGGTTAATTTTACACCTGTAATTGTGAATCCTGATTCCCGGATACACACGATCAGTTCGGCTATGGATACGACATACCCTATTGATCAAGATCCGACATACCCCATTGGGTGAAACGGTTTTATAAACGCCATGAAGCCAGAATTAATCAGTTATGAACTGTTTAAGGGCTTTTCAACCCAGAACGTTTAATCCCGCCTGGGCGGGAAACAGTTCAACCTAGTAATACTTATTTCACCACACCAAAGGAGGGTTACCGAATGAATTCGAAAGAACGGGTAATGGCGGTTATCAATCACCAAAAACCGGACCGGATGCCGTGTTTTGGGGCCAATTCAACCGTTACCTACGACCAGATGGATAAGGTAGGCGCTTACTGGCCCGAGGGTCATGACAAAGGGGAGGTCATGGCCAAGCAGGCTTTGGCGGCGTATAAAGTGCTGGGTTTTGACGCCGTGCGGGTTCCTTTCTGCCAAACATTCGAGGCCGTTGCGCTCGGCTGCAAACGCAAGCCAGGGAAAATAAGAGAAATAGAGGGAATTCCGGGCATCGAGCATCCGCCTCCGTACAAAATCGACGACACACCGGTCTTTCCGGACGATTTTCTTTCAAGGGGGTTTATCCCGGAGCTGATTAAAGCCGTGGAAATCCTTAAGAAGGAAGTTGGCGATGAGGTCGCCATCGTGGCGGGAATTATTGGGCCTTTCACGATAGCCGGCTCACTGCTGGACAGTGTCCCCCTTCTCAAAGCAACCTTCAAAGCGCCCGAAAAGATGCGCCCCTTCCTGGACGTTGGAGAAAAAGCCGGCACCGCCCTGGCGAAAGCGTTGATCGATGCCGGCGCGGATATCATCTCGATCGAAGATATGACCGCTTCACCCGAATTAATTGCCCCCAAAACGTATCGTGACTACGAATTGGAATATCAGCGCAAGCAGTGTGACGCCATTTCGGTCCCCAAAATACTCCATATCTGTGGCAATGTTGATCCGATCATCGCATGGATGGGGCAGACCGGAGCGGAGATCCTGAGTTTGGAGCCCAAGGCCAGTGCCAAACTGGCGCGCGAAAAATGCGGCGCCGATGCCATTCTGATGGGCGGGGTGGACACCGCCACCACCCTGTTTATGAAGGACCCCGAGACCGTCAAAGAGGGATGTGAAGAATCGGTTGCCGACGGCATCCAAATCCTTGCCCCGGGATGTGCGGTAGCGCCGGGTACCCCCACGGAAAACCTGCTGGCCATGGTAGAGATAGCTAAGGCGCATTAACAGTGGAAAATCGCCTCTTGTCGAGGCGTGATGTTGGCTCCCGTCGAGCCAACTGGCTGTCAACTGTAACAGTTAGAAAGGAGAAAGAAGATGAAAGTATTAAACGATTTTTCTAACATTTTCAAACGTTACGATCTTGATCTCGAAAAAACAGGCGAGGCCAAAACCGTTTCTAAGGACGCGGTACTTCAAAAAATCGCCAAATTCGTCGTTGAGGGTGATGAAGAGGGGATCCTTCCCGCTGTCCAAGCGGCCCTGAAAGACAAATCGCCCCTTGTGGTCATTAACGAGGCCTTGATTGCAGGCATGAACGAGGTGAGCCGTTTGTGGGATGAGGGGGTTTACTTTCTGCCCCAGGTCATTCTCTCTTCGGATGCCATGAACGTCGGCATTGCCGAGTGTGAGAAAAATATGGGCAAGTCCATGGATCGCAAAGGCAAGGTCGTCACCCACACCGCTGAAGGGGACATCCACGACATCGGGCAGGTGATCGTCAATGCATTGCTTAACGCCAATGGCTTTGAGGTCATCGACCTGGGTGCCGATGTCCCTACCGACAAGGTGGTTGCCTCGTGCAAAGAGCATCGTCCGGTCATGGTTACCGGTACGGCACTGATGACCACCACCATGACGGCCTTTCCCAAGATTGCCCATCAATTGAACAAGGCCGGTCTTCAAATTCCTTTTATTTGCGGTGGCGGCGCGGTCTGCGAGGAGTATGTGACGGAATTTGACCTCGGAATTTGGGGCAAGGAGGCCAGCCAGGCACCCGGTATGGCTGAAGACGCCTTGGCAGGTGAAAGCTGGGAGTCAATGCGGGGCAAATGGAACGGCTAAAGCCACAACCAGGTAAAGAGAATGATCGTAGATATCGTTTTCGGGTTTCTGGGCGCCGGCAAAACCACGTTTATTACTCGGGTCCTCAAGGAGTGGGGCTCAAAAGAAAAAACCGTGGTCCTGGTGAATGAATTTGGCGAAGTCGGCATCGACGGCGAATTGCTGGCCGCGCAAGGCGGCAATGTGGTGGAGATGCCCAGCGGTTGTATCTGCTGCACGCTCCAGGCCGATTTCAGGTCGCAGCTGCTGGACATCTGCCGCACAATCGGGCCCGAAAGGGTTATCATAGAGCCGACCGGCGTCGCCACCATTGCCCAGGTTAGATCCATCATTGAGGCCCAGCTCTTCGAGAATACCATCCGGGAAATAAACGATATCCTGATTGCCGATGCGACCGGGTTTATGGGATTGTATAAAGCCAACCGTCACTTTGTGGAATCCCAGGTGGAAAACGCCGATGTCGCCCTTCTGAATAAATGCGACAAGGTGGATAAGACAAAGGCCATGGTGATCCGAAGCGCCATATCAGCGATCAATCCAGAAATAACTGTGTTGATGGCCGAATTCGGGGCAGTGGATTGGGCCGACTATCACCTCGCTCTATCCGCTGCCCCGCGTTCCCGCAGAACCCGTATCGAAGATGAACACGATCAGGCCCATGCTGAAGTCGAAAATTTGATGGCCGAAGCTGACAGCGAAGGACAGCCCCATTTTCACGAAGAAGAGGACGCCCTTGGCTACGAATCTTACGGTTGCGTTCTTGGAGATCTGTCATTTGATCGGAGTGCCCTTGAAGCGTTCTTTCGGGAGCTGAATGAATCCAACTCCGGGATCGGCGTAATTGTCCGGGCCAAGGGAATCTTTCGCCTTGGCGATCGCGGGATTCTGATGGAATTGGCGTCGGGAGAATTTTCATTTCAACCCATGGGACAGTTGAAAGAGAGCAAAGTTTCCATCATCGGCAAGGCGTTAAATCGGGAGAAGATCGCCGCTGAGCTCGAACGGTGTGCCGCTGGAGAAGATTGATAGACCAGATTCCGGCTGAGCCAACGGTGTTTCAAAGTGAGGTTTATACCAACTGCGGCATATTCGAATAGGGCAAAGGCTTGAATTCCGGATAATCTCCATTTTTTGTGCCTCTCAACCAGCTGGAAGGCGAGATCTATCAAGTAGCAGATTTTAGCGGTCCAGCTGGCGGGCTTCCACCCCCTATTGCTAATGACGCAGGAGCTGCGGATGATAATTTGAAATCGATGTATTCATTAGCATCGATTTCAGGGGGGAAGGAGGTACAGAATGCTCATACCAGTTGTGATCGTCATTAGTGCAATGTGGTTGCCCGTGGCGCTGCTTTTCCTGGGGAAGGGAGAAGCCAAGGGCACGGGGTTTATTACGGGAGTCGTTGGTGCACTCGTTTTGGTCGGCTCCATGGTGCACGTAGCAGTCTTCAAGGATCCGGTTGTGCCGACGCTGCTTTTTATGCACGGCACCTTTTATTGCTCGGTCGCCTGGGCCCTCATGACCGGTCAGGAAGATCTGCGCTCCGTCGGAAATGTCAGCCTGGCAACCGCTATTGTCTCAACGATCTTCACGATCCTCTTTATAACCGGAGGCCCGGTCCTGGAAGACGGCAAGCAGCTTGTTGCCCCGAGCAATTACCTGGCACTGGGTTGTGCGGGATACGCGGCGCTGACCTTTATGGTCTGGCTCAATGCTTTTGGGAAGTTCCCGGCCAAAGCGCTGGCGTGGTCCCTGATCATCTGGGTGGTCGTTGGCCTGTGGATTCCAGGTTTCTGGCTGATGGCTACCGGTAAACTTCCTTTTTAGGGTGGGGATCGCAGGGCCGAATCGATTGTCGAGCTGGAATATCCAGCGAGGCACGCCGGGGGTCGCTCGGATCATCATCATCACATCAGAGTGATATATAATGCCTTCTCTGGCCATAAAGAAGACAATGGAAACGGGCAATAACAAACCCGTCGTTCTTATTGTCGACGATGAGTATAGCGTGCTGCGAGCATTGGCCAGGTTGATTTCACCGCAAGAATTTACGGCTGTTTGGGTGCCGGACGAACAACAGGGACTGGCGGCACTGCAAGACCAACCGGGAAGGATTCGAATTATTATAATCGATTTGAAATCCTCCGGCATGGGGGGCGGCGGGTTCCTGCAACACGCCAGACATCTTGCGCCGCACGCCGCTGTTCTGATTACCGGGCCTTTGGGTCCATGTTTATACCAAGGCGGCGACTTCTATGAGTTTTCCGGTTCCAGTTTGAAACAGGATATCAACGGCATTCTGTTGAGTATCGCCCAAAAGATGGACAACGGGCAAATATCCCGCAAAAAAACCGGCCGGAAACCTGAGCGCAAGGTCCGATTCGGCGCCATCATCGGCCGGAGTGAAAGCATTAACGCGATTTATCGGCTGATTGACCATCTGCAAGGATCTTCCAGCACGGTGTTGATTCAGGGCGAGAGCGGAACCGGGAAGGAGTTGATTGCCCAGACCATCCACCAGACCAGCCCGCGGCAAAATCGTCCTTTTGTCGCTATCAATTGCGGTGCCATACCGACCAATTTAATGGAAAGTGAGTTGTTCGGGCATGAGCGCGGCGCTTTCACCTCGGCCGTTACGCAAAGAATAGGGAAGTTTGAAATCGCCGCAGGCGGAACGCTTTTTTTGGATGAAGTCGGCGAACTGGACCGCGATCTGCAGGTCAAGTTGCTGCGAGTGCTTCAGGAGAAAGAATTTCAACGCGTCGGCGGAAATAACACCTACAAGACCGATGTCCGTATTATGGCGGCCACAAGCCAGGACTTGAGCCAGGCGGTTCAAAGCGGACATTTCCGGGATGATCTTTTCTACCGTCTCAATGTCATCCCGGTGCATGTTCCGCCCTTGAGAGAAAGAAGGGCGGATATCCCGCTTTTATTGGATCATTTCTTCAATAGCACAGCCGGAGAAATGGGCTGCTGCCCGCCGGTTCTTTCTGGAGAGGCCCTGAATGCCTTGAAAAATTACCGTTATCCGGGCAACGTGCGCGAGTTGGCGAACATTGTGGAACGACTTTTAACGATGTGTCCCGACGGGAAAATCAGTTTCAAAGATCTGCCCCAAGAGGTTCGCGAGGAAACCGCGTATGCACCTCAATCCGCGAATGTACTCAATGATTTACCGGATGGGGGCGCTTGTTTGTCTGAGGTGGAAAAAGAACTGATTCTGAAAACCCTCGCAATGACCTCCGGGAATAAGTCCGCCGCCGCCAGGATGATCGGTATTTCCCGGCGGCGACTGTATCTCCGGCTTTCACAGTATGGGCTCGCGTCGGCATGAAACTGTCACCTCAGGTCACAGCCAAAAGGCGTACTGTAACCTGAGGTGACACCATCGCGTAGAGACTTATATCGCCCGGCAGAAGCCAAATAAATTTCACCTAATTTCAACTGGTTATAAATATGTGCCATCTGGCCGTGTGGCACTGCAATTGCAGTTATCATCTATCACAGACTGCAAAAAATTTGATTCTCGAATCGAAGAAAGGAGGTGACATAAAAAGGTCCTGAGCCCTTACCGAACGCGGAAAATATTCGGAACCGTCTAAATATCAAAAAAGGAGGAAAAAATGGCACGTAAGAAAATTACCAAAATGGCTTACGGCAGTGGCGCCGAGATGATGTTCGGCACCGCCAAGAAACCGGTAACGACCAAGCGCGGGATCGTGATCGGTGGTGGCTTTGTCCATCCCGAAGTGGTGCCCCATCCCAGACCCGGCAGCGAAAAAACCATGAAAACCCTGCTGCGGGAATATGAAAAGGCCAACGGCGACGCCCTGGAAAGAATGACCATCGTCGGACACCCGACATTGCAAATTGAAAATGAGCATGTTTACCAGATGACCCACAACCCCAAATGGGGGGGCGAAATTGCCGCTCAGACCGCCAAACAAATGGATGATTATCTTGCAAAATACGGTCTTAAGGCGTCCTACCGCTCCACCCCCGCCGACCTGCGCAAACCCGACATGCATGACATGCGGCAGAGCGATTACACCCACGAGGTCTTAGAGTCCTTCAAGGAATGCTCTAAATATGCGGACGTGGTTTCCATCGAATCGATGGGCGGTAAGGAGATCTTCGACCACGCCATTATCCGTAACGATATTGCCGGCATTCTTTTCGGAATCGGCGTTTTGGGCGCCATCGACATGGAGTGGATGTGGGATCAAATCGTTGCAATCGCCAAGGAAAACAAATGCATTCCCGGCGGGGACACCAACTGCTCCGAAGCCAACACGGCCATGTTCATGGCGGGCGGGATGACCTCAAAGGACGTGCCCCACGTCATGGCGGCCCTGGCCCGGGCCATTGCCGCGTCCAGAACCCTGGTCGCCTACGAGTGCGGCGCCACCGGTCCCACCAAGGACTGCGCCTATGAAGATCCCATCATCAAGGCCATGGCCGGCGTTCCGATTTCCACCGAAGGCAAGACCAGCGCCTGCGCGCATTCCGACTTGGCCGGCAATCTCATCGGGGCCGTGTGCGACCTGTGGAGCAACGAGGCGGTAGAATACCATGACATGTTCGGTGCCACCACCACCTCGGTTTTCGCCGAGATCCTGGGGTACGACTGCGCCATGTTCAACACTGCCATCGAACTCGGCTATCAGGAACAGTTAAAAGAAATCCTGGTCAACTCTGATATGTATCGGGATTCCCACAGCCTGATCGTAGCACCCGACAATGCGTGGGAAATCGGTAACGCCATCGTCAGCAACCGCGACAAGAGCAATTATGCCAGTGCCCGGGCCGGCGCCATGAAGGCGGGCCAGATCATTTTGGGTGACGCCAAAATGAAGCTGACGGCGCTTGAAAAGAAAGCCTTGAACGCCGCGATGAAAGATTTGGAAGCCTTGCCGGACGCTGAAGGAGACTTCATTCAACAGTGCCTGGATAAATACAAGGATGTTAAAGGCTTTAGCCCGGCGTCTTATGGCCTCTAATGTTTTTGGTTGAACTTTTTAGCGGATTAAATTAAAGGGCATAACTGGTATACCGCATACCGGTTATGCCCTGTTTTTTGGGACCATTGCCGGGGTCCTTCTTTACAACCAGGGACGTTCATCTAATCGTTCCGATGCGAATCCATGACGCTATTTTGAGATTTAGAGAAAATAATGATTGCTTGTACAAGATGCGGCCGCTGGCATTTGGATGCCGAAAAGATTGAGGGTAAGAGAATGTCCTGTACGGATATAAAACGGTATTGGACTAAAATTCGGGAAGAACACCTGCGGTTGAAGGGGCATCCGGCCCAAATCACCACAGATGACTCGGGCAATTGGATTTGCTTGAAGTGCAACGACCGATTGCTATAGGCTTTAAGATAAAGGTTTTGGACTGCGTTATCGGTCGTCGGCTTTTTACAATACAGCCTTGTCCCCCTGGCCTTGCCCCAAACTTTATCTTAAAGCCTATATAAGACCGGTATCACACAAATAAAATCTGAAGGAGCAGAGGAGCGCAATGCCAAAACTGGGTATCGCTTTGGACTTGGGGACGAGCGGGTTTCGGGGGCAGGCCATCGATTTGGATCAGAATGGTCAAATTTTATCCACCGCCGTGACGACGCGGCACCCCCTTCCCGGTGCGAATGTCATCGACCACCTACATTTTGCACTCGAGGTGGGTTTGAATTATGCCCACGATGTCGTGATTCAGGCCGCCAATCAGGTGATCGACAACTTGAGAATAGAAAAAGATAAGGTGGTCCGCTTGGCGGTTTGCGGCAATCCCATTCAATTATCTCTTTTTGAGGAAATAGAGATCAGGGACTTGGCGTATGCCGGTAAGCGAAAACTGGAGGCCTTGGGGGTGGTTCCACCCAAAAGAGATGCTCAGATCGTCAAAGCGCATGAAATTCGCGGGCTTGACTTGTTACCCGAGGTCGATGTCTTGATACCGCCGGCGGTCGAACACGAGATCGGGGCCGATGCGCTGGCCATGATGATTCAAACCGGTATGCTGGAAAAGAACGAAATCGCCATCGTAACAGACTACGGCACCAATGCCGAGATGGCGCTGATTGTCAAGGGCACGGTTTATACCGGGTCCACGGCCGCGGGTCCGGCATTGGAAGGGCAGCAGATCGAAGACGGACTGCTGGCGCTTCCGGGTGCGATTTCAGATGTCGAATTCGAACCGGATGGCGATAGCCACGACACTTTTTCGAAGGGCACCGCCTCAAATGTTCAACCCCTCAGCGGGAAGCTCAAAACGCGCGTCCTCAGTATGGATATGGCGGCTCTTTCGGGAGATACCGTCGATCCCGCGACCGGAAAGCGGTTCACAAAGGGTGAATTGGAGGCCGTCGGCATCACCGGTACCGGGGTGGTGGGTCTGATCAGCCAGGGTCTTAAAGCCCATCTTATCCGCATCCCCCGCATCAATACGCTAGATACGGAGATCCATCTGCCTAACGGGCTTAAATTTACCGAAAAGGACCTGCTCGAGGCCGGTAAGGCCATCGGTTCGGTCCGGGCCGGTCACATTACGCTTTGCCAGGAGGCGGGAATCCTTGTTGAGGATATCGAAACCGCCTATATGTCGGGGGCTTCCGGCACTTATGTGGATGCCCTCAAAGCTCAGGAAATCGGCATGAT
>Ga0316187_10001763_pt1 | contig 18947 bp, 15 predicted proteins | sample CroRivburrow1_MG_FD_204927 | JGI IMG/M metagenome (GOLD analysis project Ga0316187, IMG submission 204927) | Coastal sediment microbial communities from Maine, United States - Cross River worm burrow 1 | ecosystem: Environmental > Aquatic > Marine > Coastal > Sediment | place: USA: Maine...
CGCATCAGACGGGACCGGAAGGCCAGAAGGTAAAGCGCCTGCTGATAGAGGAAGGCGCGGCTATCGACAAGGAGTTGTACGTTGGAATTGTCGTTGATCGCGCTACGCAACGAGTATGTGTCATGGCTTCTTCCGAGGGGGGTATGGACATCGAAGAGGTTGCTGCGAATACCCCGGAACAGATCCACAAAGTGTTTGTCGATCCCGATTCCGGACTGACTGACGCAGAAGCGGCGGCATTGTCGGAACAGATCGGGATCCCCCGGTCGTCCCAGGCACAAAGTGTGGCGCAACTGCAGTCACTTTACCGGGCTTTCGTCGAGACTGACGCATCGCTTGCCGAGATAAATCCGTTGATTCTGACTGCCGACGGTAACGTTGTCGCGCTGGACGCGAAGATGAATTTCGATGAGAGCGCCTTGTTCCGGCACCCCGAAATTGTCGATATGCGCGACTTTGACGAAGAAGATCCAATCGAGGTCGAAGCATCCAAACATGACCTGTCTTACATTTCTCTGGACGGCAATATTGGCTGCCTGGTTAACGGTGCTGGATTGGCGATGGCGACCATGGATACGATCAAGCTGTTCGGCGGCGAACCGGCAAACTTCCTCGATGTCGGGGGCGGTGCAACGACTGAAAAAGTGACCGAGGCATTCAAGCTGATGCTGCGCAATCCGGGGCTTAAAGCCATACTGGTCAACATCTTTGGTGGCATCATGCGATGCGATGTGATCGCGGCGGGCGTTGTCGAGGCGGCCAAACAAGTGCAACTCGGAGTCCCGCTGGTGGTGAGGATGAAGGGTACCAACGAAGAGATCGGGCGACAGATACTTGCAGATTCGGGCCTGCCTATTATCTCCGCAGAGAACATGGGCGAAGCTGCGCAGCGCGTTGTGGCTGCGACAAAAGGGGCTAACTGATGTCTATCCTGATCGACAAGAACACCAGAGTCATCACCCAGGGTATTACCGGAAAGACAGGGCAGTTTCACACTCGTGCCTGCCGCGAATATGCCAATGGTGAGCAATGCTTCGTCGCGGGCGTTAACCCGCGCAAAGCCGGTCAGGACTTTGAAGGTATTCCAATCTTTGGAACGGTGCGCGAAGCGAAGCAGGCAACCGGCGCAAACGTGTCGGTTATATATGTTCCGCCCGCTGGCGCTGCGGCTGCGATCTGGGAGGCGGCCGAAGCCGGGCTTGATCTCGCGATATGCATTACCGAAGGGATACCTGTTCGCGACATGGTCGAGGTGCGCGACAGGATGCGCAAGCACAACAGCAAGACCGTTCTGCTTGGTCCAAACTGCCCCGGCGTGATTACGCCGGATGAACTCAAGATCGGCATCATGCCGGGACACATACACCGCAAGGGTGCGATCGGTGTCGTCTCGCGCTCCGGAACGCTGACGTACGAGGCAGTCGCGCAACTCACTGAGCTCGGATTGGGGCAGAGCACGGCAGTCGGTATCGGCGGCGATCCCGTTAACGGTTTGAAACACATCGATGTGTTGAAGCTGTTTAACGAAGACCCTGGTACGGAAGCAGTAGTGATGATTGGTGAAATCGGCGGAACCGATGAAGAGACGGCGGCGCTGTGGGCCAAGACGAATATGACCAAACCGGTTGTCGGCTTCATTGCGGGTGTGACAGCGCCTGCCGGTAAGAGAATGGGTCATGCTGGCGCGATCATTTCCGGGGGGAAAGGGACCGCTGAGGAGAAGCTTGCGGTGATGGAAGATTGCGGCATTCGTGTCACACGCGATCCATCACAGATGGGAAAACTGCTCAAGTCAGCTCTCAAATAGGATTCACACATGGCCCACGCTGCTTGAGCGAGGGTCGATCGAAAACGATCAGTTAACGATTCCGTGCGCCTTGCAAGCCTGCAACCGGGCAGGTGAATGGCGTGCTGTTCAATTGCATACGACACTCTCACTCGATCCGCTCAATCCCCAGTTCTGGGTGGCTGTGCTTCAAATCATTGTCATCGACATTCTCTTGTCCGGTGATAATGCGGTCGTCATCGCGCTGGCCTGCCGTAACCTTCCTCCGGAACAGCGCCGCCTTGGTATTTTCTGGGGGGTGGGCGGCGCTATCGTACTGCGGGTAGTTTTGACGTTTTTCGCGGTTACCTTACTCTCACTCAGCTACGTCAAACTCGTCGGCGGCGCTCTTTTGATGTGGATCGGCGTCAAACTCGTGCTGCCCCAGCCCGAGGAAGGCGGACATGAGATAAAAGCGGCGGGCAACCTTTTTGCGGCCATCCGAACCATCATCGTTGCCGATCTGGTGATGAGCCTCGATAACGTCATCGCGGTGGCGGCTGCTGCGAGGGACAGTGTGTTCTTGCTGGTGTTCGGGCTGGCTTTGTCGATCCCCTTGATGGTGTGGGCGAGCCAGCTGATACTGCGCCTGATGGATCGTTTCCCGATGATCATTGTTGGTGGCGGTGCACTGCTTGGATGGATTTCCCTGTCCATGGCAATTGCCGATCCGGTTGTCAAACCGTCGCTCGAGGCGGTTCAGCACTGGTTGTCCTGGCTCGCACCAGCGATGGGTGCGTTAATCGTTATTTTCATTGGCTGGCGGGCTGCTGCGCGTCAGCCAAAGCCGGCAGGGCAGATAGTTGATCTTGTCACGGATGGCGCGGATGAGACCAAAGGGGATAAGCATGCCTAGAGTGATGTTGCTCGTGGACGGTTCCGATAATGCCTTGCAGGCGGTGCGCGATTTTGTCGCCAAACGCGACTGGTATCAGCAGCCGGTTGAGTTGCATTTGCTCAACGTTCAACTGCCGATTGCCTCCGGCCTGGTCAAGTCATTCATATCGAAAAAGCAGCTAGAAGACTATTACCGGGAAGAAGGACTCGCTGCCCTGAAGCAGGCGCGAGTCATTCTCGATCAGGCGGGTGTGCCCTATCTTCACCATATCGGAGTCGGTGAACTGGCGACCACCATCCTCGATTATGCGATCGACAAGAAGAGCGATCTGATCATGATGGGTACACATGGGCGCAGCGCGGTCAAAGGTGCATTGCTGGGCTCCGTTGCGACCCGGATGCTGCAACAGTGTGACATACCTGTGTTGCTGGTCAGTTAGCGCCTTTTCTTTCCGAGACCAGGCTCGCCAGGCAACGCTGGCACAGACATGACCCACCAGCTTCGCCGCTGATGATCCGCGGAAAATCAGAAGCGCACCAGCATGGCCCGGAGTCATTCAAACCGCAATGGAATCTGCCACCGCATTTCTGGCATTGATGGTTTTCGGGGCTATAGTGCACGCCACTTGTTGAGAGGTCTTCGCGGTTCGCCATTGTTCCTCCTTTTCTCTGTAACCAATCCCGTGCACCGTTGCAGAGTGTATCGTTAGACTTGGCTGGCCGTTACAAAGTGTGGGTGCCTTGGGGAGATCAGAATGCGTGCGATGCAGTTGTTGGGACCCGCGAGTGAATTGATACTGTCAGACATTCCGGTTCCCGAGCCCGGCACCGATCAAATTCGGATCAAGGTCAAGGCCTGCGGTGTCTGCCGGACTGACCTGCATGTGGTTGACCGGGAGTTGCAGGGCGGCAAGCTGCCCGTCGTGCCGGGGCATGAAATAGTTGGCACCGTTGATGTGGTTGGTAGCGATGTCAAAACAGTCTCACCCGGTCAGCGGGTCGGTGTTCCCTGGCTGGGATGGACCTGTGGTCAGTGTGAGTATTGTCTGAGTGATCGCGAAAATCTGTGTGATCGCGCCCGCTTCACCGGATTCGATCTGGACGGGGGGTATGCCGAGTTCGTCGTCGCCGACGCACGTTTCTGCTTTCCGTTACCCGATGAGTTTGATGACGCGCATGCTGCGCCTCTGCTGTGCGCAGGGCTGATTGGATACCGTTCGCTGGTCAAGACCGGTGATGCACGACGTATAGGCATCTACGGATTTGGCGCGGCCGCGCACATCATTGTGCAACTCGCGGTCTATCAGGCACGTCAGGTCTATGCGTTCACGCGTCCCGGCGATCGTGCGGCTCAGGCTTTTGCGATGGAGCTGGGCGCGACCTGGGCCGGCGACTCTACCGATTCACCGCCGGTATCTTTGGAAGCCGCGATCATATTCGCGCCGGTCGGGGAACTGGTCCCCCTCGCGTTGCGGGCAGTCGGGAAAGGTGGCCGGGTAGTCTGCGCCGGAATTCACATGAGTGATATTCCGTCGTTTCCTTATGAGATCCTTTGGGGAGAGCGGCAGGTCGTTTCGGTTGCCAATCTCACGCGTGGTGATGGCGAGCGTTTCCTTGCGCTTGCAGCTCGCGCGAGCATCCGAACAGAAATCGAGCAACTTCCGCTCGCCGACGCCAACCTGGCACTGGCGCGATTGAAAAAAGGCGATGTCCGGGGGGCTTTCGTACTGCGTCCCTAGGCCCGGACTATCAGCGCAGACCACCGGTGCCGTGACGTCTTGAAAATTCAGACCGCAATGTGGCGCCGGTCGCTGATATGCGATCGGCGATTGACCAGTATCCGCAGAAACGATTTGTTGAACTGTTTCTGCAGGCCGTCGGTTGACTCCTGCAAAGCTTGCGCCTTGATCTTGACAACAGTCATTTCCGAGGCAGAAGAAATGGTCGTCGTGCGAGCTGTGCGTTGCTTGTCAAAATACAGCAACTCACCGAAACAATCGCCTGGTTCCAGCGCACCCACCACTTGCCCCGATTTTTTGACTTGCGCCTTGCCATCCAGAATCAGAAAGAAATCTTCGCCTGTTTCACCTTCTTTGAGGACATCCTTTCCTGACGGGTACTGATGCCAGGCGCTGATTCTGACGATCTCCCATGCTTCAATCTCGCGAAATTCCTTAAAAAACGGCATCTGTGTGATGGCGTCGAATTTTTCCTGATCCGTGACTGCATCTGCTGGCAACTCCAGGTGCCGGTACGACTGGGCTAGTTCCCGGGAAAAATCGGACCATGACTTGAACCGCGCAGTCAGTTCTTTTGCCATGGTCTGCATCACCAGTTTCTCGAGCGCTTCGGGCAGATCTGCGCGATGCACCGATGGCGACACGGGTTCAATGTTGGTGATCTGGTACACAAGGCTGGCTTTGTTGGAAGCGAAGAATGGCAACCGTCCAGTGAGCAGTTGATACATCACGACACCGAGGGAATAGATGTCGGTCTGATGATCGAGCGGTTTTTCATGAATCTGTTCGGGCGACATATACGCGGGAGACCCCATCCCTTGCATCACGGTTTGTTCGCCGCTCTGAAATTGCGCTGCCCCGAAATCGCTGATCTTGATTTCATCCGATACACCCCTGAGGATGTTGGCTGGTTTGATGTCGCGATGAATCACGCCCTGCCTACTGGCGTATTCGAGCGCCAGGCTGCATTTGAAAGCGATTTCGACGACGTCGCTGATGGGGAGCAGATTTGACACCACACAGCGTTCCTCGAGCGTTTCTCCGGGTGCGTACTCCATGACGATGTAGCTGTAGTCATCTGTCACGTTCGCGTCGAAAATCTGGATGATGTGTGGGTGTATCAGCCGGCCGATCAGCGCTGCTTCGTTCAGGAAAGATTTGTTGAAGCGCTTCTGAACCGCGGGATCGACACCGGGTTCGGGTCTGACCACCTTTATTGCCACGTCGCGCTCGCCGAAGGGGTCACGTGCCAGATACACGCGCGATGTCGCACCCCGTCCCAGTTCGCGAACGATAGGATACTTGCCGATCTGTGAGGGGACGTTGTTGGCCATGAGTCTACTCAGTTGGCAGACGGAACTTTCATGCCGCGCTGAACCGGCTCTCGCCCCCCGATTTCATCAAACCATCGCTTTACGTTGGGGAAGTCCACCAGATCGACTTTATGCCATTCAAAACGGGCTACCCATGGATAGGTTGCGATATCGGCAATCGAGTAATCGCCGGCCAGGTGGTGGTTGGAGGATAAATGACGATCCAGCACGCCGTACAGACGGCGTGTTTCTTTCGAATAACGCTCGATTGCGTAGGGAACCGGTTCCGGTGCCGCGCGCAGGAAATGATGCACTTGTCCGAACATCGGACCTGGGCCACCCATCTGGAACATCAGCCACTGCATTACCTCGTACCTGAGGTGGCCGGACTCGGGCAAGAAACGCCCGTGTTTCTCTGCCAGGTAGAACAGGATTGCGCCCGACTCAAAAAGATTGAACGGCTGCCCTTCCGGACCTTCGTGATCGACGATTGCGGGGATCTTGCTGTTGGGATTTATCTTTACGAACGCTTCGGTGTGTTGATCACCTTTGCCGATGTTGATTGCGTGCGTTCGATACTCCAGCCCCAGTTCTTCCAGCAGAATAGACACCTTGCGTCCGTTGGGGGTGCTCCACGTATACAGATCAATCACAGTTCTTCCTGCCGAGGGGGTGAAATTAAACGATCATTGTAAGCAAGATAGATGCGCGCAACCTTATAATTTGACCTGCATCTTTTGCCCGCAATCGCGTGGTGTCTGGATAAATACATGCTCAAGTGGCTATTTACGATCGTGGTCGTCGCAATCATCATTGGTGTGTTTACACCTTGGATGCGGAATAACGCGCAAAAGCAGCCCGCTGCCCGGCGTGTTCCTGGTGATATCACTGTTGAGCGCAATGGAAAGCGTTTTCTTTTTCCGATTGGATCGACCATTCTGCTATCGATTCTGGCCAGCCTCATTTTCTGGTTATTGCGCTAGCCGGCAGTTTTCAGCAACCCGGGGTTGCCGCAGGAGAGGGCGCGTTTGACCGGCTTCTGGCCACTACATAGCATGACGAGGCGCACCACGTCCGTGGTGGCCAATGTGTTCAAGTCCATGCAGTTTTGCCCGCTGAAAGGGTACTGATTCGTGCAATCGGCGCGACAAGGTCGACTGCCCGCTTGCTGGTGACGAAGCGCTCAGGTGCTGTGCTCGCATTTAGCCAGAACTTCGCGAATGGCATTCAGCCGTGCAGCATCGACCTGTTCCCGAATCCGGGCGGGGTCATCCAGGTCCGCAGCAATTGCGCCGGCGTCAACGCGCCGCGCCGCATCGCTGGCCGCTTTGAGTAGCCCTGTTTGCCCAAAGGGGGCTTCTTCGTAGCCGGGTCGTCCCCGAAAGTCGCATTCCGCTGCTTGCAGGACTTCATCGAAGCGCTCGGGCTTGCGAAACACATCTGCAGTGTTCAGTAGCCTTAATATGGTTACCGGTCGCAATTCGTAGGCCCTGCCAATGTCGCCGTGAAATCTGGCGGTCAGTCGCGCAACATCGCGGCAATGTCCCGGCACCCGCAAGCGTTTGCACAATGACTCCACCAATTCGACGCTCCTGTGCTCATGGCCGTGATGCGCCGGCCACAAGTCGCGAGGCGTCAGCGCTTTGCCCAGGTCATGTGTTAGCGCAGCAAACCGCACGGCCAGCGAATACTGCTGTTTCGCTGCGTAATCGATCACCATCATCACGTGCGCGCCCGTGTCTATTTCGGGATGGTGTTGCTCTGGCTGCGGTACACCGTACAAAGCGTCGACCTCGGGCAGGATTTTCTCCAGGGCATTGCAATCACGCAGCGCTGCAAACATCCGGGAGGGTTTCGATTCCATCAAACCCTTGGCAATTTCCTGCCACACTCGCTCCGCCACGAGGTGATCGACCTCGCCGTTGACAACCATTTGCTGCATCAGTGTCTGTGTTTCAGGCGCGACCTTGAATCCGAACCGGGCGGCAAAGCGGGCGGTGCGCAGTACCCGAACCGGATCTTCGGAAAACGCAGGCCCCACATGGCGCAGAACGCCCTTGCGCAAATCGGCGGTACCGCCGAACGGATCAATGATGTGTCCGTTCTCGTCGCGGGCAATCGCGTTGATTGTCAGATCACGGCGCTCGAGGTCCTGTTCGAGGGTAACGTCCGGTGAGGCATTGATAGTGAATCCCCGATAACCGCGGCCGCTTTTTCGTTCGGTGCGCGCGAGGGCATACTCTTCGCGGGTTTCGGGATGAAGAAACACCGGGAAATCTCGGCCAACCGGTTTGAATCCGAGACGCTCCATCTCCTCAGGGGTTCCGCCGACGACAACGTAGTCGTGATCGCGGGTTTCAATCCCGAGTAATTGATCGCGCACAGCACCGCCGACCTCGTAAACTTTCACGAATCCAGACCTGTCCCTAGTCAGGTTCCCGATTTTGCCTGCGGGAACGTCAAGAGCAAAGCAACGAGCGCCGCATTACTGGCGCCAGGCCGTCACCGGAAAACGGTTTGCATGTCCGGCAGCGGTAGTCAGGTGCTGCCCGGGTTTGTGCATTCGCGCTCACCATCGCTGCCCCTGCTGTGGTGCGAAAACCCCGTTGCCGTGGAAAAACGTCATCGCCCGGCGCGGCCCCGGAATCTGTCCAACCGTGAAGCGAGGGTTTTTTTCGCGAGATAAAGTGGAACGACGGCTTCCAGTGCCTGGGGTGCATCCCCCGCGAATGCCGGAAAAGCGCAGTCACATACGTTGTCAACTTGCATCGAACGTACATTGTCGCGCGTCATCAATCGGCCCGGCAGGCGCTCGAGGAACCAGGCCTGTAGTCGGGACATGCGGGCTGAGAGCGGCAAAATCATGCGGCCAAGGCCGCGCAGGGCGCAAACGTATTCAACCAACTCCTGCAGCCGGTAAACTTTTGGTCCGCACAGTTCAAAGGTTTGGCCAACGGTTTTCGGATCGTCAATGCATTCGGCAATTGCGCGCGCGACATCATCCACAAACACTGGCTGGAAACGTGCACCGGGACAGCCAAGAGGAATCACTGGTGAAAGGCTTGCGAGCCGCGCAAACAGATTCAGGAATGCATCGTCGCGTCCGAAAATCACCGATGGGCGGAAGATGGTGGTCTGTATACCATTCGCCTCGGCAGCACGTATCTGCTGCTCTCCCTCGGCTTTGGACCGCAGGTACTGGCTCGGCGCATCATGCGACGCTTTCAGTGCAGACACATGGATCAGGCGAGAAACGCCAGCGGCGCGGCATGCATCGACAATTCTTCGTGGCAGTTCCCCATGAATCCGGCGGAATTCACCCTCCGACCGTTCGTGCAGAATACCCGTCAGGTTTATGACGGCGTCACATCCCGCGACCAGCCCGCCAAGCGTTTTGGCGTCGTTTATGTTTGCCTCGATGACCTCTGTGTTCGGCAGAATGATCAGCTCGCGTTTGACCCGTTCCCGGCGTCTCGTGGGTATACGCAGGGCGATACCCCGGGTGCAAAGTGCGCTGGCAACATGTCGGCCGACAAACCCCGATCCCCCAATCAAACAGATAGTTCGCATTGTTACGGCTCCGGAAATAAAATTTTCGCCTTCTCTCGATGACGCTGGCGGCAGAGGCCAGGCAAATTGGCAACTGCGGAGTTTAACCGCATCGGACGATCAGTAATTACGAACCATCCACGACGGACTGTCCGGTGTATCGCAACGCATTGAAAAAGCCGCTACGCGCTCCGATTCCAGGTCCACTGCCTGGGCGCACCCTCGCGGTTGAGCCGCTCGCTGCGCACGGTTCAAAGTGAGTCTAGTTTGTTTTTAACGGCTTAGCCGGTACTGTGCCAAGACGGTCGCGAAGACTCAACCGGGTGCTTCCGAACAAACGCGCGTAATACATCGTATTGCTCATCACTTTCTTGACGTAACCGCGGGTCTCGGGGAAAGGGATGGTTTCGGCGTAGATTCCCCCTTCCAGAGGACGGACGTCCCGCCAGCGCGCCGCGCGCCGAGGCCCGGCATTGTAGCCCGCGGAGGCCAGAACAGGATGATCGTCCAGCGTATCCATGACCTGGCGCAGGTAGTAGGTTCCCATGCTTATGTTTGTGTCAACGCGGTTCACCAGCTCGCGGTGATGATCTTTGAGCCCGAGGCGTTTCGCAATCCACTTTGCGGTCGAAGGCATGATCTGCATCAGCCCTCCTGCGCCCGCCGAAGAACGTGCGGTGACGACGAACCGGCTCTCCTGGCGTATCAGGCCATATACCCACGCTTCATCCAGTTCCAGTTCAGTCGTGTATACGCGCATCAGATCCCGGTACGGAGTCGGAAACCGCAATGAAAAATCGTGCAGAACCCTGGTACGTTCCGCGGTGTATATGGAGCGTTCATACCATTCGTTTCTGGACGCGAGTGCCGCCGCCGACAGCAATTGCCTGTCGTCATAGTCCTTGACAGTCCAGGCCCACTCCAGTGCACCTTCGTAGCGCATGCCGTTTCGATAGAATGCCAGCGCGCGTTGCAAACCCGGGTCCTTGGCAATGATCGCGACGTCACGCGCATCAGGGCGATATGTCTGGGGTACGAAACTCATTGAGTTACCGAGGCCTTCGGCAGCGAGTTGCCCGTAAAAACTGAACGCGTTGGCAAGCGAGGCGAGCAGTGCATTGGCCTCGAATTGATGTCCGGTGTTTTGCAGAGCCCGTGCTTTCCAGTAACGCCATCGCTGACTGGACTGTTTCGCCGGACTCATCGCTTCTACGCAAGCAGGGATGTCACCCCAGTCTTCGCTGCGCAGCGCGGCCCGAACACGCCATTCGAGCTGTCTGTCACTGAGTTGTGCGGGATCAACCCGCTTGAACCAGTCATGTGCATCAGCATGGTGCCGCCATGCAGCCGCCATGGCCACCTGCCCCCAGGCGTAGTTGCGATTCTCCTTGGACAGTTTGTCCTCGACCTTGTCGAGTTTTCTTGCCGCCACTTCGGGCCACGTGCGAGCCGTCTTGTAGATTGCGTATAGCGCCAGTTCGGTCCTGGCGGGAGTATCCAGTGGTAATGGGGACCGTTGCACATACTTTTGTGGTCGGCGGTTAATACTGTCTATCGTGCGTGAACCGGGGCGCTGGGATTTCGGCACGTACTTCAGAATAGATTTTGCAACATGACGATTACCGGAGTTCAGAGCCAGTCGGAAGCGTGCCCACACTGCATCGGCATCGAGCAGATTCTGCTCAAACAGTGCATCGAACAAAGGAAGACAACTTTCCGGTTGCGCTTCCCCGGTAAACCAGAGGTCGCGGGCTTCGCCAACGACCTCGTTGCCTTCGAGCGCCACTCGCGCCTGCAGTGAGTAGCAAACCAGCCCGGTGTCCCAGGTTGAAAGCCGATCCGCTTCGTCAAGAAATTCAGTCCAGCGTTGCTGTTTCGCCAGTTCTCGCATCCAGGCGGCACGCATCCTGTCTGCGACCAGGGTGCCTTCGACGGAATCCAGGAAACCGGTAATCTGCGGCGGCTGCGCTTGCTCAATATCCAGCCTCAGGCGCCAGTAGCGGACGTACGGCAACAATTCGTGGTCGCCGAGCAACGCAAGTTGGGCATCCAGTGCACTGATGTCGCCGTTCTTGTAAGCGTCTCGTGCCGCAAGGAACGCCTCATCTGGTGCCACGGCGTGGGAGACGCTACAGGCAAGCAGGAGCAGCGCAAGCAGATATCTGATCAGGAGGCAATTGGTGCGCATACGGTCATCTTAATTATAAGAGAAGCAAGGAGAGCGTCCGGAGCTATGCCCAAATGCAGGCAAGAGCCATGCTACCGCCGGGGCCCTGGCAGGATTTCAGGCAAGAAACAGCGGATAGGCCGGATTTTTCGTCTCGTCGACATAGATGTAACCCAGGCGTGTGAGGAATTGCCGAAACACGCGCCGATCGCCCGCCGGCACCTGGATGCCGACCAGAACGCGCCCGTAATCTGCGCCGTGGTTGCGGTAATGAAACAGGCTGATGTTCCAGTCATGGGACATGCTTTCGAGAAACTTCGTTAACGCACCCGGGCGCTCCGGGAATTCGAAGCGGTAAATCAACTCGTCACTTGCCTGAGGCGCGCGTCCACCCACCAGGTGGCGCACATGCAGCTTGGCCATTTCATTGTCGGATATATCGAGCGTTTCCAGGCCGTGGTTGCGCAGGCGGGCTATCAGTTCCCGTGTTTCCCGGCGATCCCGCACCTGAACCCCCACAAATACATGCGCTTTCTCCGGATTCGCATAGCGATAGTTGAACTCGGTGACATTGCGTGCGCCCAGCATCGAGCAGAACCGCTTGAAGCTACCTGGTTTCTCCGGAATCGTGACAGCGAGGATAGCTTCGCGATGTTCGCCAAGCTCGGCGCGTTCAGCCACGAAGCGCAGCCGGTCGAAGTTCATGTTGGCGCCACAAGCGACGCTGATGAGGTTCTTGTTCCGGATGCCGCTGCGTTCGACGTAGTTCTTCGCGCCCGCAATGGCAAGAGCGCCGGCCGGCTCAAGTACTGCCCGCGTATCTTCGAACACGTCTTTTATCGCGGCGCAGATCGAATCGGTGTCCACCAGTATCATTTCATCGACCAGTTCGCGGGCCAGACGAAACGTTTCGCGGCCGACCTGTTTTACCGCAACGCCGTCTGCGAACAGTCCTACGTGCGGCAAAGTCACCCGTCGGCCTGCGGCCAGGGACCGGGTCATGGCATCAGCATCGACGGGTTCGACGCCGATGATTCGAACCTCGGGGCGCAGACGCTTGACATAGGCGGCAATGCCGCCAATGAGCCCGCCGCCGCCGACCGCCACAAAGATCGCATGCAGGGGGCCGCTCCATTGGCGCAGTAATTCCATGCCGATGGTGCCCTGGCCGGCAATGACGTCCGGGTCATCGTAGGGGTGTATGAACGTGAGTCGCTTTTGCCGCGCGATACCCCTGGCGTGCTCATAGGCCTCGCTGTAAGAGTCACCGTTGAGTAGTACTCGCGCGCCTGCTGCCTTGACTGCGGTGACCTTGATCCGCGGTGTTGTGACCGGCATCACTATAGTGGCGGCGCAGCCGATTTTCTGCGCTGCGAGCGCGACGCCTTGAGCATGATTACCTGCCGACGAGGCGATTACACCGCGTTTACGCTCGGCGGCGCCGAGGCGGATCATCTTGTTGTAGGCACCCCGGATCTTGAACGAGAACACCGGTTGCATGTCCTCACGCTTCAAGAGCAGCGTATTGTTCAGGCGGGCTGACAGCAGTGCGGCCGGTTCAAGAGGTGTCTCGACCGCGACGTCGTAGACGCGGGCCGAGAGTATGCGTTCCAGATAATCGTTTTTCATTTGCCCGCAGTTGTAAATTGAGTGCTGGAAGAGAGCCGGTCTTGCGGCTATCCTGAGTACCACTATCGTAGCGGTAACCAGACGGGAATACGACATGCAAGCCGATGAAATGAAGCACGCTGCCGCGAAGGCAGCGATTGGATATGTGCCTGAAGGTGGCGTTATCGGAATCGGCACAGGGTCAACCGCGAACTGGTTCATTGATGAACTGATCGCAATTCGCCACCGTATCGAGGCGACCGTTGCCAGTTCAGAGGCCTCGGCCAGCCGTTTACGCGACGGCGGGGTTCGGGTGCTTGAACTAACCGAGATCGACGAGTTGCCGGTCTACGTCGATGGTGCCGACGAGATAACCATCCAACTGCACATGATCAAGGGCGGGGGCGGGGCCCTGACGCGGGAAAAGATTGTTGCCGCTGTGGCGAAGTCCTTTGTTTGCATCGCCGATGAATCGAAGCTGGTTGATGCCCTGGGATCGTTTCCACTTCCGGTCGAGGTGATACCGATGGCGCGCGGCCATGTCGCCCGGGAATTGGTGAAGCTTGGCGGCCGGCCTCAGTTGCGCGAAGGCTTCACTACCGATAACGGCAACGTGATTCTGGACGTGCGCGGGTTGGGCATGGCCAATCCGGTCGAGCTTGAGTCAGTCCTCAATCAGATAACCGGTGTCGTGACCAATGGGCTTTTTGCCAGACGCGGTGCCGATGTCGCTTTGCTTGCCGGTCCGCAAGGCGTCAGAACGCTTAAAGCAGGCCAGCTGCGCTGATCTGGTGGCATTGTGAGTGGAAACGCTGCAACGATTGTGTAACATTGCCTCTCTAAACTGCCATGTTTGATAATGATCCCGTCCCAGGAGGAACCGGTCGTGCCGATAAATAGTGAACACACCTCGAAGCAGTTCGATGCCGAACTTGAGGGTTTGCGTGCCCGGGTGCTGAAAATGGGTGGCCTGGTCGAGGAGCAGATCAAGCATGCGGTAGAGGCGTTGATGGCCGGCGATATGGAGCTGGCTGACATGGTCGAGGAAAATGACCATAAAGTTAATGCACTTGAAGTTGAAATTGACGAAGACGTCAGCACCATTATTGCTCGGCGCCAGCCTGCGGCAGGTGACCTACGCATGTTGATGACAGTCGTCAAGACTATTACCGATCTGGAACGCATCGGTGACGAAGCCGACAAGATCGCGCGCATGGCCCGGCTGATCTATTCCGATGACCGGATGCAGATGCCGCGCACGGCGGAGATCCGTCATATGTCGCAAATGGCCCTGCAGATGTTGCGTAACTCTCTCGACGCATTCGCGCGGCTCGATCTGGCAACGTCTGCTGAAGTGGTGCGTCAGGACCGTCGTGTCGATGACGAATTTCGCAGCATCCTGCGTCACCTCATAACGTTCATGATGGAAGACCCTCGGACCATATCGCTGTGTATCGAGATTCTTTTTGTCGCCAAGGCGATGGAGCGGATCGGCGACCATGCCAAGAATATTTCCGAGTATGTTGTCTACATGGTCAAGGGGACGGATGTCCGCCATGTCACCCTTGAGGAGATCGAGCGCGAAGTCCTGAATTGATCACCATGCGTGGCTTGCGGCAGTCTTCCCGGACTGCTACAGCGCGCGGATCGGCCCTACAAACGCCAAGGTCGGGTTAACATGGCGCCTCAACCGGGAACGTCTACCCGGAGCGGGCTAGCAAATGCAGGAACTTTCCACTATTGCCGCGGTTGATCTCGGCTCAAACTCATTCAGGCTTCAGGTCGGCCGCGTTGTCGATGAACAGGTCTACGCTGTTGATTCGCTGCGTGAGCCGGTGCGCCTGGCGGCGGGGCTGTCCCCCGATGGCGATCTTGACGAGGCTGCCCAGGAGCGAGCGGTCGGCGTGCTCAGACGGTTCGCGCAAAGACTGCGCGGTTTTCCGCCAAACACGGTCCGCGCAGTGGGTACAAATACGTTGCGCGCGGCCCGGAATGCTGCGGAGGTGTTACCGCGGCTGGAGTCAGCCCTTGGTTTCCCCATTGAGATCGTAGCTGGCCGCGAAGAGGCGCGCCTGGTGTATGTCGGTGTTGCGCACGGTCTGGCACCCAGCGCCGACAAACGCCTGGTGGTCGACATCGGTGGTGGTTCAACGGAGTTCATTATCGGTTCCGGAATCACCCCGGAGCTGACCGAAAGCCTCTACATGGGGTGCGTCAGCTGGAGTCTGAAATTCTTCCCCGATCAGCGTGTCAGCAAGTCCAGCATGAAGCGGGCGGAAGTTGCGGCGCGTATCGAAATCGAAGCGATCCGAAAGAAATTCTCTTCGAAATACTGGTCAGAGGCCATCGGTTCATCGGGCACCGCACGCGCAATCAGTGACGTTCTTGAAAGCAACGGCTGGTGTGATTCCGGTATCAACCGTGAGGGGTTGGAGAAATTGCGGTCGGCTGTTATTGGTGCGGGCCACATCGCGAAGATCGACCTGCCCGGATTGCGCGGAGATCGGTTGCCGGTCTTGCCTGGCGGTCTTGCCATAATGAAAGCGGTGTTTGACGAACTTGACGTCAGTCATATGAATATCGCCAGTGGCGCGATGCGCCAGGGCATCCTGTGGGACATGATCGGTCGCCGCCGTCACAAGGACATGCGTGAGACGACGGTGCGGCAGTTCATGAAGCGCTATCACGTCGATACGGTACAGGCGCGCCGGGTTGAGCGCCTTGCAAAAAAACTGTACGAGCAGTTCGGCTCGGGCGACGATCTGGATTACGGAATACTGCTGCTGTCATGGGCTGCGCGTTTACATGAAATCGGGCTGTCTGTATCCCATAGCGGATTTCACAAACATTCAGCCTACATCGTATCCAACGCGGACATGCCAGGATTTTCGCGTATGGAACAACAACACGCGGCAAAGTTGGTGCGTTCGCACCGGGGATCGTTGGACAAATTGCGCAATTTGGCGGCCGATGAAACGGACTGGACCTTACTGATCTCGTTACGCCTCGCCGTACTAATGTATCGAAGCCGCAGCGAAAAACGATTGCCGCGTATTGTTGCGAAAAAGAGCGATTCCACCTTTACGCTTGTCATCGACGGAGGCTGGCTCAATGCCAATCCACTCACTGCTGCGGAGCTGCAAGACGAAATCGCAGCGTGGCGACGGCTTGGCGTTGAATTGTCCGTGCCGGAACTGATCGAGGTGGAGGAGTAGCGCGATTCGTGTCGGCTGATTATCGCCAGTTGTTGATGCGTCCATAACGGGAGCCGTATTGCGGCAAAAGGGCAGGCGCTTGTTCTGCACCAACTGAGACCAGTGCCTCCTGGCTGGGTCGCTATTGCAGCAAATCAGGAGACATCACGGCGCGCAGGGCGACTTGGGCGTACCCGTCACGTACCCGCCGCCTGAACCACCATACGGCGCCCTTTCTGATGCTCCATGGCAGCTTTTTGCCTGTAAGCAAAACCGCAGCCGCTTCGCCAAGCGTGGGCTGATGTCCAACCAGCACCACTGCCCCTGTCGCATCCGGCCAGCGCGCCGCTGCGATCACTGTTTGCGCAGATGATCCGGGCGCGATCGATTCCGTAACGACGAACTCGTGCGTCAACGCACTCGCGGTTTGCCGGGTGCGTTCGGCCGGGCTTGAGAGTACGTGAACTGATTCAGGCAGTCGAGGCCGCAACCAGGCTGCGATGTCACGCGCCTGCTTGTGGCCCTTGCGCGTCAATTCACGCTTGATATCGGGAAAGCCGTCGGCCGCTTCGGCATGACGCCAGAGGATAAGATCCATGGTTGCTACTCCGCTCAGGGGGCTCGCACGTTGAACACATGCTCGCGCGTTCGTTCACTTTCCACAAGTACCAGGCGTCGCACTGTAGCCTGTCAGTGAAACGCGCTGCCGGCTGTTCGCAAGGCAGTCCTGCTTGCCAGTCCTCAGGACTTCGCGCTACCGGCCCGTGGTGAAAGCAAGTCAATCAGGGATAGCTGAGATGAAAAAAGCTGTTTGCGATCAGCCGCTGTACGATGATATTTCCCGTCACTATCCATGTTCCAGGCTTGCGTGTTATCGGCCAGGCCGGCACGCAGCGATTCGTCGATTACCCGTTTCTTCAGAACAGGATCGAGGACCGGAAAGCAGACCTCGATTCGCCGGAAGAAGTTACGGTCCATCCAATCCGCACTGGCAAGGTAAACCGAATCGGTGCTGACGAAATGGAACACACGGTGGTGTTCCAGAAAGCGACCGATGATTGATCGCACATGGATATTCTCGGACACGCCCGGGATGCCCGGGCGCAAAGCGCAAACTCCCCTGACGATGAGATCAACACGGACGCCGGCCTGGGAGGCGAAGTACAGCGCGGTGATGATTTCCGGCTCCAGCAGGGAATTCATCTTGGCGATCACGCCGGCAGGTTTGCCGGCACGTGCTGCTTCGACCTCGTGGCGGATTGCATCAAGTAGCCGGGCGTGCAAGGTGAACGGCGATTGCCACAGTTGCGTGAGCTTGCTTGCCTTCCCCAGACCAGTCAGCTGCATAAACACGTCATTGACGTCGGAGCAAATCTGTTTATTGCAGGTCAGCAGGCCGAAGTCGGTATAAAGCGCCGCCGTACGGGCGTGATAGTTCCCGGTCCCGAGATGTACGTAGCGCTTGAGCTCCGCGCCTTCCTTGCGAACCACCATGGCCATTTTGGCGTGTGTCTTATGGCCAACGACTCCGTACACTACGTGTGCGCCGACTTCCTCGAGTTCTTGTGCGAGATTGATGTTCGCCTGTTCATCAAAGCGCGCCAGCAGCTCCACCACGACAGTCACTTCCTTGCCGCCACGTGCCGCGTCGATCAGTGCCCGCATCAACTCGGAATTGGTGCCGGTCCGGTACACGGTTTGTTTGATGGCAACGACCAGCGGGTCGACTGCCGCCTGGCGGATGAAGCTGATCACCGGCTTGAAAGATTCGTACGGATGGTGCAGCAGAATGTCGCTGTCGCGCATCGCCTTGAACACGTCGGAATCCACGTTCAAGGTCGGCGGCAACCCGGGAACGAAGGGCTTGAACTTGAGGTCGGGCCGGTCTACCAGATCCGGGATTTGCATCAGGCGTACCAGATTGACGGGTCCGTTGACCTGGTACAAGTCGTCTGGCACAAGATTGAACTGTTGCAGGAGAAATTCTGAAATGTCGGCCGAGCACAAATCGGCGACCTCCAGCCGCACGGCGTCGCCGAAATTGCGTTGCGGCAACTCACCCTGCAGGGCGGTGCGCAGGTTGGTCACTTCTTCCTCATCAACATACAGATCGGAATTGCGCGTGACGCGAAATTGATAGCAACCCTCGATTTTCATCCCGGCGAACAACTCGCCGACATGCGCGTGAATCACCGATGACAGAAAAACGAAGGAGAAAGCGGAGTCGGCGATCTCGGCCGGCAGTTGTATTACACGTGGCAATACCCGCGGGGCCTGGACCAGCGCAATTCCGGAATTGCGACCGAAGGCATCCTTCCCGGACAGTTGTACTGCGAAGTTGAGGCTCTTGTTGAGAATACGGGGAAAAGGATGCGCGGGGTCCAGTCCGATCGGCGTCATTACCGGCATGATTTCGCGCATGAAATAGGACTTGATCCAGTCGCGCTGCGCGTCGCTCCAGACCCGCCTTCTGAGGAAATGGATATCCTCTCGCGCCAGCTGTGGCAACAGGTCATCATTCCACAGGCGGTATTGCCGTTCCACAAGCGCATGTGCGGTCGCTGCAATCTCCCGGAAAACGGCCGCTGGCGAGGTGCCGTCGGCACCGCTGACTTCAACGCCAAGATCTATTTGTGCCTTGAGGCTGGCCACGCGTATCTCGAAAAACTCATCGAGATTGCTCGATACGATGCACAGAAAACGCAAGCGCTCTAA
>Ga0316187_10001764_pt1 | contig 18935 bp, 16 predicted proteins | sample CroRivburrow1_MG_FD_204927 | JGI IMG/M metagenome (GOLD analysis project Ga0316187, IMG submission 204927) | Coastal sediment microbial communities from Maine, United States - Cross River worm burrow 1 | ecosystem: Environmental > Aquatic > Marine > Coastal > Sediment | place: USA: Maine...
CGAGATTTCTGCCGGAACCGAAATCCTACGCTCAATTGCGATGCTTTGTGGAACTCTTCGTGGCCCTTGTGATCTTCGTGTTTCAAACAAGCCGCTGAGGCCACATCAACCGATCAACAAAGCGCGGGACGCTACGGCGACGGAAAGATTTCCATGGCGTTCCCAAAGGCGTTCGATCGCCTCCCTACCGCAACTCCCCGATGGGTTTCGATAGTGAAATGATATGCCCTTCCCGCAGCACCTTGAGTTCGAGGAGATCGGTCTCGCCGAGCGAGTTGGTCGCCTGTTCGACCTTGGGTCCAAAGTCCTCGGCGCCCACCGGGATTCCCTGAATCGCGAGAATCACATCGCCGCCGACGGTGAGTTTCTGGCCCTCGATCTCGGCGCGGTGGGCGCCGGGTCTCAGACCGAGCTTCGCCGAAGCCGAACCGGCCGCAACCCCTTCGATGAGGATTCCGGCGCTCTGTGGGAGGTTGAAGATCTTGGCCCACCCGTCCTTGAGCTGGAACCCGTCGATCCCACTCCAGAAGGGTTTCTTCTCGAGCATCTCTGCCTTCGCCAGATTCGACGTGACGACGAATCCCAAGCCCTCGGAACCTCCAGACTGGGAGAGGATGTGGCTGACCACGCCGATGACCTCGCCATCCGTGTTGAACATGGGGCCGCCCGAATTGCCCTCGTTGATGGCCGCGTCGGTTTGGAGCAACTCGACGGGTTCGATCCCGCCAAAGAGATCGTCCGGAGTCCGGCGGGCGCTCACGTTGCCGACGGTCAGGCTGTGGGCGTATTTCCTGGGTGCGCCGATGATGAAAACCTCGTCGCCCACCCGCACCAGATCTGAATCGGCCAGCACCAGGGGGTGGATGCCCTCCGGAACACTCTCGGCCTTGAGCAGCGCGACATCCGCATTGGGGTTCGACGAAATGATCCTGGCCTTGCTCACCTCACCGGTCACCCAGCGAACGGCCACATCTTCGGCCATCTGGACGACGTGCGAGGCGGTCATGATCAGACCGTCCTCGGAGATCAGGAAACCCGATCCGAGCCCGCCGGCCCGGGTTTTCTTCGCGGGGCCCTTGTCCGCGATGACCTCCTGGATGGTGGCGATCTCCACGACGGATGGATCCACCTTCTCAAACAGATCGGCAAGGGAGAGCTGCCGATCGGCCGCCGCCGCCGAGAATGGAAGCGCGGAACAGACTGCAAGCGCCAGCAGCCGTTTCATCGGCGGATCGCCACTTCCTCGGCGGCGAAGAAGAACGCCGAGGTCTCCATGTCGAGGAACTCGGTCTGGAGCTTCTGGAGGTCCTCCATGAGGCTTTTCCCGGGCTCGCGGCTGAGGGCCTCGATGGTCCGAGGCGCGTTGGAAATCCGGAACTCGGCCACACCGTCGAAAGGCTCGGAGGTGCCCCGTGTGAGCATCACCTGGAGGTTCTCCTCGACGTTGAGCGTGGTGCAGAAGGTGAGCCCTGTGACGTTCATGGCTTTGGCCAGCTCGGTCGCTTTCGCCTGGTAGATCTTCCAGGATCGGCGGAAGTCCTGGATCGAGACCTCCGGTTTTTTCTTCACACACTGGATGAACTTGATCATGATTCCCCCTCGAGATGGCGATCACACACTCTGATGCTCCGTATCTCAGGGGAGATTGTATCGCAGGAAGGGCTTGAGGGCGTGGGGACCTGAGGGCTTGTGCACCCGAAGCCCTGATTGGTGATGGGGTTGTGGGGCAGATCCTCCCTGCCTTTCAGAGTCATTTCGGATACCCGTCGCCACCCGGACAGTGTCGGATCTCCAAGCAAGGAGAATTGCGATGGGTCCATCTGCGTCGATCTGCGTGATCTGCGGGCAACCTGCCTTGGAATGCGATGGCATCCGCGTTCGAGTTTGAAACACGAAGATCACAAAGATCCACGAAGGACCCACGAAGGGTGACCTCTTGATTTCATCGCAACGAATCACGAAATGGCTTTCGTCCCTGAAGTATTGGGTTCCGGGTCAATACTGTGATGCTTTGTGGCGCCCTGGTGGCTCTTGGTGCCCTTTGTGTTTCAAAAGGGCGCCTCGGTGGCTGGGAGGAACGGGGAACCGGCGGACCCGCCGCCCGTTTGCAATGGAATCTGTGTTCATCTGTGTGATCTGTGGATGCGACGCTCCTATCCAGCATCCAGGGATCGGCGCTGCGCGACCTATCCCCCGAAGTGGATGATCACACCGGCGTTGACGGTGTACTGCCAGATGATCGATGTGTCGGGGTAGCCGATGCAGAGTTCGTCGGAGCAGGTGATCGGGTCGGAGCCTGTCGAGATGCCGAAGAACCGTCCGTCGAAGCGAAAGCCCAGATGGTCGGAGACCACCATCTTGACTCCACCGGTCACGGCGCCGGAGAATCTCGTGTCACTGCCGCCGGCGACCTCGAAACGGGACCCTCCGAGGGTGAGGCCGACGTACGGATTGACCGGTCGATTGGGGGCGTAGTTGTGGATCGCGCCGATCTGGAAATGATCCACGGTGACACTCGGGGATGACCCGGTGCCTCCATTGAGGTTGGTGTTCTGCGATGAGTAGTAGATCTCGACCTGATCGAGGGCGGTGACGCCGAAATCGGCCATCAGACCCCAGGAGGTTCCCTGATCGAGCTTGAGCGTGTCGATCTCGTCGCCGATCACTGTGAGTTCGCCGCCGAACTGATAGCCCGCGAATGGCGTGATTTCGATCCACTGGGCCTCAACCGGCGCGGCGGTGACCAACGAGATCGACATGACAATGGCGAGTGGGAGGATTCGTATCATGCGCTTTCTGGTCCTTTCGACCACATCCAACAGTGGATGGAAACAGAGATGGTGCGACCATACACCATTTTCGACATCGGATGACGGACCTCGGGTTATGATGTCACGACGATCCGAAGGAGAAGAGGCGAGTGGTCGCAGAGCAGAACACCAGTGTGAGCGCCCTGTCCGAGCGCCGCGGGCTGCGGCTGTCGGTCTTCGGCGCTCTCTTCATGGCAGCTCTGGGGTTCGGCTCACGAGATCGTCAGCGGCGCCCTTGCAGGAGAGGAGGGACTCGACCTCAAGCTTCGTCTCCTCGAGCAGGGACGGTTCGTCTACCTGCAGATCTACTTGATCGTCCTTCCCCAGCGGGAAGGAATGTCTGTGAAAGAGGCGGACGGGTTGCGAGAGCGGATCGAGACGGCCATCCGGGAGCTGCCGCAAATGATCGGTTTCGACGTGATGTTCACCGCGGACACCCGGTGGCTGGATCGGACCGCCGGTGCGAACAGCGAGTTCGATAGTTGAAGAGATGGACCGAAGTCAAGGGTTTGTGATCGAGCATCCGTAGATTTTCGAAGGAGGCAGATGATATGAAGAGGTTTTTGATTCAATGGTTGGTGGTCGCCGTGGCGCTCTGGGTGACCGCCTACATCCTGCCCGGCGTCAACGTCGATTCCTACCAGGCGCTGGCCATTGCGGCCATCGTGCTCGGTCTGGTCAACGCGCTGATCCGGCCGATTCTGACGATTCTCACCCTGCCCATCACCATTCTGACCCTCGGGCTCTTCTACCTGGTGGTGAACGGGCTCACATTTCTCCTGGCGTCCAAGCTCGTGTCGGGTTTCCACGTCGCGGGATTCTGGTGGGCCGTGCTCGGAGCTCTGGTGGTGAGCATCATTTCTTCGTTTGTCGGGGGCTTTGCCGGCGACGACTGACCGGACGATCCGTCACCGGGTGTCGATGGACAGAGATCGGCGGCCGGGTCGTCACCAGGTGGCGAGATCACCGGCCCCCGTCGATTCGCAGCTCGGATCGAGCCTGTAGATCGAAACCCCGTTCCCCAGCCATTCGGGCTCGAGGCAACGCCTTGCGAACCGGTCGAGGCGGTTCAGGACCCGTTCGTCACCGCAGTTGAAGTACCGGTCGCGGCGGATCATTCCTGCCATCCGTCGCGCTTCCCAGCGGTTGGTGAGGACGTGGGTGATCTCCTCCGCTGCGAGTTGGGCGGCCATCTCGTGAGGGGTTTCGCTGGTGCGGGCGAGGGCCTCGAGACGTGTGTCGCCGAATGGATACGGGTTTTCGAGCGCGACCGTCCGCTCGAAGCCCAGGGCGCGACTCTCGGCAACCAGGAGCACCTTGGCTTCTTCGGGCAGTTGCCTGACCGCTTCGAACGCCAGGGAAGAGCTGACCCAGCGCGTCAGCAACGGTTCCACCGGGTTGACGCCGAGTGAACAGCCGAGTCGTTGGAAGCCCACGGGGTTGAGCATGGTGGTGAGATTCCACGCCACCGCTGCGACGAGGAGAAACCCGACCGCCCGCCGGATGAGCGGGCTCGCGGCGTGCAGGGCGAGGGCGATTCCGCCGCCGAGGACGGCGGCCAACGGCAGCAGGGCCGGCAGGAGATAGCGAACCACCTGCAGCCCGACGAGCCAGAGCGAGATGCCGACCAGGGAACCGGCTGTCAGCGCGAACGCCATCGGTTGCTTCATCCGACGGAGTGCGAGCAAAGCCACTGCGATCGAGGCGAGCCACAGCAATCCGGCCGGCGCGAATCCCCCGATGGGGCTCGTCAAGGAGCCGAGACCGATGCCGTCCGCGATGTGCGACCAGCTGAAGTCGAAGCCCGACAGCTCATCGGAAAGCTCGAGGATCGAGGCTGCTTCGGGAGTCATCAGCCCGCGGAACGGACGGGTCATGAAGGGATAGAGTGGTGCGCCGATGCTGAACAGATTGCGAAGGACCCACGGGCCGAAGGTGATGATGCCGCCGATCACTGCCATCCCGGCGCCGCCCATGAGGGCGCGCATCGAGCCGCGTCGCCGCGGCCGATGGAGAATGACCGCACCTGCGGCCAGGGGCAGGACGACGGTGCCGAGGGCGGTGTACTTGGTTCCGGCGGCGAGGCCGGCAAGGGCGCCGGCCAGAAGCCACCAGCGGAGTGGTTGATCAGGTGCATCGGTGGTGCGAAGCAGCGCGAGCCAGGCCCCCGCGGCGAAGAGGGTCACCACCAGATCCGACCCGCCCGATGCCGCCAGATGAACCATGTTCGGGGTGGTGGCCACGATCAGTGCGGCCCACCAGCCTCCACCGTCGGCAACCACACGGCGGCCCATGGCGGCACAGATCAGCACCGTCACCACTCCGCTCCACCAGTGGATCGCCTGGGCCGACCAGGCCCCCAGCGTGCCGAGACCGTAGGCGTACATCAGACTCGAGTTCACCGGCATGTAGGAGTAGTAGTTTCGTGGAACGACGTGGATCGACCCTTCCTGGAGCCACAACCATGGGAAACCCAGGTGCTGGTGCCACTGGTCATAGAAGGTCGTTACCGTGGCCGCCACCGCGAGGGCGACGAGCCAGAGCGCCGCCAGGGCCACGCCACGACTACCGATTTTCGGCAATGGGACCGGCCGTCGCCAGAGATCGACGCCCCCCAGGACCGCAGCGACCGAAAGCACGGCGAGGAGCGGCGCCGGGCGGAACCAGCCGGCGAACGAGAGGACAACTGCCACGGCCGAGAGCACACCCGAGCCGGTGACGCAGGCTAGAAGGAGATCTTCGGCGGTTTCATCGGCGCCCGATCGGCACCAGCTCACCACGAATCTTCCGGCGCCGAGGGTGCCCAGCACCCAGACGATGACCCAGAGTCCAACGGTGAGGAGCGATCCGACGGGGCCGAATCCGTGCACCGACTGAGCGGCGAGGAGGACCGCGCCGAGGCCGGCAACCAGGGCGATGACCGGGAGCATTGAAATAATCTGTCGGGGCTTCGATTCGGTTGTGGTTGTCATCAGCATCGGCTCCGTAAGTGCGCCTCGGCCATCCACTCTAGTGTACCCGGCGGTCGGTCGTCGGATGAATAATTCACCCTCGAACGACATCGGTTGCGGCTCGCGTTTCATTTTTTCGGTGATAAGGCCATAATACGGGGGTGTTGTGATTCGTTCCGAGGAGAATTGATGCGCTCTCGTGCCCATGCGTTGGTCTTCATGTTGGTGATTGCGATGGCCGTCATGTCATCCCCGGTGATGGCCGAGGAGGGCCATGGGGAATACGCCGAGCAGGCTGGTGAGGCGGATCCCCACGGCGAATCCGGTCACCATTTCAAAAACGGCCTCTCGCTTTTTCTCGGCGCGACCGATGAACACGGTCACGGCACCGAGCCGACGTGGGGCCTCGAATATGGCCGTTTTCTGTCTCCTCACTGGACCATCGGCGGGTTGATCGACTATGCCGGCGGCGACCAGCGCAACATTGTGATCGCGCCGGCGGTCTTCTGGAAGCCGTTCGGTGGTGGTTTCCTTTTACTGGCGGCGCCCGGGGTCGAATACCACAATGGACGGGCCGCGGTGGATGATCACCATCTCCTCAAGGCTGATACCGCAGCCGTCGACGAGGACGAGACCTATTTCGTCATGCGGTTCGGAGCCGCGTACTACTTTCACGTGGGTTCCCGCTACGGCATCGGCCCGGCTGTAAATCTCGACCTCGTCGAGGGGCACGAAGTCTGGATCTACGGCGTCAACTTCGAGGTGATGTTCTGAGTTATCGAAGCCTCTCCGCACTGTGGCGTGGTTCGGTCGGAGCTCGGCTCGCGATTGCGACGGGACTGGTGTTGCTCCTCGTCGCCTCGGTCGTTGACGCTCAGGAAGCAGACCCACCGATTCCGAGCCCGACGACGACGCCGATCCCGGTTGAAACCCCGGTGACCGAAGTCGAATCGGAGGCCGAACAGACACCCGAACCCGAGCCTACCGACGAATCCGAAGCGCCTGGCGAGGCAACGCCGACCCCGATCGCCGAGCCCGAATCCGTCGATGATCCCGAGGCGGCCGCGGAGGCATCGCCGACTCCGACGGCGGTCAGTGAGGAAGAGATTCCGGCCGAGCTCGAGGGACAGTTCGACCTCAGCGCCTACCCCGAGACCGCCAAACGGAAGCCCCGCGAAAAGTGGGACACCTTCAAAGACGGTGTCCGCGGGCTTCTGGTCTGGGATTTCTTCGACAGCCGGCTGACCATCCGCGCTCACGCCAGAGTTCAAATCGACGGCACGCTCGCGCGAGCCGACGACAAGATGGAGGGGTTTTACGGGGAGCTTGACAACAGCCTGGATCTTCGGCGACTCCAGGTCTTCGCCCAGGGCACCGTCGACCACCACCTGCGATACAGCCTGTCGTTCAACTTCGGCGCCGATGCTGGATTTGGAGACATCTTCGTCGAAGGCAGGGAACACGGCCTCAACGTTTTCGGCTACCGTGTCGGTCAGTTCCGGCTGGGCTCCTTCCAGGAGCCGTTCAGCTTCGAGCGGGTGATGAGCAGCTACTACACCGGTTTCCTGGAGCGGTCGCTTCCGATCTGGACCTTCACGCCCGGAAACAACATCGGCTACATGGTCTACGACACCACCAAAAACAAGAGGCTGACGTGGGCCGTGGGGTTCTTCAGCTGGGGCCAGACCAACGAGGCCAACGCGTCCAACTCCGTCCTTTCGGTCACGACACGGCTCACCTGGTTGCCCGTCTATCGGGACGGCGGTCGAAAGCTGCTCCACCTCGGTGGGTCGTTCAGTACTCGTGACCCCAACGGCGACGTGCAGTACCGGTCGCGGCCGGAGGCGCGGTTTGTCAATTTCCTCGTCGACACGGGGAATATTCCCGCTTCGAGGATTCACCTCTACGGTCTCGAGTTGGTAGGGGTTCGCGGTCCGATTTCCTTCCAGTCCGAGTTGATCGTATCTCAGGTCCAAGGCACCGAGTTTGGCGACGTGACATTCTGGGGGAGTTATGTCCAGGTGGGGTGGTTCCTCACCGGTGAACAGAGGTCCTACGACACCGGGATGGGTGTCTTCAGCCGGGTGATTCCGAAACAGGACAGTCGAGGCCTTTTCAAAAAGAAACCCGGTGGCGGGCTCGAGTTGACCGGTCGCATCTCCAACGTCGACCTCAACGAGGGTGGCATCAACGGCGGCAAGATGGTCGATCTCAGCTTCGGGGTCAACTGGTATCTCAGCGCCACCTCTGCCGTGAAACTCAACTACATCCACTCCGTCGTGAAGGACCATGGACACGCCAATATCGTCCTCCTGCGGTACCAATTCCGGCCGTTGCCCGTTCCCGGTTGGCGTTAGCGTCGCGCTCAGTTCGAGAAGGCGTCGCTCACACCGAGAAGACCCATGGGTCTTCTCGGAGAACAAATCGCGCAATTGCTGACGCATCTCGACTTGACGAAGTTGAGATAGAGGACTAGGTTGCAGGGAGATTATTGCTTGAACCGAAAAGGGTGCAGCGCAACGCTCCGCACCACATACAAGGAGGGGTGTCATGGCAGAGGCAACGTGGCTCGATGAGGCGAAGAAGAACTCCGGGTTTCTGATTTTTCTAGGTATCTTGACCGTCATCTTCGGGATTTTGGCGGTGGGCGCACCGCTGATCACCGGGATCGCCGTTGCGGTCATGGTCGGCTTTCTACTGCTTTTCATGGGAATCGCACGGATCGTCCACGCGCTCAAGTCGAGACAGTGGGGAACCGGGATTTGGGGCACACTCATCGGTTTGCTGGCGGTCATCGCCGGGTTGATGACCATCTTCCGGCCCATGGTCGGGCTGATGTCGCTCACCCTGTTCCTGGCCGCATACTTCCTCGTCGACGGCATCTGCGAGATCATCGCGGCCTTCAAGATCAAGCCCGATCAGGGGTGGGGCTGGGTGCTCTTCAACGGCATCATCGCGGTGCTTCTCGGCGCCATGATCTGGCGTCAGTGGCCGGTTTCAGGCGCCTGGGCCATCGGGATCCTGGTTGGGATTCACATTCTGATGACCGGTTGGTCGATGATCATCCTCGGCACCGGGGCGCGGAAATTCGCCGGCGCCATCGAGGACGCCGTCGGCGACGCCGTTGACAAGGCTGATGACGTTGTCGACGACGTCATGGACAAGGCTGAGGATGTGGTTGACGGTGTCGTCGACAAGGCAAAGGATGTGGCTGAAGCTACGGGTGACGCTGTTGGTGAGGTCGTCGACAAGGCCAAGGACCTTGTCGATGGCGACAAGAACTGAACGGAAAGCTGTCAGGCATTAGCTGTTAGCTCCATCGCATTGGACCACGCCGGCTTTGTGATCGGTGGAAAATGGAGCTGATTGAAGAGCAACGGCTCTGAGATCACCTGCATGTGGCGGTCTGTGATGTATGATACGCCGCTATGAGTGAATGGTCTCCTTCTTCGTGGCGTCAACGCCCGGCGAATCAACAGCCGACCTATCCTGATCCGGGTCGTCTGGACCATGCCATCGGTGAGCTCTCGGCCCTTCCTCCATTGGTGACCTCGTGGGAGATCGAGCGCCTCAAGTCCCAGCTCGCCGAGGCGGCCGACGGGCGCCGGTTCCTGCTCCAGGGCGGTGCCTGTGCCGAGCGCTTCGATCAGTGTTCGGCGTCCGTGATCACCAACAAGCTCAAGGTTCTTCTCCAGATGAGCCTGGTGCTGACCTACGGCCTCAAACGCAGGATCATCCGGGTCGGTCGGTTCGCGGGCCAGTACGCCAAACCGCGGTCGTCGGACATGGAAACCCGCGACGGCGTATCCCTCCCGTCCTACCGGGGCGATCTCATCAACGGCCCGGCGTTCACCGAGGCCGATCGCATCCCGGACCCCGACCGCCTCATTCGCGGCTACGAGATCTCCGCGCTGACTCTCAACTTCATCCGTTCTCTGGTCGAGGGCGGTTTTGCCGATCTCCGCCACCCCGAGTACTGGGATCTCGATTTCGTCGAGCACTCACCACGGGCGAAGGAATACCAGACCATGGTTGAGTCCATCTCGGACTCGATTCGGTTCATGGAGATCCTCGCCGATTCCAGCGCCGGAGAGATCAGCAGGGTTGATTTCTTCACCAGCCACGAGGGGTTGCACCTCCCCTACGAGGAGGCCGTGACCCGGCAGGTTCCACGCCGGGAGGGGTGGTACAACCTGGGTACACACCTCCCATGGCTGGGGATGCGGACCTGCGACGTCGACGGCGCCCATGTCGAGTACTACCGAGGGATTCGGAATCCCATCGGCCTCAAAGTCGGGCCCGCCATGACCCCCGAGTGGCTCACCGAACTCATCGAGGTCCTCGACCCCGACGACGAACCGGGCCGACTGACCCTCATCCACCGCTTTGGAAACAAGAACGTGGCGGGTGCCCTCCCACCCCTGATCCGGGCGGCAAAAGAGTGTGGTCGTCGCGTCGTGTGGTGCTGCGATCCCATGCACGGCAACACCGAAACCACCTCCGAGGGGATCAAGACCCGCCGTTTCGACAACATCCTCGGCGAGGTGGAGCAGAGTTTCGAGATCCACAAGGAGGAGGACTCCTACCTCGGGGGCATCCACTTCGAGCTCTCGGGCGACAACGTCACCGAGTGCGTCGGCGGAGCCCGTGGTCTGGCCGAGGCGGATCTCCAAAGAGCCTACGAGTCCCGCGTCGATCCGCGACTCAACTATGAGCAGTCGTTGGAGATGGCGCTCCTCGTCGCACGCAAGATGTCGAAGAAGAACGGCAGGAACGAGGGTTCTTCTTGAGGTCTTGAGGTCTTGGGGTCTTGGGGTCTTGACGATCGAAACGACCGATCTACGATTTCATCCAGCATCCAGCATCCAGCATCCAGCATCCAGCATCCAGCTCCGCTTGAACCTCCTTCGTGACAGATTCCACATCTCGCGAAGACGTGGCATTCATCACTGGCGAATCTCCTCTTCTGGAATTACCTTATGGGTGGGGAACCACTTGGGACGTCCAGGCACCATCGACGAACCGCGGCCCGAAAGATTCGGGGTGACTGCGGCTGAAGTCGAGCGTGCTCCCGAACTCTTCGTCACACGGTTTCGACCGTTGATCTTCGTTGGACTCTTTGTTGCCGTGTATTTGGTCATGGTCGGCATCATTTATAAGCTGTCGGCATCGATCCCCGCCGCATTGACCTTCGCCTCGATAGCGCTGGCCGCCGTTTCGGTCGTGCTGGCCCCGCTTCTGATGTGTTGTGTCTGCGCTTCGGAGAAGGTCGAGACCACGTGGATGTGCCGCCGATTTCCGGCGCTGAAGGGATGTCTGGCCTATCGAGAAGCGATCGCCGAGTTCAAACGACTCACGCGCCGGGCTCCTGCTCGACTCCACAATCACGAGTGGTGGGTGAGACTCTCCCGACCGACCCTCCGCTCCCAGGTCGAGCAGGACCTGGGAAAGCGGGGCCTCGATCTTCGACCTGTCGCAGATTATGCAACCGAGGGATACGACTATACCTACCGCGACCAGAGTGAGACGGTTCTGGTCCGTTGTGAAGCGGGTTCGGCGCCGGTCGACATCGGCGTCGGCCGCGAGTTGATCGCGTGTCTCGATGAAACCGGCGCCGATCGCGCGATCGTCGTCACGCCCTCCGGAGCGTCGAAGAGGCTCGGTTCCTATCTCGTGGATCGTCCCATCCATGTGGTGGATCCGGAGTTGATCCTCGGCAACCCGCCGGCAGACCTCTGAAAGACCTCTGGCCCGCTCCTACTCAGCAAGCACCTTGACGCTGCCCGACGAGGTGCTGATCTGCACATCGACGGCTCCGGGACCACCGTTGAAGGTGACACTGTCTCTTTCGAAAGAGCCGGGGAAATCGCTTCGGATGCTGCCGGAACCCGTGCTCGCCGATCCCGTGACCTCGGTTCCCGGAGGCAATTTGATGGTGACGCTGCCGGAGCTGGCGCCCGCATCGATCTCGGCATTTGGTGGGATCGAGTCCCACTGCGCGGTGATGCTCCCCGAAGAGGCGTCCATGGATGCGTCACCGCGGAGACCCTCGAGGGTGATGCTCCCCGATGAGGTGTCCACCGAAGCCTCGTAGGCGCCGCCGTACAACCTGATGCCACCCGATGAGGCATCGGCGGAGAAGGACTCGACCGGGCGGAGCAGGTCGACCTTCGTGGAGCCGGAGGAGGTGTCGACGGTGAGGTTCTTCATGGCGCCTTTGATGGTGATCGACCCGGATGAGGCGTCGCAATCCACCGAGCCGTCGCCGAGGTCACCTTCGATGGTGATCGATCCCGACGAGCTGTCGATGGAGAGATCGAGATCGGGCGGCATGGTGACGGTGACACGGCCCTTGAGCTTGCCGGAGGACCAGTTCCAGCCGCCCTTGCGGGTGGAGCGGATGACGAGGGTGTCGCCCTTTTCCTGAAAGACGGGGGTGAGCTCCTCGACGGCTCTTTCGGCCTTGCTGCTGGATCCGCTCGCGGAGATGTCGACCACCGCCATGACCTTGTCGCCCGGCTCGACGCGGATCTCGACGCGGTGGAAGGAGACATCGATGGCGACGGTCTGACCCGCCCGAGCATCGAAGGTGTGCTCCTGGTGAAGCTCGATCTGGGCCTGGGCCACGGTGGCGGACAAGACGAGGGCGGTGATTAGGATCAAGGGTCGAGTTTTCTGCATGACTTCCTCCAGCGTTGAGATGCACTACGTGCTCCGAAGGTTTGAACGAACAAACGGCCCGATAAGTTCCAGAATTTTCGATGCTCGTGCCGGGATCAGCCAACTTCTCCACGAGAAGATGTATGATGGGAAAAGATCATGAGAATCAGACTACTTTGCGTTGTGCCGCTTTCCCTGGTGTTTTTGGTTGGAGCGGTTTCGGCGGGGGAGACGACCTCTGAAGAGACAGCGGTGGGCCTGCCGCTCACCGGTCAGAAAGCGGTGGATTTTCTCCGCACGGCCGAGGTCACGAGCAAACCCGAGGACTTCGACGATCTGGCCATCACCTCGCCGCGCAGGATGGAGCTGAGCGACGGCAGCCGGACCCTTCGGGCGATCTTCAAGGACGAGAACACTCTGCATCGGGGGACCTTCCGCTATGGCGATGGGCGCGAGGTGCCCATGGTCAAAGACTCCTACCTGCACGAGATCGCGGCCTTCGAACTCGACCTCATGCTCGATCTCGGGATCGTCGCGCCGTGTGTCGAACGCAAGCTGTACAAGCGGAAGGGTTCGTTGTGTCTGTGGGTCGAAGACACCATCACCGAGGCCGACCGAAAAGAGCAGGACATCGAACCTCCCGATCGCAGGCTGTGGAATGAACAGATGTACGCTGTTCGTCTTTTCCAGCAGTTGATTTCGGACCAGGATTTCTCCAACATCCGCAACATCGTCATCGACGGCAACTTCCGGATCTACAAGATCGACTCGTCCATGGCCTTCTACAGCGAATCGAGGCTCATCGACCAGCTCAACGCGCCAACGTACTCACGCCGGTTCCTGACCGCGCTCAAAGCTCTCGATCGCGAGCAGGTCGAGGAACGGCTCAAACCGTGGCTGCTCAAGCAGCAGATCAAGAGCCTCTGGGATCGCCGCGAGAAGATCCTCGAGCGAGCCGAGAAGCTCATTGCCGAGCACGGCGAATCGGCGGTGCTGTACTGACGCCTGGCTCCTGACGATTGTGGTCATAGATATGAAGCTGGATGTATGAGCACCAAGACAATCGCCGTCGACACACGGGTGTACGAGAAGCTCTCCGGGGTCAGGAGAGAAGGCGAGTCCTTCTCCAAGACCATCGATCGGCTCATCGACCACGTCGGTGCGGCCCACACGGGGCGCGACATTCTGCGCAGCCTGGCCGCCGTCCCGGAACTCTCGTACGAGGACGCTCGGGTCATGCTTGCGGTGGTTGCCGAGAACCGCGAAACCGAAACCTGGGACAACGGCTGAGATGATCTGCGTTGACGCCACCTTCCTGGTCGATCTGTGGCGAACCCGGGACTTGCAGGAGTGTCCCCCGAGAGACCTGCTCAATGCCCACCCCAGGGTGGAGTTCGCGGTTCCTGCAGATGCGGCCGGTAGCTTTCTCGAGGGAGGGGCGGCGCTCTCGCCGGAACGCCTCGAGCAGTCCGTCGGGTTTCTTCGGCTCTTCCGGATCGGCGAGGTCGGAATCGAAACCGCTTATCGATACGCTGCCATCGTCGGCGCGCTCCGTCGCGGCTCTGCCCTCGTCGGACGTTCGAAATCGGATCTCTGGATCGCCGCGTGGGCGGTCCAGCACGGAGCTCCGCTCGCGACCCGAAACACCAAACACTTCCGGGACATCCCCGACCTCGAGCTCATCGACTACTCGATGAATTGAGCGCCTTTGTAGCCGCAAGCGTCCAGCTTGCGATCCCCACCGATGAAGACTCGCTCATCCTTCGTGAAAAGATGTCATGGTGTCTTGACGAAAACCATCATACCTGCCGGATGGGAGGGGAACTGAATGCTGAGCCGCCTGCAAAATTCGTAGAGTCACGTTTTGTAGCGCCGATCTCCAGATCGGCGTTGATCGCTTCGAGGCCCGTCAGAACGCCCACCTGGAGATGGGCGCTACAAATCACCCAGACCCCGGATCGTCGAGAATCGAATTTTTTCAAGAGGCTCAGCTGAGAGCTGACGGCCGGGTGGGCGGCCGCCTCACCACGTCGGCACCGTCTCCCATCCCGGAAACGGATCGTGGGTCAGCGCCCATCCGGTCGATGACTCGGGGTCACGAACCACTCGCAGATTGGTCAGCGTCTTGAGCTTGGCAACGAGCTCGTTGAGGGGAAGAGTGTGAAGGGGTGGCTTGGTCAGGTCCGGCATCGGCCAGAGGCGAATGGTGGCGTCATGGCTCCCCGAAGCGATCCAACGGCCGAGTGGATCGATGTCGACCGCTCGCACCCTGTCTTCGTGACCCAGGAGCAGGTGCGGCTCGTCGTCCGAAATGGTCCCGACGCGAACCACTCCGTCATAATCAGCCGTCACAACCGTGGTGCCGTCCTGACCCAGGGCGACCGTACTGACATTCGTCCCGTGGTGTCCGAGAATCCTCGTCTCACCGGTTTCGAGGTCGAGGATGACAGCCCGTTGTGGATCGTTCGCTTCACGCGGAATCCCCTCGATGAGGACCACTCGATTCCTGTCGATATTCGCTGAGAAACTGTTGACCTCTCCCCCATACAGCAGTTCGCTCTCTCCGGTCCCGATATTCAAGCTGTGCAGTCCATGCTCGCTCGAAGAGAGCAGGCGTCCGTCACCGGTGAACTGAAGCTGATAGGCGAGTCGACCTTTCGGTCGCAGGGTCGTCACGACCTCGCCCGAACTGAGGTCCCAGACCAGGATTCGTGTTTCAGGAGAGTTGGCGCCGACCACGCCGGCAGCGAGCTGGCCATCGGGGCTGATCGTTGTCCCTGCAATGTAATTGACGCCCCCAGGAACAGCTTGCGACTCCTCCCCTGATAGAGGGAGCAGACGAAAACCGGACCAGGCCGTGCCGACGAGAACCTGCTCGCCATCCGGAGTCCACGCTAACTTGAACATCTGTTTGCCCGGGTCCCGCAGCAGCACGCGACCTGGCAGGGGCGCCTCACCCTCCAGTGGCCAAATCCTCACCGTGTCGTCCAACGAGCACGAGGCGAGCCATCGGCCTCCTGGGTCGAACCGGACGTCATAGACTCGCTTCTCGTGACCCCGAATCACAATCGGGTACGATCGGGCCAGCGGCCACAGTGCGACGCCCGTCCTGTCGGCGCTGGCCAGCCAATGCCCGCTCGGGTGAAAGGACATTTCCCAGAGCCTGTCCACCTCGCCGCGGAGCAAGAAGGTGGGCTCGGCATCGGCCGGCGCCCGCATCGACCACAGCCGTATCTTGAGGTCCGGACCGCTCCTCGCGTATCGTCTGCCAACTGTATCCCAGACCCTGTCGCCGATACCCCATTGGCCGTAGGTGAATTGTCCGAGAAGGCGGGGGCTCCCGCCTTCGAATGACCACACCCAGTGCACCGCGTCTCCCTGCACGTTGATGGAGGAAGTCAGAAAGGAGCCGTCGTCGGTGAACTCCAACGCGATGCTGTTCGGTGGTCCTTGCAGCACCGTCGGTGGGGGCGTCCCTGACAGGCCCCAGAGTCGGATCTCACCACCAGCATCGGCGGTCGCGAAGTACCGTCCCTGGGGGTCACAGGCGATTCGCGAGATGCCCTCGTGTCTGCCCAGCAACCGAGGCGGGGAAACCTCGCGATCGCCGATCTCAACGACATACGCCTCATCGCCCTGAGTTACTCCTACCCACTCGCCTGCTCGTGGATCGAGCAATGCTCTTGCGGCCCAGCTCCCAAGTTCATCCTGGAAATCGAAATCCATGGTCCCGAGGCGCTGGTATTCGCCGTCGAATCCGATGGCATCGACGCTGATGCGGCCACCCTCGAGCACCAGGTATACGCCACGACGACGGTTCGCATCAACAGCCTGGTTCAGGGCTTCCATGCCGACCATCTCCACGGTTCCCTCGTACTTGGATGATCCCAGCAGTCGCCGTTCGCTCGCCGACCAGAGCGAGACGACCCACTGCTGGGGGCGCTCTGGAAATAAACCGAACGAAAAGAACACGTCGGTTTCGAATGCCATTCGTATCTGGATCCACGTTGCCTCGTGGCTGTGGTCGAGAAGCTCACTGGTTCCGTCGGCATGAATCAACCGGATGTGACCGGTGGTTTCGCCCCCCTGAACGAGCGATCGCCCGTCGGGAGTGAACTCCGCCGCCCAACTGCTTTCGTCATTGACGACGAGCGCGGTTGGTCCTCGCCACAACGCTTCCAGGGCGAGCCGCCGCGCGCCGATGTTGTCGGCCAGCTCGAGGCTGGCGATCGCATGGCCGATCGTGACGGAAGGGTTCGATTCGATCTCGAGCTGCCCCAGGGAGACCAGGTTCGCGGCGTCGGCGCGACGGGCCTCGCGTTTGCTTTGTCGCCAGAATGTCCCGACCACCGCGAGTCCAGTGAGTAGAACGACAATAAGCGCAGCCACCATCAATCGGCGCCTGCGGCTTCGACGCTTGGCAAATGAGGTCATGGCGGCGGCAAAGGCCTCCTCGACCTCGGTCAACCCGCCTGGATAGCGTTCGCGCCACAGTTGAAACTCGCGGTAGGCGGTGCCGGTCCACAGGCGGTCATCGTGCCGTCCGTGCTCGTCCCAGGTTCTTGCCGCTAGCCGAAGCTCGTCACGGAGCTGGGCGCCCTCCTGATCCTGGGTCTGCCAACGGACGAGGCGGGGCCAGGCGGCGAGCAGTGATTCGTGAACGATCTCGACGCGGCGGGTGGAGAGTTCTTCGTCGTCGTGGGTCTCGAACGAGGTCAACAGACGGGCGTCGATGAGCTTGCCGAGGACCTCGGTGGCCGCTTCACGGGCGGGTGTAAAACCCGCCCCTACGGTTTGTTGAGCGGGCGTGGATTGGATGGTCGTAGGGGAGGGTTTCACACCCTCCCCACCACCACCGTTGAAGACCGAGAGCAACTCGTCGACCTCGTGCACCGCGCGGGTTCCGTCGGCGGTCACGAGGTTTCGGAAGATCTCACGAACGATGGGGAGGCGCTCCTGACCGATCTCGCCCATGAGCGCTTCCGCATGCCGGGCCAGCGCCCCGGCGACGCCGCCGATGGCGTCGTAGGTCTCCTCGGTCAGGAGACGTTCATCTCGATCACGCCGCTCCCACAACTGGCGGACGGCGAAGGCGAGCAGCGGCAGCGCGCCGCGCTGTTCCTCGACCTCGGCGATCATCCGATCCACCAGCCGCTCGCTCTCGAATCGGTGGAGCCGCCGAGCTGCCGGTTCGGTGATGGCTCGCCGCAGCGCCTCGGCGCCGGGTGACCCGAGAGGTGTCAGTCCGTCGAAGATCGGCGCGATCTCGGGAAACCGCTGGCATTGGTGGAGGTAATCATCACGCATGGAGAGGACCACGTGAATGTCGGCCGCATCCACGAGACGGCGCAGCAGGTCGATGAACCTCGCCTGGTCCTCGGGCGTGTTGAGGGTGAAAAGCTCCTCGAACTGGTCGACGACGAGCACGACCTCTTCGAACTGTCCTCGCCACCTGGAGACCACCGCCAGGGCGGTGTCGAGGTCGTTGAAGCCCACCAGCCTAGATACTGCCGACGGGTCGCCCGCGTGGTCCGGTGCCAATGCGCGAGCCAGTGACATGGCAGGGTCTTCACCGGGTGTGAAGACCAATACGCGCCACCCCGGCGGGGCGCGGGTCGCCACCCCTGCCCGCAGTAGTGAGCTCTTGCCGATGCCCGAGGGACCAATCAGCGCCATCAGACGGCGCGACGTGATTTTGCGCCACAGCGTCGCAATCTCCATCTCGCGGCCGAAAAAGACATCGGCGTCATCCTCGGTGAAGGCGGCGAGCCCGGGGTAGGGGTTTCGGTCCTCATCGGATTTGGTCGGCGAGTTTGGCAAGCTCTGCACTGGATCATCGAGATCAGGAGTGCCGATCTCGCAGATGAGCCGGTAACCCTTCTTGCGGATGGTCTCGATGAACGAGGGATTCTGGGCATCGTCGCCGATGGCATCCCGAATCTCCGCGATCCGGCCCTGCAGGGTGTTGTCGGAAACGAACTCGGTCTGCCAGACCGCGTCGAGCAGATCGTTCTTAGGCACCACTTCGCCCGCGTGCTCGACCAGGCAGAGCAAGACGTCCATGGCCTTGTGCTCGAGTTGGACCGATGTCGTTCCCAGCGTGAGCCGGTTGAGGGTCGGTTCGACCAACCACCGTCCGAGAAGAAACGGCTGGCCGTCCTGCGGCTTCGTCTCAATTTGCGTGGACACTCTGGTGCAATTGTACGTTGGCGCAATACTGGGAACAACATCTCTGCTCGATGACCCGCCCGGCGGTGGAGAGAATCGAACCACCTTTCCCATGAGTTGACCTCTCAATTCGCCCTACGTGCTCACCGACTCCGGGACTGAAGGTGGGCCAAGGCCCACCCTACGTCGACCCTCGGATTGTGCGGTTTGTAGGGTGGGCTTGAGCCCACCTTCAGAGTCCTTTCCGTATCCTTGGCAAATCGGAATGCAATGTCACCGGAAGTTGAGAAAAAGGGCTGAAGCCCGCGAAGGTGACGACGGGCTCCAGCCATGAGGTCGTGCCTGC
>Ga0316187_10001765_pt1 | contig 18929 bp, 18 predicted proteins | sample CroRivburrow1_MG_FD_204927 | JGI IMG/M metagenome (GOLD analysis project Ga0316187, IMG submission 204927) | Coastal sediment microbial communities from Maine, United States - Cross River worm burrow 1 | ecosystem: Environmental > Aquatic > Marine > Coastal > Sediment | place: USA: Maine...
TTTTCCACGTTCGTCGACCCCTTCCGTCAAAATATTTACCAGACGTGTACCCGTGTCGTTCACGATCTATCGCGACTGATGAACTTCATGTTCGTAGCCAAAATTTCATGCCCGGACTCACCCCCCCTTCCACAGCTGGTCGGAACAAGTCTGCCTCCCAAGCCCGTTTCCAGCAGGCACCCGACCCGCGGTCACCGCCCCACGATCATAGGTCATGTTAAGCGGTCGCAGCAGTGCACGGCTTGCAGGTTCTAACAGTGTACAAGGATACCAGTCGCACACGATGTGCGCAGTACACAGAGGACAAATGCACAAATGTACGAGCAATAAGGCCTTGCAAAGCCGGCCTCACTGCGAGGTGCCGTGCCCGGAGATTCACGTCGGCCGGGCATGTGCTGTCATCGTATTGCCAGACAGCGATGGCAGCCGCATCGTAATGAACGACGTATTTCAGCGGCCAGCTGCATCTGGGAGAATGAGATTCTGGCACGCGCGGATTATTGTCGTTTACACAGAGTTCGCGGCTTACTGTTCGGGACTCCCGAACGATTTCGTCATCACGAACCCGGTCGAAGGAAATGAAAAAGAATATGAGCTATCAGTATTTGCTACTTGAAGTCAGTCAGCGTGTCGCAACGGTCACGATTAATCGGCCGGACAAGGGTAATGCACTGGCGCCCGACGTGCTCCTCGAAGTCACGGCAATGTTCAATGAATTGGGCACAAGGGACGACGTCAACGTCATTGTTTTCACCGGGGGGGAGCGATATTTTTCCGCAGGTTTTGATCTGGGTGAGATTCGCAAACTGGAGAAAATCTCCAATGAAACCTACACCGAGCTGTTTCATCGCGCTTACCGGGCCATACTATTCTGCGAACAACCAGTCATATGCGCCGTCGGCGGGGCCGCGATCGCGGGCGGTTTCGATCTGACCATGATGTGCGATATCCGTTACGCCTCTACACGGGCCAAATTCGGACAGCGTGAAATCGCGTTGTCATTGACGCCGATCATGGACCCGCTGTGGCGCATCATCGGAATGGGACGCGCCAGGGAAGTCGCGCTCACGGGTCGGATATACGATGCCGCTGAGGCTGAGCGCATGGGTTACATCAGCAAGGTCTTCCCGGAAGGGGAGCTTATGTCTTCTGTCGGGGCCATCGCCAAAGAGATGGCTGGTTACGACCGCGGCTGTCTTGCCGAAACCAAGCGCTTGTCGAACCAGGTATTGAACCAGGATCTGGATAGTGCCATGCGTGTTCAGGAGTGGCTGTTCCGGACCTACATAGGTTCCGAAGACAATCACCAGCGCATCGACAAGCTGCAAGAACAGCTCGCAAAGGCGCGCAAGAGCCGCAAGTGACATGCATTCGGCATGCGCCAGGTCTATTTCAAGAGGCGCGGTTTACTGCCACTTGCGGCAAAGTATCGGTATATGATTGGAGATCGTTCAGTTTTAATATTCTGGATGCCTTCAGGAGTATGCGATATGACAGCCAAGATCCTGAGTCTGTTGGCGTTGCTGGCCTGCTCGCTGAGTGCGGTGAAAGGACACACCGCAGAACCAGACGCGAATGCGAACTGGTTGCAGCTCAAACCCTTACTGTTTGGGGAGCGAACGGTTCATGCGCACGCAACCGACGTACTGCAGTTATACGTCAGCCAACGCGCGGACGACGCGGCGGTGGTGCCGGTGATGGTGCGAACCTATATCAACCAGAAGCCGGAACGCTACATCAAGCATATATACGTAATCATCGATGAGAACCCCTCGCCATTCGGCGTCAAATTCACCATGACGCCGAAAAGCGGGCGCGCAGATATTGAAACGCGCGTGCGCATGGAAAGCTCGTCACCAATTCGCGCCATTGCGGAGATGAACGACGGCTCCCTCTGGATGGACAGTGCCATGGTCTTCGGCGCCGGCGGCTGCTCGGCTCCGATATCGGGCGGGCCAGTAGATCCCTCGCTCGGCAAGATGCGCCTGAGCATGGATAACATGCTAAGCAATGCCGGCGAACCGGTGCCGGCTCAATTGATGATCAGGCACCCGCAAATCACCGGCATGTCGACTAATGTCATTCTCGAACCGCATTTTGTCCGGCAGGTGAACGTTTACTATTCCGAACAGCTCGTGATGTCGGCCGATGTTGATTTTACGATCAGCGAAAACCCGGTGTTCCGGTTCTATTTCCTGCCTGAGGGAGATGGAGAACTGCGCGCGGAAGTTGTCGACTCAAGCGAATTGCGATTCGAGCAGCGAATCGCCGTCAAGACGGTGAAATAGCGGCGGGCCGCTCAACTTCTGTAGCAACCGCGCTCGACTTCATCGAGCAGCGATGGAGCTGATGGCGACCAGCCGAGTTCCTGCCGCGCACGCACCGCGCGCACGCGGCTGTTGGAGCCCATCGTGTAACGCGCCCCACCTTCGCCCCATTCGGCCACGGCTTCTTCGACCGTCATGCGCTGCGTGCGCCCCCCGTGGCCGAGCATCCGGCTGACCGCTTCAGCAAGTTCACGCATGGAATTCTCGCCATTTTCGGCGTAGTAGAAGGCACCGCCAGGTGCATCTTGCAAAGCGCGCACATACAAATCAACGAGATCATTGATATGAACGTTGGACCAGATATTCTCGCCAGGGCCGATATGGCGGCCAATAGCGTGCTTCCTGGCCAGCTCAATCATCCACGGCACCTGCATGCTGTCAGACGATGCGCCGAGTCCAATACCGTAAATCAATGACGGGCAGATCACCATCGTCCGCAGCTGCGCGTTCGACGCAGCCAGAACCGCATCGTTCAGCGCTACCCGGCCGGCACGCAAGGGCAACGGATCAAGCGGCGTGGTCTCTTCGTATATCTTGCCCGGGTGCTCGCCATCAGCAAGGTCGGCAACGATGCTGGTGCCGCTGGACTGGATAAAGGTCTTGCCTGTTCCTTGCATGACATTAAGGAACAGATCCACAACGTCCCGGTTGTCGGAATTCGCAACATTAAAGACCGCATCCGCAGAACCAGCGGACCGCTCCAGCACCGCGGAATCGGTCAGATCACCGATGACCGGTTCGATTCCGAAGGGCTCGACCTGACGGGCCCTTTTTTCACTTCGCACCAACCCTGCCACCTTGTGGCCGGCCTTGATCAAGGTCACGGCAACCGACCCGCCAATGTAACCGGCCGCACCGGTAATGAATACTTTCATGCTCTCCCCCCCGTTATCGATGCAACACGATCAACATTGTGTGCCTACAAGGCAATAGCCTACGCCGCACCGCACCGCACCGCACCACAATTATGCTCCGCCAATAGCCGTTCGATACGACTGGCGATGAATCGCAGGAATTCCTGCGATTTGATGCCGTGCCCGAGATGCGGCAGATCAAGCCTGACCTGTTTCGCAAGTTCACCATTTAATCGATGTTCGGCATTGTCGCAAGCGTGCCAGACACCCTTCGCAAAACGGTTCACTCACCCATCCCGGCATGATCCTGTTGATAGCGATGGTGTTAATGCCAGAATCATACTGCGCAGGATAGTGAATGTCTTTTCACCTCTCGACTATCAGCAAGAATTCCGGCACCTGAACCAAAACGAGCCCGATCATGTTCGAATCCAGCAACAAGCCCCTGACTTTCACTGCGCGATCCCGGGTGCCACGTTTGACCAGCGCCAGCGATAGAAGAAAAGTAATGCCCCTGAGAAACAGCGAGGCCCTTTCTACGGGTCTGCTTTTCTGAATATCAACAACCGATTGTTCGCCGGCATGATGTAATCGCTCTGGAGCTTAAGACCGTTGCGATGCGCCAATTCGTGCACGTCTTCGAATGCTCGAATGCCGCTGTGCGAATTATGCGCGCGCAACGAAGCATCAAATCGGGCATTGGATTCAGACGTATGCACGTCGCCATACCTGAACGGTCCGTAAACGCAAAACAGTCCATTTGAATCCAGCACCCGTGAAACACCCCTGAACATGTTTTGCACGCTCGACCACGCCGCAATATGCAGAGTGTTCGCGGTGAACACCGCGCTTACGCGCTCGACCGGCCATGCAGACTGGTCAACATCCAGATGCAGAGGAGGCAACACGTTGGGCAACGCAGCTTCATCGACCCACTGCCGGATGCCCTGATGGTTCTCCGGCAAATCGGATGTCTGCCATACAAGGTGAGGCGACCGGGCGCCAAAGCAGACTGCATGCTGTCCGGTGCCGCTGCCAATTTCGAGCACAGATTCGATATCCTGCAACAAAGGCACGAGCACGCTCGCGATCGGCTCGCTATTGCGAGCGCAGGCAGGAGAAAACGGCTTGTCGGTACCCATTAACCGGCAGCCCGCGAGCCGGCTCCGAGAAACTGGACGACCTCGTCACGCCGCGCCATGGTGTCACGGTAACCAAGATCGATCAGTGCGCGACAGTAGCTTTTTTCAAACAGCAGATAGCTGACAAGATTTCCGCCTCCCCGGCGCATCCCGCCAATCAGTGATAACAGCAACCGCACGGCAATCGGCAGCTTCCCTGCGTGTTGCGTTGCCAGCGCACCAAGATCTTCCGAGGGGCGCATGACAAGAACTTCGACTTCACGAAGCTGAAACAGATCCGGGTCGCGACTCTCGGACGGCACCAACCGCAATGTACGATTTATTCGTTGCAATCTTTCGACATCGGTTTCAAGCCCATCCAGGAAAATACTGTTGAGTGCGTGACCAGCAATCTGCGCAAGTGACGGATAGGCATCGGTATTGATACGTTCGCGCTCTTCGGTCAGTTGCCGGCCTACGCTGATGACGAATACCCGCCGCGCGCCCAGATGCAAAGCCGGACTGACAGGCGCCATCTGGCGCATCGAGCCATCGCCAAAATACTTGCGGCGAATTCGCACTGGCGGAAAGATAAAAGGCAGCGCACTGGATGCGAGCAGATGCTCGACGCCGATCTCTGCCCGCACTCCGACACGTCTGGCACGCCGCCAGCCGGAAAGTAGATCGTTTCCCTGATAAAAACTGATTGATTCGCCTGTGCTGTAGCAGGATGCCGAAATCGCGAAAGCACGTAGCGCCCCCGAACCAATCATGTCACCCAGTTCGTGCAGATCCAGTCGCTTCCTTAGTAACTCGCTCAGCGGCGTGTTATCCAGCAGCGCGACGGGGGCTTTTCGACCCAGGCGCCTCAAGACCGGTTCGAGCAACCAACGGACACCCGTCGCCGCAATACCGAGAGGGTCTGACCGGTAAACCTGGTTTGCACGGAAGTTTCGCCAAACCAGCTGCAACCGGCGTGCCGCGCGATGAAAATCGTTGGCGCCAGCAGCGATAGCTGCAGCATTGATCGCGCCGGCCGATGTGCCGCAGACGATCGGGAAAGGGTTGGGTATTCCGTGCGGGAGAATGTGGGCCAGTGCTCGCAGCACACCAACCTGATAGGCGGCGCGTGCGCCGCCGCCCGTCAGCACCAGGGCCGTATCGGACTGCGCTCGCCGCGCCTCTGTCACCGGGAAAGGAATACTCGGTAGAATTTCACCGCAAGATCAGTTGCCGGATTCACCCGACGTCGGATCGACCTCGGGCCGCACTGATTCGAGCGCATCGCGCAAAGTCTCCTCCGGCAACGCATTCAGTGCATGCGCGAGCACATCGGCCGAGGTGTAGGTTTCCTCGGGCAATACCGAACTGTCCAGATGTGCAACGAACACCGCTGCCGCACCGACCGTGCGCAGCAAACCATCGCGCTCGCCCATCAACATCTCGATCTCGGTTCGTAGCATCGAAACTTCTTCTTCGTTTATATCCGCAGTCATGTTATCTCCGATAGCAAGCGTTCAATGGTGCCACAACCACTCTACTGATGCCGGTGGAATTTGGCCGCGAGCTCAACCGGGGTTTCACAAGGCCAAGCCAGTCTCGCCTTCTTTTGCAACCCGGTCACCCCCGCTCACGCGAACTGTCATGCAAGAATCGCGCTCGCGACTGATTACCCGGTGCCGCGCTTTCGCCCCATCGATGCCCTTGCTCGTTTTGCACGCCAACAAGCATCACCACGAAACAGCACACAAGGTGCTTGCCGGTTCAACCTCGCCTTCCTGCATCATTTCGTCGCGGAGCTTCGTTACTGATCGAGCGCTTCTGCGGCAACGGCGAATGAAAATCGCGAACTGAAGCTTTCGCCGCATCGAATCCAGTGCCCGGAAATTCCGGACATGCGCTGCGTATTCCACGCCAGCGGCAGGACAATATGGTTCGTCAGGAGCGGTATCGTCGATTCGCACACGCCCCGAATCGCTTACAATCCGTGTTTTCCAGTAGGGTTTGGGCCATCGACAGCTGCGACGGTCCCAACCGGGCAACGCAATGGCCTCACATGGTCCGGGTTCCGTGTGCGGTGACAGAAACATCCCGATCGAAGCCTTCCGAATGGCCACCACGCAAATGATTTCCAACCACCACACATTCCCGGTAAAGCTTTGTGCCTTCCTGTTGCTGTTCGCGGCCGCAAGCGCGGCCCCGAACCGGCTCGCTGCGCAAAGTGACGAGAACGCTGCAATGCAGGGCTCGGAGGACACGGCAGCGCCCGGGCGAGAAAAGGAAGCCGCGCCGATCACTGAAACAGAGCGAATTAACCGGCTGCGCGGAATCATCAAGCTCGACCAGGAGAAGCTGGCACAGACCCGGAAGGAGTTTGCCGAGCTGGAGGAGTTTTTCGATTCGCTCAACGGATTCATCGAGAAAGGCGAAGCGGAGCTTGCCGACAAGGTCTCACAGCTGGATACATTTAACGGCGAGGCATCTGAGGACGGCACGGTATCTGAAGAGGCCGCCGCCTTGCAGGAGGAAATTCAGTCACTGGAAAAGCGCATTGCGGTCGCCAAGACTGAGCTCGAGCTGAGGTTCAACAGCGGCAAGACCATGCAATCCCAGATCCAGTCGCTGGAACAAAAAATCGCCAATGACGAGAGCGCACTGGAAGCACTGCTCAACCCGACCCTGGTCCTGCCTCAAGCATTATCTCCAGTACCCGCTGCTCCGACGGCGGCTCCAGCAGACGGCGCGTCAACAGCACCAACTGCCGCTCAGATGATGATTCCGGGCGCCGTTCCTGCACAACAGGGGGCCAGCGTGCCTCCTTCCGCAGCACCACAACCTGAAACCGCCGAGCAAATCGAGGCACGCCGGGAAGCCGAGAAACTCGAGGCAGAGGCGCGGGTTGCGGAACAGCAACTGGTCAGCTTCGTTGAGCGCAAACGCGCACTCGACGCGCAGATCGAGATCGAGCAGTCGCTGCTCGACACAGCAAAGCAGTCAAGAAAAAACCTTGATCTGGCGGCTGACGGTGCGCGCGCGAATCTGCAAAGACTCATCGACAATGAGGCCAGCAAGGCTGAGTTGCGTGAATCCGAGAGCAGCATTGACAACATCCAGAAATTGCAAAGGCGCAACAGGGAAGAAATTGACCAGCGACGCGCCTATCTCGATTCGCTCTACAAACGCCGCGAGGAACTGAACCAGGAGCAACTTGCCGTCACACAACAAACCGAGGAAAAGAGACTGGAAGCGGCCGAGGCCCGCAAGCGCAGCGTCTGGCTCGAAAGCCCGCTACATCCACGCAATGTCGGGCAATGGTTCCTTGTACGCGGGCCGCGAATACTGATGGTCATCGCATTTGCATGGGCATTGCTGGCACTGGTTCGCTTTTCGTCGCAGCGAATTGCCAGAACACTGGTCGGCAAGGTCGGAGGCGCGCGCAGAGGCTCCAACCGCGCCGACACCCTCGCCCTGAGTTTCCAGAGCGCCCTGAGTCTGCTCATCATGGTCTCGGCTGTGCTGCTGGCGTTCCAGGAAGCAGGGGTCGATATCAAGACCGTACTGGGAGGCGCCGCCATACTCGGTGTCGCATTTGCCTTTGGCGCCCAGAATCTGATGCGCGACTACTTCACCGGTTTTATGATCGTTCTGGAGGACCAGTATGAGCTCGGAGACCTGATTACGATCGGAGCGATCACCGGGACGGTCGAGAAGTTGAATATGCGTACAACGGTACTTCGCGACCTCGAGGGCCGGGTGCATTTCATTCCAAACGGCGAAATCAAGTCAGTGACCAATCGCACCTACGTATGGGGAAGAGCCCTGCTCGAAATTCCGGTAGGCTTCAAGGAAGATCCGGACCGGGTGATGGCAGTTATTCAAGCGGTCGAGGAAGAATTTCGCGCCGACCCGGAATTCAGCAGTTGGGTCACCGGCGATCCGGTAATGCTCGGGGTCGACAAATTTTCGGAGTACGGCATGATCATCAAGACATTTGTGCAAACGCAGCCAGACAAGATTTTCGCCACCAAGCGTGAACTGCTGCGCAGAATCAAGAAGCGATTCGACGAAGAAGGTATCGAGATTTCCGTTCCGCACCGAACGCTGCTGCAGCCAGGCGAAGCCTGAATGCGAAGCAACGATGCTTGCCGGCAGGCACAGCGCGGATGATTGCGGCACACGAGGCACTTGAGCGGCTGCGACAGGGGAACGGCCGTTTCGTATTGAGCCTGCGCAATGAACAAACGCTAACCAGCCCGGTCCGGCGCAACGAGCTGGTCGCCAACCAGGCGCCGTTCGCCATCATACTGGGCTGCTCGGATTCACGTGTTCCTGCCGAGATCGTTTTCGATCAAGGCGTGGGTGATCTGTTTGTGATCCGCGTGGCGGGGAACATCGTTGCACCTTCGCAGGTCGGCAGCGTCGAATTCGCCGCCGCTCGCTTCGGCACACAGCTTGTGGTCGTACTGGGCCATTCGTTGTGCGGTGCAATTCAGGCAACACTGGAGGAACTCGGGCGACCAACCGATGACCAGTCTCCCAACCTGCGTTCAATCGTGGATCGGGTTCGACCTGCCGTTGCGCCACTACTCGAGACTGAACTCATACACTCACCCGATGCCTTGTTGAAGCAAGCGGTCAGGGCCAACATCCGCGCATCGGCAAGTCATCTCAGGCATGGATCGCAGGTTCTTGAGCAACTCATTCAACAACAACGCCTGAGCGTTGTCGGTGCCGAGTATTCCCTGGAAACGGGCGAGGTCGATTTTTTTGAGGCCGCACCCCGGTCAACCTGACTGCCACCACGAAAGATCCGTAAAGCGGCACTCCAATCGCGACCTTTGGGCATCGGAACACCAGTATCGGGATATCCTTTGCCATCGGCCATCACTGCGACCGGGACGAGGCCTGGCTTCTAATGAAGGTGGGCGATCACCGGAGCGGCACGATCGCCCGCCGCGAGATGTAGCGTGATCAGTTGCGTACCGAGCATCGTGATCGATCCGACGAGACGATTATTGCCCGTTTCGCTGAATTCAAACTGGTAGACGCGCTGGATTCTCAGGCGCCCGTCCAATGCTCGGCGGATACGCATTTTTTCCATCGCCACTGTCCAGTCGAGGAACTGGACACCTTCAGCGTCGCAGGCCCGCCGCCCGGCATCCAGCGCCGCCTCTCTTGCGCGCATACTGTCCGCCCAGAGCCAGCCGCCCAGCAGGAACAACACAAGTGCGGAAATCTCCAGAATCACCGTGCTACCTGAACGCGCCTGAATCGCCTAGGCATCGGATTGTGCGACCTGCACCAGCACGGGTTGAGCGATACGGACGGCTTCACGCGGCGCCATTCCCACCAGATAGCCGCGCCTGCCTCCGTTAATGTAAATCCGGTCCAGATCAAGTATGGTTTTTTCCATATACACAGGCATATTCTTGCGCGTTCCGAACGGCGAAGTGCCGCCAACAACATAACCGGAATGCCGGTTTGCCGTTTCCGGATCGCAGGGAGATACGGTTTTTACCCCTATCGTTCGGGCGAGTTCCCTCGTAGAGACTTTCAGATCGCCATGCATCAGAACGATTAACGGCTTCCTGGCCTCGTCCTCCATGATCAATGTTTTGATAACAACATGTTCGGGCACGCCAAGCTCCCGTGCCGAAACCATCGTTCCGCCGTGCTCCTCGTACTCATACAGGTGATCCGTAAACGCGATCTTGTGCGCTCTCAGCACACGTACGGCGGCAGTAACGGGTGCCTTGAGCTTCGCCATCAACCAGCTTCGGCAAGAATCTGATACAAAATACGCACCATGCCGGCGGTTGCACCCCAGATGTAATGCTCCTGGTACGGCATTGCATAGTAGTGGCGCACAAGACCGTCCACCTCGCGGGAATGCGCCTGGTGGTTAACCGGATCCAGAAAGAATTCGAGCGGGACTTCAAACACCTTTTCGACCTCAAACGGATCGGGGCGCAGTTCGAACGGCGGCTCTACCCAGCCAACAACAGGCGTGACGCGAAACCCGGTCATGATGTCGTACTCGGGGAGACGTCCGAGAACCTCTATCCTGCTGCGTTCAAGACCTGTTTCTTCCTCTGCTTCACGCAAAGCGGTTGCTTCCCGGTCGCTGTCCACCTCTTCCACTCGCCCCCCGGGGAAGCTGATCTGCCCGGCGTGATCAGTCAGGTGAGATGTCCGCTGCGTAAACATCAACGTTGGTCCGTGCGCGCGATTGATGACGGGCACAAGCACTGCGGCAGGAATCGGCGTGCGCTCAGGCGGGTGTACAAACTGCGGCAACGCGCCGTCACTTACTGTGGCCGGGCAGCGCGCCAATTGGGCAGCCAGCCATTCACGATTGAAATTTGAACCTGTTGAAATCAAAGACACGAGAACGTAATTCCTTCACATGAGTGTATTCTAATACCATGATTTGGGCATATCGGCTCGCGCCGGATCGACATCCCGGCTTTGGCAATGTGGGCCTGGCATCCAGATGATTGTCTCCGGCCAGGTCATCGATATCAGGAGCGCATCGATGAGACTGACGCATTTGGTTCGCACTCGCGGTAGCTCGGTACTGGTCCGCGGGGAAGGGGTAACGCGGCACGGCTTCGCTTGTGTAACAGTCGGGCGTTTTCTGCTGACCGTCGCGTTCATTATCTGCTTTTCAACCAGTCACGCTGCCTGCCAGAGCGAAATGCGTATTCTGGCCGATGATCTTGCCGGCGTGAAACTGACCTCTGCCCAAAGCCAGTTGATTGCCGACAAGGTGTTACAGGCAAGGCGTCATTGCTGGGTACAGCATGAGGAGGAGGCGATGAAGCTCATCAACAGCGCGCGCAGGATGGCCGGACTCAAGGAAGCCTCGGGCGAGTTCGATTGGGAAACCGTGCCGCTGGAATCACTGGAACAGGCACCTTCGAACTGACATGCACAATTGACGCAAGCCTTTTTGCTTGCCGCGGCAAAGCCTATTGGCTCCGGTAATCGAAATCGAACAGTGCGCCGGGTATCCGCTCAAACCGATTGACGGCGAACCATCGCCTACCAGGGAATGGGTGCCTTGTCGCGAAAGAAACCGCCGGTCGGACCGCCGTGTGGCAGCATCGCCAGCCAGATCGCGGTTTCGGCACCGGCGTCCACCGCGCGAGCGGCATTGGGACCGCCCATGTCGGTACGCACCCAACCCGGGCACATGGAATTGACCAGTATGTCGTCACCTTTGACGGCGGTCGCGACCATGCGGGTAAGTGCGTTCAACGCAGTCTTCGAGGCGCGATAGGCAGCCGTCCCGTCGCCCATCTCGTCGAGTTGACCGAGTCCGCTCGAAAGATTGACGATTCTGCCGTAATGACCGTGCTGCATGATGGGCACAATAGCCTGACACATTCGCAACGCCCCGAAGAAATTCGTTTCCAGCGTCTTGCGAAAAACAGCCAGGGACTCGTCCAGGATACCCTTGCGCGGCGTATCGATCATGATCCCGGCATTGTTAACCAATACATCTACCCGGCCCTGCTCTTTTTCAAGGCTGGCGGCGAGCGCGGTTACGCTGTCATCGCTATCGACGTCGAGCACGTGGAACACGACATCCAGTCCTTCCCCACGGAGTTGGTCATGCGCTTCACCTCCACGGACAGCGTCGCGACTGGTCAACACGACGCGCAATCCCCGGTGCGCCAGTTGCCGGCAGATTTCAAACCCGATTCCCTTGTTACCGCCAGTGACCACGGCAATGCGCTTGTCCATCGACGCCATCAGAGATCAACCTGTCCGATTGTGTTGGCCGCAGATACCGGACGCTGTGATGCCGCGTCAACAGAGCACAAGGCCGCCATGTTGACCAGACGCCGCACCGTCGCGGTCGGGGTCAGAATGTGCACCGGCTTGTCTGCGCCGAGCAGAATCGGCCCGATCGTAATCCCTTCGCCGGCCGTCACTTTCAGCAAATTAAACGCAATGTTCGCGGCATCAATATTGGGCATGATCAGCAGGTTCGCTTCGCCCTTGATGCGGGAGTTTGGAAAAATACGGTTCCGGATCGCTTCATCAATCGCGGCATCGCCGTGCATTTCCCCCTCTACGGCGAGCTGCGGGGCGTTCTGTTCAAGTATCTGCCTGGCACGACTCATCTTGACCGCCGAATCATCGCGGGCTGAGCCGAAATTGGAATGCGACAGCAGGGCAATGTTAGGGGTCAGACCGAAACGTTGCACTTCTTCGGCCGCCAGCACGGTGATTTCGGCAATCTCTTCTGCAGTCGGGTTGTTGTTGACGTAGGTGTCACAAATAAACAAGGTTCTTCGCGGGAGAATCAGCATATTCATTGCCGCATACCGGTTCACCCCCTGCCGCAAACCAATCACGTCCGAGACGTATTCCAGGTGCAGGGCGAACTCGGCAAACGTGCCACAGATCATTGCATCGGCATCGCCATGGCGCACCATCAGGGCGCCCATGAGCGTGGTTCGCCGGCTCACCTCGCGCTTGGCATAATCGACCGACACGCCCTTGCGCTCCATGATTCCGTGATACACCTTCCAATAGTCACGAAACCGCGAATCACTGTTCGGATTTACCAGGTCGAAATCGCGGTCCGGCTTGATTCTCAGCCCGCATTTCTCGATCCTCGGCAGTAACACCTCCGGCCGCCCCACGAGAATTGGCCTTGCGAGACCCTCATCAACAACCACCTGGGCTGCCCGTAATACCCGTTCATCCTCGCCCTCACAGTAGACCACCCGCTTCGGATTCGCCTTGGCAGCAGAAAACACTGGCTTCATGATCAGGCCGGAGTGATAAACAAACTGTGTCAGTTTCTCGCTGTAAGCCGCAAAATCCTCGATTGGACGCGTGGCAACGCCGCTGTCCATCGCTGCCTGCGCAACGGCCGGCGCAATCTTGACGATCAACCTCGGATCGAAAGGCTTGGGTATCAGGTAGTCCGCGCCAAATTGCATTTCCTGGTTGCTGTAGGCCATGGCGACAACGTCGGACTGCTCGGCCTGAGCCAGCGCAGCAATGGCTTCGATGGCCGCGAGCTTCATCGGCTCGTTAATGGTGGTTGCACCAACGTCAAGCGCGCCGCGAAAAATGAAAGGAAAGCACAGAACATTGTTCACCTGATTCGGAAAGTCCGAACGCCCGGTGGCGATAACCGCGTCAGCCCGGGCCTGCTTGGCGACATCAGGCAGGATTTCCGGCTCCGGGTTGGCCAAAGCCAATATCAGCGGCTTGTCCGCCATTTTCTTGACCATTTCAGGTTTGAGCACACCGGCGGCCGACAATCCAAGAAAAATGTCGGCACCCGCAATAATCTCCGACAAGGTCCGGGCCTCGGTCTCCTTCGCGTAGCGGGCCTTGTTGTCATCCATTTCTTCTTTTCTGCCTCGATAGACAACGCCCTTGATGTCGGAGACAGTAATATTCTCCAGTGGCATGCCCAGACTAACCAGCAGGTCAAGGCAGGCCAAAGCGGCTGCCCCTGCACCCGAGCAAACGAGTCTGGCTGAATCGATGCGCTTTCCAACAACCTTCAGGCCGTTGGAAATGGCAGCAGCGACAATAATGGCAGTGCCATGCTGATCGTCATGGAAAACCGGTATGCGCATGCGCCGGCGCAGTTCGCGTTCAACAAGGAAACACTCCGGCGCCTTGATATCTTCAAGGTTGATACCGCCGAACGTCGGTTCCAGGCTGGCGATGATGTCCACCAGTTTTTGCGGATCGCTTTCGTTAATCTCGATATCGAACACGTCGATTCCGGCAAATTTCTTGAACAAGACTGCCTTGCCCTCCATCACCGGTTTGGACGCGAGCGGACCGATTGCCCCTAGCCCCAGTACGGCAGTTCCATTGGTGATCACGCCGATGAGATTGCCACGGCTTGTGTACAACGGCGCTGTTCCCGGATCGTTCACGATTTCCTCGCACGCCGCTGCCACACCGGGGGAATAGGCCAGCGCCAGATCGCGCTGGTTGGTCAGCCCCTTCGTTGGCATAACCGATAATTTCCCCGGAGTGGGCGTTCGGTGATAGTCAAGTGCCGCGCGTCTGAGTTGCTCGTCCATTGAAGCTCCGGGTGGTCTGGGTAGACCGCGATTATACGGACTGATCCTTGCGTGAATATTGCATGAATGGATTCACCCGCCGATCAATCGTTCGTGGAGACCCCGAAATACCGTTCGGAACATCCTGCACGCCGGCAACTCACCAACCAATCGCCGCAAGCGGCCGACAAGGAGGGCTCAACATGAGCTTTTTCGCAACACCCGCATTTCTACGCCTGATCGTCGTTGCTGCGATCGTGCTCGCACCCGGGATCACTTCAGCACAATCCGGTTATACCCCCCCACTCTGGGAGGTCCGGTCCGGGGAAAACACGGTGTATCTTTTCGGCACGATTCATGTCGGCAAGGCCGATTTCTATCCCTTGCCAGCAGCAGCCCGATCGGCTTTCGGGAAGTCCGATGTGGTGGCTCTGGAAGTCGATCCGACCGATCAGCAGGCAGCCGTCAGTGCAACCATGTCGGCGATGTATACACCTCCCGACAGCATCGAAAATCACATCGATCCGGCTTTGCTCTCCAGCGTAAACGAAGTGTGCGCACGCTATGGGATTGCGCTCGAGCAAGTTCGCCAAATGAAACCGTATTTACTGATGTTCATGCTCACGACGCTCGAATACCAGAGACTCGGATACAGTGCCGGCGAGGGACTTGAGAGCCATTTCGTGCAACGCGCGCACGAACAGGGCAAGCAAGTCGTGGCGCTGGAGTCGATGTCCGGACAAATGCAGATACTCGACAGCCTTTCGCCAGAACTGCAATCTGCCATGTTACAGATCACCGTCGATGAAATTACCAATGGCGAAGTGGTCGATCTGGTCGCGGAAATGATCCATTCGTGGCGTACCGGAAACATGAACAATCTCGGCGCCGTGCTGCTCGCGGAAGAGCGCAGACTTCCGGACGCCATGGCAAGGGAGTTTCACAACCGTTTTCTGACTGAGCGCAATGCCGTGATGGCGCAGAAAATCGAACGCATGCTGCTTGGCGGGGAGAAGGCATTTATTGCGGTTGGCGCCATGCATATGGTCGGCGAAGACGGTCTTCCAGCCATGCTCTCAGCCAGGGGTTTCGAGGTCAGACAGCTACGGTAAGACCACTTTGAGCCCTGCGGAATATCTTCGAGGTGAATGACAGATTCGTTTGCCCGATGCCGGAATCAGCATCGGCCCGGGAACTATAATCGTGCTCATGAACGCATCGCCAGACTCGTCCGTTCGCACCGACATTTACCCAGAATTGGCACCGGCCGTGTCGGGACGCCTGGCTCTTGATCCGCTGCACGAAATGTACTGGGAAATCAGCGGTAACCAGCAAGGTGTTCCGGTGCTGTTTCTGCATGGCGGTCCGGGCGCAGGCGCCAGTGCCGCGCATCGGCGATTTTTCGATCCCGCTTTCTATCGCGTTGTGATGCTTGACCAGCGCGGCGCAGGTCGCTCGACACCACTGGGCGAAACGCACGATAACACCACGCAACACCTGATTGCCGACATCGAACGACTGCGCAAGCACCTGGAAATTGACAAGTGGTGCCTGTTTGGCGGTTCCTGGGGCAGCACACTGGCATTGGCATATGCCCAGGCACATCCAAACCGCTGCACGGCACTCGTGCTGCGAGGAATATTCCTTTCGACAAAGAGTGAAATTGACTGGTTTCTCTACGGCATGCGCTTGTTCTTTCCGGAAGCCTGGCAAGCGTTTGCCGGCCACGTCCCGGAAAACGAGCGCCATGACCTGCTGGGTGCGTATTCGCGCCGGCTCAACGATGATGACCCGCGAATTCGGGTCAGCGCGGCAATACACTGGAGCGCATACGAAGGCTCTTGTTCAACACTACTGGCCAGCGCGTCGACGCTCGCGCATTTCACCGACGAGGGCGTGGCTCTAGGGCTGGCACGCATTGAAGCCCATTACTTCGTCAATGGTTCTTTTCTCAAGGAGAACGAACTGTTATCCGGCATCAGCCGCATTCGCCATCTACCAGGCGTAATCATCCAGGGGCGCTACGATATGGTCTGCCCGATCGGGACCGCGAACGCCTTGCATGATGCATGGCCGGAGGCCAGCTATGTGGTCGTCGCGGATGCCGGTCATTCGGCATGGGAACCTGGCATCAGCGCGCAGCTCGTCACCGCGATGGAAAAACTGAAGCGGACGCTGGCGTCGTAGTACCCCAGCATGTCTGTGCGCCGGCCTGGAACAGCACGGCTCAGGCCAACGGTTTCACCATCTTTTGATGCGGCAGGGTCACTTCCATGAACTCGCTTCCAACGACTTCATAACCCAGTTTCTGATAAAAGCCGACCGCGCCCTTGCGCGCGTGCAGCGTCACCAGATCAAAGCCGCGTTCAGAAAGAATCACCTCCAACTCGCGCATCATTTTGCTCGCCAGGCCACGTCGCTGGTACTCGGGCGAAACGGCAGTCTGCCGAATGCGCGCCTGCCCGGCGGACTCCGGGACCACTATGACGCAGGCGACAAGTTTGTCTTGCTCAGCGAACAACCCGAAGTGTAGCTGTATGTCCTCGCCAAGCAGATCGTCATCACTTAATGGCAGCCCAAGGGGTGTGCGCAGCACGGCCTGGCGCAAAGTTCGCGCAGCACGGTACTGCGAGGAGTCATAGGCGATTTGCCTGAGAATCACCGCCGGGCACCTCAGACTAGAGAAGTCCGTTACTACTTTCCTGACTTGTTACCCTTTTCCTGCTGCCCGGCGGTGCCACTTTGCCGGGCCGATTCGCGCAAGGTTTCGAATGCGGCTTTTTGCATTTCCATCGTCTTGATGGTCATCTCGATCATGCCGACATTCATTTTCAACCAGCTTTCCACCGCCTTCAGGTCAGCGATCTTTTTTTCAATTTCTTCCGGATCCAGTGTCGGTTGAACGACCCCGGGGAAAGGGAAATTCATCGGATTCCACATTTTCTGAAAGTGTTCAAACCATTCCTTGGAACCGAAATCATCTGCCACCACAGTCTCCTTGCATCAAGGGATCACAAAAATCGTCCCGGTTCGTCCGGATCACACACTGCCCGTTGCGGATCTTCCAACCCGCCTGTCACATCGTCGGGCCGAGCACCCAGGGCGCAAATTCATCCTCTCCGTAACCCCATTGTTCACTCTTGGATTTTTCGCCGGAAGCCACCTTCAGGATCAGCTCGAAAATCTCCTGCCCGACTTCGTCGATGCTCGCTTTGCCATCGACAATGGAACCGCAGTTCACGTCCATGTCTTCTTCCTGCTTCTGGAACAACGCGCTGTTGGTAGCCAGTTTAATGCTGGGAGAGGGCTTGCATCCGTACGCTGAACCCCGCCCGGTGGTGAAACAGACGATGTTGGCCCCGCCCGCAACGTGCCCGGTCACGGAAACCGGGTCGTAGCCAGGCGTGTCCATGAACACAAAGCCCTTCGCAGCAACACGCTCCGCGTACTCATACACGTCCATCATGCCCTGCGTGCCGCCCTTGGCTACCGCGCCGAGGGATTTCTCGAGAATGGTGGTCAACCCGCCCGCCTTGTTGCCTGGCGAAGGATTGTTGTTCATCTCACCGCCCAGACGGGTCGTATAGTCTTCCCACCACTTGATGCGCTTGACGAGTTTTTCACCGACTTCCCGTGACACTGCGCGACGCGTCAACAAGTGTTCTGCACCATAAACTTCAGGCGTTTCGGACAGCATCGCCGTGCCACCATGCATCACAAGCAAATCAGCGGCGGCCCCAAGCGCCGGGTTCGCGGATATGCCGGAATAGCCATCGGACCCGCCACACTCGAGACCCAGCATGAGGTGGCTCGCCGGAGCGGCTTCACGCTTGACACGATTGGCATCAGGCAGCATCTCCTTGATCATGCCAATGCCCTGGTCAACCGTTTTACGCGTACCGCCGGTGTCCTGAATGGTAAACGCCTTGAGGCGATCGCTACGCTTGAGGCCCTGTGCCGCAAGCAGATTATTGATCTGATTTGCCTCGCAGCCGAGGCCGATCAGTAACGACGCGTAAAAGTTGGGATGGATAGCGTATCCACCCAGGGTGCGGCGCAGCACTTCAATTGGCTCACCATCCGCTCCCATGCCGCAACCGGTACGATGGTGAATCGGCACCACGCCGTCGACATTGGGATACTGCGCCATAAAATCATCATCAAAGTGCTTGGCAATCAGCCTGCACACATGGGCGGAACAATTCACACTGGAAATCACCCCGAGATAGTTACGCGTCGCCACTCTGCCATCGTCACGCTTGATCCCCATGAAGGTCGCAGGCTCGGCAACGAACTCGGTGGGAACGTAGTCTTCGCCGTACGCGTAATCACGCTCGAAATCGCCCATCGCAAGATTGTGAACATGCACATGGTCGCCCGGGCTGACAGGCTGCGTAACGAAACCGATAATCTGGTTGTAGCGACGCACCGGATCACCCGGTTTCATGGTACGGGTCGCAATCTTGTGGCCGGCCGGTATGGTCACGGCGGCGCGCACCTTTTCCTTGATGACTTCGGTGCCCGCAGGCAACTCGGCGCGGGCGATTACAACGTCATCTGCAGCATTAAGGCGAATCG
>Ga0316187_10001767_pt1 | contig 18908 bp, 18 predicted proteins | sample CroRivburrow1_MG_FD_204927 | JGI IMG/M metagenome (GOLD analysis project Ga0316187, IMG submission 204927) | Coastal sediment microbial communities from Maine, United States - Cross River worm burrow 1 | ecosystem: Environmental > Aquatic > Marine > Coastal > Sediment | place: USA: Maine...
ATCAGGCGAACGATCCGCATGGGTTCGACCACCTCGACGCGCATCGGACCGACGGAGCTGTCCATCGGGTTGTCTGGCACTCTTCGTGATGCATGAAAGGAGTGTTGGACGCCATCGACGGCCACGCTGAAGTGCGCGTCCTGAACGAAACGGTTCGGATAGCGCCCGAGGCCCGCCTCGAACAGGAACGTGCCCGCCTTGTCGTTGCCATTGAACCAATAACGGTCGTAGGCATTGCGGTTGAGGATCCCCATCTGATTGATCGGGAGGGGGGCCTGGTGGATCAAGTAGTCATCGAAGTCGGTAATCATGTCGGGTTCCTCGTTAGGGCAGAGTGATTCCACACTCGCGCAGGATCTCTTCGGTGTCGGCGCCGCGCTCCCTGGCTGGCGTCGGGTTGGCAGGCTTGGTGCGTGAGAAGCGGGGCGCAGCCACGGCGTGCTTGATTCCATCGAGCTCGACGAAGGAGCCCCGCGCGACGTGGTGCTCGTGCTCAAACACCTCGGCCGCGGCGAGCACAGGGGCAAAGCACGCGTCGCTCCCCTCGAAGACCTCGCACCATTCGTCGCGCGTCTTTTGGCGGAAAGTCTCTTCCAGGGTGGGACGCAGCTCACCCCACTTGGCCGGGTTCAAGTGCTCGCCGACGGGAGGTGCGCCTTCGAGGCCGAGCTTTTCGATGAGCTCTTTGTAGAACTGTGGCTCGAGCGAGCCGATCGAGACGTACTTGCCGTCGCTGGTCTCGTAGACGTCGTAGAACGCAGCGCCCGAATCGAGCAGATTCTCTCCGCGCTTGTCTGTCCAGAAGCCCTGCTGCATGCCGGCGTAGATGCTTGCCATCAGTGCCGCGACGCCGTCGACCATTGCGGCATCCACGACCTGGCCTTTACCGGACTTCTGCGTCTCGAGGAGCGCTGCGAGAACGCCAAACGCGAGCAACAAACCCCCGCCACCAAAGTCACCGACCAGGTTCAGCGGAACGGTAGGCCGCTCGCCCTTGCGGCCGATCGCGTGGAGCGCGCCGGCCAGCGAGATGTAATTGATGTCGTGCCCTGCGCGCTGCGCCCAGGGCCCTTCTTGGCCCCAACCCGTCATCCGGCCGAACACGAGGCGGGGATTCACGTCGAGGCAAACCTCCGGGCCAATTCCCAGCCGCTCCATGACTCCGGGCCGAAAGCCCTCGATCAGCGCATCGGCGGTGGCCACCACCTTGAGCAGCGCTTCTTTGTGCTCCGGCTTTTTGAGGTCGAGCGTGATGCTCTTCTTTCCGCGGCTCATCACGTCGAAGTTGGCCTGCAGGAAAGACGGCTCTGGCCGGCCGACCCGAATGACTTCGGCGCCGAGATCTGCGAGCAACATCCCCCCAAACGGGCAAGGGCCGATGCCGTCAATTTCAATGATTCGAATTCCGTCGAGTGGACCCACGTTCAAATCTCCTCCAGCGCGCGTCGCAAAGTGATCGACGCGAGGTTTTCGTAGTCGAACTCGTTCTCCTCATCGATGATCTCGATCTTCTTCATGTATTGGCCGATGCGAGCCATGTTCATCGAGAAGCGTGTGAGCGCGAGAATCGAGTAGTAGGCGAGGTTCGACGTATCGAGGCCGGTTGCCTCTTTCCATCGGGCGACGGTTTCCTCATGGCTCGGGATGCCCGGAAGGCGTTCGAGCTCGAGCCCTTCGGAGAAGCATCGGTCCGATGCAAGCCACCAGGCGAGGTCTTGCACGGGGTCGCCAATCCGTGCCATCTCCCAGTCGATCACGGCGGCGCACTCGAGGCCGTCGAATATTTCGTTGGCCAGTCGGGAATCTCCCCAGCACAGAGCCGTCTGGTTTTCTTCGGGCTTGTTCGCCTCGAGGTAGTCGAGTGCCTGGGCGATGTCCGGATGTCGCTCTGCCGGCATGCCCCACTCGAAGTACCCCCGCCAGTAGTGAAGCTGTTGGTCGAGCGGTGTCGCCCCTCTCTCGGGCTCCAACATGAAATCGAAACCGAGCGCTTTCCAGTCGAGGCGATGCACCTTGCACATCGCTTCGAATCCATTCCACCAAACGCTCGTTCGCTCGGCCTCGGAGAGCTCGTCCGCAATCCAACCCTCTTCGTGCATCGGCGGGTTGTCGCTCGGGACGTTTCCGACGATGCGATCCATGATGTAGAACGGCACGCCCAAGACGGACGCATCCGGCTCGAACCAACGAACGCGCGGCACGGGCACGTCCGTGTCTTCGAGCATCTGCAGCACTCGGACCTGAAACGCGATGTCGTAGGTGGGGAAGACGATGTACTCTTCCGGCTCGAGCCTTGCGACCATTCCCTCCCGGTACTCTTGGCCGTCTTTGGTGGAGACGAGATCGAAGAGCAGTGTGTCGCTCGAAAAGCCCGTTCCGAGCGGGGCGTCCATGTTCTCGATGCGGACGTCACTGGGCGGTAGGGATAGCTTGGGCGCTAGCCACTTGATGATCTTCGCCGCGGTCTCGTCCAGATCCCTCTCGTCGTCTCCAAATCCCATGGTTCGCCTCGTCCGCGTTTGACTCGCTTCGGGACTCTGCCACTTACGTCATTCCGTCGCGGCGGTCGAGTCCTGCTGGCCGCGATCCACCCAGAAAATGCCCTCCGCCACACTGAACGAAGCCTTGACCTTGCCCTGCGGGGCGACCCTCCCCAATCGCATCGCGAAGGCCGCGATGAGCGAGCATCTCGGCTCACCCAAGCAGTCACCGACGCGGGGGCTCGCCCGGCTCTACGAACGCTGGTCCGCGGGTGGGGCTGGCCTGTTGATCACCGGTAACGTCATGGTCGACCCGGCGCACCTAGAGGGGGCGCGCAACGTTGCGGTGAAGCCGGAGTCGAGCATCGACCGGTTTCGTGAATGGGCGGCTGCAGGAACGAGCCATGGCAATCACCTTTGGATGCAGCTCAATCATCCCGGCCGGCAGACTCCGCGCCACATCAACCCGAGCCCCGGCGCGCCGTCGGCCGTGGAGCCGGTCAACCTGCTTCGGCGCGCCAAGGCGTTTGGCAATCCGCATGCGATGGACGAGGCGGAAATCGGCCGGGTGATCCAGAGCTTTGCCAGTGCGGCAGCATTTGCGAAGAGCGCAGGGTTCACCGGGGTTCAGGTGCATGGTGCGCACGGCTATCTCGTAAGCCAGTTCCTTTCCCCGCTGACCAATCGGCGCTCGGACCGATGGGGCGGGTCGCTCGAAAACCGCGCTCGCTTTGCACGCACCGTGCTCGGCGAAATCCGAAACGCGGTTGGTGACGACTTCCCGATTGGCATCAAGCTCAACTCCGCGGACTTTCAACGTGGCGGCTTCACCGAGGAGGAGTCGATGCGCGTGCTCGGCATGCTTCAGGAGGATGGCATCGATCTCGTCGAGATCTCCGGCGGCAGCTACGAGTCCCGGGTCATGCTCGACAAAGTGGAAAACCAGCGGGAGGCATTCTTCCTCGAGTACGCCAAGACGGCTCGCGCGAAGGTGGACGTCCCGATGATGGTGACCGGAGGCTTCCGCGCGCGGTCGATCATGGAGGACGCGTTATCGAACGGCGCACTGGACGTGGTCGGCATGGCGCGACCGTTCACCAACAATCCGAGCATCGCCCAGGACTTGCTCGACGGTCGCACCGAGCGAGCGGCGGATCCTCCGGTGATGCCCGGCCTCGGCCGCTTGGGTGGCATGTCGGAAGCGATGATGAGCGTCGCCCAGATGGGGCTTCTTGCAAAGGGCAAGAGCCCCACGCTGCGCTTTGGAGGGCTGCGTGCCGTGTTCGGATCGCTCGCCGAAGAGGTCGGTAGTCTATTTCAGCCAAGGCCTCGTTGAGAAGGCCGCCTATTCGTGCTCGGGCGGGGTCCAGTCGTTGACTACCCGGAACAGACGCCCCGGCGACAGCACAAGGCGCAGGACCCGAAACATGCGGCTCTCGCCGATCCAGATCTCTTCTTGTTCACGCTCGATTCCGTGCAGGATGCGCCGCGCACACTCCTCCGAGCTCATCTTCTTCCACTTCTTTTCCGTGAGCATCGGCGTGTCGACCGTTGGCGGAAAAACTTCGATGACACGGATTTCGCCGCCGAGGTGATGGCGAAGGCAAAGCGTGTAGGCATGTAAGCCCGCCTTGCTGCTGCTGTAGATCGGCGTCTCCGCGAGCGGCCCCAGCCCGGCTGGCGAGCCGATGATCACGATCGTCGGGTCTGCCGCGGCACGTAGCCGGTCGAGCAACCTCTGTGTGAGCTCGATGGGGCCCGACAGATTGGCGTTGATGATCTGTTTGGCCTTTTCTAGATCGAGGCCGCCGGACAAGGACTGAAAGCCGAAAATTGCGGCGTTGCTGATCAGTGTATCGACCCGGTGCCCGTCACGCTCGATCGCGTCGAGCATCGACTGGATCTCATCCGAGCTCGTGAGGTCACAGCGGTAGGGGTGAATGTCGTTCGCGCCAGTCGCGGTTTCTTTGAGGGGTTCGAGTCGTCGACCACAGATGAGGACGGTATTGCCCCTGCCGGCGAGCTGCCGCGCTAGGGCGCGGCCGATGCCCGTACCGCCGCCCGTGAGCAGAACCGTTCTCTCCATCAGCTTCATCGTCTGATCGCTTTCGTACCTTGCTTCCGTCGTCAGGCCAGCGGCTGGCGCAAAGTTTGCGCAAGGCTCCGAGAAGTGCCAATCGCCTTTGCAGTCGCGCCCGGCCCCTGTAGCATCCCGCCCAATGTTTGGGGACCGGGGTCTCCCAGGTGCATTCACCAGTCTTTAGGGAGAGGAGGTGACCATGCTGTCGAAGTCTGCCGCGCGCGCGTTTTTCCTGTCGGGGACGCTACTTTTTGGCGCGGTCTTCATTTGGCTCACGGTTGACACGTTCCAGCGGATTCCAGCTCAGACCAACGCGGGCGACCTGAACGAATCGGTCGTACGCGGAAAGAAAATCTGGGAGGAAAACAACTGCATGGGGTGTCACACGCTCCTCGGCGAGGGTGCGTACTACGCCCCGGAGCTGACAAAGGTGTACGACCGACGTGGACCGGCGTTCATCGCCGCCATGTTGAGAGACCCCGAGGCGGTTTATCCGGGCCAGCGCAAGATGGTGAAGTACGACTTCACCGAAGATCAGATCGACGACATGATCGCGTTCTTCGAGTGGATTGGCCGCATGGACCTCAACGGCTTCCCACCCGAGCCGACAATCGGCTTGACCGCGGCAGCCATCGCGATTCCTGGTGGTGAGCGTCCCCTGATCTTCAAGCAGGTCTGCACGGCCTGTCACTCACTGGGCGGCGTTGGCGGCACCATAGGACCGGCGCTCGACGGTGTGGGCGATCGCTTCGACCGAGGATACCTCATGAGATGGATCACCGATCCGCAGGCCGTGAAGCCCGGCACCCAGATGCCGAAGCTCGGGCTCACGGACGAGCAACGCAACGAGGTTGTCATCTTTCTCTCCAAGCAACGAGAGGCGGGGCTATGAAGTACGAATCGCAAAAGGTCGCATACTGGTTCTTCGCGACGTGCATGCTCCTTCTGAGCTTGCAGCTGCTCTACGGTTTCATCATGGCGTTTGCGCACTCCGGCTTCGACGTGTTGCATCCCTGGATTCCCTTCAACGTCGCCCGCGCCTCGCACAACAACCTGCTAGTCATGTGGCTCTTGGCGGGCTTCATGGGCGCCGCGTACTTCATCATTCCGGATGAATGCGAGCGGCCGCTCTACTGGCCGAAACTCGCCTATGTGCAGTTGATCGCGCTGGTCGTCGTTGGCGTCACCGCGATCATCGGCTTCCACTTCAACTGGTGGGAGGGGCGGAAGTTCCTCGAGATTCCGCGCCCGCTCGACTACCTGGTCGTCATCGACGTTCTTCTTTTCGTCGCCAACATCGGCATGACGGTTTGGAAGGCGCCCAAGATGACCACGACCTCGATCGTGCTCTTCTTCGGCCTCTTGATGGCCGCACTCTTGTACCTGCCGGGGATGATCCCAACCGACCACCAGACGCACGATGCGTTCTGGCGCTGGTGGGTCGTTCACCTCTGGGTGGAGGGCGTCTGGGAGCTCATCATGGGAGCCATTCTCGCCTACCTGTTGATCCGGCTCACCGGTGTCGACCGCGAGATCGTCGAGAAGTGGCTGTACGTCATCGTCGGCTTCACGTTCTTGTCGGGCATTCTCGGCACGGGCCACCACTACTACTTCATCGGCACGCCGAGCTACTGGCTGTGGATCGGCGGCATCTTCAGCGCCCTCGAGCCGCTCGCGTTCCTGGGCATGGCGATTTATGGCCTTGCGCTCGCCAAGAAAGGCGGACGCAACCATCCAAACAGGATCGCCCTGTTCTGGACGGTGGGTTGCTGCATCATGTCGTTCGTGGGCGCTGGCCTCCTCGGCTTCGCGCACACACTGCCGCAGGTGAACCTGTTCACTCACGGCACGCTGGTCACGGCGATGCACGGCCACATGGCGTTCTGGGGCGCCTACGCGATGCTGGTTCTCGCCATCATGACGTACGCCCTGCCGCTACTGACGGGCCGCAAGCTCTTCGACACGTTCAGCGCGACCTACGCCTTCTGGTCGACCAACATCGGAATGGTTTGCATGACGGTTGCATTCGGTGTGGCTGGCGTGGCGCAGGTCTACCTCGAGCGTCGCGCGGGCATGGAGTTCCTCGACGTGCAGCGTGAGCTTCAGGTGCACTTCATCAGTCTCATCCTGGCTGCGACGCTCTTCACGTCCGGCATCGTCGCCTTCATCTACAACTTCATCCGGTACGGCTTGCCGGTGGGTGAGGTCGAGGAGTCCGTCTCCCTGGGCGCGGCGGCTGCTGCGCCGGCAGAATGAACGCGACCCCGCCCTGGTATCGCCCTGTCGGCCGAGAGGTCGAGCTCTTCCAGCACGCCCATCGCCAGAGGCTGCCGCTGCTTCTTGCTGGACCCACCGGGTGCGGCAAGACGCGGTTCCTCGAGGCGATGGCCGCGCAGCTCGAGCTGCCCTTGATCACGGTGGCCTGCCACGACGAGACCTCGTCGATCGACTTGGTCGGCCGGTTCCTGATCCGCGGCGCCGAGACGATTTGGCAAGACGGCCCGGTCACACGTGCCGTCCGTGCCGGCGCGATCCTCTACCTCGACGAGATCATCGAAGCGCGCGAGGACGTGATCGTCGTGTTGCACTCACTCACCGATCATCGCCGCGAGCTCTACATCGACCGCCTCGATGAAACGCTCGCGGCCCCCGAGGGGTTCATGGTCGTCGCCAGCTTCAACCCCGGCTACGCGCGCGGCTTCAAGGAGCTCCGCCCTTCCACACGCCAGCGTTTCGTCGTGCAGCGCTTCTCGTATTCCGAAGCCAAGATCGAAACAGAGATCGTTGCTCACGAGGGCAAGCTCGAGGACGGAACGCCCAAGCGTCTCGTGGAGTTTGCGAACAAGGTGCGCGGCATGGAAGAGCTTCAGCTCGCCGAGACGGTTTCGACCCGGCTCCTCGTGACGGCCGCCAAGTTGATCGCCAGTGGCGTCGCGCCCCGGGTGGCTTGCAATGCCGCGGTCGTGCAGCCGATCACCGACGATCACGCACAGTTGGAAGCCCTGCAGGACTTGGCCAACCTGATGTTCTGATGGATTGGGACCAGCGAGCATTTGCTTGGCTCTACCGTTCGTTCCGGCGAGTGAGCGGCAGGGGCGGCCGAGTCGATGAGGCTGAGTCCCCGCTCGAATCGCTGACGCCCCGCTTTGAAACGCTGAGTAATCTCCTCACCGGAGCCAAATGGGAGGTGGTTGCTGGAAGTGGTGCGGGCGGCGTCGCGCCCGGGCGACTGACTTTGCCTCAGAATCTCGGTTGGCTATCGGATCCGGACGACCAGGCTTCCTTTTATCTCTATCGCGTGGTGGCTGGCGTCACGGCCGCGGAGCTCGGGTTCGTGGCCGCGCGTGAATGGTCGGGTCGCCGCCGGGCGCTCGCAATGCTGATCGGCATGCCGACCATCGAAGAGACTATCGCCGAGCGTTATCCTGGCGCCGAGTCACTCGTCAACCGGTGTACGGCCGTCTCGGTCGGCCGCTTTCCATTCGATGAGCGCAGCGCCGACGCACGCTGCTTTTCGATGGCGTGCCGGGCGATCCTGCGACGCGACCTCGACGATACCGGTGATGGTTCCGGCGCGGCGATCCTGGCGCGCGAGCTCGTCGACGCGGCGACGCCAAGCCACACGCCCTCGAGTCTGGCGCAGGCCTCCGCGGACTTCGAGGACGCGCTTGCAAAGCTGTCGGGGCGTAGGGTGGCCCAAGGATACACGTCGCCATGGGGGTTCCTAATGCCGCCTCCCACTCCTTGGAACGCCACCCTCGAACCGCCTGACGATCCGCAAAGCACCCTGCCGAGCGGGACCGAGCGCAAGATGCGCCGGCGTCCCACGGACGTCGAGTACGTCGACATCGAGTCGCAGAAGGAGCGCGACAACCCCCTCGTTCACTCGTTCGAGAAGGTCCATACGGCGACCGAGTACGAAAGCGGCAGGAAGCAACTGGACGGCTCCGACCAGCTCGCCGAGCAAGAAGAGGCTCTGGACGAGCTCGAGCTCACCAAGCTCACGCGGACGTCGGAAACCGCTCAGTCGGTTTACCGCGCCGATCTGCAAGCGGGGCTCCACACGGCCGACCTCGCGGAGGGGCAGGAGTCGACGCGTGCGCATCGCTACCCAGAGTGGAATTTCAAACGGCGGGAGTACCGGGCGAGCTGGTGCACCGTCAACGAGCACCTATCTCCGCCCAGCAGCCCCGCGTCGACCGTGACATCGGCAAGCCGGCGGCTACACGGCGAGGTGCTGCGGCTCCAAGCCGAGCTCAAGCGATTGGAGCTCGAGCGGCGCTGGCGCAATCGTCAGCTCGATGGAACGGAAATCGACATCGATGCGCTCGTCGACCGGCAGGCGACCCTGATGGCGCGAAGGCATCCGGACCCTCGGATATACGTCCGAAGGAAGGTTCACGACTCCGAGCTCGCGATGCTCATCTTGGTCGATGCGAGCCTGTCGAGCGATTCCTGGGTGTCCAACCGGCGAATCTTCGACGTCGTCCGCGACTCGGCTCAAGTCCTGGTCGAGTCGTTCGAACCAACGTCGGCGAAGGTTTGCCTTGGCGCTTTCTACAGCAACACCCGGCGCGATTGCCGATTCTTGCTCGCGAAAGGCTTTGACGATTCGTCTCGGATGGGGCTGCAGCGCCTTCATGCGGTTTCACCCTCGGGTTACACGCGCATCGGCCCCGCCATTCGCCATGCGCTCGAACTGCTCGAGGAAAGCGGTGCGCGGCGCCGCCTCGTCCTCCTTCTAACCGACGCCAAACCAACGGACTACGACCACTACGAAGGGCGCTACGGCATCGAGGATGTGCGGCAAGCGCTGCGGGAGGCCTCCGAGCAGGGCACCCATTGCCTCGCCTTGGCCGTACGCGACAAGGGCGAGGCGTATCTCACCCAGATGTTCGGGACACACGGATGGATGCTACTGCCGGACGTCCACTCGCTCCCGAGCCAGTTCGTCACGGTAGCGACCGACTTCCTCCGAAGCTAGAGGTCTGCAATGAAGCTGTTCACCGACACCATCACGCTTGCGACGAATCGTGAACGACAGCTCGTCGATGTAACCCGCGAGGCCCAGCAGCTCGTGCGCGCATCCGGTGTGCAGAAAGGAGTTTGCTCGCTGTACGCCCACGGCGCGACCGCGGCGTTGATGATTCAAGAGAACGACGACCCCAACATCGGCGAAGATGTGGTCGACTGCCTGGATAAGCTCGTACCGAAAGGCGTGTGGCGCCACGATCGCATCGATGGCAATGGGGCTTCGCACATTCAGGCTGGGCTCGTCGGGCCCAGTGAGTCGATTCCCATTCGGGCGGGCAAGCTCGACCTGTCGACCTGGCAGAACCTTTTCTTCTGTGAGTTCGACGGCCCTCGTAGCCGGCGCACCGTCGCCGTCACCATCATCGGCGACTGAGGCTCAGCTTCGAGCGACGGTCGACAAGATCAAGTAGACCGCCAGAACGGCGAGCACCAACTGAAACCAGAATACAAAGCGCTCCTTCGAGATGCGGCTTAATAAGTGCTTACCCAAGTAGGTGCCGGCGATGACCGCGACCACGAGCCCTGCGAGCACCGGTGCGTAGGGGGCGTAGTCGAAGCTCAATGCTAGAAACGCCGGGATTTTCAGCAGGTGCAGCCAGGTCTGGCACACCGCCTTCGTCGCGATGACCTGCTCGTTGTCGAAGTCGTCACGCAGGAAGAATGGGGCGAGAAACGGACCCGTTGCGCCGACGAAGATGGCTAGCAGGCCGGCTGCAAAGCCCAGGACGGTATACGACCAGAGCGGCGGGTTCCGAAGCTTGGGCTTGTACCGGCGCCACACCAAGAAGAGCAAGATGAACGCGCCGACCCAGGCGCGAAACCAGGTCAGTTTCAAGTCGGACCAGATGTTGGCTGCGATGGCCACGCCAGCGACCGCAGGAATCATGAATGCGAAGAAGATTGGCCAGCGTACATGCCGGCGAAAGGCCCAGGTTCGGGTCCAGTTGGAGGCGAGCTGCACGATGCCATGCAGCGGTACGACGACCGGGGCGGGGAGTAGGGCGGTCATCACGCCCAGCAGGGTGACGCCGCCGGCCATCCCCAAAATCCCCGAAATCGTTGCGGTGACGAAGCACGCGACGACCAGCACAACGACGGTGGTCATCTCGAACATGCGTGCAGGCTAGCATCCCATTCCGCTTGTGCTCCATCCACATCCTGAGTATTCGATTGGAAGAATGTCCGAGCGCGTCCTTGGTTTCCACTTCGACTACATCTCGCCATACAGCTACCTGGCCTGGCATCGCCTCGGTGATTTCGCCCAGGAGCACGACCTGCACGTGGAGCCGAAGCCAACTCTGTTGGCCGCCTTGCTCAATCGCCTAGGCCACAAGGGCCCGGGAGAGATTCCCCCGAAGCGGATCTACATGTTCAAGGACTGCCTCCGAGGAGCGGCCGAGCTCGATGTGCCGTTCGTTCCGGTCTCCTCGCACCCCTTCAATCCGCTGGCCTCGCTTCGCGCCACCCTCCTCGACATGGACCACGACACCCGGCATCGGCTCGTCACCAAGCTATTCAACGCGACCTGGGCCGAAAGCCGTGATGTGGGCTCGCCCGAAGTAGTCGCTGAGATCTGCGCGGACGCCGGCGTTCCGGACGCGCTCGCACGCATCAAGGACCCCGCGATCAAGAAACGCCTCCTGGACGCGAACAACGAAGCGATTGAGCGGGGCGTGTTTGGCGTGCCAACGATGGCGGTCGACGACGAGCTGTTCTGGGGCACCGACAGCTTTCCGCACCTCGCACGCTACCTGGACGGCGACGATCCGGTTCGCCCCGAAGACGTCGAAGGCTGGCTCGCCGTCCGCGCGACCGCGAAGCGCTAGCAGCGGCGCTACTGACTCTGCCAGGCGACCATGCCGCCGCGCATCGATGCGATGCGCTTGAACCCGAGCTTTTCGAGCTCGAGCGCGACCCGGCCCGAGCGTCGACCCGAACGGCAGATCGTGATGACCGGCTCTTCCTTGTCCCAGGACTTAGATGCCTCGTCGACGGTGCCCATCGGAATCACCTCGACGCCGTCGATCTTGCCGTCGGATTCGGCTTCATCGATTTCACGAACGTCGACCATCCGAATGGCGCCCTTGTTCTCACCGACCCAGCCGAGTGTGACCTCGGGAATTCCCTCCGGGGTGCGCTCGATCGCCGCCCAACCACGCTCCGGGAGCGGATCACCGGACATCGAAGACGGAGGAACGATGCCGCAGTGCAGGTTGGCCGGCACCGCGATGTCGAGCTTCTTTGGGGCGGGCAAGTTGAGGTTGTCCATGATCGCGGCGAACTCGGCTTCGGTTCTCCCGTCGCCGACGCGCGGATTGAGACGCTTCTCCTCGCCTACCGTCGTGAACGTCATGCCCCGGTAGTCGTGCCCGGGCCAGATGATCGTGTCGTCCGGGAGTGTGAAAATCTTATCGTGGATCGAGCGGTAGAGTCGCTGAGCGCTGCCCTGCTGGAAGTCGGTTCGGCCAGTGCCGCGAATGAAGAGCGTATCGCCAGTGAAGGCATGTTTGTGGTCCGCGGTGATGTAGGACACGCAGCCGTCGGTGTGCCCCGGGGTGGCGCGCACCTCGAGCTCGAGTGCTCCGAACTTCAGCCGGCTCCCATCTTCGACCAGCACGTCTGCGCCCTCGGCACCTGCACTGGCGCTGATGACGGCCTTGCTTCCCAAGCGCTGACGCAGGAGCCCCGAGCCTGTGATGTGATCGGCATGGGCGTGGGTGTCGATCGTGTACACGAGCTTCAGTCCGAGCTCCTTGAGGAGCTTGATGTCGCGCTCGAGCTGGTCGATGACGGGGTCGATCAACACCGCCTCGCCGGATGCCTCGTCGGCGATGAGGTAGGTGTACGTCCAGGTCTCGTGATCGAAGAGTTGCCGAAGTAGCATGGGTGGCCTCCTGATAGTCCCGTTGAGCACCGGTCAAACCGGTCTAAGTCGCTGAATTAACAGCACTCGATCGCTTTCGCAAACCCAGCCTGTAGAAAGGGCTGGCGGATTGGCACCGCTGCTGCTTTGAATGAGCCCCATGGAGTCTTTTACACCTATCGCCTCGACCATTGGAGGCGTCTTGATCGGCATCGCGGCTGCTGGCTTGCTGATGTTCCACGGCCGGATCGCCGGTATTAGCGGCATTGCGGGGGGAATTTTTCGGCGCGAGCCGGGCGATATGGCTTGGCGCGTGATGTTCGTCGTGGGCCTGTTGGCGGCAGGTCTCGGTTGGAGTTTCTTCTTTCCGCAGGACTATCTCGTCGAGATTGAGCGCTCGACCGGGGCGTTGATCGTCGCAGGCCTGACAGTCGGCATCGGTACCCAGCTCGGCAGCGGTTGCACCAGTGGTCACGGTGTGTGCGGCATCGGGCGTTTGTCGAAGCGTTCCACCGTCGCGACGATTTCGTTCATGATCACCGCCGCGCTCACGGTGTTCGTCGTCAACGAAGTTCTCGGGGGGGCGATATGAAAGTCAAAGTCGGCGCGTTTCTCGGAGGCCTGGTGTTCGGTATCGGGCTCGCCATCGCTGGGATGACCCAACCCGCCAAGATCGTCGGCTTCTTCGACTTCTTTGGAAGCTGGGACCCAAGCCTAGCGTTCGTGATGGTCGGGGCGATCATCGTGTATACGCCGGTCTATCGTTGGGCGACTCGGACCTGGCAGCATCCGATCTGGGCGCCAGCGTTCTCCCTTCCGACGCGCGAGGACGTCGACGGGCGACTCGTCTTGGGCTCCGCGATCTTTGGCGTTGGCTGGGGCCTCGGCGGCTACTGTCCGGGCCCCGCGCTCACCTCGGTGGGTGCTGGCTCGCAAGAGGCGTTCACGTTTGGCGCGGCCATGCTGGTTGGCGTCGGCGCCTACCAGCTCTTCATGCGAATCCGCGAAGGCAGAACCGGGCGGCCGGCAGACGCACAGGCTGCCGCCATGATCGACGGATGAGCAGGGGCGTCCCGGCGCTACCGATCGTCGGTTGGCTGCGAAACTATCAGCGTGCCGATCTAGGGCCCGACCTCGTCGCGGGCCTCACTACCGCGGTGATGCTGGTCCCGCAGGCGATGGGTTATGCGCTCCTTGCCGGTCTTCCGCCGATTCACGGGCTCTACGCGTCCGTTGCGCCGCTGCTGCTTTACGCCGTGCTGGGGACCTCACGGCACCTCGCGGTCGGTCCTGTCGCCATGGACTCGATCCTCGTTGCCGGCGCCGTTGGCGCCATCGCCGTGATCGGCACCGAGAACTACATCCTCGTGGCGGCCGCCCTCGGAATGATGGTCGGCGCGATTCAAGCAGGGCTGGGCTTTCTGCGCGCCGGGTTCCTCGTGAACTTCTTGTCGCGGCCGGTCGTGGCCGGGTTCACCGCAGCTGCCGCGCTCATCATCGCCGCGAGTCAGCTCGGCCATCTTCTCGGCGTTGATCTTCCCCGCACCTACCACGTGCACCGGGTCGTCTGGGGGGCGATTCAAAGCGCTTCGGATTGGTCTTGGCCGACGCTCGTGATCGGTGCGCTTTCGATCGCGGCGCTAGTCGTGAGCAAGAAGCGCTGGCCGCGGTTTCCGGCGGCGTTGTTCGTCGTGGTCGCCGCGACGCTCGCGGTTTGGGCGCTCGGTCTTTCTACCCGCGGCGTCTCCATCGTCGGAGAGGTCCCGGCGGGGTTGCCCGGCTTCAGCCTACCATCCGTCGATTCCCAGATCCTCACGCAGCTCATTCCCGCGGCTGCCACCATCGCTCTGGTCTCGTTCATGGAGGCGATCTCCGTCGGCCGGGTATTCGCCCAAGCCAATCGTTACGACATCCACCCCAACCGCGAGCTCATCGCGCTCGGGTTTGCGAACATGACGGGCGGCGTAACCGGGGGTTACCCGATTGCAGGCGGCTTCTCACGCACCGCGGTCAACGTAAGGGCCGGCGCCCGAACTCAATTGGCTGCGCTGGTCACCTGCGCGGTGGTGGTCATTACGCTCCTCGCGTTCACGAGCGCGTTCTTCTACCTGCCCAAGGCGGCCCTGAGCGCCATCATCGTGGCAGCAGTGGCGGGCCTGATCGACATCCCCGGCGCGGCCGAGGTCTACCGAGTCAAACGCGCCGACTTCTACCTCCTCGTCCTCACGTTCTTCGCGACCCTCTCGCTCGGTATCCAATGGGGCATCCTCGTCGGCATCGCCGCGTCCGTCCTCCTGTTCCTGGTCCGCACCACACGTCCCTACTTTGCAGTGCTCGGGCGCATTCCGGAGTCCCAGACCTACCTGAACGCCGCGCGCCACCCACACGCGGAGACTCTCCCCGGCATCATCCTCGTTCGCGTCGATGCGCAGTTCTATTTCGGTAACGTCAGCTTCCTCAAGGAGACCGTGCGCAAACTGGTCCGCGATTCGGATACCCCGGTCCGGTACTTCGTTCTCGAGGCCGCCGGCGTAAACGACCTCGACTCCGCCGCCGCCGCAACATTGGCCGAGCTCGACGAAGAGCTCGCCGCCCAAGGCGTCTGCCTCGTGCTCACCCGAATCAAAGGCCCGGTCCGGGACGTCCTCCACCGTTCCGGTCTATTAAAGAAACTGGCCGCCGAAGGCCGGGTCTACCTGTCCACCCACCGCGCCATCGAAGTCCTCCGTTCCGGCATGTCCCTCCCAGACCTCTCCCCCGAACGAGACGACCCCCGAGAGCCCGCCGATCAAGTAGGCTGCGGCATGCTGAACACAGACTCCCCCGACCCCGGCAAAAACTTTTTCGAAACAGTAAAAAAGAGAAAACAGTAAAAAGGGGACAGTCCCCTTTTTGGAAGGGTTAATTCTGGGAGGATGAGCGGTGTGGACGGCTACGAGGAATGGCGAGCGAAGGTAGAGGCTGCGACCGATACGGTTGGTGCGGAGGCCTGGCGTCGTGATCCACAGTCCTCGGTCTACGATGCCGCGCTCCTGCGTGAGCACACCGAGGATCTCACGCGCGCGCGTGAGGCCCGCAATGCGGGGGCGCTCATCCCGGTGCTGCAGGAGGCGCTGTACCGTCACCTTGGCGAGTTGGCGGACCCAAGGCTCTATGGGGTGACACCGCTCGGAACGAAGCACGTCGTCGAAGCGTTCTATGCGGAGGCGCTCGCCTGCATCGAATACTTGGCCGATCCCGATGAAAGCGGGCTGGGGCTCGCGTTCACCTTGGCAGGCTTCAAGAGGGCCGCGCACATCTTCGGGCGGTCAGCGCTCATGCTTTCGGGAGGCGCGACGCTGGGCTTCTTCCACCTGGGTGTCGTCAAGGCTTTGTCCGCGCACGACCTTTTGCCCGATGTGCTTTCGGGCGCCTCGATGGGGGCACTCATCGCCTGTGGCACGGGCGTTCGCACCGACGCGGAGATCAGGGCGCTCTTCGCCGATCCACGGGTCATTCGCACCGATGCCATCAAGCGCCTACCGTCCAAGCGCGCCGCAAGCGAGCGCGCCGTGTATGATTCGGCCCGTCTCGAAGAGGTTGTCGAGCACAATTGCGGCGACTACACGTTCCAAGAAGCCCACGAGCGCAGCGGCCGCACGGTGAGCATCAGTGTCTCACCGACTCGCGAACGTCAGAAGCCGCGGGTGCTCTGCCACTACACGTCGCCCAACGTACTGATGAACAGTGCGGCGGTCGCTTCGGCGGCGATTCCAGGGGCGTTCCCCGGCGCAACGCTACGCCAACGATTGCCGTCGGGACAGAGCGTCCCGTACATGGGAACGGAGACCTGGATCGATGGGTCGCTCAAGGGCGACCTGCCGATGCGCCGCCTGAGTCGCCTGCACAACGTGAACCATTTCATCGTCAGTCAGGTCAACCCTCACGTCGCACCGGTACGCAAAGTCACCGGGAGGCGCGGCGTGCTCCCCTTCGTATCGAGGGCGGTCGTTTCGAGCTTTCGTACGCAGGTCGCCCATCAACTCGGGCTCGCGCGCAGTTACACACGAAAGACGCCCCTCTATGGAGCGATCGACCTCGCTCATTCGCTAGCAGAACAGCCTTACGGCGGTGACATCGACATTCACCCCCGCCTGCGGCCGTTCGCGCTCCTTCGCACCCTGTCGAACATCTCGCACAAGGAGTTGCTGCAGCACATCGCGGAAGGTGAACGCGCGACCTGGCCGCTCCTCGCGCGGGTCCGTGACCAGACGTGCGTATCGCGCGCGTTGGATGCGGCGATACGGCGGCTATCGCTAGCCAATGCGCAGTGAGACGCCAAAGACGATTTGGTAGTCGTTCTGCTTGGGGATTGTTCCATCCGACCGCGGGAACGGTTGCTCGGTCCGTAGGTAGAGGAAAGACGTGTTGAGGTGGAGTAGGGTGGTGACCCGCACGGTGAAGTCCAAGGTTCCCACGTGGTTGGTGTTGCCGATCGTCGTGTAGACGAGGTTGGTCCGCCACTCCAACAGCAGCTGGATGTCGTCGGTGAAGTCGAGGTCCGCGAACATTCGGAACATCATGTACCCGTCGCTTTGCGGGTTCTCTACGGCGGCCGCGGGGTCGAGCAGTGACAGGTACTGGTAACCCGCGGGCGCGAACTCGAGGTCCCAATTGACGACGTACGTCGTGATGAGGTGGAAGCCGACACCAGCGGCAGGCGTGGCACGCAACCGGATGTTCTGGAACTTGTCGTACAGGAGCTGACCCGTCAGCGCTTTCACATAGATGATCGGGTGCACGAAGATGTCGACGTCGCCGCCGGCGAGATGACGATTGGCTACCTCCGCACGCGTCGCCTTGCCGAACGTTGCCTCATACGCGAGCGCGGCGCGGGTGAGCGTATCCTCCCGGACGAGCTGCCAGTACGCGTTGAAGGTGAGGTTCTCGGTGTTGCCGGCGTTGCCGGTGAGGCCCACGCGAAGAACGGTCGACCAGTAGTTTCGTTCCCGTCGCGTGTGCTCGATGATCGCTTGCAGCTCGACACGCGGTCGCGTTACCATTCCACCGACGGTCTGCACGACCACGAATTCCTCGTTGATCATCGCAGGCCCAACGAGGTCCGAACCATCGGTGAAGTTGTACGTGTTCGCCCTGGGCGAGTGCAGCTCTTTCACCTTCTTCCAGTCGTATGTGATCAACTTGATCTCATCGCTGTTGAACTCCATCGAGCCGTCACGCATCCGCTCGATGTTGCCTCTCAACCATTCCCCCGACGCCAACCGAACCCAGTCCTTCTCATCGCCGAACTCGATCGTGTAGGCCTGGATCAGCCCCCCTTCGTCCTCCCCAACGACTACCGTCGTCGTCGGAACCTCGTCTTTGCCGAGCTCAGCTCTCGGGGTTTCCTGCTGCTCGACTTCCGCCGGATGAGGGTCATCCGCGGGAACCGGCTCTTCCACCTGCGCGAACGCCACCGGGCCGCCAGCAAGCGAAACGGCAGCAACCGCCAACACCGCCAGAGCCAGCAAATGCCGCCTCTCGCCTTCATTCGGTTTCGTCATTGGGCTGAGTTATAGGCAGGAAGGCCGCTGAGTCCCAGTGAATTCTAGCGGTTGCTCTCGAACTCAGCCTTGCGGGTTCCCGCCATGCCGCCGGTGTCCGTGGATGCCGCTCTTGCGAAGGACGAAGTCAGCGTCGGGCTCCAGGGCTCTCAGTAGCTCGGTGAGCTTGTCGATCGTCGGGACGGAAGCTCCTTGCTCGTATCGCGCGTAGGCGTTCACCGACGTCTGACCCAGATTCCGCGCGACCTGTTCAAGTGTTTTCCGGAGAGCCCCCGCTGCTGTTTGAGGAAGAATGCAACCAATGCTGCGTCCTCGGTGGAACCGACCTCGAAGTAGCTGTCCCTGCCGTGGCGGACATCCGCGGTGAAACCGGGCTTGCCGACCATCGCTTCGATCGCGTCACAGATCATTGCGTAGGCTTCCTTCTTGGTCTTCCCCGCCGCGTGCTCTCGCTCACTCATTGTCCCGGTTGTCGGCCATTCAAGTTCGGCGCTGCCCCGACACGTGCCAGTGCCACCCCGCAAAGTCGATGCCGCGCGTCGCCCACAGGGCGAGGTGCCAGCGAAGCCACGTCCTACGGGGAGTCAGTGTCAGCGACAGTGTCAGCGACAGTGTCAGTGTCAGCGTCAGTGTCAGTGTCAGTGTCAGTGTCAGTGCCAGTGCCAGTGCCAGTGCCAGTGCCAGTGCCAGTGTCAGCGACAGTGTCAGTGTCAGTGTCAGTGTCAGTGTCAGCGACAGTGTCAGCGACAGCGACAGGCTAGGTGTCTACCGCGAGGTAGACCACGTCTTCGCCGATATCGACGTCTTCGTTGGGCAGCACCGCGTAGCACCGGCGGCTCACTCGGATCTCCGTGACTCGGTCGCGGCCGACGAGGGTGCCGGGCTCGAGCTCTTGAAAGCCTGTCCAC
>Ga0316187_10001768_pt1 | contig 18905 bp, 10 predicted proteins | sample CroRivburrow1_MG_FD_204927 | JGI IMG/M metagenome (GOLD analysis project Ga0316187, IMG submission 204927) | Coastal sediment microbial communities from Maine, United States - Cross River worm burrow 1 | ecosystem: Environmental > Aquatic > Marine > Coastal > Sediment | place: USA: Maine...
TTTCATTCGATTTATTAGATAATCGGTTTTAGCTGCTAATGGATTTAGATCATCATCCACCAACTCAATACCCAGAAATAATCCTTGACCACGAACATCACCAATAATTGTAAACTCCTTAACTAAGTTTTTCAATTCATCTTTCAAATACTCACCAACGTTTAATGCATTTTCCTGGAGCCCTTCATGTTTTACAGTTCTTAAAACTTCGGTACCAATAGCACAAGACACTGGGTTACCTCCAAAAGTGTTGAAATACTCCATCCCATTAGCAAATTTATCGGCCACTTCTTGCGTACAGGCTACAGCTGCCAATGGATGACCATTGCCTAAAGGTTTACCAATAGTTACTATATCAGGAACGACTTTGTGTAATTGGAAACCCCAAAATGTTTTCCCCAAGCGTCCACAGCCAACTTGTACTTCATCTGAAATACAAAGTCCGCCAACCGCTCTTACATTTTCGTAAGACTTGGCTAAAAATCTTTCAGGTAGTTCTATTTGTCCTCCACAACTAATAATGGGCTCAATAATAAAAGCACCAACGCCACGACCTTTTTTATGAACGATGTCAATTTGCTTCTGGACTTCTTCGGCATATTGCTCGCCAGTATTAACACCTCTAAATTTACCTCTAAAAACATCGGGTAAAGGAAATATGTGGGTGAACTCTGGTACTCCTTTTCCGCCTTTACCATCAAATTTATAGGAGCTAATATCAACACACATATTTGTATTACCATGGTAACCCATTTCCGTAGCAATAATATCGCGTTCGCCAGTGGCTGCCTTTACCATTCTAATTGCTAATTCGTTAGCTTCACTTCCGGAATTTACAAAATGTAAGACGTTTAATTCTGGAGGCAAAGTTTCTATGAGTTCTTGAGCTAATGCATTTATGTTTTCATGTAAATAGCGCGAATTTGTATTAATTAACGCCATTTGCTCTTGTCCAGCTTTGATAACATTATAATTTTCATGGCCTACATGAGCAACGTTGTTGACAGTATCCAAATATTGTCGACCAAATTGATCAATCAAATATTGACCGGCACCTCTAACCATTTTAATAGGTGTTTTATATTGTAAGTTTAAACTCTTACCAAGATGTTGTTTCCGATAATTGATTAATTCTTCATTTGAAATATTATTGTTGTTCTGAAGTGCTTCTGATTTAAATAATAAATTAGGATCAGGACACAAACTTTTCCACACATCGAGTTGATTGTAGTATGTGACCCCAGGAAAATCGATATTGTAATCTAACATAGTTAACATCACTTGAAAATGAAGATGAGGTGCCCAATTTCCGTTTTCAGGATAGTTTCCTAATTCTGATATTTTTTCTCCCTCTTTGATGATGTCACCAACCTCATGTTGCAATACACTGGCAACTGTATTATGACCATAAAGCGTGAAGAGTTCGAAATCTTCAAATGTGTGTTTTAAAATTAGTAATCCACCATATTCTTTATCACCAACGTCATTAACTGCAGTGACCACTTCACCATCAAACATAGCATGCACTGCCGTATGAGGAGGAAACCAAAAATCGATACCTAAATGTATGGTTCTACTTTCCTTACCAGAATTTCCGGTTTTATCATAAGCGGAAGATGTATAGAGGACACGAGGCTCTAAATAACCACCTGCAATAACTTTATCGGGATGTTCGGCTTGAAATTTATCAATCTTGAATTGAAATAGATCCAAGTCATTGAAATCATGTTGATGACCAGTCCATTTACTGGAAACGCTTAAATCTATATGTTGAATGTCGTTGCTGTTGACTTCTGGGAACAATTTTGAAACTTCAAAACTTTTATTTTTTACCCAATCGTTGAATTTATCTTGATTTGGATGTGGATTAAATCCACAGGTACTTCTAAAACTGAAATGAGCAAAATCCTCACTTACTTTTCTCCATTTTTTAAGGACTTCCCATGCAGGTTTTTCACTAATAAGTAAATATTCATTATTTGGCTCTTCAATTTTATTGATAGCAGATTTTGTAACTGAAATCACCAATCGCATCGCAACCGCATTGTACAAATGTGCTAACTCTTCTTCTTGCAAGGGAAAAGTAGAGTGATAACCTCTTACTATTGGTAATGCTGCATCTAATGGATCGTTGTGATTCATTATGGCATATGCACAAGAAATAGCAACATCATTAATAATTTGAGTTTTTATGGCATCACCATAATCAATTGCTGCGAAAACTTTGGGATTAATTAACTCTGAAGATACAATTACATTATTGTCGTTAGCATCATTGTGAACTACAGATCTTCGAAGCTTTTTGTATTCCGTTTGTGACGCTTCAAATTGATTTTGAAAATATTCAATAATTTCTTTTTCTTTATTATTGAACAAATTTTTATGCTCTTTAGTCCAAATAGCTTGTGCTACATCCCAAACAAATTCTCGATGTGCTTCAACATGGTCAAATCCTTGTAACGCTTTAGTCAGTAAACCACATTGTTCTCCTAAACTAAAACGTAAATCGTTTAATTGGGGATTTACACTACTCCAAACACGTCCAGACACCCAACTTAATAAACGCACTTTGCGTAGCTTGCCAAAATCGTCGGTGATTTCAGAAATGGAATTACCATTTATATCTTTAATTACCTTTGGAGAAATGAGGTTTTGTCCCTTGGCTTCAACAAACTGTAAAAGTTTTTGTTGAAAATCGAGATAACTTTCATTTTCATTAGGGCGTGATATTTTTAATATATAACCTTCTTCATTGTCAATTTTAATTCTGAAATTAAAATCAACTTCTCCAGGAAGTTCAATAGCAACTCCATCAATGTTAAAAAGTTCGAAAACTATATTTTCAGCTTTTTCGGTAGTTATATTTAACTTGTTATAGTCCATTTATCTTCAAAAATAGTTACAATTCTTTAACATTCTAACTACAAAAAAATAAATTAATATCAAAATAATTTGATGGACCGAACTAAATTATATTCATCTTTCAAGTTCAATAATTGTTAAACAAGCTTAGTATAATATTTATCTTTTATCAATTTATGATTAATCCAGAACAATTTAAGGTAGATATTTTTCATTTTTTATATTAGCCAATGTACTAAATACTGATTTATTAGTTCAATTATGAATTAGATTATTATATATAAATTATTGACATCTAATAAATAAAATGGTTGATAAAAAATAGCTGTGTTCATGAAAAATATTCACAAAAAAAGTTAAATTAAAAAATTAAAATATTTAAGATGAAACTCCTTTATAAATGTTTGAGATATAATTTTCTATTATTGATAGTTCCGTTTGGATTGGTAGCCCAAAATATTTCTTATCCCTTTCAGGATCCTAATTTTGATACAGAATCTAGAGCTGATGATCTATTACAAAGGTTAACATTGTCTGAAAAGGTGGCCCAGATGCAGGATGTAGCTCCGGCTATTGAAAGGCTAGGCATTCCTCAGTATAATTGGTGGAACGAATGTCTGCATGGCGTTGCCCGTGCCGGTTCGGCAACCTCGTTTCCTCAAGCTATTGGTTTGGCAGCAACGTGGAATACAACCCTGATCAATGAAGTAGCGAGTGCTATCAGTACTGAAGCCAGAGCAAAATTTAATCATAGTATAAAATTAGGCCAGCGTAATCGGTACCAAGGATTGACCATGTGGTCTCCTAATATTAATATTTTTAGAGATCCGAGATGGGGGCGGGGTCAGGAAACGTATGGTGAAGATCCTCATCTTACTGCTAGAATGGGAGTAGCTTTTGTAACAGGATTACAGGGAGATGATCCTAATTATTTTAAGGTCATTGCAACACCTAAGCATTTTGCAGTACATAGTGGTCCGGAATATAATAGGCATAGTTTTGACGCTTATACTGATAAAAAAGATCTTTGGGAAACATATTTACCGGCATTTAAGGCAACGGTGGTTGAAGGAAAGGCATTTTCGGTTATGTCGGCTTATAATAGATATTTAGGTGCATCTGCGACGGCCAGTCAGTTATTACTCAATGATATTTTAAGAAACAAATGGGGATTTAAAGGATATGTAGTTTCTGATTGTGGTGCTGTTTCAGATATTTATAAATTTCATAAAATTGTATCAACCCCAGAAGAAGCATCTGCTTTAGCAGTGGTCTCCGGTTGTGATTTAAATTGTGGTTCTACATATTCTTACTTAGTGAAAGCTGTTGAGAAAAACTTGATTTCGGAAAATGAAATTGATAAAGCCTTAAAAAGATTATTAACAGCTCGTATCAAATTAGGACTTCTAAATCCTGCTGAGCAAATACCTTTTAGGGAGATTTCTGATGAGTTCATTGAATCGGAAAGTCACCAGGAATTAGCATTAAAAACAACAAGAGAATCGATGGTTTTGTTAAAGAATCAAAACAAAACATTACCCTTATCAAAAAAAACACAAACAATAAGTGTTATTGGCCCCAATGCGAATGATCGTCATTTCGTACTAGGAAATTATTTTGGGATACCTACATATAGTAAAACGATCTTGGAAGGAATTAAGGGTAAAGTTTCAAAAAAAACGAAAGTCCATTACTTTAAAGGAACGAACCTTACGGATGATAAACCTATTTTCGATGTAATTGAAGACCATTATTATACGGGGAAAATTAAGGCAGAGTTTTATGATAATTCAAATTTAGAGGGAACTCCTATATATGAGAAATCAGAAAATTTTATTGATTTTGAATGGGGAGGAGCGGCACCTATTGATCTGTTGACACCTGGTAAATTTTCAATTAGATATTCAGGTATTCTAAAACCGGATTTTACCGGTGAAGTTTCCTTAAAAGTGCTTGAAAGTGGAGGTACTTACAAATTAATTATGGAAGATCAAGAATTTATATCGAGTGCTAGCAGTAAAGAAACAGATAGAGCCTCACAAGTCATTCATGTTAAAAAAAATAAGGAGTATCATTTTAAATTGGAATATAAATGTACTAATCCTTGGATGGCTTCGATACAGTTATTATGGAATTTAGAGCACCATCAAGGGAAAAGCTATATGATGCAGAAAGTAAAGGAAAGTGATGTTGTTGTTTATGTTGGTGGTATCACCGCCCGATTGGAAGGAGAGGAAATGCCGGTTGAAATTGAAGGGTTTGAAAAAGGAGACCGAACCAACTTAAAATTACCGGACGTTCAACACAAATTGTTGAAAGAATTACATAAGCTTGGAAAACCGATAGTTTTTGTTCTTACCAGCGGTAGTGCAATGGCCGTAAATTGGGAACAAGAAAACTTGCCTGCCATTTTAAGTATTTGGTACCCGGGACAAGCAGGGGGGGAGGCTGTATCCGATATACTTTTTGGTGATCATAACCCTTCAGGGAAATTACCAATTACATTTTACAAATCTGTTGATGATTTACCTCCTTTTGAAGACTATCATATGAAAGGTCGTACCTACCGCTATTTTAATGGTGACGTTTTATATCCTTTTGGATATGGACTAAGCTTTACAGACTTTTCATATTCAAAACCGAAATTAGGCAAATTATTAATGGGTAAAAAAGATACGAATACAGTTGAAGTGACGGTTGCTAATGACGGAAATTTTGATGGAGAAACAGTCGTACAATTATATGTTAATGATGTAGAGGCAAGTGTAACAACACCCATAAAATCTTTAAAAAGGTTCAAGAAAATATTTTTGAAAAAAGGGGCGTCTAAAATTGTACAATTTGAATTATCTGCAGCTGATTTATCAATAATCGATTATGAAGGGAATTATATTCTTGAACCAGGGGTCTTTGAAATTTTTGTTGGTGAAAGTTCCGCAACTTCTAATAAAGCAGTGTTAACTGTAAGATAATTGAAAAAAAGAGTTTCAAATGGTATTTATTATAGAATAAGACCGTTAATGTTCGTGCACTTTGAGCACCAATAACTAAAGATTGTTCAATATCAGCCGTCTTTGACGGACCAGAAATAAATATACCAAAATCAGTAACTATATTTCATATATTTGGGATATATTTTTAATAGTAACTATATTCCTACGTTAGCACCAATTTTATAAAAGAATAAAAATGAAAGTTACACCTGAACATAATGAACGAATAGCAAAAATGAAATTTTTCTCAGTTTATCCTCATTACGTGACAAAGGTGGAGAAGAAAGGTAGAACAAAGGAAGAACTGCATCAAGTGATAGAATGGTTGACAGGATTTGATGAAAATAAAATTCAAAAGCTAATAGATGAGAAAGTAACGTTTGAAACATTCTTTAAACAGGCAGATTTGAACCCCAATGTACACCTGATAAAAGGAGTGATATGCGGTTATCGAATTGAGGAAATAGATAATCCATTAACCCGACAAGCAAGATATTTGGACAAGTTGATAGATGAATTGGCAAGAGGACGTAAAATGGAGAAAATTTTACGGGAAGAAAAAAAATAAAAACGGGTGCTAACAAAACCTATAAGCAATAGCGCCCTGCGGAACGCTACTGCTCATAGCTAAGCCGTTGACAATAATTATGAAAAAGCAACATACGGAAATATTTTACTAAAAAAGGGAGTAACTACTATTGAATAAGTATTAATTTGTTTTGCATTACACGACAATCATTAAAACAAAAAAATGAAAGTATTTGTTTCAGGGTGTTTCGATTTACTGCACAGCGGTCATGTTGCTTTTTTTAAGGAAGCAGCACAATACGGTGATTTATATGTTGGTTTAGGGTCAGATGATACTATCCAAGATTTGAAAGGTAGGCAAACTATATATTCGGAGCATGAACGTCTTTATATGGTGAGGTCTATTAAATATGTTAAAGATGCATGGATAAATACAGGCAATGGAATATTAGATTTTAAGGATGATTTAAAAAGATTTAATCCAAACCGATATGTAGTAAATGAAGATGGCCATTCACCTGCAAAAGAAGATTTGTGCAATACATTGGGTATTGAATATATTGTGCTCAAGCGAATTCCTGCAGCAGGATTGCCAAAACGGTCAACCACTCAAATACGGAGTGATGTGAGAAGTCAGTTACCGTACCGATTAGATCTTGCCGGGACCTGGATTGATCAGCCATATTTATCGAAATTAAATTCAGGTTGGGCAATTACCATCTCTCTTGAACCTATAATTGAATATAATGAACGTAGTGGCATGTCTACTTCAACAAGAAATGCAGCAAAACAACTATGGCCTAATCAATTACCCCTCGAAAAGCCGGAAAAATTAGCAGAAATTTTGTTTCGCTTTGAGAATAAACCAGGAAACAAACTTGTTTCAGGGGCACAAGATTCAATTGGAATATGTGTGCCGGGTCTGTCAAGACATTTTTATAATGGCGAATATTGGCCAGATAAAATTGAGAAAGTATACGACGAAGTGATTCTGGACTGGTTAGAAAAGCATATTTATCTAATCACACTTTGGCCTCGTCCTATTGGGACAGATTTACTATCAAATACAAATATATCAGTAGAAAATATTAAAGAGCTTACAGCAGCGAGTGCTTTATGCTGGAACGCCATATTAGAAAAAGATTTGGAAACATTTGGGAAAGCTTTTCTGGCATCATTTAATGCCCAAACAAAAATATTTCCAAACATGATAAACAAAGAGATAGAGCGTGAAATTAATAAACATAAAGATACAGCCATAGCCTGGAAACTATCAGGGGCCGGAGGAGGGGGCTACTTGGTTCTTGTTTCTGAAAAGCCAATAAAGAACGCCATGAAAGTAAAAATCCGCAGGTGGATTATCTAATTCTCTTTGACAATTTCCTCTTCATATACATGTTTGGCAAAATTTAATCCCATGACTTCATATCTAGATTTAAAATTACCTAAACGTAATTTAAAATTATCCCAATCCTTTGATTCTTTTGCAGACCAAACTACTTCCGATAATGCACTCATTCTTGGTAAGATCATATACTCGGCATATTCCTGAGTTTTGATATATTCTGACCAAAGGTTTGCCTGGGCACCTAAAATGAACTTCTGTTCCTCAACTGTGAGTTCTTCAGGGGTCGGCTCATAATTATAAACATCTTCAACAGTCGTAAGACCACCTATAGCTAAAGGTTCATTCTCCTTATCTTCGCTTTGATAATGATCAAAATATACAGAATGTCCGGGTGTCATGATTACATCATGATGTTGTTTTGCTGCCTCAATGCCGCCTTTGGTTCCTCTCCAGGACATTACGGTTGCATTTGGCGCTAGTCCACCTTCTAAAATTTCATCCCAACCAATTATATTTTTACCCTTAGCATTCAAATATTTCTCGATACGTTGAATGAAATAACTTTGTAATTCGTGTTCGTCTTTTAATCCCAATCCTTTAATTCTTTTTTGACAAAGATTACACCGTTTCCAATTTCCTTTAGGGCATTCGTCACCTCCAATATGAATATATTCAGACGGGAATAAAGGAATAACTTCGGCTAAAACATTTTCTAAGAATGTAAAAGTTTCATCATTTCCGGCACAAAATACGTCATCAAAAACTCCCCAGGTTTCTTGTACGATTTTAGGTGTTACATTTGCTTGAATTTCTTTCCCTTTTTTAGAACCCATATCATTAAAAATTTTGGTTGGTTCATCAGGGAAACAACTTAAAGAAGGATATCCGGCAATAGCAGCACTACTATGCCCAGGTAATTCAATTTCAGGAATTACGGTCACATGTCTTTCTGAAGCGTATTTAACGACATCTTTAATTTCTTCTTGGGTATAAAAACCGCTATATTCTTTTTCATCATTTCCAGTTCCGGGGTGATGTCCTATAATAGTCCCATATCTATGAGCTCCAACTTCAGTTAATTTCGGATATTTCTTGATTTCAATTCTCCAACCCTGATCTTCGGTTAAATGCCAATGAAAAGTATTCATTTTGTGCATTGCAATTAGATCAATATATTTTTTAACAAAGTCTACCGGGAAAAAATGGCGAGCTACATCTAAATGCATTCCACGGTATTGATACCTTGGGCTGTCCTTAATTGACACAGCAGGAATTGTCAATTCTGTTAAAGAAGCGTCTCCTGATTCTATTGCCGCAGGCATCAACTGTCTTAAGGTTTGAATTCCATAAAAAACACCTTTTGATGTTTTTCCTGAAATAATAATTTCATCATATTTTACCGATAATACATATCCTTCTTCATTTTCAATTGCCGGATCTAGTTTAAGTACGATGTTACCGTTTTTTTCTTCTGTTGAAAATTCTATATTTTCATTAGAAGCCGCACCTAACATATCAGCCAATAATTGTCCTTCTTTTTCTAAAGATGCATCACCAGCAACTTTCGTATTAGAATCAATTAAAAATTTTCCGGTTGCCATTTCCATTGACAATGGTTTCGGAATAATTGCATAGTCTTGATCTGAATTAACTGCTTCTTTATATTTATTTGAACAAGAAATACTTAAGCAGCATAATAATGTAATAATTGTCAATCTCATTTTAAATAATTTATAGAATAATATTTCACTTTATTTATAGTTAATTTAATTGAAAAATTTGATCCATTAAGATCCATTTTTCTCCTTTTTTAGCACAAGGCAAGGCTTGTTGATATTTCCACATTAACGTTTCCCATTCCTGTACTTTAGGATTTTCTGCATCAAATTTGGATTTTTTTTCAAAGGTAAAGCTATCATTTACCTCCAAGATCATAAACAAGCGGTTGGATATTAAATAAATTTCTAATTCTTTAATTCCTGCTTTTTTAATACTGGCAATAATTTCAGGCCAAACGTTTTCGTGGTACTTCTTATATTCATTGATCAATTCAACATCATTTAAAAGGTCAAGTGCCAAACAATATCTCTTCATCTCTTTATTTGTTGAATAAAACGTCATCAGCTGTTTCATGTCTTCGATACACTCGTAGGCCGTACCAGGCTATATATACAAAGCATAGTAATGGCAAAATAAAAGAGAAGTTTACTTCAGAGACACCCATTATTGTAGTGTCGGCTACTCCATTACCTCCGGCATCGATAATGATCCCTTGTAATTTTGGCATTAATGCGCCTCCTACAATCGCCATTATTAAACCTGCAGAGCCCACTTTTGATTGTTCTTCCGTTAAATCTCCTAAAGCAATTCCATAAATAGTTGGAAACATTAATGACATGCAGAATGAAATACCAACCAAACTATATAGTCCTGCTATACCTGTTATGAAAATAGTGCCTAATACAAATACCATTGCTAATAATGCAAAATACATCAATAGTTTGCCTGAGCTCATAAATCGTAATAAATAGGTACCGACGGCACGGCCAATGGTAAATATTATAAAGGCGGACATTTGATAATAACCTGCTGTAACACTATCCATTCCAATGCCCTCAGCATACTGATAAATATAGGTCCAACACATGATCTGTGCACCGACGTATAAAATTTGCGCTATTACGCCTAATACATATTTTTTGTTTTTAGCTAATATCGCAAAAGTGTCACCAATTTTAGGCATACCTCCTTCATCTCTAGATTGAGGCATTTTACTAACGATAAACAAAACGAATACCCCTATAAGAACTAAGCCTAAAATTACATAGGGGTCACGAATCACTAATAGATCGGATGTTTTTACTAAAATTTTTGAGGCCTCATCTAAGGCGCTAAAATCTTGTATATCGTCAGATTGCAAATTTTTTAGCACAAATTGTTGGGCAACAAATAAACCGGCTATCAATCCAACGGGGTTAAAGGCTTGCGCCAAATTTAATCGTTGGGTAGCAGTTTCTTTAGCCCCCATTGCTAAGGCATATGGATTGGCAGCAGTTTCTAAAAAAGCCAATCCAAAAGTTAGTATGTATAGGCCCAAACAGAAAAACCAAAATTGTTCTGTAATAGCTGCAGGATAAAATAATAATGCTCCAACAGCGTATAACCCTAAGCCAATTAAAATTCCCACTTTATAAGAATATTTTCTCATAAACATGGCAGCCGGTAAGGCCATACAAAAATATCCACCATAAAAAGCCATTTGTACCCAGGCGGCTTGAGAATTTGATAATTCTAATACTTTTTTAAATGCCTGCACCATAGGGTCTGTAACCGCGTTGGCAAAACCCCAAAGTGCAAATAAGGAAGTGACTAAAATAAACGGGATCAACACCTTTTTTGAAACAACTGGTATTTTTTTACGCACATTGATATCATTTGTAACTTCAGCAGTTGTTGTTTTATTCGCGTCGTCCATATTTGTATTTATATAGTGCTTATTAACTTTTTAAAAGTTTTTCAATTTAATGATCTTTAAAATTTCCAATAAATCTTTTCGACGAAACGTTATAAAGAACGATCTAAATGCACATAACCTCCATTTTATATGTTATTTTTTACTTTAACCTTTTATCCTAGGTTCCAGTTGAGCTATTATTTGTTGTGATGTCTGGGGCATTATAAACTTCTAAATTAGAAATTAGTGCACAAGCTTTAGCCTCTATAATGTTCAATCTGATTTTCGTAGCGATTATATTTTTAAATCGTAAAATTCTTTTATATCCAATAGTTGAATGGGTTCCAATGGTGGTCCATTTACCATCCACTTCTGCTTCTAAAGAAAATTTCTTAACCCGTTGCCCTAGTTTAATATACTCTTGAACCAAAAACCTGTTAATTTCGGTTGGTCTATCAAAGTCTATTGTAACGGATGCATTAATCACTTCATCATCAGTGGTCCAGTAAGTTTCTTCATTTCCGTCAACGGTATTACCGGATTGATATGTTGAGGATCCGCCTCTGGTATTTGTAGCTGATGTTTTTTTGTTCAAAGCCAGATCATCATTAAAGTCTAAATTTAGCTGAGCAGTCAATTTTTTTAATTGTTTTTCATCATTTTCGTGAACCAAACCTCTGTTATCAACAGGAAGATTCAACAATAAAGTACTGTTTTGCCCAACGGACTTATAATAAATATCCAAAAGTTGTTTTAATGATTTTACTTTATCATCTTCAGATCTATGATAATACCATCCCGGTCGAATAGAAACATCGGCTTCAGCCGGAATCCAATGAGATCCATTTTCTTGTCCCGTTGAATATAGTTTGGAATATTCGGGCATGCCACCATAAACGGAATCCTTAAGCAATGGTGACCAAGTTGTTTCATAGGCAAATCCGTGTTCATTGCCAACCCAACGTACATCAGGCCCGGCGTCGCTAAAAATAACTGCTTTTGGCTGTAATTCTTTTACTAATTTATAAGTGTTTTCCCAATCATAATAGCTTAATTTATCAACTCGTCGTGTTTCATTCGCTCCTCCATAATAACCATCCCCACCATTAGCACCATCAAACCAAACTTCAAAAATATCCCCATAATTCGTCAATAATTCCGTCAATTGGTTTCTAAAATAGCTTATGTATGCTGGTTTTCCATAATTAGCATGATTTCTATCCCATGGTGATAAATAGATTCCCATTTTTAATCCATTAGCCGAACAGGCTTCTGCTAATTCTTTTATCACATCTCCTTTGCCATTTTTCCAAGAAGAGTTCTTTACAGAATATTCTGTGTATTTAGAAGGCCACAGGCAAAAACCATCGTGGTGTTTAGCTGTAATAATTAAACCCTTCATGCCTGCTGCTTTAGCTACTCTTGCCCATTGATTCGCATCTAATTCGGTTGGATTGAACATCTTGGGATCACTATCTCCATAACCCCATTCAATATTGGTAAAAGTGTTCATATTAAAATGAAGAAAACCATAAAATTCCATTTCTTGCCAGACGATTTGTTCGTCCGTTGGTATCGGAAAAACAGGTTCTGGAGGTTCAACTTTTGAACAAGAAAATAATGCAAAACTTAGAGAAGCTAATAATATTATAATAGAGTGTCTAATTTTCATATTTTTAAAACGTCAACTGGATATGGAATAGGTTTTTTTGTCAATTTATCTAAAGGAATTTGAGCATTCACCTTTTTTAAATAGTTCGTTAAGATATGAGCTAATTCTTCTACCTTTTCTGGATATTGATTTTCGAGATTCTTTGTCTCGCCAATATCTTCGTTTAAATTAAATAATTCTATTTTCTGATTTTCATAGAAGTAAATTAATTTCCAATCACCTGATCTAACCGCGCTGGCAGCCCCTATACCCGGGCCGGATGGCCCCCATTCATTCGGGTAATGCCAAAACAAAGGACGCTCATCAAATACTCTCATTTCTCCTTTTAAAGTAGATATAAAACTCTCTCCATCAATAATCTGTACTGTTTCAACATTATATAAACCAGCCATCTCTAATACAGTCGGATAAAAATCTTCAATAATTACGTAGTTGTCTGTTGTTGTGTTAGGCTGGACTTTCCCTGGCCATTTCACTAACATAGGTTCTCTAATGCCCCCTTCATATATTGAACCCTTACCGCTCGCTAATGGTTTATTATGAGTATGTTTCTCACCACCACGAGACACCGCACTTAAACCACCATTATCAGACATAAATAAGATAATTGTATTTTCTGTAATATTTTTTTGTTCTAAATAATCCATAATATCGCCCAAACTTTTATCCATGCCTTCTATCATAGATGCATATTTAGCTTCCGTAGAATCAATCCCTTTGTCGTAGTATTTTTGTACAAATCTTTTATCTCCCATTATTGGGGTATGAACGGCATAATGTGACATATATAAGAAAAAAGGTTTTTTCTTTTGAACTGCTGTATCCATAGCCTTTATGGCTTCTAAAGTTATTGCTTCTGTTAAAAAAATGTCTTTACCATGATATTTTTCCAAGCCTGGAACCGCCCATATTTCTTTCCCTTCAATGCCATTCCCAAAGTTTTTTGCTCCATAATAACTTTCTGGTGCTCCTGCTGCATGGCCGGCAATATTAACATCAAAACCTAAATTTGTTGGATCTTCTCCTGGTGTACCAATGGCACCTAAATGGGCTTTACCGGAATGAATTGTAAAATATCCACCATCTTTTAATAATTGAGGTAGTGGTGTTGCATGTACCGCATTATGATCTCCCGCAATAGGACTCATTCCATTTACATTCCATCCGGGAAATTCAAGTGATTTATGGTTAATCTCCATTGGTTGTAATTTATCTTTCCTCAATGTCCAATTGGTAACCTGATGCCTGGCAGCGTTCATTCCTGTCATTAAACTTATTCTTGTTGGAGAGCAAACTGATGTAGCATAGGCTTGTGTAAACTTCATCCCTTCATTTGCCAATCGTTCCATATTTGGAGTTCTATAAAGATCATTGAATTCGGTTTTTGTCTTCCAAAAGGGTACCGAAGTATCTTGCCATCCCATATCATCTACTAAAAAAATAATAATATTAGGCTTAGATTCTTCCTTATCTTTCATGTTGCATGCTCCAACAAAGAATCCACAAAATAAAATAATCGTTATATAATATTTAATCATTTTACTTAATTGTTATTTCAATTATGGTATCTATGGTATCCTTTTCATTTTCCGGGATCTCTATTAACAGTCCGTATTTATTTAAATCATAGGTAACATTTCCTTTGTTTTTATAAAAGGACATCGTTTTAATTCTTTCTTTAAAATTTGGAATAAAAAATAAATCTTTTGAAGAATCCGTAACATGCAGGTATACTGTTTTCTCTTTTTGTGTAGAAACCATTTCGCTATTCGGTGCTACGGGACCTTCGGTGGTACCATAAATAGTTTCGCCATTTAATTGTAGCCATTCACCTATTTTTTTAAGGGATTCTACGTGTTTTGGTTGAATTTTCCCATTTGGCATGGGTCCAACATTCAATAATAAATTACTACCATATCCAGCTGCTTTAACCACATATTGAATTAATTCTTTATCAGTTTTATGATTTCTGTCTTTCAAATTGAATCCCCAAGAACCGTTGATTGTTTCACATACCTCTGTAGGGATTTTTCCAATATCTGAGGCATCAGTTCCAAATCCAGTTGTATTTTTTCCAGGCAAGTCTTTTTCAAACATTTGAAAATCCTCACCTGAAATAGGAGCGAGGTGATGATTATTTCCAATTAAACATTGTGGTTGTAAATCATGGATCAATTGATAGAGTTCATCATAGTGCCAATCAACTTGTAATTTCCCGAAACGTTTGCCATCCCAGGCTTTTTGATCCCAATGACCATCAAACCAAATACCGGCTATTTCACCATAATTAGTCAAAAGTTCAGTTAATTGAGCCTTCATAAAAGCGATGTATTTATTCCAATCGCCATTGGCAGACCTTCCAGGAATTTTAGTTCCGGTTCTACCTCTTGGAAAATAATTGTCGTCATGCCAGTCTAATAAAGAATAATAAAAGAATAGTTTTAAACCTTCTTTTTTACAAGCTTCAGCTAAAGCTTTTAATACATCCTTTTTGTAAGGTGTTTTCTTAACAATTGTGTAATCTGTTGCTTCTGAATCGAACATTGAAAAGCCATCATGGTGCCGGCTGGTGATCGTAATATACTTCATGCCTGCTGCCTTAGCCATTTGAACCCATTCTTCAGCATTATATTCTATTGGATTGAAAAAAGAAGGTAATTTTTCATATTCATCGATAGCAATATTTTGATTGTTCATGACCCATTCACCATCACCTAATACGCTATAAACACCCCAGTGAATAAATAATCCAAATTTAGCTTCCTGAAACCATTTTCTGGCTTCTAAATTTTCTTGAGTTGGGATATAGTTTTCTTGCGCTATAATTGAATGAAATGCAAAAAGAAAAACCAACGCTAAAAGTAACCGTTTCATAATTATTTGTTTATTTATTTTATTTTATTTTTTTGAACGTTTGAATTATAAAGGTTTAGTAATTCCGGATAATCTTCATCAGTATCTCCATACAATTCACGTTGTTTTTGTAATTCAATTTTCATATCAGCAATTATAGCTGTATACACCTCATTATCATACATATTATGATTTTCACCTGGATCCTTTTCCAGATCATAAAACTCCCAGGCCGGGTCAGATATTTCTTTAGAAACGCCTGTCATATTCAGTGGTTGGCCGTAAAAAAATGCCAATTTATATCGGTGATTTCTGATCCCGAAATGTCCAGGACGTATGGGCGCATGTTGCCAATATCTATAGTATGCCGTTTTTCTCCAGTTTTTAGGTGTTTCACCTGTGAGATTTTTTCTAAAACTCTTTCCTTGAACGGAAGAAGGGAGTTTGACCCCGGCATAATCAGCAAATAAGGCTGGGAAATCTATATTCAAAATAATATCATCAATTCGTTTACCAGCAGGGATCTCCTTTGGATACCTTATAACAAAAGGCATCTGCAATGATTCTTCATAAATTAACCTTTTGTCAAAAAAACCATGTTCGCCCAAGAAATACCCTTGATCGGCTGTATATATAACAATTGTATTTTCAGCCAAACCAGTAGTTTCAAGATAATCGAGTAGTCTACCAATATTATCATCAATGGCTGCTCCCGAGCGCATAAAATCCTTAACTAATTTTTGATAGGTATATTTTCGCGTTGCAACGCTATCCAACCCTTCAGTACTAAAGGGTAATCCAGGATATTTGCACCACCACTTATCCGGGTCTTTGGTGGCTTGTTTCCATCGCCATTCTAAATTATCTAATTTTTGACCAACAAAACTTCTTCCGGTAGTTTCCGGTGAAAAATCTAATAAAGATTGGGGTTCTGGAATTTTAATATCCTTATAAAGATCTTTGTGTCTATCCGGGTAATCAAAAGGTTCATGTGTCGCTTTAAAATGAGTCATCAACATAAATGGCTTATTTTTATCAATACTATCTAACCAATTTAAGGATAAATCAGTTATAACATCGGTTGAAAACCCATTATGAATATCCCACTGATCTGACGGTTTGTTAAAATTAGCTTTTGTTCTTAATATTGGATCCCAATACCTGCCTTGGTCATGTAAGATATTATAATAATCAAATCCCGAGGGTTCCTTTTTTAAATGCCATTTTCCAATAATAGCGGTTTGATACCCGTTACGCTGAAGTACTTTGGCAATGTTTAAACTATCAGGGCTTAAGGCATCAGACAACGTATAAACGCCATTTTTATGACTAAATTGACCTGTTAAAATTGCAGCTCTACTTGGTACGCAAATTGAATTGGTACAAAACGCATTGTTTAATACTATTCCTTCATCTGCTAATCTAGAGATATTAGGCGTTTTAACATGATCTTTAAGTACGCCACCATAAATACCCCATGCTTGTGATGTATGATCATCAGACATGATGAATAAAATATTCGGAGGGACTTCATTAGTTTTTGTCTCGGTTTTGCAAGAAATTGAGCATAAACTGATAATCAATAAGAAGGCAATATTCTGTAATAGTTTCATAATTATTCAATAATGATTTCGTCTATAAATATCCAGGCATCGTTTCCTGCGCCTTTATGATCGTTGGGGCATTTTCCAATATTTTTAATTTTAATTTTTAAGTACCTAGACGTAAATGATTGGTCAATAGTTAGCAACCCTTTAAAAGAATTTTTTACGGATGAATTGTTCTCTTCAACTACCTGTCTTGAATTCGTAAATAATTTTCCATCTAATGAACCGGCTATTTCTACCATTATTGGTTTAAATATCCAATTGTCAGGATCATGTAAAAAACCACAGGAAATTTTTTTAATGGATTTAGGTTCTTTTAAATCAATCACGAATTCCAGATCCTGTCCTTCTTGTCCAATCCATTGACCGGTACTATAGTCAAGATACCCTCGTTTTCCATCCAATAAAACTTCTATGTTCTTGTATTTTCTATGTATTGGTAAAGTATTCATTATTGACCCTTGAATTCCAAGATTCGAAACTCTCTCAATTTTTTTTGGAATATCTATTTCAGAACCAAACTCCCAGTTTGAGTACAAACTGCTAAGTTCTTCAACAATATCAGGATATATTGAAGCCAAATTTTTCATCTCAGAAACATCAGCTTCCAAATCTGATAAAAAAAGCACATCTTGTTCTAAGTCTAACACTCCTTTATGAGAAGTGTCTTTTGGATAGCCTATAAGTTTCCATTTACCATGGCGGACTGCCCATTGATTTCCATATTTCCAAAACGTAGTTTTTCTTGTTGACTTTTCATTCCGGTCTCTAAGAATTTTTGTGAGATCAATACCATCAATTGGAGTTTTCTTAGTCTCTAGCCCACAAAGGGTGGAAAGAGTAGGCATCCAATCTGTATTCAAAAGGATCTCGTTGTTAACGCTGTTTTCCGGTAAGGTTCCTTTCCAGCTAATAATGGTTGGGAGTCTTATTCCTCCTTCGAATAAACTGCTTTTAGCACCACGATAGGGCCCTGAATCGCCGCCGCCATTAAACGCTCTAACTTCGGTTGAATATCCATTATCAGATTGATAAACAATGATTGTATTTTCTCTAATGCCTAATTTCTCTAATGTTTCTAACAATAAACCTATGCGCTCATCAATGGTTGATATAAATGCGGCATAATCACCTCTTGGTTTTTGAACATCTTTGTAATGATCTCGCCACTTTTGAGTAGGTTGGTAGGGGTAATGTGGCATGTTAATGGCATAATACATAAAAAAAGGTGACTGTTGATGTTCTTTAACAAACTGTTCAGCTTTTTCTGCCATTAGATCAGGAAAATATTGGCCTTCATAAAAAACCTCCTTGCCATTTTCATATAGATCATGAATATTGGGCCCTTCCCAATAAAAATAATGTGAATAATTATCTATACATCCTCTTAAATGCCCGAAGGAATAATCAAACCCTTGCGTATTAGGACTACTCTCTTCACTCATTCCTAAATGCCATTTTCCGATATGACCTGTGGCATACCCATTATCTTTAAATAACTCAGCCATCGTATATTGTTCGGCCCGTAACCCATGTGACCCCGGCTGGGCAGAAGTATTACCAGAAACGCCGGCTCTTTGGGGGTAGT
>Ga0316187_10001769_pt1 | contig 18904 bp, 17 predicted proteins | sample CroRivburrow1_MG_FD_204927 | JGI IMG/M metagenome (GOLD analysis project Ga0316187, IMG submission 204927) | Coastal sediment microbial communities from Maine, United States - Cross River worm burrow 1 | ecosystem: Environmental > Aquatic > Marine > Coastal > Sediment | place: USA: Maine...
CATCTAACTTTTGGTTTTGTAACTCTGCGAGAGCATTAGGGCGCTCTCCAACTGGTCCCACGACCCCATACCAACAACGCCCCTAAGCTTACATTGATATGGTTTAGGCTATTCCCCGTTCGCTCGCCGCTACTAGGGGAGTCTCGGTGTTGATGTCCTTTCCTCCAGGTACTTAGATGTTTCAGTTCCCTGGGTTGGCCGCACTAGCGCCTATGTATTCAGCGCTAGGCTTCTGGGTATTACCCCAGACGGTTTCCCGATTCGGATATCTTCGGATCAAAGTGTGTTAGCCACTCCCCGAAGCTTTTCGCAGCTGCCCACGTCCTTCATCGCCTCTCGACGCCAAGGCATTCACCGTGTGCCCTTTCTAGCTTGACCTTTTCCTAAGACGCATTTCGTCCTCGAGCTCGGACCGAAGTCGTTGCTCGAGGGTGGTGGCGGAACCAACCGCGAATAGTTGGCATACCACCGTGGTGCCTTGCCATGACGGAAAGTCATTTATGGCGCGGCACCCTCGCAACTCGAGACCAGGGTTCGAAAGAAGAGCCTGATCACAGTTACGGCTAGAAAGAGAATTTCTACTTATTCAGTTGTCAAAGATGCGAGAATCGAGCCTTGTGAGCCCTTGATTCCTCGGGTCGAATGCGCCTGCTTAGCGCAGCCGACCGGAGCCATCAAGGGTGAGTCTTCACTATGGTCTTGGCAAGTAGCTTTCTGATGTTTTCACCACCATGACCTGGTGGAGCTGAGGGGGATCGAACCCCTGACTTCCGGCTTGCAAAGCCGGCGCTCTCCCAGCTGAGCTACAGCCCCGACGTCGTTAGTGGGGCACGCTAGACTCGAACTAGCGACCTCACCCTTATCAGGGGTGCGCTCTAACCACCTGAGCTAGTGCCCCGTGTATTCTCGCAAACTGTCAAAGAGCGTCCGAAGCCGTTTCGCGTCAACCGTTTTCGGAGCTGGTTTCGGGCTAAGCCCTTAGAACTACTCCGCTTTGTTGGTTCCCGCCCCCGTCTTCGACCGCCAAGGGACGCCTTCTTTAGCGGCCTTCCCGAAGTCGGTCAAGGAGTTTGATCGAAAAATGGGGGACGCACAGAATCGAGGGCGAAAATCGGTCTGGAATCACTCAAGCACATAGTACGAGCCGAGGATCGCGAACATTTCCTCCTCGGTGGTGACCCCTCCCCAGACAGGGCAGGCGTCACATTGGCCGCCCTCCCCACATACGGAGTCGTCACCATTGCAGGCCATTCCTTCATTGGGGCCGCCGTAGCAAGCGCGGAGCTCGGGGCCGCAGCCGCACTCGCCTATGAATCCGCGAGAAAGTTCGGCGAATGCGCACGCACCGGATCGCGCTCGGGTGGAGTGTCGGCGAACCTCCTCGGTGTTCGTCTCACCATTGTCGTAGATGGCGCAGTAGCGGTACGTGCGGTCTTTGGGATCATCGGAGTCGAGCTCCAGCGCATTGCCCTCATCGAACCTTTGGTAGAGGGGGTCTTGATACGTGAAGCTTCGATAGTCGGGCTGGCGCTCAGGCGCTGCGCAGTTCGGGCCGGCCACGCAATCGTCGTTTGGTGGGTACCAGACACGGAAGTCGCGGCCGAACTTGTGGGTGTGTGTCGTCAAGGTGAGGATGCGCGACCCCTTCGGAAGCGTGAAGCTGGCGCAGACTTGTTGACTCTGGAACGGCTCGATCGTCCCCATCGAAAAGATGTTCTCGAGGATGCTCATGTCGCGACGCTGATAGCTGCGCTCGGCTGGAGAGCTGAACTCGAGATTGAGGTACTGCTCGACGGTCGTGTCCTGCGTCGTGAGGTTGAAGGAGTGGCTGTTCCACACGGTGAACCCTTCGACCGGCAGCACACCGTAAACGCCGTCGACGAGGTCATCGCGAAACGTGGCTTCTTGGGCGATGAGAACATTCTTGCGAGTGGCCTCCAGGCCAAAGAAACCGAGGAACGAGCCCAGATCGGGTGGTCCGTTGCTGTAGACGGCGCATCCGATCGAGGTCTCTGGCGGCGTGGCGCAGACCGATCGTTCACCGCAGAACGACGCGTCGGTCGGATCGCACGAGGTCCCTCCCTTGGCGCCACCTAAGCAGGTCCAGTTCTTCCAAGACGGATCGTTCGGGTCCCATTCGTTCGCGTTCTCGGCCGATGGGGTGTACGTCTCGACGACGCTGTGGTGTGACTGCGGATCCTGGGCGAGGAGCAGGTTCTTGTATGTGAAACACTCCCGCTCTGCGCCGCCATAGCCATCCGGGCAAGGAATCTTGGCGTCGGCCGGAATGCGGTCCGCGTAGTTGTAATAGGTGACGAAACAAACCTCGTCTTCCGACTCCGCGGGGAGCGGCCAGCCGCCGGAGTAGAACTGGAGGCCTTCGCTCGCATCGGGTGGCGGCAGCGGCGCGATCTTATTCGGCGTGGCGGCGTCCGAGGAAACGCAGCCAAGAAGGCCATTGGCTTCGGCTACGATTCCCCCTCGTGGCGCCCCACCGCGAATCCAGGCTCGCACGACCTCGAGCTCTTCTTCGCTAAGCTGATCGGCGATCGAAGGCATCGATGCGCCAGAAACGCCGAGAGCGGCGATGTCGGTGCCGAGGGTCTTGGCGGCCAACTTCAAGTAGAGCAGGCTGAACTCTTCATCCCCGGGAAACACGAGCGCGAAGGGCCCCGACTTGCCGGCGACGTTGACGACGCTTTCATAGAGGGTGTCTGGTCGGAGATCGAGACCGGCAGCAGCGTTCACGGGATCCGCGCCGTGACAGGTGCTCGCATTGCAGCCGCGCGTTTCGAAGATCGAGCTCACCAGCTCAATCGTGCTGTCGGCGGCACACTTCTCAGTCGAGCTCGTCTCGCTACTGCAGGCCGCAAGCGGGAGTACACAGAGAAGGTACGCGAGATGAGGGAATGCCACGAGGCGGGGCATGGATCGTCTCCTTGAGTCCAACGGGCGAACGGGCGATGCCGTCGGAGATAACGGTATCGGTCGTGGAGGTCAATCCCGTTGCGCGCTATCCGGGCTTCAAGGCGCGAACGCTGGCTAGCTGTTCGCGATAGTGCACGAGGCAGCGGGCCATCGCTTCATCGGTCGAGACGACGGGCTCGTACCCGAAGTCACGGGTCGCGGCCTCACTGCTTGGCTGATGGGAGATCGCCAACTTGCGGATTTCGTGGGGCGTGAACGGTGGCGCAGGGATTCCGAGCTTGAAATGCAGGTATTGCCAAGCCCGGAGCATGCCGAGCACGGGCCGATAGGGGATGTCGATGCGCGGGATCTTGTAGCCGAGGCCTTCGATCAACGGGCGCATGAACTCGAAGAGCGGCCCCGGGTTGTTGTCGGTGACGAAGTACGCCTTGCCGCAGACAGCGCTTCCGGAGTCCAAGTGCTTGGCGATTAGAATGTGCGCGTGCACCAAGTTGTCGATGTAGATGTGGTCGTGGACGGCGCCTGGGTACCCGATAGTTGCGACTAGGCGCCCCTTGGTCACCTGCTCGAACATCTCGTCGAGCATGATGTTGTTCCCGGGTCCGTAGATTCCATCGGGGCGCAGCACGGTGGTGAGGAGTCCGTCTTTGCCGTTCGCCGCGATGACGAGCTTCTCGCCTTCGATCTTGGTCTCCGTGTAAAGACAGCTCATGTTGGTTGCGTACGGAGTGTGCTCGTTCATCTCGAGGTCGACTTCGGAGTTGAAGCAGACGTCGACCGAGCTGGTGTGAACGAAGCGGTTCACGCCGTGTGCAGCGCAGCCGTTCAAGAGGTTCTCGACACCGCCGACATTCGCCGCATAGGCAGACTTCCGATAGCTCTCCGAAGCCGCAGAGCCTCCGAGCATCGCGAGTTGAGCTGCAGTGTGAAAGAGCGTGTCGACTCCCTCGCACACCTCTTTCATGCGCTCCGAGTCCTCGACCGAGCCGCGGACGATTTCGAGGTTCGGGTGCTCGAGATCGAGCGGTGTGTTTCGGATGAGCGCGCGCACCGAGTGGCCCTCTTCGAGGAGGTCGCGCACGAGATAGCTCCCGAGAAAGCCGGCAGCACCGGTCACCAAACACTTGCCAAGCTCACTCATAATCACGCCTGCGGCGGCGGTTTCTTAGCGCGTTTGAGACTCGAAAGCTCGTGGCGGGCCACGGCCATCAACGCACGAAGGCCGGCGAATCGACTCGTTGGATCTTCGCCCCGGGCGATCAGCGCCATCTGCACGACGCTCATGCCGGCTGCGCCCGCACCCTTCAGGCGCGAAAGCCCGAGCACCGGCGGGGGATCGAGTGCCTTGTGGATCTCACCTGAGAGCAATTGCTCGGCGACTCGTGGATTGTTGGTAAACGGACGCGCCATGCCCACCACGTCGAGCCATCCAGAGCTCAGCGAGTCTTCCATGATCGCGCGAGTGCGGAAGCCTCCGGTCACCATGAGCGGAATGTCGACCCGCGCCCTGGCCTTCTCGGCGTAGTCGAGGAAGAAGACTTCACTCGAACGGCTTTCGGCGGCCCCGTCGAACATCGCGCGTGCTTCATAGCTGCCGCCCGAAATCTCGACCAGGTCGACGCCATCTTCTTGCATCATCTCGAGCACCCGCATCGATTCATGCTCGTTGAAGCCACCATGCTGGAAGTCGGTGGAGTTCAGTTTGAGACCGATCGGAAACTCCGTGCCGACTGCATCGCGGATCGCGCGGATGAGCGCTCGAAGAAAGCGTGCTCGCTCCTCGATCGTCGGCCCGCCCCACTCGTCGGTGCGTCGATTGATCAAAGGGGTGAGGAACTGATTGACCAGGTAGCCGTGCGCGCCGTGCACTTGCACGCCGGTGAAGCCAGCGTCTTTGGCGAGCGCCGCAGCCTCGGCGAACGCGTGGATCGTGCGGGTGACCTCGTCGGGTCGCATGGCGCGCGGCGGGGCGAACGCACCGGCTCGCTTGAAGAGGTCGACGGCTTCGCCCGCGGACGGTGCACAGGGTTGAGGATGCACACTCGCAGGCGTCTGCCGGCCCGGATGGTTGAGCTGCATCCAGAAATGATGGCCACCCGAGGTGCCGGCTTCCGCCCAGCGCCGGAGCGCGGCGCGGTCGAGATCCGGCGTGATGGCCACGTTGCGCGGGCTCTCCAGATGGGTCGGGTCCACCATGACATTGCCGCTGATGAGCAGGGCGGCCCCACTCTTCGACCATTGGCGATAGAGCTCGATCAGCCCCTCACTGGGGGACTGCCGCCGGGTGGCGAGGTGTTCGCTCATCGCCGCCTTCGCGATCCGGTTTTGGAGGACCGCTCCGCACGGCAGCGTGAGCGATTGCTGGAGTAGCTGGGCTTCAGGCATGCTTGTCGTTAGATGTAACGTTCGCTATAGTCGCACGTCCTGAGAATACAAGGCGGAGTAGAACGGATGAGCGAGCCCCATTTTCTATATGAAAAACAAGGATATACGGCGATTTGCACGTTCAATCGGCCGGAGAAACGCAACTCGCTCAGCATCGAGATGTTGGTGCGTATGGCCGACGCATGGACGGAGGCCGATGAAGACCCAGAGGTGCGCGTCATCCTCTTAACAGGTGCGGGCGGAAGCTTCTGCGCGGGGAGCGACCTCGGCTCGATGAAGAGCGGCAAGTGGGACGCGGACGACCAGTGGCTCGGCCGTATGAAGGAAGACCCGGATCTGCACTGGCGAGCGCTTCTCCGTCACTATCTCACCAAGAAGCCCTTGATCGCCGCCGTCGAGGGCTACGCCCTGGCCGGTGGAACCGAGGTTCTTCAGGGAACCGACATCCGCGTCGCGGGTGAGAGCGCGGTGTTCGGCGTGACCGAGGTTGCACTCGGGCTGTTTCCACTCGGCGGTTCGAGCGTGCGACTGCGTCGACAGATCCCCTACACCATCGCCGCCGACATGCTCTTGAGTGGCCGGCGGCTCAGTGCCCAAGAAGCCTACCAGTACGGTCTCATCGGCTACGTCGTTCCCGACGGACAGGCGCTCGACAAAGCGCTCGAGATCGCGGAGCGAGTCGCCGCGTGCGGGCCGATCGCGGTGCAGGCGGTGAAGCAGTCGCTCGTGACGAACGACGGCTACCCGGCGGACGAGGCGCTAGCCCGTTCGCTCGCCATCGGGCAACCCGTATTCAAGAGCAAGGACGCGATCGAGGGCCCGACGGCTTTCATGGAAAAGCGAAAACCGAACTTCAAGGGCGAGTGACGGAGCGAACGAGTGGTCGGAAAGGCAGAGATCGCAACAACAGACTCTTCGGAGCGCCCCGCGGGCACGCGTGAGGCGATTCTCGATGCGGCAGAGCAGCTCTTTGCCGAACGAGGATTTTCCGGGACGAGCGTTCGCGACATCGTGCGTGCCTCGGAAAGCTCGCCGCCAAGCCTCTATCACTTCTTCGGGAGCAAGGAGAACCTCCTCGTCGAGCTCGTCACCGATCGGTACAATCGCTATTGCGATGCGCTGGAGCTTGCACTGAAGGACGCTGCAACAGGCTTCGATGTCTGCAAGAGCCTGATCGACTTCGTGGTGACCAACATGGAACAGCAGCCGCACACCGCAAAGTTCCTCTTCTCGATCATGTTTGGGCCCCAGCAAGACGTGCCAAAGGGGCCTCTGCAAGAGCTGCTTGTCCGTTGGGAGCTCATCATTCACCAGCGACTTCGCGACGTAGCACCGGGGGTATCGGAAGACCGGCTGAGCTTCGTGCGGACCATGCTCAATGGGCTCATCGCGCCCCCAATCCTCTTGTTCCTCACCACCGGCATCAAGTCCTTTCCAACCGAGCTTTCGAACTGCCTCGCGCTTCGCGCGGCCGACGTGCTGACCGACGCCCATCCGGTTTGCGTCTGGCCAAGCTTTAGCGCGACTTAGGAGACCAGCATGGCCATCGTCGAACCACTATCCGAAACGAAGGAAGGGCGCCGCCGGCTCGGCCTGCGGAGCACCTCCAACAACCAGCCGTTCATGGAGATCACGGTCAGCACGCGGGAGGACGTGGCGGACGCGCTTGCTCGGGCTCGGACAGCGCAGAAGGCATGGGCACGAGTCCCGATTGCGGAACGGGCGAGGATCGTTCGAGGCGCGGTGGACCGCTTGGTCGAACACCGGGATGAAGCCATCGCAGACATTCGCGAGGATACGGGAAAAACGCGAGCCGAGACGCTGATGATCGAGATCATCGCGGCCTGCGACTTCATCAATCATTGGTCGGCATGTGCCGTGCGCGACTTGTCAGATGAGGTGCGCAAGACCCACGGCTTCATGCGACCGCTGAAGAAGCTCTTGATTCACTACCGCCCGCTCGGAGTGGTCGGGGTCATCACTCCGTGGAACGGCCCTTTTGCCCTGGCCGTGAACCCGACGGTGCAGGCTCTTCTCGCCGGCAACGCCGTCCTGCTGAAGCCATCCGAGGTTGCCCCGAGGAGCGGAGATTGGACCGCCCGAATTCTGCACGAAGCGGGCGTGCCGAAGGACTTGGTCCAGGTGCTTCACGGTGACGGTGAAACCGGTGCTGCGCTCGTCACCTCCGGCGTCCAGAAGATCTCGTTCACCGGCAGCGTACGGACCGGAAGGAAGATCGCACTTGCCTGCGCAGAGCAACTCATTCCGTTCACCCTCGAGCTCGGCGGGAAGGACGCGATGATCGTCTGCTCCGATGCCGACCTCGAGCGCGCCGCGAATGGGGCGGTGTTCAGCTCGGTTTTCAATACCGGGCACGTCTGCATGGGCGTCGAGCGCATCTACGTCGTCGACAGCGTCGCCGATGAGTTCGAGAGGCTCGTGGAAGAGAAGGTGCGCGCGGTGAGCTACGGACCGAGCAGCAGCGACGAGGTCACGGACATCGGGTCGGTGTTTTGGGATCGGCAGCTTCCGATCATCGAGAGTCACGTCGCGGACGCCAAGGACAAGGGCGCAGAGGTCGTCGTGGGAGGCGAAGCGGACCACGACGGCGGCCTCTTCTACAAGCCCACCTTCATTCGAGACGTCGATCACACGATGGACCTCATGCGGCACGAGACGTTCGGGCCGATCGTGGCGATCATGAGGGTCAAAGACGAGGATGAGGCGATCCGACTCGCGAACGACTCAGACTATGGGCTGAGCGGCAGCGTCTGGACGAAGAACATCGAGAAGGGAATCGAGATCGCCAAGCAGATCGAGACCGGCTCGGTGCACATCAACGACGCGGCGATTTCCTATGGGGTCCTCGAGGCACCGTTCGGCGGCATGAAAGACAGCGGTTTCGGGCAAGTCAACGGACACCACGCGCTCCGAAGCTATACCTTCCAGCAGCCAATCATCATCGATCGTTGGGGCCGAAAGACCGAGCAGCACTGGTATCCGCACAGCGAGAAGACATCCCAAGAGCTAGACCAGATGGTCAAGTTCGTGTTCGGCTCCATCGTGAAGAAGATCCCGTTCGTGGCGAGGTAATCATGGCTACAACCTACCCTGGACCGCAGGGCTCCATCGCAATGGACGGGGGCCTGATCTTCAACGACATGCGTGAGGTTCGCGACAAGGTCGAGGAGCTCAAGGCGATCGGCTACGACGGCATCTATTCATTCGAGGGTTCGAGCGATGGCTTCATGCCCTTCGTCGTCGCTGCGGAGCACACGCAGACACAGACGCTTTGTACTCAGGTGGCGATCGCGTTCGCTCGCAATCCGCTGACCCTCGCCTACCAAGCGAATGACTTGCAAATGCTCTCGGAGGGCCGCTTCATTCTCGGGCTTGGGACGCAGGCGCAGCAGAACATCGAGAAGCGATTCAGCATGCCTTGGGGCAAGCCGGTCACCCGCATGCGCGACATGATCGGCGCCATTCGCGCGATCCAGCACACTTGGCAGACGGGCGAGCGGCTCAACTACGTCGGCGAGTACTACCGGCACACGAAGATGCAACCGATGTTCTCGCCGAAGCCGAACCCGTACGGTCCGCCTCCGATCATGCTCGGCGCGATTGGCAAGCCCATGACGCGGACGGCCGGAGAGCTAGCCGATTGGTTCGTGGTGATCCCGTTTTCGACCGACAAATTCGTCCGCGAGAATACCCTGCCCGCGCTCTCCGAGGGCCTCGAGAAGTCGGGGCGCAGCTGGAGCGATTTGAAGATCGCAGCGCAGTGCATGATCGCCACGGGGGCCGACGAGCGCTCGTACGCCGAAGCGCTCGCCCGCACGAAGTATCAAATCGCATTCTATGGCTCGACCCCGATCTACGCGAAGGCGCTCGAGGCAGAGGGCTGGGGCGACCTGCACCCAACGCTGCGCCAGATGACGCGAGAGAATCGCTGGATGGAGATGGGTCAGCTCATCACCGACGAGATGTGCGAGCGTTTCGCGGTGGTCGGGGAACCGAAGGACATCGGGCCCAAGCTAGTCGAGCGCTTTGGCCCCTGGGTCGATCGCCTGAGCATCATGACGACGTACCGTCTGGACCCAGAGGTCGCTTCGCAGATCGTCTCCGATGTCCGAACCCTGACCGCCGGGAGGGGCTCATGATCGCCATGACTTCCCCGAAACCCGCAATGCGTTTCGAGCTCAGCACGGGCGTCTCGATCGCCGCTGACGCCTTTGGTGACCCCTCGAACCAGACCGTGCTTTTCCTTCACGGTGGAGGGCAGACACGACACGCTTGGGGTGGTGCAGCCAAGGCTCTCGCTGAGCTGGGTTTCTACACGATCTGCACAGACCATCGCGGTCACGGGGAGAGCGCTTGGTCGACCGAGGGCGGCTACACGCTCGAGGTCTTCGCGCGCGACCTCCTGGCCCTAGTGGAACACTTCGATGAAAAGCCGATCATCGTGGGTGCATCCCTTGGCGGTGTTTCCGCACTCCGCGCAGAGGCGATCTCGGACGAGCCCGTCGCGAAGGCCCTCGTGCTCGTCGACACGACGCCGAGAATGTCGGCCTCGGGCGTCACACGAATCCTGCGATGGATGCTCGACGGCCTCGAGGGATTCGGGTCGCTCGAAGAAGCCGCCGACGCCATCGCTGCGTACCTCCCCCACCGCCCTCGGCGCACCGATTTGAGTGGGCTCGCCAAGAACCTTCGGCTCGGCGACGACGGTCGCTACCGCTGGCACTGGGACCCCGAGATGATTCGATCCTGGAACCCTGAGAACTGGTCGGACACGGCTGCCGCACAGGAAGAGATCCAAGAGCGCCTCGACAACGCCGCAAAGATCAGCATGCCGATGATGCTGATCCGCGGGCGTTTGAGCGATGTGGTCTCGGAAGAGAACGCTCAGGAGTTCCTTCGCTTCGTCCCGCACGCCGAATACGTCGACCTGAAAGATGCCGCGCACATGGTGGCAGGCGATCGAAACGATGCGTTTACGGAATCCGTCGCGGATTTCATCATCGAGCACTTTGCCCCTCAAGGAGAGAACCCGAAATGACCCACGACCGATTGTTCGACATGCCCCTGCTACCCCATCTGATCATCGACGGGCTAAACCGCTACGACGATCGGCCATTTCTGTTCCTCGGCAACGTGACGATCACCTATGCACAGGTGCGAGCGGAAACGAGCCGATTTGCGCAGGCTCTTGCGTCGAAGGGGGTCAAGAGGGGCTCGCACACGGCCGTTCTCTCGGCGAACCGGCCCGAGGTTCTCTACAACCTCTGCGCGAACATGGTCATCGGATCCTGCAACACGCCGCTGCACCCCCTCGGCTCAGCCGAAGACCAGGCGTACGTGCTGCAGGACGCAGGGATCGAGACGCTCGTCTACGACGCGGCTTACTTTGGGCAGCGCGCCGCCGAGCTCAAAGAGCGTGTGCCTGGCTTGAAGAATCTACTCGGCCTGGGCCCGAGTGAGGTGGGCGAGGACCTTAATGCGCTGGCCGCGACGTTCGAGCCCGAGCCACTAGTGGCGCCCGACATCGGTCCGAACGATCTAAACACCATCGTCTACACGGGCGGGACGACGGGGCGTCCGAAGGGCGTCCGACAGCCCTACCGATCGGCGGCGTACATGACGATGATCCAGATGGCCGAGTGGGAATGGCCCGAAGAGATCCGATTCCTCATTGCGACCCCGCTCTCCCACGCGGCTGCTGCCTTCGTCGTGCCTACCCTGCAAAGTGGTGGTGCGTTCGTCGCGCTTCAGGGCTTCACGCCCGATCTGTTCTTCGATGCGGTGGAGCAGCACAAGATTACCTCGACATTCCTCGTGCCCGTCATGATCTATCCGCTGCTGGACCATCCGCGCGCGAAGACGGCCAACCTCTCGAGCCTCGAGACCCTCTTCTACGGAGCGTCGGCGATGAGCCCAGCGCGCCTCAAGGAGGGCGTCGAGACGTGGGGGCAGATTTTCTTCCAGTGTTTCGGGCAATCCGAGGCGCCGATGGCGCTCACGCACTTGAAGAAGAAAGACCACGACCTCTCGAAACCAGAACGCTTTGCTTCCTGCGGGCGCCCGAGCCCCTGGGTACACATCGCGCTTCTCGGCGAGGACAATCTACCGGTCCCCGAAGGTGAACCGGGCGAGATCTGCGTGCGCGCGCCCCTCGTGATGGAGGGCTACAACGGCCTACCGGAGCAAACCGCAGAGGCCTTCGCCGGTGGTTGGCTTCACACCGGAGACGTCGGCCGCTTCGACGACGAGGGCTACCTGCACATCGTCGACCGGAAGAAAGACATGATCGTGACCGGCGGCTTCAACGTGTTCCCGCGCGAGATAGAAGACGTCATCTCGGCGCATCCGGCGGTGGCGATGGTCGCGGTCGTCGGCGTGCCGGATGAGCGTTGGGGAGAAGCCGTCAAAGCCGTAGTCGTGCTCCGGCCGGGTCAAGAGGGAAGCGAGGCCCTCGTGGCCGAGCTCCAGAACGCCGTCAAAGAGGCCAAGGGCTCGGTGCAGGCGCCGAAGTCCGTGGACTTCGTCACTCAGATCCCGCTTTCAGCGCTCGGCAAGCCCGACAAGAAGACGCTGCGCGCGCAGTTCTGGGGCGATCAAGCACGCGGCGTCAACTGAGCTCAGCCGATTCGCCAGTGCGGCGGCATGGCGATCGACTTTCGGGTCTTCGCGTCGAAGGCGACGAGGACGACCTCGAGCTTGCAAGCAATCTCCCCATCTGCGCGGACGATCTGTTCGAACGTCATCGTCTTGTCGCTCATCTTCACGACACGGGTCGACAAGGTGAAGTCTTGACCGAAGCGTCCTTCGGAGACGAAGTCCAAGCCGAGATGGACCAGAACAAACCAGGGAATTTCTTCGCGAGGTTCCGGAATCGCCTTGAAGAACGCGGCGCGGCCGACCTCCGCGAACGCGGCGTAAGAGCCCGAGCTGATGTGGCCCATCGCGTCGGTGTCCGAAAAGCGAACTTGAATCTCGTTATCCACGCTAGGCAGCGTGAGCGGTTCCTTGGTGGTGCTCATTTGGAACGCAACTCTAGAACACGCATCAGTCCGCGGCGACCGGCTGCGAGTAGAAATGCCCATACCACCTGCGAAGCTCGTCCAGAGCCGGCGGCCGTTCAAGTCCGACGGGCCGCGAGGATGCTCACAGCATGCCCGAGGGAGTTGCGCTAGAGTCCTGGCATTCCGAGGAGTCCGATGAACAAGAAAACAGCACTCGTCACTGGAGCAGGCGGAGGCCTTGGCCATGCAACGGTCGAACGCCTGGTCGCCAACGGCTGGAAAGTGTTCGAAGCGGACATCTCGCAAGAGATGCTTCGCTCGTCGATGCACGATCCGGACGTCGTACCCGTCGTGATGGATGTCACTGACGCAGACAGCATCCAAAGCGCGTTCGATGCCGTGGCAAGCCAGACCCACCACCTCGATGGAATCGTCAATTTCGCAGGGATCATGGGCATCGGCTCATTGGTGGACATCCCCGAGGAGCGCCTTGCTCGAATCTTCGACGTCAACGTGATGGGCACGTACCGCGTCAACAAGAAGTTCTTTCCGCTCGTCGAAGCGGCGAAGGGGCGGATCGTGAACATCAGCTCCGAGACGGGATGGCAGAGTGCGGCACCGTTCGCCGGTCCCTACGCGATGAGCAAGTACGCGGTCGAGGCCTACTCGACCGCCCTGCGGCGTGAGCTCTCTCTGCTGGGTGTGAAAGTCGTGACGATCCAGCCCGGGGCGTTTCGAACCAACATGGTGTCCGGCATCGAGCATGCATTCACAGTGGCCGCGGGGGAGAGCGAGAGGTTTTCGCGGGTGCTCACAAAATTGAGGAGCCTCGCGGTCAAGGCAGCTGGCTCGGCCGCGGACCCAGACGTGCTCGCCCAAGTGATCGAAACCGCACTGACGAGCAAGAATCCGAAGCCCGCGTATTCGGTCAAGCCGGACAAGCTGCGATCGCTGCTCGAGCACTTGCCCGTGCGAGCAGCCGATCGCCTCTACCTCACGGTCTTGGAGCGCGGCGCGAAGGGATGAGCGGTGGCTGGCACGCCTCGGGGCGGGCACTAAGATGGACCCGATGAGCAGCGATATCGTCAAGCCCAAGCCGGAGGGTCTCGACAAGCCCTACGTCGGCAAGATCATCAAGACCATGTCCAAGGTAAACGTCGTCGTCTATCGATGGACGGGGGGACTGCTTGGCTCGAAGTGGCGTGTCGGCGCAGCGTTCCCATGGGGCGTGCCGGTGCTGCTCTTAACCACGATCGGTCGAAAGAGCGGCGAGCCTCGAACCGCTCCACTCCTCTTCATCGAGGATGGGAGCAACGTCATCGTCGTCGGATCGCAGGGCGGGCTCCCGAAGGATCCGCTCTGGTACAAGAACCTCGTGGCGAACCCGCACTGTGAAGTGCAGATCAAGCGCCGAAAGACCAAGATGGTCGCGCATACTGCGAATCCCGAGGAGCGAGCGCGACTTTGGCCGAAGCTCGTGGCGCACTATGCCGATTTCGCCAGCTACGAGACTTGGACCGACCGGGTGATTCCCGTCGTGATCCTCGAACCGGCCGCTTGATTCACCAGAGCTGTGTTTGCCGCTACCATCGGCGGGATGCCTCGCGTCCTCGCAGTCCTGTTGGCGATCCTGTTCGCCTTCGCGAGCAGAGCGCATGCCGGAAACACGGATGACGTCGTGGCAGGCAGCGATGTGGCGCTGACGGGAGGAGCCGTCGTAGCGAACGTCCACACGGGCGGAGCCATGTGGTTCAACCCCGCCGGTGTCGCTCGACTCGACGCCCGATCGGTCGACCTCACGGGCGCGGTGCTCAGCTACAGCCTCGTTAGTGCACCGGGCGCACTTTCCATCGAGAGTGGTGAACAGAGCGAAGGGGATTTCTCGGCCGTGCAGGCGATTCCGCGCGCCCTCACTTTCGTGGCGTCTCCCCGGCCGGCTCTCCGCTGGGGCATCGGCTTCTTCTTCTCCCGATCGCTCAGCCGGTTCGTCCAGGATTCGGTCTCGCCGGCCCCAGATTCCACCGAACCCTCCGAGTTCTACGCGACCGCAGACGAGACCCGATCGCTCTACCATGTGAGCTCGGCAATCGGGTGGAAGAAGAGCGAGAAGTTCCTTCTCGGCGGCGGGTTCGACATCGTGATCGCAAGCAGGCGGAATACGGAGATTGTGTCTGGGGCCTACGCGAGCGGTGCCGGAGGTACCTTCAACAGAAGTACCAACCAGTCCCTCTCGGGGGGCGGGATGCAAGTGAAGCTGGGCCTTCAATGGGCGCCGATCCCAGAGCTTCGCATCGGATGGATGGCCGCGACGCCTAGCTACCTCGTCTACCTCAACAACGAAACGACGACGTCGGCGCAGCTCGCAGCGCCGAGTGGAACTCCTCAGTTCAACGGCACGCAGATCGACGAGCTGAGTGGCGCATGGGCGGGGGTCGAGCGTGGTCTCACGCGACTCGGAGCCGCCTATATGGCCAAGTGGGGCTGGCTTGAAGCGGACCTAATCGTAGGCTTCCCACTAAAGAGCCCGACCCTCGACATCGACTGGAGCACCACCGCCGACGTACGCGTGGGAGCCATCATCCGCGTGACGGACAGACTGAAAATCGGTGCTGGATTCTCGACCGACTTCAGCCCGGAGAGCGCGCCTAGCGAGTTCGGCGACAGCGAGCTCAACTACTACAACGTCACGGTCGGCTTCGACTTCGCGAACCGAGACAATCCACCCGAGCGGGGCCAAGACGGTTTCTATCTGGCGTTCGCGCTGGCCTTCAAATACTCACACGGAAGCGGCACGTTTGCGGGCCTGCTCTTCCCGAACGAGTTGCCAGACCCGCCTTCGCAGCCAGGTCAGATCAACCTGGTCGACATCAAGATCAACGAATTCGGCGTCAACCTCGCGGTCAAAGCGGCGTTCTAGTCTTCGCAAACCCGCAGAGTGACCTTCGTGACCTCACCGCCGATGAGCCGCGCCTGACAGCAAAGACGCACCTCGTCTGGTGTGTCACCGAAGATGTCGAGCACTTCGAGCTCGAACTCGTCTGCGTGCGACAGGGCATCTGCGCCCTCGAGCACCTCGACCCGACACGTTCCACAGGTGGCAGCGCGGCACGAGTAAGGAACGTCCGCTGCGGGATTCGCGTCGGTGATGTCCATGATCGCTTCGCCCGGCTCGGCGTCGACCTCGACACCCGAGGGCTCGAAACGTATGCGTATCCTGCTCATGCCCTGATATGAATCGGAAGCTTGGTGTAGCCGCGCGTGAAGGCGGAGTTCCTGCGCTCGGCGTTGTCCCAATCGATCTCGAAGCGTTCCCCGATGCGCGTGCCCATCTCTTCGAAATAGATGCGCACCATCATGCGCGCAACGTGGGCCCCAATGCAGAAGTGGGGGCCCTGCGCGAACGAAAGGTGTCTGTCGATCTGGCGGTGGATGTCGAGCTCGTCTGCATCGTCGCCCCAGTGCCTTGGGTCTCGATTGCCGGAGGCGTAGAGGTTGTGAACTTTGCTTCCAGCGGGAATGATCGTCTCGTGTATCTCCACATCCTCTGTGGTGGTGCGCGATAGACCCTGCACGACCGACTCGATTCGCAAGAACTCCTCGATCGCGTTCGGGATGAGAGACGGGTCGGCGAGGAGCTCGCGATGCTGATCCGGAGAGTCATGCAGGAACTTCATCGAGTTGCCGATGAGATTCGTGGTGGTGTCGTTGCCACCTGCAATCATGACGAAACAGAAGCCCAAGATGTCCCAATCGCTGAGCGTGTCCCCGTCGATCTCGGCCTGGGTGAGCTTGGTAATCATATCGTCGCTCGGGGCAGCGCGCCGAGCCTGACACATGCCTGTGAAATAGGTCATGAGCCCCTGCACCGCGTCGATTGCGTTCTGGACATCGAGGGTGAAATCGGCCGAAGCCGATGTGATGCCGTCTGACCAAGGGTCAAACTGGGCGCGGTCCTCGGGAGGCACACCGAGAATGTTCGCGACCACCATGGTGGGAAGCGGGGACGCAATCGCGGACACCAGATCCACCACTTCTCCGTCCGCCGCCCTTCGCTTCATGGCCTCGACGTGATCCACGACGAACTGCCGAATGCTTGGCTCGAGGTCTCTCACCGTGTCCGGCGTGAAAGCCTTCGTGATGAGTCGACGGAGCCGCGTATGGTCAGGCGGGTCCATCATGATGAAGGTCGGCGGCAAACCGAGCTGCGTGATCTCGTCTTTCGCGGGCGTGAGGCCCTGTGCCGAGGAGAACAGCTGGGGCTTACGAAGCGCATGGAAGATGTCGTCGTATCGGGACAGGACGTAGAAATCGAGGCGCTCGTTGTGATGAACCGGATGCTCGTCGCGCAGGCGCGCGTAGAACGGATACGGATCTGAGATGACCTCGGGGCTGAACGGATCGTAAACGGGATCGTACTCGATCGCGCCCTGATCTCGTTCTGCGTTCATCTTCGGTAGTCTCTTAGCTCTTAAATGAAACCGGCGCTGGAACAAACCAGCGCCGGTTTCCGAGGTCAGACGGTCTATGCCCGCACGACTAGCCCGCGCAGGCTGTCTCGAGGTCGCCGGTGCAGTCGGCCTGAAGAACGTCACATCCGTTCGCCACCTGGCAGTCCTCGCACTCCTGCGAATCAGGGTTGAGTGCGCACTCGCCGATGCAATTGACGAGAATGCAGCCGGTGACCGCACCGTAGCAACTTGCACACTCCGCACTCACGCCGGTGTCGTCCACAAGGCACTGTGCCGTCGCGGCGGGGTCCCCAGAGGCGTTACGCGCACAGGTGCCAACCTCGTCGCTGAACCCGGCGTCACACACAATCGCAAGGTCGTCCATGTTGGTGCAGGCATCGCTCGGGAGACCAGCGCCGCCCGTGCCCGACTCGCCGCCAGCGCCACCTGCCGTGCCGCCCTCACCTGCCGTGCCGCCGGAGCCTGCAGTTCCACCCGAACCGCCGCCGTCGTCGCTGCTGCAGCCGAAGGCCACCAGTGAAAAGCTCATGCCAGCAATCAAAATCAAGTTACGGATCATATCCACCTCCCCAAAAGAATAGTTACAGAGACTACTTAGCCGCATTATTTCGCTCGAGCATCCCGAAGCCCTTCCCGGCATCGGATGACTCGAGGGCCGGCGAGGACCTCGAGCGAGCGCAAGAATAGCTTCGCCGGACGATTCTTGCCCAAAACTGCGATCTAGCTCACGAAAAACCAACACCAGATCACAGGCTCAAGCAGCTAATATCATTATGCAATTGGGCCCGTGCCGTCTCTCAGGACAGCGGGAAGGAGCATCATCTTGAAGAGTCTACGCATCCCGTCTTCATCCGCGACCACCTGGCTCGGCGCGTTGAGATAGGTCCACAAGACGCGCAGCAGCCACTCGATCAGAAGGTCGAGGTCGAGATCTTCGCGCAGGACGCCTTGTTCCTTGGCGATCGCGAACATTGGCCGGAGGACGTTGACTCCGATCTCGATCATTCCGCTCGAGCCGAGCAAGAGCTTGCTGGCCGCACGTGAATCGAGCGAGGTCACCAAGGACGCAAACACCGGGCGCTGCGGGATCTCGCGAAGAGTGTAGAGAAGGCCCTCGACCAGCCAGTCGGAGATGTCGTCAAACTGCGCGAGGTATGCGAGCGATTCCGTGGCGAGTGCCGAAGCCTGCCGAGAGGCGACGCCCAGGAGAAGCGCGTCGCGGTTCTCGAAGTAGCGATACACGGTCGCCCGGGACATCCCTGCAACACGGGCAACGTCTTCCATCGAGGTCTTCTGAGGACCGAACTGCTGGAGGCATTCCTCGGCCGAGTCGAGAAGGCGTTCGCGGACGGGCTTTGCTTTCGTCTCCGCCGAGGGGGCGGTGGAGTGGGTTCGCCGCATGCGAGACAAGTAACAGACCTTGTTTCACGCTCAAGCCAAAAAGCGAGACCCGTCGCGGGGGATGCGCGTGCTGATCCGGCGGACGATCTCAGGCCAATAAGCGGTGTCGAGCGCGACGAGCGGCTTACCACTGTTCATCAGCGCGACGGAGATGTCTCGGGCAGGGTCGGCCCAGGCGAGGATATTGCTCAAACCGACGTGGCCGAATGCCTTCCCGCAGCGAAACCCGTAGAGGCCGATCGGGTCGGTGCCGAGCATGAAGCCCATGGAGTAGGACATCGGCAGCAGGATCGTCCGATCGATCTGCCAAGCGGTCTGCGATGCCGTCGCTCGACGCACGGTCGCCTCGTCGAAGATGCGAGTGTCCCCGAAGACGCCGCCGGAGACGAGCAGCTCGAAGAAGCGACAGACGTCGTTCGAGGTTCCGAAGAGGTTCGCGGACGGCACCACAGCGGTACGGAATCGCGGATCGTTCGACAGCTCGATGAGGCGCTCGACGGAGATGCCGAGTGCCTTCTGAAAGATGTCCTTGAAAGGCCAAGCGAGCCGCGGCCCGGTGCACGCGTCGACGGCAGCATCGTCGAGCCGTTGGCGCGGCAACCCGTAGTTGAAGTGGTTCATCTCGAGGGGCTGCGAGATCTCGTCACGCAGGAACTCCGCGATGGTCCTGCCGGTGATGCGCTCTATCAACTCGGCGAA
>Ga0316187_10001770_pt1 | contig 18901 bp, 19 predicted proteins | sample CroRivburrow1_MG_FD_204927 | JGI IMG/M metagenome (GOLD analysis project Ga0316187, IMG submission 204927) | Coastal sediment microbial communities from Maine, United States - Cross River worm burrow 1 | ecosystem: Environmental > Aquatic > Marine > Coastal > Sediment | place: USA: Maine...
GTCCTGAAATTCTTCTCCTATCTGTTCTATCCGATCCTGATGGTGTTCAGTTTTCTGGCGCGGATGCTCGGTCGTCTGTTCGGTGGCAAGAGCGGCGGCAAGAACCCCTTTACGCTGCGCGAGGAGATCCAGACCATGATGCAGATGTCGGCCAACGAGGGTGACATCGAGCAGACTGAGCAGGACATGATCCGGCGCCTGTTCAATTTCGGTGAGACGACGGCGCATGAGGTGATGATGCCCCTGATCGATCTGGCCATGGTGGAGCGGTCTGCTACCTGCGCCGAGGCCAAGAAAGTGGCGATCGAAAAATCACACGCGCGAATCCCTGTCTACGATGACCGGGTCGATCACGTGGTTGGGCTGGTCGATACCCTGGAGCTGTTGGGGATAGACGCGGACCAGCCGATCGAGCCCTTCATCAAGCAGGTCACCTACGTGCCGGCAGGCAAGAGTATCCAGGACCTGCTGCTCGACATGCGCAGGACAAGAGAACAGGTGGCGGTCGTGGTCGACGAGTTTGGTGGCGCCGAGGGTATCGTCAGCATCGAAGACATCCTGGAGGAGGTGGTGGAGGATATCCAGGACGAATACGATTCCGCCGAACCGGAGGTGAAGCTCGTTCGTCGTCAGGCTGACGGCACTCTGCTGGCGAACGCCCGGGTTGATCTGGATGATCTGGCGGAAGAGCTGGGTACCGAACTGCCCAAGGGCCGCTACTCGAGTCTGGCCGGCTTTCTGTTGGAGAAGGCGGGCGAGGTCCCGGCGGAAGGCAGCAGCGTGGAGTACAAGGAGCTCATTTTCACCGTGACGCGCGGGTCTGCGCGGTCCATCCAGGAAGTGAAAATCAGCGTAAAGTCGGATTGACAGTCAGGATGAAAATTTGCACCGCATAAGGATTCTTCTCGTTCGTGAGGCGGGCCGGGAGACGGCCACCCACCGATCTTTCGAGCATGGTGCGGCATACGGTGTTGGCGTTAAGCTGATTGGCCTGTAAGTCCTGCTTCCCTTGGCCGCCTTCCCGCTGCCGGCGGTCCGCCCCTAAAGGCCCTTGATGGGTGCAATTCCCTGATATCAGGCGTAAAATCGCCGCCCCTTTGCAAATTTTTGAGCGGTATGGCGGGCAAACTCTATATCCGTACCTTCGGTTGCCAGATGAACGAGTACGACTCCCGGAAAATGGAGGACGTGCTGCGCGAGTCTCACGGGCTGGAGTTGACCGACGATCCCGAACAGGCTGACGTATTGCTGTTGAATACCTGCTCGATCCGCGAGAAGGCGCAGGAAAAGGTCTTCTCGCAGCTTGGTGTGTGGAAAGACTGGAAACAGGCGCGTCCCGACCTGGTGATCGGAGTCGGCGGCTGCGTGGCCAGCCAGGAGGGTGAGGCCATCCGCGAACGCGCACCCTTTGTCGATCTGGTCTTTGGCCCGCAGACATTGCACCGTCTGCCCGAGATGCTGGCGCGCGCGCATGACCAGCACCTGCCGACGGTCGATATCAGCTTTCCCGAGATCGAAAAATTCGATTGCCTGCCCGAGCCCCGCGCAGAAGGGCCGAGTGCATTCGTATCGATCATGGAGGGTTGCTCGAAATACTGCACCTTCTGCGTGGTGCCCTACACCCGTGGCGAGGAAATCAGCCGTCCGTTCGACGACGTGATCGCAGAGATCGTGCAGCTTGCCGCCCAGGGTGTGCGCGAGGTGAATCTGCTGGGCCAGAACGTGAACGCCTACCGCGGGCCGATGCATGACGGCGAAATCGCCGACCTGGCCCTGCTGATCCGCTACGTCGCCGCGATCGAGGGCATCGATCGCATCCGTTACACCACCTCGCATCCGGTCGAATTTTCGGATTCACTGATCGATGTCTACGCCGAGGTGCCCGAGCTGGTCAGTCATCTGCACCTGCCTGTGCAGTCCGGCTCGGACCGGATTCTGATGGCCATGAAGCGTGGCCACAGTGCGTTCGAGTACAAACAGAAACTCAAGCGGCTGTGTGCGATCCGCCCCGAGATCAGCCTGTCGTCGGATTTCATCATCGGGTTTCCCGGCGAGACCGGGCAGGATTTCGAGCACACCATGAAGCTGATCGAAGAGATCGGATTCGACCACTCGTTCAGCTTCATTTACAGTCGGCGGCCGGGTACGCCTGCCGCCGATCTGCCGGATGATGTGCCGCTGACGGTCAAGCAGGAGCGGCTGGCGAAACTGCAACACGTCATCAACGACAACGCCCAGCGCATCAGCCGCAGCATGGTCGGGAGCGTGCAGCGGGTACTGGTCGACCGGCCGTCGCGCAAAGACCCGGACGAGCTCGCCGGGCGGACTGAAAACAATCGCGTGGTCAATTTCCCGGGACGGCCTGATCTGATCGGGCATTTCGTGGATCTCCGTATCACCGCCGCCTATCCCAACTCGCTGCGCGGCGAGCTGCTCGATGAAGGAAAGTCCGAGGTCGCGAGCGCCTGATGCCATTTAATCTTCGAGTATTTGCGGTCGTCCGGCATCTGTTTGCCAACGGGACGACTGGAGCTTCTTATGTCTGAACATCCCGATTCGCTCGATCTGGTCCTGGAGCCGTTGGACAACGAGCGTCTGCGCAATGTATGTGGTCAGCTGGATGAACACCTGCGCCAGGTCGAGCGCCGCCTCGGGATCGAGATCAGCAACCGTGGTAACAGTTTTCGCCTGCTCGGCGAGTCGGCCGCGATCGAAGCGGGTAGCGAGGTGTTGCGGGGCTTGTACGACGCGAGTGCGGAAGAGGATCTGAGCCCGGCACGAGTACACCTGTTTCTGCAGGAATCCGGCGTCGACGCATTGTTGGCAGAAGCGGGTGACGTCCCTGAAAGCATCATCAAGACACGTCGCGGCCTGATCCGCCCACGCGGCCCCAATCAGGCGCAGTATGTCCACCGGGTGCTGACCCACGACATCAATTTCGGTGTGGGGCCGGCCGGCACCGGCAAGACCTACCTGGCCGTCGCATGCGCCGTCGACGCCCTGGAACGCGACCAGATACGCCGTATCCTGCTTGTTCGCCCAGCGGTGGAGGCCGGTGAGCGCCTGGGTTTCCTGCCGGGAGATCTGGCACAGAAGATCGACCCCTATCTGCGCCCGCTGTATGACGCCTTGTACGAGATGCTGGGCTTCGAACGCGTGCATAAGCTGATCGAACGCAACGTGATCGAGGTGGCGCCACTTGCGTACATGCGTGGGCGAACCCTGAATGAGGCCTTCATCATCCTGGATGAGGCGCAGAACACCACCACCGAGCAGATGAAGATGTTCCTGACCCGCCTGGGTTTTGGTTCGACCGCCGTGATTACCGGCGATGTCACCCAGATCGACCTGCCGCGCGGGCAGAAGTCGGGCCTGCGCCAGGCGACCGAGGTGCTGCGCGAGGTCGAGGGCATCAGTTTCACCCTGTTCGGTGCGCGCGATGTGGTGCGTCACTCGCTGGTGCAGAGGGTGGTGCAGGCCTATGACCAGTTCGATCTCGAGCAGGGACAGGATCATGACGCTCGCGGTTGAGGTACAGATCGCGGCAGCCGATGCGTCGCTGCCTTCGCAGCGGCAGCTGAGTGACTGGGCACTTGCCGCCTGGCAGGAGGAGGGGGTGCGGGACGCCGAGGTGGTGGTGCGGGTAACCGACGAGGCCGAGAGTCGCCGGCTCAATCACGAATTCCGCGGCAGGGACAATGCCACCAATGTGCTGTCGTTTCCGTTCGATCCGGTGCCGGAGATCGATCTCAATCACGTCGGCGACCTGGTGATCTGTGCGCCGGTGGTCGCCCGTGAGGCGGTCGAGCAGGGTAAGCAGGCGGACGCGCATTGGGCGCATATGGTGGTGCACGGCATGTTGCACCTGCAGGGCTATGACCATGAAACCGACGAACAGGCCGCCGAGATGGAGACCCTGGAAACGCAGGTCCTGACCGGCCTGGGCTACCCGGCGCCCTATGCCGAAGAGCGCGGCGCCTCGGGCACGTCCGAAAAATCCGGCGGCAGGGGATAAGAGGTTCCATGAATCCTGCTGCCTGGCCTGCCGCGGCCCAGTTGCTGCTGGCCTTTGTCGCGGGTGCGCTTACCGTGCTGGGTTTCGCGCCTTTTGGTTTCGGCATACTGCCGGTGTTCGCGCTCGCGCTGTTGTTTTTCCTCTGGCGCAATCCGGCCCGTGCCGGCCTGAATGCGTGGTCCGGCTACGCGTTCGGTCTCGGCCTGATGGGGTTCGGCGTATTCTGGATTCGCATCAGTATTGCCCAGTTTGGCGGCGTCCCGCTGGCGCTGGCCGTGGTCATCACCCTGGTGTTCATCCTTTTCATGGCCTCGTACTACGCCCTGGCGGGCTGGCTGTCGGAACGGTTGCGCGGTGAATCCGATGTTGTCTGGCTGGTCCTGTTGCTGCCTGGTGTATGGGTGCTGATGGAGTGGCTGCGCGGCTGGCTGTTCACCGGGTTTCCCTGGCTGGCCCTGGGTTACAGCCAGATCGACCTGCCCCTGGCAGGATACGGTCCCATTACGGGCGTCTTCGGCATCAGTCTCGTGCTCGCCTTGTCGGCCGGGCTGCTCAACCTCTGGCCGCGCCTGCCGGCGGTCCTGTGCCTGCTTGCCTTGTGGGCGGGGGGGCTGGGCCTGCAGCAACTCGCCTGGACCGAACCGGCGGGTGAACCCATCCGGGTGAGTCTGTTGCAGGGCAATATCCCCCAGGAGCAGAAATGGCAGCGCGCGATGCGTGTGCCTTCGATAAACCGGTATCTCGAGATGACCGGATCCGTGCCGGACAGCCGCATCGTGGTATGGCCGGAGACCGCGGTTCCGGCATTTGATTCCGAGGTTGAATCGACCCTGCTGGTGCCTTTGCACGAACAGCTGCGCGCGCAGCAACGCGACGTGCTGCTGGGTATCGTGGCGGGAAGGGATGATGCCGATTACTACAACGCCATGATGAGCCTTGGCGTAAGCGGTCGGGATCATTACCACAAACGGCACCTCGTGCCCTTCGGCGAGTTCCTGCCGTTCGATGAGTGGACCCGGCCGGTTCTGGACTTTCTGCACATCCCGATGTCGGATTTTTCCCCCGGCGGCGATGGCAAGCCGCTGGTCACGCTCGCCGGATACCCGGCCGGGATCGATATCTGCTACGAGGATGCCTATGGCAACGAAATCATTCGTGCCCTGCCGGAGGCCGCGCTGCTGATCAATGCGAGCAACGATGCCTGGTTTGGTGACTCGCTCGCACCGCACCAGCATCTCGAAATCGCGCGCATGCGCGCACTCGAAACCGGTCGTTTCCTGTTGCGTGCCACCAACACGGGCATCTCGGCCATCATCAATGAGCGCGGCAGGTTGCGTGCCAGTTCTCCCCAGTTCGAACAGGCGATCCTCAGCGGGGATATCGTGCCGATGCGCGGCAGCACGCCTTTCGTGTTCTGGGGCAATCTGGCTGTGCTCGTTCTGGTGGGACTGATGCTGGTATTCGGGGTATGGCAACGTCAGCGCGTTGGCGCCTGATCCCGGCCCAGCAGTTCGTCCAGGTGTTGCTGTTCCCGTATGCGCTCGTCGAGGCTGTGTCTCAGTGCCTCGGCCTCCTGCAGGGCCTCAAGGTAGGTATCGCCTATCGGTTCGGCCGCCTGTTTGGGCGGTGGATTGTCCTCACAGGCGGGCATCAGCAAGACCAGAACCAGGCTGGGCAGGTTAAACGGCTTTCGATACAGTGCACGCATGAACCGAGCTTAGCTATTTTCAACCGCCCGGCCACCACAATACGCTTGTCGGCCCGGTGTTGATCCGCTCGGGCTCAAATCCGGCCACCTCGCGCTTGTGGCCGATTTCCTACCCATCCTGCGAGGAGCACAACCGCATGAGTCGTGAAATCATCAAAACAGATCAGGCGCCCCAGGCCATCGGTACCTATTCACAGGCGGTGAAAGTAGGCACTACGGTCTATCTCTCCGGCCAGATAGCCCTGGATCCGCAGACCATGAGCATGGTCGACGGTGACACCGAGGCGGAGATCCGCAGGGTGTTGGACAACCTTCAGGCCGTGGCCCGGGCGGCGGGTGGGGGTCTCGATGACATGGCGAAGCTCAATGTTTACCTGGTTGACCTGGCCAACTTCGGTACGGTGAACGAGGTCATGGCGGAGTATTTTCAGGAACCCTTTCCGGCGCGCGCGGCGATCGGTGTGGCCTCCCTGCCGCGCAACGCCAGCGTGGAAATGGATGGCGTCCTCGAACTCGGTGGCTGAGGCGACGCACCATGCACGCATAAAGCCCAAGTTCGGCTGGTGGACGGGTGCTGCGCTCGTGCTGATCCTGTCGTGGTACCTGGGCGGGGTTCAGCGTGAATCACTGCTCGACGAGCTCGAGGTCCAGGGCAGGCAGGAACTCGATCTGTACGTTTCCCACCTTAAGGGGCAGCTCGACCATTACGCTTTTCTGCCACGCCTGCTGGCCGGCGACTTTCGGCTTCAAAGCCTGTTGATTGCACCGCGCAACCGAGATCAGCAGCATCAGGTCAACCTGTTCCTCACCCACGTCAACGAGATTGCGGGTTCGCTCGATGTCTACCTGATGGACACTGCCGGTCTGACACTGGCGGCCAGCAACTGGGAGAACGAGCTGACATTCGTTGGCAGTAATTTCAGTTTCCGCCCTTACTTCATCGATGCCATGTCGGGCAGGCCCGGTCGTTACTACGCCCTGGGTACGACCTCGGGCCGGCGCGGGTATTACTTTTCGTATCCGGTCGGTGAACCCGACGAGCCCCTTGGCGTGGTCGTCGTAAAGATCGACATAGATACCCTGGAGGACAACTGGCGCAACAAGGACACCGAACTGGTCGTCAGCGACCCTGACGGCGTCATCTTCGTTTCCACACGGCCTGAATGGCGTTACCGCACGCTGGTGCCGCTGTCGGCAGCGGCGATAGCGCGTATCCGGGAGTCGCGGCGCTACCCGGAGGTCGGACTGACGCCGGTGTTCTACCAGCAAAAGCAGACACGCCCGTCCGGCGCCGAGATTTTGCAGGTCGGTGAGCCCGGTGGTACGGGCTATATCAGTATGGCGACAGACATGCCGCAGGCCGGCTGGCGGGTTCAGCTGCTGCTCTCGCAGAAAGCGATCGCGCCCCAGGTGTGGCAGGCCCGCCTGTTTGCGATAACCCTTTTTCTGCTGCTTGCGGCGGGCGGGTGGCTGTATGCCGCGCGCACGCGTCGGGCGCGTGAGCGCGAGTCGGAAAAGCGTGTTGCCATGGAAGAGGCGCTTGTCGAGCTCGAACGGCGGGTGGACCAGCGCACGCTGGACCTCACCGAGGCCAACCGCCGGCTGCGCCAGGAGGTGGAAGAACACGAGCGTACCCGCGACGAACTGATACAGGCCGCCAAGCTGGCGGCGCTGGGGCAGATGTCGGCAGGCATAAATCACGAACTCAATCAGCCGCTGGCTGCGATGCGAACCTATGCCGACAATGCGCGCACCTACCTGGAGCGGGAGAATCTGGAGCAGGTCGGTTGGAATCTGCAGCAGATCCGCGAACTGACCGGCCGAATGGCCCAGATCAGCGGGCAGCTGAAGGTTTTTTCCCGCAAGTCCAGTGGACAGCGGATCCGGGTATCACTTGACGCCAGCATGGCCGGCGCCCGTCGTATCGTGCGGCCCCGGCTCGAACAGGCGGGTGCGCAACTGTTCATCGATCTGCCTGCAGAGGATCTGTTTGTGGCCGCGGACTCGGTTCAGCTGGAACAGGTGCTGGTAAACCTGATTGGCAATGCCTGTGACGTGCTCAAGCAGCAGTTGGTGAGGCAAATCAGGGTGAGCGCACACCAGGATGGTGCCAATGTGGTCGTGCGGGTGCAGGACAGCGGCCCGGGCATCGCGGCGGAGAACCTCGAACAGATTTTCGACCCCTTCTTCACCACCAGTGAAGGCGGACTGGGCCTGGGGCTCTCCATTTCACACACCATCGTGCAGCGACTCGGGGGGTCGCTCACGGCCGGGAATGCCCAAGATGGTGGGGCTGTCTTCACCCTGACCCTGGCCGCCTGGCCCAATGCCGAGGCGGCCAGGCCCCCACAGTGACTGCGGGTGCCAGGAGGGTGTTTACTCCGCGCCTATCTTGTTCATCAGGCCGAAGCTCTTGACGAAGGGGCCGGCCATGCGCGGATCCTTGATCATGCCTTTGAAATCGCCGTGAACAAATTTGAGTTTGCCCATGGCGAATGCGGTCCCCATGCCGGCCATGCCGAGTCCGTTCTCGACCCATTTCATCCAGTCTTTGCGAGAGGCGCGCATATCCCAGTCGGGCGCTTCGTCGGCATAGTCACCGGCTCTCACGCATTCGCCGTTCTCGACCACGAATACGCCACGCGGCCGGTCTTCGTCTTTGAAGCCGCAGGTAATCACGGAATTGAAACCTATCTCGGCAAGTTTGTCGCGAACCTCCGGTTCGTCGTTCCAGGCGTCCTTGAGTTCGTTCATCCATTGGGCAGAGAACAGTTCGGCCATAGCGTTTCTCCTCGTGGGTTGTAAATTTGCGTGCACGCCAGATTACACCAACTGGACCCACAAGCCAGAGTCTAAAAACAGGCGGTCGATCGATGAGGGAATTCGACCAATGGGTGATTCATGACCGATGCCGCAGTAAGCTCGCAACATGAAAGCGACCAAACTCCCCCCGGTTATGCTGATCGACGACGAGGAGCATATCCGCGTGGCGGCTACCCAGGCACTTGATCTGGCCGGTTACACGGTGCACGCCTTCGACCGGGCCGAGAAGGCGCTGCAGGTTCTGGACCGGGACTGGCCGGGTGCTGTCATCAGCGATATCCGCATGCCGGGCATCGATGGCATGGAATTTCTTCAGCTCTGCCAGGCTAAGGATCCCGATCTGCCCATCATCCTGGTTACCGGCCATGGTGATGTGAGCATGGCGGTAGAAGCCATGCGGGCCGGCGCCTACGATTTCATCGAAAAGCCTTTTGCGGTCGAGGACCTGGTCGACACGGTCGGTCGCGCACTCGAAAAGCGCACCCTGACAATAGAAAACAGGCGGCTGAAGAACGAACTGGCTTTGCAGAGCAAGCCGGGGCCGCGAATCATCGGAAACACACCGGCAGTGCAGCGTCTGCGGCTGACCATTGGCCAGATAGCAGACACCGATGCCGACGTGCTGGTCAACGGCGAGACCGGTACCGGCAAGGAACTGGTGGCGCGTTCGCTGCATGAGAACAGCCGTCGCCGTGATCGCAATTTTGTCGCCGTCAACTGCGGTGCGGTTGCCGAGAACCTGATCGAAAGTGAACTGTTCGGTCACGAGGCAGGAGCCTTTACCGATGCGAGGTCGCGACGAATCGGCAAGTTCGAGCATGCAAACGGGGGTACCCTGTTTCTGGACGAGATCGAGAGCATGCCGATGCAGGTCCAGGTCCATCTGTTGAGGGTGTTGCAGGAGCGGGCGATCGAGCGTCTGGGTTCGAACGAACTGATTCCGCTGGATCTGCGTGTTGTGGCGGCGACAAAAGTGGATCTGCGCGAGGCGGCCAACCGCGGCGAGTTCCGGGAAGATCTCTACTACCGGCTCAGCGTGGTGACGATCGATATCCCGCCGTTGCGCGAACGGCGCGAGGACATACCCTTGTTGTTTCAGCATTTTGTGCTGGTGGCCGGCGCACGCTATCAGCGTGAGCCACCGAGCCCCGGCCCCGAGCAGCTCAATCAACTGATGATGGCCGAGTGGCGGGGGAACGTGCGCGAGTTGCGCAATGCCGCAGAGCGTTACGTCCTGCTCGGTGAATCCTGTGGTTACGATTTCGAGCAGATGATGAATGGCGATACCGATCGCCCCGCGATCACACTCCCGGAGCAGTTGGAGTGCTTCGAGCGTGGTCTGATCGAGCAGCATCTGAAGGCCAACAACGGCAGCATCAAAGCGACCATGGAATCGTTGGGGCTGCCGCGCAAGACGCTGTACGACAAGATGAAAAAATACGGCCTGGACCGTGACAACTACAAATAGTTGCGATGAAGCGGTGCCCCTTCTTTTATCTGATTTTGCCTGCCATCAGCCTGCTCTATGCCGGGAGTCTTGGCGCCACAGGCTACCCCCTACCTCCGGCGGGTAACGATCTGATTGGTGAACTGCAACTGGTGCGGGCCAGCCGCAGCGAGACTCTGCTCGATATCGCGCGCACCCATGACGTGGGCCAGGAAGAGATCCGGCTCGCCAATTCCGTGGTGGACCGGTGGCTACCCGGAGAGGGTGAGCCCGTCATGATACCGAGTCACTACATCCTGCCGGACGCCCGGCGCCAGGGGCTTGTGCTGAACCTTCCCGAGATGCGGATCTACCACTTCCGCGCAGCGGTCGGGAGCACCCCCGGAGCGGTGGATACCTATCCGGTAAGCATTGGGCGCATGGATTGGAAGACCCCTCTCGGCGGGACCAGGATTATTCGCAAGCAACCCAATCCAAGCTGGCATCCGCCTGAATCGGTCAGACAGGAGGCCGCGGCCGAGGGCGAGGCGGTACCGGAGATGGTGCCTCCCGGGCCTGACAATCCCCTGGGGGCCTACGCTCTGCGCCTGGGGCTGCCCGGCTACCTGATCCACGGTACCAACAAGCCTTATGGCGTCGGGATGCGGGTGACCCATGGATGCGTCAGGCTGTTGCCGGAGGACATCGCCGAGCTGTTCGATCGGGTCGCCGTGGGGACGCCGGTTCAGATCCTGAACCAGCCGGTCAAGACGGGCTGGCAGGACGGCGTGCTCCACGTCGAGGTTCATCCACCGCTGGATGAGGATCCCACACCCCGGAGTGATCTGCTGCGATATACCCTGGAGCGCGTTTACGCCGAACTGAAGAAATATCCCGTGGTTCTGGATGGGCGTGCCCTGCGCCGGGCGGTGGATGAAATGCATGGGGTCCCGGTCGCGGTTTCGAGACCGGGCCTCGTCGGGCGCCCGATCACCAACCCCCTGTTCCGTTGATGCCTGGCTGACCTTCCCTGCCGGTTGCCGGCCGGGGGGGAAGGGGCCGACGGGAGGGCTTACTTGTACATCGCCTTCTTGAACATGCGGTCGATCTTGGCCTCGGTCTGTTCCGACTGGGCCTTGGCACTGGATGCGGTGTCCATTGCGGCATCAGCGCGGGACTGCGCAGCCGCGGCGTCGGCGGCCGCCTTCTCTGCGATCGCACGAACCTCGTCGAGCTGATTTTGCAGATCCTTCTGTTGAGCCGTGGCGCAACCTAACAACAGGCCGCTCGCGGCCAGCATGACCAGGGTTCTGGTTGGGGCTGTCTTCATCAATGCATCCTCTCACTGCGGTATGACGAACTGCCGGGTTTGTCCCTATCAAAATCAAAGGATTACCAGCAGATTAAAGCACGCCTCAGCGGATTTCCACTGTCATGCCGACGCGGGCCCAAGACATCAGGGCATCCACCTGTTCGTCCGTAAGCGCGACGCAGCCGCGGGTCCAGTTCATGGTCTCGTGCAGTCGGAGGTCGCCCAGGCCGAGCCCATGAATGCCGATATTTCCGCCCAGCGCCGTGTGCTGGGGCGGGGGCTTGCCCAGGCGATGGGCGCGAAGTATGGCCTGCAGCTCACGCTGACTGATGACGCCTTCCCGGTGACCCTTTTTCGCGTGTTCAATCCCGGGATAGTCCAGTCCGATGAAGCGGTGGAAGTTTGTTTCGCGGTGGATCTTGGTGATGCGGAAGTGCCCCAGAGGGGTCTTTTTGTCACCGCGGCGCTTCTCCAGGCTCGTGCCATAGCGCCCGATGGCGATATTGTGCAGCGTCATCCGTGGGCGGTCGTCCTGCATGACCGTCAGCGTCAGGTTCCCGGTGTCCACCAGCAGCCACGGCGCGCTTTGCGGCCCGGCGCCCGCTGCGGATGTCGGGGCCGGCACGAGGCAGACTACCAGGAGCAAGAACGAAAAAAGCCCGCCCGCTGCGCCCCGGCCGGGGCTATGCAGGATCTTTTTGAGCCTTTCTCTTGCTGACTTCTTCACGGAGAATCGTCACGCCACGCAGTGCCTCGATGCCGAAGCGTACCTGACCACCCCCGGCTCAGCCCACTTCTTTCCATTCGGTGCCGCAATCCACGCAGTGATGGGTGTGTGGCTCGGGCTCCGGGGTCTTCATCGTGACCAGTTCCTCGGCGCTGATCGGGTGAATGGCGACGGTACTGTCGAAGTCGGCCTTGGTCGCACCCATCTTCACCGCCACGGCAAAACCTTGCAGCATCTCGTCGACGTTGTCGCCGATCAGGTGAATGCCCGCCACGTGCTGCTGTTCGCCCACGCAGACCAGCTTCATGGCCGTGGTGACCCCGTGCGCCGAAAGTGCATGCCGCATGGGTGTGAAATCCGTCTTGTAGACGGTGACCCTGTCGTGCTGTTCACGCGCCTGCCTTTCGGTCAGGCCGACCGTACCGACCGGCGGATGCGAGAAAACCACACTGGGGATGTTCTGGTAATCGACCCGGCTTTCGGATTGGCCGTCGAACAGGCGTGCCGCAAGACGACGTCCTGCCGCGATCGCGACCGGGGTCAGCGGTGTGCGGCCGGTGATATCACCGATCGCGTACACACCGGGCACATTGGTGTTCTGAAATTCATCGGTCGGCACCAGCCCGTTGGCGCGGGTCTCCACGCCCGCTTGGTCCAACTCGAGGTCTCGCGTGTTCGGTGCACGGCCGACTGCCCAGATCACACGATCGAAGCCGTCAAGGCGCTCACCGTCGCTGGCGTCGAGCGCAATGCCCCGGTCGGTCCTGGCCAGCCCGGCGACCTGGAAACAAAGATGCAGATCGATTCCCTGCTTGCGCATCTCATCCATCAGCACCTCGCTGATCATGTCATCGAAGGTCTCCAGAACCCGGGCCTCGAGTGCGACCACGGTCACCTCGGAGCCCAGCGCGCGCAGCACCCCGGCGAGCTCGACGCCTATGTACCCGGCGCCGATAATCGCGACCTTGCGGGGCTGTTCGGTCAATTCGAAGAAACCGTCCGAGGTGATTCCCAGCTCCGCCCCCGGCACTGGCGGGACGATCGGGCGCCCGCCGGTCGCGATGACGATATGGTCGGCCGTGTACTGCTGACCGTCCACGTCGATGGTTCGCGCATCGACGAAACGGGCAGTGCCGTCGATCCGCGTCATGCCGGTTTCGACCACATAACCGTCCCAGTAGCGCTTGATCATGTCGATGTATTCCTGGCGACCGGTGACCAGTTTCATCCAGTTGGTCGGGCCGCGCTGTGTGGGGATGCCAAAGTCGTTCGCAGCATCGACGGCGTGTGCCAGGTTGGCTGCGTACCACATCACCTTCTTGGGCACACAGCCGTTATTGACGCAGGTGCCGCCAATCTTGGCTGACTCGATCACGGCAACCTTCCTGCCCAACTGGGCCGCCTTTTCGGCAACCGCGAGGCCGCCACTGCCGCCGCCGATAGCGATCAGGTCGAAATGTGTATTCATCGTCGTGCTCCCGGTTTTATCGGTCGGTGCGGACGGAGGACCCGTCCGTACCGAACATTCTTTCGTCAGGCCGCGGCCTTGGTGTGCTCCGCCAGGAATGTCTCGAGTTCATCCGAGCCGCCGACGTGCGCGCCGTTGATGAACACCTGCGGGACCCTCGACACACCGGCAACCGCGCGCAGTGTGACCTCGCCGTAATCGCGGTTCAGCACCAGTTCGTCGAACTGGATGCCTGCGTCATGCAGCATGCCTTTGGCCCGCACGCAGTAAGGGCAGCCTTCGCGGGTGAAGACAGTCACATCGAGCGGCCTGCTCGCCTCTGGCGCGATGTAGGCAAGCATGGTGTCCGCGTCGGAGACCTCGAATGGGTCACCCGGCCGGTCCGGCTCTACGAACATCTTTGCGATCACGCCGTCTTTCACCAGCATGGAGTAACGCCACGAACGATCGCCGAAGCCCAGGTTCTCTTTGGCAACCAGCATGCCCATGCCGCGGCTGAAATCACCGTTGCCGTCTGGCAGGAAAGTGATGTTGTGGGCCTTTTGCTCGGCTCGCCATTCGTTCATAACGAAGGCGTCGTTGACCGAGACACAGATCACCTCGTCGACACCGTTGCGCTTGAGCGCCGGGGCCAGTTGGTTGTAGCGTGGTACATGGGTCGAGGAGCAGGTCGGCGTGAAGGCGCCGGGCAGGGCAAACACCACCACGGTCTTGCCTTTGAACACCTCGTCAGAGGTCACATCGACCCATTCGTGGTCTCGTCGGGTGCGGAAAACGACGTTCGGGACGGGTTTGCCTTCGCGATTCTGCAGATTCATTTTGTTTCTCCATTGTTGATGGGTTTTAGATTTCAGTGGACGCAGTATCGGCCCCCACCATCGATTGGTGAAATGAAAAGTTTCTACTGGATTGATAGTTATTGACTAATTGATGCGCAGGCCATATGCCTGCATTCGCTGGCCCGGCCGTACCCGAATGGGCACGGGAATCCCGGGTCGGGGGTCACGGTCATTCTCGTCGGAGCAGTTTCTCGGTAGACTGCGCGCACATTTAGATACGATATGGAATGCATGATGCGTAGAATTTTTTCCACTTTCCTCCTGCTCCTCGCCGGTTCACTGCTTTCCCAGGCGACTCTGGCGGCAGACGCGGAGCCCGTGACCTATGGCGATTGGGGATACAAGTGCGACGAGTCCCCCGATGGCAAACAGGAGCTCTGTTACGTGTTTCAAAACGTAACCAAAAAAGAGGGCGGTCAGCTGGTTTTGGGGGCGCGAATCGCGTACCGCGAGGGTCAGGGCGACCCACTGATCGTGGTGACAGTACCGCTTGGATCGCTCTTGCCGCCTGGTGCCGCCCTGGTGATGGAGGGGGTGGAGCCGGTCAAGCTGGCTTACTTCCTTTGTGCCAATGAAGGTTGTACCACGATAGCCACCGCGCTGACGCCGGACATGGTCACGGCGATGAAAAAGGGTGAAAACGCGGTTATCCGTGTGGCCGCGCCCAACAAACAGGTGGTCGGGCTGCCGCTGTCGCTCAAGGGTTTTTCCAAGGCCCTAGGCTCGCTCAAGAAGTAATCTCCCCCGCCGTCTGCGTAGCTGAAGGCCGAATCGATGGCCTTCAGTCGCGTATCGTGACAATCACCCGCCGTTCGTGCGGGCGATATCGATGTTCGTACAGGTAAATCCCCTGCCAGGTGCCGAGGGCGCAATCCCCATTGCTGACCGGCAGGGTCATCTCCATTTTCGTCAGTATGGCGCGCACATGTGCCGGCATGTCGTCCGGCCCTTCCAGCACGTGGTCATAGATCGGGTCACCGTCCGGCACCAGTCGCAGCATGAATCGCTCGAGGTCGCTGCGCACGCTCGGGTCGGCGTTTTCGCATATGATCAACGAGGCACTCGTATGCTGCAGGAACAGATGACAGAGGCCGGTCTGGATCGCCGCATTTCGCACTGCCTTGCGTACCTGTCCCGTGATGTCGTAGGTGCCGCGTCCTTGCGTCTGTTGGCGAATGGTTTCTTGATGGATCATTTTTTCGACGATGTACTGATACAACGACACTCAGTGTAACCTCGAAAGTTGGGCCGGGCAGGTCAAAACATCATGTCTGGGGCCCCGGGGCAGCGCGGGAGGAATTTGTAATGGCAATCGGTTTCGGGTTCTCTGCGGTGGCCGGATACCCCCTGCGCAACCAGGGCGGGCATGATGTTCGTCGTTGACGACCCTTTCATGGCTCTTATCCTCCGTTTCGTCGTGGATACGGAGGACGAAGGCATTTCCAACGAGGAGTATCTGCAGCGCCAGCTGAAGGCGTTGAGGAAATACCTGGCCCCTTTCCCGGAGGCCGAGCACCGCACCAGGGCGATGGAGTGGATCGCCGAACATGCGGCCAGATTCCGGCGTGACTGGGAAAGGAATACTGTCGCCAGCGGCACCCAGTATCTGCGCTGTGCCGACTGCCCACTCGCGGATGTCGGTGCCAGCGAACAATGCGAGATCCACGAGCAATGGCTTTACCTGCTGCATCTATATCTGACCGACGAGACGGCCTCTCAGGAGTACATCGAAGATGCCCTCATCCTGCTTGGAAAATACAAGGAGCAGCACCGGCAGCGTCTGACCTTTGCGGCCATGAGGGCTGCGGGGTCGAACGAGGCGAAAAAAGGCGAAGGCAAGAAAAACAAAAAGAAGAAAAAGCAGGGAAAGGGAAAGAAAGAAAAAACCTGAAACAGGCTGTCCGGCGGAAGTCAGCCGGGTGAGACCCGATCCGACGATCGCATACAATCAAACCATTACCGAGCCAGGAGAATTCGGATGACCAAAAGGCTGGAACTCGAGGAGTATCTGTACCGACGCGCAATCGACATCATCGAGTCTGCGGATACGGATGATGAAAAAGAGCAGCTGCTGTTTCAGGAGGTCTGGCTCCCGCTGGCCGAGTTGTATGCAGACAAGATCGCGGCAGCCGCGCCACAGGACGGATCCTGAAGGCGGATTCGCGCCTCGCCTCCCTGCTCTCGGGGCAGCCAGGCGCGGCTTCAATCGCGATCAGTGCATCCATCCCCGTTCGCGATAGTAACGTTCGGCGCCCTTGTGCAGGGGAGCGGCCAGGCCCCTGCTGATCATTGTTTCGGGCTGTAACTCGTGAAACGCCTTGTGCATCTTTTTGAAACGCTCGAAATTCTCGAAAACCGTCTTGACGATGCCAGCCGTTTTTCGCTGGGCCGCGGCCATTGTTTATCAGGATAGGGCAAAATCTTCGGGTATTCAGCCGCCATTCGAGGTGTGTTCGGGTGTAACGGCAGGCAGACCCCTGCCCGGCAGCGAGGCGAATTTCCGGCTGATCGGATTGCCCACCACCGCGGGAACAGGCGGCTGTATCGGTCGCCGTGGACATTGCCTTTTGGCTTGTTGACACGCACGGGCTTACGTATCCTGCCGCCGTGACCCAAGCCGTCAAAAGCCTCGCTGATACGCCTGTTACCGCGCTGAAGGGCGTCGGCCCAAAGAGTGCCGAGCGCCTGCGCAAACTGGGCATCGACAGCGTCCAGGACCTGTTGTTTCATCTTCCCGTTCGTTACCAGGACCGTACCCGTATCGTGCCCATCGGCAGCCTGCGTCCCGGCGATCAGGCAGTGATCCAGGGCGAGGTCGAGCTGGCCGATATCCGTTTCGGCCGGCGGCGTTCGCTGCTGGTGCGCCTGGCCGATGGAACCGGCAGCATCATGCTGCGCTTTTTTCATTTCAGCGCGGCACAAAAGGCGAATATGGCGCGCGGCGCGTGGTTGCGCTGTTTCGGCGAGGTTCGCAACGGACCCACCAGCTACGAACTGGTGCATCCCGAGGTGCAGCGGGTGGCGGAGGGTGAAACGGCGGAAGTCGAACAGGCGCTGACACCGATCTATCCGACCACGGAAGGTATGCACCAACTGACATGGCGAGAACTGAGCGGTCATGCGCTCGACCTGCTGGGGCGGGGAGGGCTGCAGGAACTGTTGCCGGCAGACGTTCTGGCCGAATATCGGATGCCGCTTCTTGGCGATGCCGTGCGTCTGCTGCATCGGCCGCCGCCCCAGCAATCCCGGCAGTTGTTGTCGGACAGCGGTCACCCCGCACAGCGCCGGCTGGCGCTGGAGGAACTGCTTGCGCACCAGTTGAGCCTGCGGGTTCTGCGCCAGCGGCAACGTCGCAGGGGCGCCCCACCCCTGAAGGGAAGCGGCGAACTGCAGCAGGCTTTGCTGCAAAGGCTGCCTTTCACGCTGACCGGGGCGCAGAAACGCGTGCTCGAGCAGCTGCGTGACGATCTGGCCCGGCCTCATCCCGCCCTGCGGCTGGTGCAGGGCGACGTCGGGTCCGGCAAGACGATCGTGGCTGCGCTGGCGTCGCTATGCTGTGTCGAGGCCGGCTACCAGGTTGCCCTGATGGCGCCCACGGAACTGCTGGCCGAACAGCACCTGCACAATTTTGCCACCTGGCTCGTCCCGCTGGGCGTGCAGCCGGGCTGGCTCAGCGGGCGGCACAAGGGCAAGCGCCGGCAGCTTGTCCTGGACGGGCTCGCCGGGGGGTCGATCCAGGTGGTGGTTGGTACCCACGCACTTTTTCAGGACGACGTGGTGTTCGAGCGTCTTGGTCTGGTGATCGTGGATGAGCAACATCGCTTTGGCGTGCATCAGCGTCTGGCGCTGCGCGAAAAAGGGGCCGATCTTCAGGTTCCGCACCAGCTGGTGATGACCGCCACCCCGATCCCACGGACCCTCGCCATGACCGCTTACGCGGATCTGGATCTGTCGGTCATTGACGAGCTGCCGCCGGGGCGGACCCCCGTGAGTACCGTGGTGGTGGCCGACGGTCGGCGTGATCAGGTGGTCGAGCGGGTGGCCGGGGCCTGCCGGGAAGGGCGCCAGGCCTATTGGGTCTGCACTCTCATCGAGGAGTCCGAGGCGCTGCAGGCACAGGCGGCCGAGGATACCGCGGCTACCCTGGCGGAGGCCCTGGAGGGTCTGCGGATAGGCCTGGTACACGGGCGTCTGAAAGCGGCGGAGAAAGAGTCGGTGATGGCCGCATTCAAGGTGGGAGATATCGACCTTCTGGTGGCGACGACGGTGATCGAGGTGGGCGTCGATGTACCCAATGCCAGCCTGATGGTGATCGAGAATGCGGAGCGCCTGGGTTTGTCGCAGATGCACCAGTTACGTGGCCGGGTGGGGCGCGGTGCTCAGCAGAGTCATTGCGTCCTGATGTACCGGCCGCCGCTCGGGGGTGTGGCACAGGAGCGGCTGGCGGTTATGCGCGAGACCACGGACGGTTTCGAAATCGCGCGTCGCGATCTTGAGATCAGGGGTCCCGGTGAGGTGCTCGGCACGCGCCAGACCGGCGAGATGCAGTTTCGGATCGCCGACCTGCTGCGAGACCAGGATCT
>Ga0316187_10001772_pt1 | contig 18892 bp, 17 predicted proteins | sample CroRivburrow1_MG_FD_204927 | JGI IMG/M metagenome (GOLD analysis project Ga0316187, IMG submission 204927) | Coastal sediment microbial communities from Maine, United States - Cross River worm burrow 1 | ecosystem: Environmental > Aquatic > Marine > Coastal > Sediment | place: USA: Maine...
GTTTCTTCGGCATTACATCAATGCTGACTGGATTAATATTGTTGCAATGGATTAACTGATGCAAAACTGGCTACTTCCCGAGCATGTTGAAGACATGCTTCCCGATGAGGCATGGCGCGTAGAACAGATGCGTGCACAATTTCTTGATCTCTTGCGCAAGTCCGGATACCAACTGGTTTCTCCGCCGTTGCTTGAATATACTGAATCACTGCTGATTGATGGTGCTGACGACATGGATTTGCGTACATTCAAGTTGGTTGATCAACTGAGTGGACGCACCTTGGCACTGCGTGCCGACATAACTCCGCAGGTTGCTCGTATAGATGCCCATCTGCTGAATCGCCAAGGTGTAACGCGCTTGTGCTACGCAGGCAGTGTATTGCATACCCAACCTGTCGGTTTGACTCGTACCAGAGAGCTGATGCAGATCGGGGCAGAGTTGTATGGACATAATGGTCTGGAAAGTGATCTGGAGATTCAGCAGCTCATGTTGCAGGTATTGTCTTTATTGGGTATCAAGGGTGTGCATCTTGACCTGGGTCATGTTGGCGTGTTTCGTGCATTGATAAAGCATTTCAAACTGGATAAAGGTTTGGAAGTGAAGTTGTCTATTGCATTGCAAACCAAGGATAGCGCGGCATTAGAGGCACTGGTTCAGTCACTGGATGAAAATTCTCGCAATGCGTTGCTAGCTTTGCCAAATTTATATGGTAATTGCTTAGAAGTATTGACTCGTGCGCGCCAAATTTTGCCGGAGCTTCCAGAGATAGTAGCTGCACTGGATAAATTGCAAACTGTTTCCAGTAAATTGCAATCGTTGGTTTTCTGTGTAGGTATTGACCTTGCCGATTTGCGTGGATACCACTATCACAGCGGTATGGTGTTTGCCGCTTACCATGCTGGCAGTCATGATGCGATCGCATTAGGCGGACGCTACGACGAGCTTGGAAAATGCTTTGGACGAGCCCGCGCAGCTACCGGATTTAGCATGGACTTACGCCAGTTATATCGTTTGTTACCGTCGCGTCCAGCCAAGCAAGGGGTGCGTGCGCCATATCTCGATGATGCCGCTTTGAGCGATAAAATTGCAAAATTACGTGCTGCGGGTGAGACAGTAGTAGTGGATCTGCTGGACGATGTGACGTTGCGCAGTGAATTACAATGTGATCACGAATTGGTGTTACGCGATGGTATATGGCAGGTTATCTCACTTTAAAACCCTTCCTAACTTATTTTGGACTAGAGAAGGTCGAAAGACGTTGGGTAAGTAAATCAAAAGCAATCAACGGAAATCAGGAATCGTAATGGCTAAGAACGTAGTAGTAATAGGCACTCAATGGGGTGACGAGGGCAAGGGTAAAATCGTTGATTGGTTGACCGATCATGCGCAAGGTGTAGTGCGCTTTCAAGGTGGCCATAATGCTGGCCACACTTTAGTGATATCTGGCAAGAAAACAGTATTGCATCTGATTCCATCAGGTATCCTGCGTGAACATGTTATGTGCTATATCGGTAATGGTGTGGTGCTCTCCCCGCAAGCCTTACTTAAGGAAATGGACGAGTTGCAACTGGCAGGCATTGATGTGCGTACTCGTTTAAAAATTTCCGAAGCTTGTCCCTTGATACTGCCTTACCATGAGGCGATTGATCAGGCACGTGAATTAGCCAGAGGTGCTGCCAAGATTGGAACTACCGGTCGAGGTATTGGCCCAGCCTATGAAGATAAGGTGGCGCGGCGCGCGATACGTTTGCAGGATATTTTCTTCCGTGAGCGTTTTGCAGCAAAACTGGGCGAGGTGTTGGACTACCATAATTTTGTGTTAAAGAATTATTTTCAGGCTGACACTGTAGATTTTCAAAAGACGTTGGAAGATACATTGGCATTGTCGGAACGTCTCAAGCCGTTGGTGATGGACGTGCCGAGAGCTTTGTATGATGCTAATCAGACAGGCCAAAGTTTATTATTCGAAGGTGCGCAGGGTGCACTGCTGGATATTGATCATGGTACTTATCCGTTTGTCACTTCAAGTAATTGTATTTCCGGTGCGGCTTGTGCAGGTTCGGGTGTTGGTCCACAGATGTTGCATTACGTGCTGGGTATAACTAAAGCTTACACAACTCGTGTAGGTTCCGGCCCATTCCCAACTGAATTGTATGATGCGGTTGATAAGCAGGATCCGATTGGCGAAGGTCTAGCCAAACGTGGCCAGGAATTTGGTTCGACCACCGGGCGAGCACGCCGTTGCGGTTGGTTTGACGCTGCAGCACTGAAGCGTTCGATTCAGATCAATGGTGTGTCCGGGCTGTGCATTACAAAACTGGACGTGATGGATGGGATGAAAACCGTGAGTATCGGTGTGGGCTATCGCATCAATGGTGTCGAAAGCGATATCCTTCCGGCTGGTGCTGACGCATTGGCGGATTGCCAGACCGTGTATGAAGAAATGCCGGGGTGGAGTGAAAGTACCCTTGGCGTGCAAAAATATGATGATCTCCCTCAAGCTGCGCGTGATTACCTGGAACGTATTTCCAAAGTATGCGGTGTGCCAGTCGATATGGTTTCAACCGGGCCTGATCGGGATGAAACTATTGTGCTGCGCCATCCATTCAAATAGTTTGTGAATGTGATGGAAGAAGTAAGCAACGCAGTGCATGATTTGCACTGCGTTGTTGTTTATATATTTGAGATTTAAGCTGAAAGAATAACGGCCCACTTGCGTGAGCCAGTTCATGTTCTGGTGCCCAGAAGAGGACTCGAACCTCCACACCTTGCGGCACACGGACCTGAACCGTGCGCGTCTACCAATTCCGCCATCTGGGCATCTTGCTGAAGGCGCGCAATTTAATTGTTAAAGGATACATTGTCAATGAAAAATAAAAAAAACATACGGTTGCAAGATCCATTTCTGCAGCGAGAACGTGAGCAATATGAAAACCCGTTGCCTAGCCGAGAATTCGTTTTGCAAATACTCACAGAGCATGGTGCGCCGGTAGCTGATGAAGAACTGCTGGATATATTGCACATAGAAAAGGATGAAGAAGATTTATTCTCACGTCGTCTGCGCGCAATGCAGCGTGATGGACAGATTATGCGCAATCGAAAACGTGCTATCTGTGTGGTCGACAAACTCGATCTGATAAAGGGTAAGGTGCAAGGTCATCCAGATGGATTTGGTTTTCTGATTCCAGAGGATGGTAGTTCTGATATGTTCCTCAGCGAAAAGGCGATGCACCAGGTGTTGCACGGTGACGTAGTGATGGTCAGGCAAAGCGGGGTGGACAGGCGCGGTCGACCCGAAGCCAAAATCGTTGAGGTATTGGAACGTGCTAACAGTCGGGTAGTTGGCCGCTTGTATGAAGAACATGGTATCCAGTACGTGGTGGCAGAAAATAGACGCATTACTCAGGACATTTTGGTTGCACCAGGTGAGCCAGGAGTGTCACAAGTAGGGCAAGTGGTAATGCTGGAAATTTTGCAGCATCCCAACAAACATGCACAACCTATAGGGCGTATCGTCGAGGTATTGGGAAACTATGCAGATCCAGGTATGGAGATCGAGATTGCATTGCGCAAGCATGAGCTGCCGTATGAGTTTCCAACTGATGCTGACAAGCAGGCCAAAGCGATTCCACCATTAGTCTCAGCGGAAGACTGGGCTGGACGCGAAGATATTCGGAGTTTGCCACTGGTTACGATAGACGGTGAGACCGCACGCGACTTTGATGATGCGGTGTATTGCGCTCCTGAAAAAGGTGGTTACCGCTTGGTGGTGGCTATTGCCGATGTTAGCCATTATGTAAAAGCTGGCGATGCGCTGGATAGAGAGGCAATCTTGCGTGGCAATTCGGTGTATTTCCCGCGACGCGTAATTCCGATGTTGCCGGAAGAGTTATCCAATGGTCTATGTTCATTAAATCCACAAGTGGACAGGATGTGCATGGTATGCGATATGCATATTAGTAACAGTGGTGAAATAGGCAAATATCGTTTCTATCCATCAGTGATGTATTCTCATGCGCGGCTGACATATACGCAGGTCGCTGCAATGCTGGCTGAACCGGACGGAGAATTGGCCGAGAGTAACGCTACCATCGTGCCGCATCTACACAATCTCTATGCCCTTTTTCAGAAACTGTTAAATGCACGCGCCAAGCGTGGAGCGATAGAATTCGAGACAGTAGAAACACAAATGATTTTTACCGATCAGGGAAAGATCGAACGCATTGTGCCAGTAGTTCGTAACGATGCACACAAACTAATCGAAGAGTGCATGCTGGCAGCCAACGTCTGTGCAGCAGATTTCTTGCAAGAACATGAACACACCGTGTTGTATCGTATCCACCAAGGACCGACCCCGGAAAAGCTGGAAGCATTGCGCGAGTTCATGAAGGAGTTTGGTTTGCAATTGACCGGAGAGGAAGAGCCACAGGCAGCTGATTATTCCAAGCTGCTTAGACGTATCAAAGGTCGTCCCGATGCAGGATTGTTGCAGACAGTGATGTTGCGTTCCTTGCGTCAGGCCAAGTACGAGCCGGAAAATATCGGGCATTTTGGTTTAGGTTACGATGCTTATACACATTTCACATCGCCTATACGCCGTTATCCAGATTTACTAGTACACCGGGCTATTAAGGCGGTATTGCAAGGCAAAAAATACAAGCCCGGACAGAAATGGTCAGAATTAGGCGCGCATTGCTCAATGACTGAACGCCGTGCGGATGATGCCACACGTGATGTCGAATCCTGGTTGAAGTGCTTCTATATGCGCGACCATCTTGGTAGCGTGTTTACAGGCACAGTTTCTTCGGTGACTAGCTTTGGTATGTTTATTTCACTGGATGATCTCTATGTTGAGGGATTAGTGCACATCTCGGAATTGGGCAAGGATTATTTTCATTTTGATGCAACCAAACACCAGTTATTGGGTGAGCGAACCGGGCAAAGTTATCGACTTGGTGATCGTGTAGAAGTACGCGTGGTCAAAGTGGATATGGAAAGCACCAAGATTGATTTTGTATTGCATGGAGTCAATGAAGATGCTGAGCAGAAGCCGTTAACTAAAGGAATGAAAAAATCTGCTGCTGGTAAACGGGTCAAGGCAAAGAAACGTCATGGCTGATTTGCGACTAATCTATGGTTTTCATGCGGTAACTTCGCGTATCCGTCAGAATCCAGATGGTGTGCTGGAAGTTTATCTGCAAGCGCAGCGTCAAGATCCGCGTATGCGCGAGCTCATCAAGCTTGCTGAAACCAATGACGTGAGAGTGATACCGGTAGATGTGAAACGCCTCGACGGTATGGCGGGTAATGCGCGTCATCAGGGTGTCGCTGCACGGGTAGATGCTGCACGTCGAGTGCAGCATCTGGAAGACGTGCTAGACACTCTAACCGAGCCACCGTTACTGCTGGTACTGGATGGAGTGCAAGATCCGCATAATCTCGGAGCTTGTTTGCGTAGCGCTGATGCATTTGGGGTGCATGCAGTGATTGCGCCAAAAGATCGTGCGGTTGGCCTTACCGCAACAGTGGAAAAGGTTGCCTGCGGTGCTGCAGAAACAGTACCGTATATCACAGTCACCAACCTCGCACGTACCCTACGAGAATTGAAAGCACAAGACATCTGGGTGGTGGGTGCGGCAGGCGAAGCTGAACAGGATTTAAATAGTTTCAAGCACACCGGCGCACTGGCTTGGGTGTTGGGGGCTGAGGGGGACGGTCTGCGGCGCCTTACACGTGACACCTGCGATGAATTGGTTCATATTCCCATGCTGGGTAATGTTGAAAGCCTCAATGTTTCGGTTAGTGCGGGAATTTGTTTGTTTGAATCCAGGCGCCAACGCCAGTCTGGCTAGTTTGAAAGTACATAATTTATGCAAGAAAATACCTTGGAAAAATTAATGGAAAAAGGCCTCCAAGCCAAGGCACAGGGCAATCCTGAACAAGCACTGTCCTTTTTTAAGCAGGCAATGCAGTCAGGATCACCAGATGCTGAATTACTCTACCTGGCGGGAGACACCCTGCATGACTTGGGCAGACTGGATCAGGCGATCGAGCATCTGCAGCGCGCCCGGCAAGTCGATCCGCAACATGTCAATGCTGTTTATACACTTGCCGTTGCTTTGCAAGACAAAGGACAGCTGGACGAATCCATTGCCTGTTACCGGGTGGCAGAAACGTTACGACCCGATCACGCCAAGACGTATAACAACATGGGGTCAGCTTACCTTCGATTGAGTCGAACGGATGAAGCCATTGCCTGCCTTGAAAAGGCACTGCGTCTCGACCCCGATTTCTTCATGGCAAACTACAACTTGGGATCGGCACATTACCTGAACAAGAACTTCACGGCAGCAAAGCAGTGTTTCCAGCGGGTACTTTCACAACAGCCCGCATTCGCTCAAGCCCACAATAATTATGCCAATCTATTGAAAGACGAAGGCCAGTTCAAGTTGGCAGCCGAAGAATACCGTTTGGCAATCCGCCATAATCCGATTCTTGCAGAAGCCCATTTTAATTTGGCAAATGTGTTGATGAATACATGGTACATTGAAGAGGCCTTAAATTTATTTGAACAACTAATAAAGATTGATCCACAACATGCGATTGGTTATAGCAACTATTTGTACTACGCGCATTATTCGAATCGTTTCAAGATAGATGATCTTTATCGTATGGCGCGTAACTGGGAAAAAGCCCAGTTTCCAGATATTGCCAAGCGAATTGAAAAGTTGAAATTTTTCAATAAACCAGACTCGGAGAAAAAGCTGAAAATTGGCTACGTTTCGGCAGATTTTTGTTTACACCCGGTTGGATTTTTTATAGAAGGCGTGTTTGCTTCTCATGATAAATCGGCTGTGGAAATCTATTGCTACTACAACTATCCAAAGCAGGACGCACAAACGGCTTACTTTGTATCTCAATCTGATCATTGGCGTGATATTCATGGTGTCTCTGATGAACAAGTCGAAGAAATGATTCGGCAGGATGAAATTGACATACTAGTAGATTTGACCGGGCATACCGATTCAAACCGCTTGAGGGTGTTTGCTGTAAAACCTGCCCCAGTTCAAGTGACATGGCTGGGTTATTGTGATACCACCGGCTTGCAGTCCATGGATTATTTGCTTGCAGATGAAATAGTGGCCCCCTTGGATACGAATCAGAAATACAGCGAAGCGGTTTGGCGTCTTCCCGAATGTTTTATAAATTATGTGCCCCGTGATTATTCACCTGCGATAAGTGCTTACCCGTCAGTAACGCAAGCTACAATAACTTTTGGTTGTTTTAATAATTTATCCAAGATCACTGAAGAGATGCTTGAATTATGGAGCAGTATTCTCTTGAGAGTGGAAAACTCGAAGCTTCTTATTAAAAGCCCTCGATTTAAGGATGCAGAAATATCAGAACGTGTTGCTGGCATTCTATCAAAGAACGGCATCAAACCAGATAGGATCAAGTTGGAGTATGATTTTTTGGAACACTGTGATTTCCTTGGGCGCTATGCAGATGTTGATATTGCGCTTGATACCTCTCCATATAACGGAGTAACCACTACATGCGATGCATTGTGGATGGGTGTGCCGGTAGTAACTATGTTGGGCGAGCATTTTATTAGCCGTAACTCTGCAAGTATTTTAACGGCTGTGGGATTGCAGGAACTGATTGCAACTACGCAACAGCAATATATCGATATCGCCATTGATTTGGCGAATGAGCCAGATAAGCGAAGGTCAATGAAAACATGCTTGAGGAAGCAATTCGGTGAAAGTGCGCTAGGTGATTCAAGACGATTCACACGCAACCTTGAAGATGCATACCGGAAAATGTGGCGTAAGTGGTGTGCCAGCTAAGGTGATTAAAATTCTACCTTCTTAACTTAACTCGAAAGGAAAATATTTATGGGGTGGGACATGAAAGAAATTATGACAATAATCGCATGTGTTACTGGGTTGCTCAGCACTATCCAAGTGCAAGCCAGTGAATTCGATAGCGGTTATATAGGTGTAAAAGCTGGTTACAACAAAAATACGCCAACTTCAGAAAGGTCTTCGGACAGGGTCTATCCGGGAATGGAAATAGGATATACGCGCGATGTTGGGAAAATTTTGCTGGGTGTGGTTGCATTTGTGGATAGCCACTCGCTATCAATAACAGGTAAAGATTACGGTGCCGACTTCAAGCTTGGTATTCCTATAGGTAAATTTATGCCATATATCAAGCTGGGTGTGGCTGGATCAGGCCCTGGCTCACGTGCACACTCCGGCATTAGCCTTGAATATAAATTTTCGAAGGATTTTAGTATTGTGGGTGAAGGGACTTTTGATAGCTGGTCAGGTGACACAGGAAATAAAAATAACAAAAATATTTCTTTGGGTATTAATTATTACTTTGATGCGTATGAAGATCTACCGCCAGTAGTTGCGCCAGTTATAGTGAAAGCGCCCGAACCAATTATAGTGAAAGAGCCAGTAGTCGTTATAGAGAAGGTTTATGTGCCTGCACCTCCACCAGAGCCTGTCCGTGAACGAATCTTTGTTGATAAACCTGTCACGATTGATGGTGCTAATTTTGATAGCGGATCTGCAAGATTAAAACCTGCTTCGTTTGCACAACTGGATGAAGTTGTTGAATTTGCAAAGCTGAATCCTGCATCGTACTTGGCCGTTGTCGGTCATACTGATAGTACGGGTAATGAAAACTTAAATATGCGGTTGTCATTAAGACGTGCCAAATCAGTGAAGTCATATTTGGTTAAGGAGGGAGTAGATGCAGGCCGTATCACGACTATGGGCAAAGGCTCAGCCAACCCGATTGCTGATAACGAGACCAAGGCAGGTCGTGCACTTAACCGCCGTGTGGAAATCGATTCTGTTCAGCGTGTAGAACAGTAAATTTGTTGTTTTTTAAGAACGGGCTGATATCAGCCCGTTTTTTTCTTTTAGGTCCAGTTGCTTACACTGAGTTGGCAGAAGGGGCGGCATTCCATTGAATTAAATGGCAATCTGATAAAAAATACCAAATTATGCCATTCTTGCGGGTATTCTTCGCTGTAACCACCCTGTTTTCACCAACCTGTTCCGTACCAATTTCAAACTACTCGCAAACTTCAGGATAAGCGGTATTTTTTGGAGGATGGGTGGTATTGCAGGAGGTCTCCAGAGCAGGCAGAGTGCCACTTGTTTGTTTGCCTTATTTCGAATCACTCCACAAAGCTGGTTGTTTTGTGTTTGTGACGGAGGCGGTGGACCTAAACGAAGGGGGATTGGTAATGATGGATATAAATTCGTGGCTGTTTTGGCCGGACAGAGTGGCGCTGTCGGTTCTGGTTCTGGGTGTTTTGGTTCTGCTGTTTTTGTATGCGGCGCGCGCATCGATGCATGAAATGATCCACTCGGTATGTAATCTGGTAGCCCAATCAACCAGGTTTCTTTCCCGCTGGTTCTTTTTGAGCGCGGAAAATCTGCGCTTGCGTAATCAAGCTGTATTGTTGGCGCACAGTCAAGCAAGTTTGGCCTCCCAGATTGATCGAGAGTTTGTTCGTGTGGAAAATCTTATTCAAAAAGATATGCATGAGTTTCCCAGCTTGCAACGAAAGTTCATGGAGGAAATTACGCGTATTGAAGAGGACTACCGTAAATGTGGTGAGGTTCCGCCACCTCCGCCGGAATGGGTAGAGGCGCTTGATTCGATAACGCACATCAAATCGGGAAGTGAAATACCGCGCAAGCTGATGGAAGACATCAACAAGTCGATACAGAAGATGCATGACAAGACAGTGACCGAGTATCGACGCTCCTACGAAGAGCGGCACAAAATCCTGAAGAAGATGCAGTCATCGTGGCGTTCAGTAGATAAACTGATCGGTGAGATGGACAAAAAGATGCTCACACTCAAAAGTAACGCCAAGCAGATTGATAGCGGCATAGCCAAGTTTAAAGCGATGCGGGCCAAGGATTTCAGAACTGAATATGCTTTAACGGTTTCCTCATTTGTGCAATTGGCCATATCTTCCCTGGTTATGGTAATTGCGCTAGGTGGTGCCTTTATAAACTACAAACTGATTGCATTGCCAATGTCTGAAATGGTGGGGGCCAGCGATTACATTACCAACAGTTTAAAGACGTCGGATGTGGCCGCATTGGTGATTATCTTGATGGAGGCTTCCATGGGTTTATTCCTGCTGGAATCCTTACGCATTACCCAGCTATTTCCCAAGATCGCCAGCATGGATGATCGCATGCGTCGCCGTTTGATGATCACATCGCTGGTCTTTCTGATAATTTTGGCAAGCATCGAATCATCTCTTGCGCTGATGCGTGACATGCTGATCTCTGACAAGGCTGCCCTGATGAGGGATTTAGCATCTGTCACTGCTTCAGATCCTGGAGGCTGGTTTACCAGTATTCCGATGGCGGGGCAAATGATAATGGGATTCGTGTTGCCATTTGCGCTGGCTTTTGTGGCGATCCCGTTGGAAAGTGCAGTAAATTCACTGCGTATCGTGGTTGGCGTGTTATTGGTGCAGAGCATGCGTTTTATTGGTTTTACGCTCAGGTTTACGGGTGTTGTATTTAAGCGCATGGCCAAGGTGTTGGAGATGATCTATGACATCGTTATCGTTATCCCACTGATGATTGAGCGCTGGGTGGAAATGTTGCGTAGTAACTCGTCTGCAGAAGGACAGGTAAAACTGGAGAGTGCCGTATGAAAAAATATATACTCATATGGATCATGTTTTCAGGTGTTTTTTTCATCAGTGCATGTGGTGACAGTCGTATACATAGTCAAGCTGTTTATATGCTGGTTGATACGTCTGGAACCTATGCACAGGAAATGAGCAAGGCGAGCAAGATCATCAATTATCTGTTGGCCACACTAAATCCGGGTGACTCGTTGGCAATGGCCAAAGTGGAGACGCGTAGTTTTACGGAAAAGGATATCGTTGCCAAGGTCACTTTCGACAAACGTCCCTCTCAGGCAACCCTGCAGAAGCGCGCGTTTAAATCCAAGATAGAAGCTTTCTCCAAGGAAATTAGAGGCAGTGCCTTTACCGACATAACCGGCGGGTTGATTCAGGGAGCGGAATACCTGAATGAAACCAAGGCTGGTAAAAAGACTATTGTAGTGTTCTCGGATATGCAAGAAGAACTGGACAAGGGAACGCTGCGTGATTTTCCAATCGAACTTAATGGTATCCGTATCGTGGCATTGAACGTGACCAAGCTGGGAACCGACAATGCTGACCCCAGACTTTACCTTGATCGTCTGGCAACTTGGGAAAAGAAAGTACGGAAGGCAGGCGCTACCGAATGGGTGTTGGTGAATGATCTGGAAAACAACATGGAGTCAATCTTGAATACCCGCTGATGACCAGCGGTTAGAATGAAAAACTCATGTCTTTCTAAACGGACTTCGTTCATTGAGTTTGTCTACATAGCCTGATATCGCATCGGTTTCGCGCTGCAAATATTCTTCTACGGCATTTGAAAATTCGGGATGTGCCAGCCAGTGAGCAGAGCTGGTGGTCACCGGCAAAAACCCCCTTGCCAGTTTATGTTCACCTTGAGCGCCTCCCTCAAATGTTTTGATGCCACGCTCAATACAAAACTCCATCGCCTGGTAATAGCAAGTCTCAAAATGCAGGCCGGAATGGAATTCAAACGTACCCCATGAACGGCCATACAGCACATTAGCATTAGAAAAATTCAATGCGCTTGCTATGGGTGTTCCATCACGTGTTGCGATAATCAAAAGTGTGTTCTGCGTCATAGTCGTAGCAATGCTTTGGAAAAAATTTATATTCAGTGCAGGAGGGGAGCGGTGGTGTTGCCGGGTATGGGCATAGCAAGCTGCAAAAAAAGTCCACTGATCCGGTGTGGCGTTTTCACCTGTAACGCACTGCAATTCGATACCTGCATCAGCCACCTTGCGCCGTTCTTGTTTGATACGCTTGCGTTTGTCACGGCTAAGTGTAGCCAGGAATTCATCAAAATTGTTATAGCCCGGATTCTGCCAGTGAAACTGCACATCATGTCGCAACATCATCCCTTGAGACTGAGCTTTCTGAGTGTCAGCATTATTCAGAAATAGACAATGCAATGAAGATACACCTATATCCTTGGCCAATTGCAGCGCGGCATTCAGTAACAATCCGCGAAGCTCGTCAGCATTTTGTGAGGCAGTCACCATTAACCGCATTCCGATCACCGGCGTAAAAGGTACGGTGCTTACGAGCTTTGGGTAATAACGTAAACCATGCTTATGATAGGCTTCAGCCCATGCCCAGTCGAAAACGAATTCACCGAAAGAATGGCTTTTTAAATATAGCGGCATTATTCCAACCAACTGTTCGTCTTGCCACAGAGTGATAAATTGCGCCAGCCAGCCTACTTCAGAGATGGCGCAGCCACTTGTCTGCAGTGCATATAAATATGCGTGAGAAAGAAAAGGATCATTACCTGCCAGCTTATCCCACTTTGCAGCGGGAATTTCCGCAAGGTTTTCGATAATCTTCAGGGTAGGTGATTTCATGGCCTTAACGCATAGTCAATCAAAGCGTAATGTGATTGACCTCTGGCTTGGCAATGTAGGCACTATTCGGCCAGCTCTGCTTTCACGGGAATCACACGATACAGTTCCAACTCGGCCTGTTTGTAGACCTGTATACCTGGCAATTTGATTTGCGCGCTCTCTCCAGGAGCCAGTTTTTTAGCGACCAGTAAAGGGATACTCTGGTTGTCCGGTTGCCGCGACGTTGCATCAAAGTGCACCACCATCACATGGACATTTGCTACGACCACGGTGCTGGTGTTGACTGCCACAGCATAGACATATCCCATATCGTCGGCTTGTGCACCGGTACGCAGATAATTGCTTGGCTCTATTTCTACTGCCTGCCTGACAGCAACTTCCTTTGGCTCAGCAGTAGGCTGCATCACCACTTTTTCTGTTACCGGTTTGGTGCCACAAGAAGACAAAGAAAATATCATCGCAATCGCGGCAAACATACGGGCGTAAACTTTCAGCATCATTCTTTCCTTGTCATAGTTAAACAATTCAAATCAGCAAGACAGGGAATATTTTAACAGGTGTCCACAAAGAAATATTTCCTCAAATGTACAGGTCACCCGCTTGCTTGCGCCGCCGCCGGTGTCTTTGATTCATCCGATGCCATCGATTCATAAAGGCGTTAAACTGCTATGCCTTGATATGGATTTAATTCGGTCTACCCTTGCGGCAGATGATTAAAACAGATAAAAATCAGGAAAGGTAAACGCACAATGACATCCGCCGTGCAAAGTATCCTGATCGTCACAATTGCCAGCTTCTTTATGCAAGGTGTCGTCGGTGGGAACATGATCTACAGCCTTGCGTTGTGGCCGATGAATGGCCAATTCATGCCTTGGCAGCTAGTAAGTTATGCATTCCTTCATGGCAGCATGATGCACCTGGTATTCAACATGTATGGCCTATGGATGTTTGGCCGTGAGCTGGAAGTCATGCTGGGACGCAAAATATTCTTTCAGCTCTATTTCGCCAGCGTACTGGCGGCAGGCATCATGCAGGTGCTGGTTACCACCTTCACCGGCGGCAACTACCCAACCGTGGGTGCGTCCGGCGGTGTGTTCGGCCTGTTGCTGGCGTATGGCATGTTCTTTCCGAACCGGCGCATCATGTTGCTGCTCCCGCCGGTCGTCTTGAGTGCACGTACCTTCGTATTTGTTTATGCTGCTCTGGAACTGTTCCTTGGTATCACCGGCACGCAAGCGGGTGTGGCGCACTTTGCGCATCTCGGCGGTATGATTGGTGCCTACCTTATTTTGCGCAACAGGCATCTCTGAAGTTGAATAGATCAACATTAATTACCCCCATGAAACCTTATTCCGAAGCCTGCGAAAAAAACAAGGAGCCCATCCTTACCGTACTTAAGGAAATCTTTGTCGAGCGAAAACGCGTGCTGGAAATCGCCAGTGGAACCGGTCAACATGCCGTCCACTTTGGTCGGGAGTTGCCACACCTCACCTGGCAAACGAGCGATCTGCCGCAACACCTTGCGGGCATCCGGGTTTGGCTGGACGAAGCGCAATTACCTAACGTGTTGGCTCCGCTGGCGCTTGATGTGAATGACACGCACTGGCCGGTGACAAAATTAGATGCCATCTTCAACGCCAACACCGTGCACATTATCTCCTGGCCGGAAGTAAAGCGCCTGTTTGCACACATCGCCTGCGTGATTGCACCGGGTGGCTGCGTATGCCTCTACGGGCCATACAACTACGGTGGGCAATTCACCTCGGAAAGCAATGCGCGTTTTGACGACTGGCTTAAATCGCGTGACCTCGCCAGTGGCGTGCGAGATTTCGAAAAAATTAATGAGCTTGCCGCGTCACACGGTCTCGAACTTCAGCAAGACATCGCCATGCCATCGAACAATCGCATACTGGTGTGGCAGGCTGCATAGCATCTGCTGCCATCTGCCTCCTAGCCTTATAATGTCCATGTGAATCGCATCGCATGAAAGGCATGCAACATGACGACTACACAAGATCAGGAAAATCGTATGGAAATTGATATGAAAAATGCACCATCATTACTCGCGACCGAAGGGCAGGTCGCATGGACCTACGTCATCTACGGCCTGCACGGCTTTAGTGTGCTCGCCGGGTTGTTGACACCTGCCTTTATCGTAACGGCATTTGTCAGTGGCTGGCCGTCAATCATCGCCGTCATTCTAAACTATGTGATTCGCGCAGATGTGCGCAATACCTATCTCGAATCCCACTTTAGCTGGCAGATACGCACCTTCTGGTTTGCGTTGGTATGGGTGCTGGTCACGCTGTTGCTTGCAGCCACTTTCATTGCCTTGCCTATTGCTATCCTGATCGCCTGGGTTGCGGGTTTGTGGGTGTTATATCGCATCGTGCGCGGTTTGATCAGTCTGCTTAACCAGCAACCCATGCCGCAGTAATGTGGCGCTAATCATAAAACTCATTTATCTTGTAAAGAAGTAAGGGAACGATCCAAAAAAGCCCGGAGATTTTTCTCCGGGCTTTTTGATTTGATGAGGCTGAGTTATTCGGCTGAGTTTGCTGCCGGTTCTTCAGTCTTGGGGGCTACTTTCTTCGCCGGGGGCTTCTTTGCAGCGGGCTTGCGGGGTGTCGCTTTCGGTTTGGCAGCGGCTTTGGCCTTTTCAGAGAGCGACTTTTCGGAGGGCCAGTCACCCATCGGATAGGGCCGGGTTTCTGTGTTGAAGGTCAGATAGCTGAACACCTGGTAGACATAGGTGGAAAGCTGGGCGCCAAAGGACAGCACCTTGTTATTTTTGGCTCCGGTGATCAGAACAGTCAGGAACTGGAACACCACCACCACTGCCAACACCACTTCGGCGGCCGAGTAGAGGATGGTAAATAGGATCATGAACAGCAGCCGTTTCCAGATAGCGGCATCCATAACATGCTTCTTCAAGGCTTCGGTTTTATGGTGTTCGTTTCTTGTTTCTGCTTGTTCAGTAGTCGTTGAGTCGTTCATGAATGTAGTGCTCCTTTATTTATATTTGCTTTCGCAAGGCTGGCTGATTGTAGCGGGTGACTTGGAATCGGATGCAGGCAGACTATCTATGATGCCATGCACGATTACCTGCTCACCCGAGTCAGCAGCTGTGTCGCCGGATGCGGTTTCTTCTATTCTAACTATAAAGAGCCGGAGTCTAATTGATTTTCCATAATTAAAGAGGTCTGGTTCGAATTCGCCCAACTTCTAAGCACTGCTGTCATCGAGTTTTTTCGCTAATAGCAGGTTACCTTTTAACCTTGCTTGCATTAGTTCAAGTCAGTAGGTTTGGCACGCATTTTGGCGGCAATGTTGTCACCATGAGAGACGTGGAGAAGATCGACAAGCCTGCGCATTAAATGATTTTCATGTGCGCTGATTTGCCCGTCGGTATAAGCGACTTGCCACATGTGTTCGATGATGCGAACTTTCTCGGCTCGATCCAGTTCTCGGTTGATGAGTGACGTAAATTGATGAAGATCATTGGCAGTTTTTGCTTTTTGGTGTCCCAGTTCGGATAGTTGTGCCACTTCCGCATCTGTTAGCTGAAATCTCTCTTTGAGTATTCTAAGTATCGTAACCAGCTCCTCTTCAGTGCTATCGGCATCCGATTGCATGACTTCGATTAGTAGCACGGCGGTCGCCAGTTGCAGGGTGTGTTCCTGACGGGCCTCGACACTGTCGGTGGGTATGATCGCAGACAGAAAGTTATTCAGTTTGTTTAGCATGGTTCATCTCAAGGCTTTGGTTCTAATGGAAATATGTGACGTAGCCCATTATCAGGGCCGCGAGACAGTATGTTAATAGTGAGGCGGTTTTTCGTTTGCCGCAGGGTTAATTTCATTTGCTGATTCAGCGAGTGATGCGATATGTCCTGCGAGTGCTTTACAAGTGGCTTGTAGTTGCGCCAGTTTTTGTTGCTGCTGATAAACCGTTTTGTTCAGTTCCTCGATCATATCTTCCTGATAGGCGATTTTTATTTCGATGCTTTCTAAACGTTCTTCACTCATGGAATGATCCTGTAGTTCGGCGACTGGCTGGATAAGGCAGGCATTTTAGCGCGTGAGCACCTGAAGTGTGTGATTCATAGGCGTATCTCTCATAATCTGGTCACGCTAAAGGCATCAAACCTGCGTGATATCATTCCGCGCCATGAAACCCCATCCCGATTCCCTGCAACGTTTCTTGTTTGAACAATCCCATGTGCGCGGTGAACTGGTGCATCTTGATGCTGCCTGGCGCGCAGTGCTGGAGCGGCATGATTATCCGCCTGCATTGCGTACCGTGCTGGGTGAACTGATGGCTGCTGCTGCGTTGCTGGCGGCAATGCTGAAGCTGAAGGGTGCGCTGATTTTACAGATTCAGGGTCAAGGGCCGGTTTCGCTGCTGGTGGTGGAGTGTGACGGCGAATTGAATGTGCGTGCTACGGCGAAGTGGCAGGGCGAGCTTGAGGGAATGAGTTTTGCCCAAATGGTAGGCGATGGGCGTTTTGTTATTACGCTTGATCCGCGAGATGGCGGGCAAACTTACCAGAGTATTGTGGCGCTGGATGGCGACAGCGTGGCCGAAGTTTTGCAGCACTACATGCAACGTTCCGAGCAACTGGAGACGCGCCTGTGGCTGGCAGCAGATGCGCAGGGCGCGGCGGGTCTGCTGTTACAGAAAATGCCGCATGAGGGCGGGCACGGTACGAGCGGGGAGCAGGATGATGATATGTGGCAGCGCGTGACGATGCTGAGCGATACCGTAAAGCGTGAAGAATTGCTTGGTCTGCCTGCCGAGGAGTTGATCCGCAGGCTGTTTGGCGAAGATGACGTGCGTTTGTTTGATGCGAAACAGGTGGCGTTCCGCTGTTCGTGTTCACGCGAGAAGGTGGGGCGCATGTTGAAGATGCTCGGTCGAAGCGAGGTGGATACGGTGCTGGCGGAGCAGGGCGAGGTGGCGGTGAACTGCGAGTTCTGTAACCACAGTTATCGCTTTGACAAGGTGGATGCCGAGCAGGCGTTTGCTGCCGAGGTGACGCTGGATGCGAGTGGCAGTGTGCATTGAGATAGGGGGTTAACTCTGTTTGCTGCCAGTTCGCCCGCATGGTTCGTAATGAACCGCTATCATTTGAAATGAATAACGCCGCATATAGCGGCGTTTTTTTCGGCATATGCGATGCCGATAATGTCAGTCAATGCTGACCAGAGTACTCACAAATTGTGTGTATCACTGAGGGGTCGATAGGCTTCTCCTTTTGACGGTTTGGCTTCTTTGTACCCATGCACTGTCACTGCAGTTATTTTATACACCCATTTCTCGGCTAGTTCAATTCGATTAATTTATTGAATCAGCTTGTTCTACATCAAGACTCGGATTTTACACGGGAAATTTCCGAATCATTAAAGTAAATGATTTGGGTGTGTTGTGTTTTTCAACGCCGCGAGAATGAATGCATCAAGGTTTTGGTTAACTTCCCCTTGCTTTGAAGGTAAAATCGACTTTGTATTCGAGTGGTAAAAAAGTAAGTTTGTATTTGTCTGTTCGATATGCAGCAGTTGTTGGTGACGAAGTGAAAATAATTTCAATATCAATAAGGGGTTCCAAATGAAATGGGTTAAGGGGAGTTATATTTGTTTTGTAGTGGCGTTGGGCTTGTTTTCTACCAACGCAATGGCTGATGAGCACGAGCATGGTCATGATGGACACGGTGCATCAGGCGAGGCATGTGTGGGTTTTGGTCCGCAGACGCCGCGTGATATTGATAGCCATAAAGGAAAAAATAAGGGCAACTTCAGAGTGGCTCCGGACTATAAGGAGATGAATCTTTGTAATATTCATTTTCACAAGAATGCTGAGCATAAGGCGGCGGCCTTTTCCATCTATGCTGGTGATGGCGATGGGCATGGTTACAATAGTGGCTATCAGTGTAATATGAGCAAGAAGCTGAGCAAAGCGGAGCTGGCACCGACCAAGCATCCCATTTGCAAGAGCGATCACGGCGAGATCAAGCCGGGAGATACCATCGAAGTGCATTGGGTGCATAGCACTTGTGATGTGAAGCCGGGTAAATCGCTGGGTTCATGTTTGTCCGAAGCCTGCGCTAATCCTGAGCTTCGTGTTGAGACTCAGGTGTTTACACTGGTCAACGATTCAAGCGCACTGGATTTCAATGATTTGAGTTACGATGGCAACATGGTTCATGGTCTGCATCAGGCGAAGGCGATCCCTGGCAATACTGGCAAACCAGTTGAGTTTCTGGGTTCAACCACAGGCCCGAGTTACACTGAGCAGACCTGCTCTCCTTACCAAGTTACATGGAGCGTTCGTCCACAATGCGCCAAGATTGATATCAATACA
>Ga0316187_10001776_pt1 | contig 18878 bp, 22 predicted proteins | sample CroRivburrow1_MG_FD_204927 | JGI IMG/M metagenome (GOLD analysis project Ga0316187, IMG submission 204927) | Coastal sediment microbial communities from Maine, United States - Cross River worm burrow 1 | ecosystem: Environmental > Aquatic > Marine > Coastal > Sediment | place: USA: Maine...
AGAAGCGTGAAGTCTCGATCAAGATGCCCGACGAGATCCTGGGAGGCGTCTATGCCAACCAGATGATGGTGAGTCACACCCGGGAGGAGTTCGTCCTCGACTACATCAATCTCTTTCCACCGACCGGCGTGGTGAACGCCCGCGTGATCGTGAGCCCCGGACACCTCAAGCGCATGATCCGCGCGCTCGCCGACAACCTCGCCCGCTACGAGACTCGCTTCGGGCAGGTCATCGAGGCGGAAGCCCCCACCCCCGGCGAGTTCAAGAATTAGTGGAGGGGTCGGGCCGGCCCTTGCGGAGCTCGGCGATCAGGTGGCCGAGCTCGGGGAGGATCAGGCGGTCGAGGGCGAGCTCGACCGCGACGGTCGCGCCCGGAAGCGAGAAGATCACCTTGCCTCGAGCAATGCCGCCCAGCGCCCGGCTGATCATCGCCGCGCTACCGATTTCCTGAAACGACAGCATGCGAAAAAGCTCGCCGAACCCGTCGAGCTTCTTCCCCAGCAGCGACGCAATCGCCTCGTAGGTCCGATCCCTGGCCGCGATGCCGGTACCGCCGTTGAGGATCACCGCATCGAGATCCTCGAGGGACAGCCAGTCGACCACCTGCTTGCGGACCCGGTCGGGCTCGTCGGGGAGGATCTGGTAATCGACCACGCGATGCCCGGCCTTCTCGATCCGAGCGCGAGCCGCCTGGCCGGAAGTGTCGGTTTCCGGGTCGCGAGAATCACTGACGGTCAGCAGAGCGACCCGCGCCTTGATCGCTTCCGCCCCATGCCGATGTGGGTGTCCCATTTCAGTCGCCTCCCAGCCAGCGGATCAGTGTCCGCACTCCGGCTCCCGTTCCGCCCGCGGGCGCGCCGGGGGCGTCCTTCTCGAAGAAGGCCGGTCCGGCGATGTCGAGGTGAAGCCACGGAAGCTCGCGGGGCACGAACTCCCCGAGAAACAGGGCCGCGGTGATGGCCCCGCCCCAACGCTCGCCGATGTTCTTGAGGTCCGCGGGCCCCTCCTGGAGGGCATCGAGATACTCCTCGAACATCGGCATCGGCCAGAGCTTCTCCCCTGCCGTCCGCCCCGCGGCAAGGACCTCGTCGCGCAGCTCGTCGTGGCGAGAGAAAACTCCGGCGCACAGCGTTCCGAGAGCGACGACGCACGCGCCGGTCAGCGTTGCGACGTCGACCAGCCGGTCGGGCTTCAATCGCTTCGAGGCGTAGGCCAGAAGATCGCTGAGAACGAGACGGCCCTCGGCGTCCGTGTTCCCGACCTCCACCGTCTTTCCCGAGTAGGTGGTGAGAATGTCCCCCGGCTTGAACGCCGAGGCGCCGGTCATGTTCTCCACGAGCCCGAGCAGTCCGTGGACCTCGGCCCGACACCCCACATCGCGCAGTGCCGTCATAGCCGACAGCACGGCCGCTGCCCCCGCCATGTCACCCTTCATGGTGAGCATGCTGTTGCCGAGCTTGAGGTTCAGCCCTCCGCTGTCGAAGGTTACCCCCTTGCCCACCAGAACTACCTTGGGGGTCTTCGAGCTTCTCTTCCTGGGCCGGTAGACGAGGTGCACGACCCGGGCGGGTTGACTGCTGCCCCGGGCCACCGCCAGCAGGGCCCCGGTTCCCAGCCGGCGAAGCTCGGGAGGGCCGAGGACCTTGACCGACAGACCGGAGCCCTTGGCGTGTTGCCGGGCGCGTCGTGTCATCTCCGCGGGGGTCATCACCGACGGGGGTTCGTTGACGAGATCCCGCGCGAGGTAGACCGCGCGTGCCGAGATCTCTCCAAGCGATGCCGCCCGGGCGATCCCCCGAGAGCCCTTCTCGACCGAGACCTCGAGCCGATCGAGGGCGGAGCGTCGACGGGCACGGTCGGTCAGGTAACGCTCGAAGCGGTAGGCGCCCAGCAGGGCCCCCTCGACGGCCGCGCGCACGACCGCCGCCGGTGCGTCGTCGGAGGTCGCCGGAAGGCGGATCGCGAGTTTCTTCGCGGCGAAGCGCTCGGCCGCGCGGACCGCACGAGCACAGCCGTCGCCCACCACCGTCGCCGAAGCCTCCCGTTCCGGCCCGAGCCCGATCACCAGAAAGCGACGGCAGCCTGGCCGACCGTTGGCGTTCCACATCACGACGTCGCGACGGCGCCCCTCGAATCGCTCGGCCTTCATCTCGGCGGCGAGCGCTCGCCGGAGCCTGGCGTCATCGACACCCCGTGGTTCCCCATCGCCCTCGAAGGCGAAGCAGGCCGCCGTGTCGGCCGTCAGGCGCGCCAGATCCTTCGTGCTCGTACTCACGCCAATCACGTTGAGTCCCTCATGCGAGCTCCCGGTCAGGAATGCTCGCGGTCCAGGACGCCCGAGAGAGCGTCGACGATCCCGCCCGCCGTCAGCCCGACCCCCTCGAGAAGTCGCTCGCGGGAACCATGAGTCACGAAGCGGTCCGGAAGCCCTAGGCGAATGACTTTCTCGCGGCTGAGATCCATCCGCTCGAGCTCGTCCAGCACGCCGTCCCCGAAACCGCCACTGAGAGCATTCTCCTCGATGGTGACGAGGGCCGGGCATCTCTCCCGGACCGTGCGCAGGACTTCGACGTCCATCGGCTTCACGAAGCGGCAGTTCACCACGGTTGCCGAGATGCCGTCTTCGGCCAGTCGCTCCGCGGCTTCCTGCGCGACCCGGACCATCGGTCCCACGGCCAGGAGCGCCACATCCTGCCCCTCGGCGAGAACCTCCCAGGCCCCGATGGGCAAAACGCGTGGCGCGCGGGTCTCGTCGAAGCCCTCCGGGACGTTCCCCCGCGGGTATCGCAGCGCGAAGGGACCGGCGTCGTGATGAAGCCCCGTCCATAGCAGGTCGCGAAGCTCGTTACCGTCGCGGGGCGCCGACACCACCATGCCCGGGACGCATCTCAGGTAGGTGAGATCGAGCGTGCCGTGGTGGGTCGGGCCGTCGGCGCCGACCAGACCGGCGCGGTCGACGGCAAAGACGACGGGCAGTCTCTGGATCGCAACGTCGTGCACGATCTGATCGAAGGCCCGCTGCAGGAAGGTCGAGTAGATGGTCACCACCGGGCGCACGCCGTCACAGGCCATACCGGCCGCGAAGCAAACTCCGTGGGCTTCGGCGATCCCGACGTCGAAGAACCGGGAGGGGTGCTTCTCGGCAAACCCCGTCAGGCCGGTGCCGCTGGGCATCGCCGCCGTGATGGCGACGAGGTTGTCGACGCTCTCCGCCGCCTCGAGCATGGCCTCGCCGAAAACTTTCGTATACGACGGCGTGCCTCCGGCGGCCGCCGTTTTCGCCTTGCCCGTCTCCTTGTCGAACGGCGTCACACCGTGGAACGACTCGTGGTGCGCCTCCGCCGGCGGGAGGCCCTTTCCCTTGGTGGTCATGACGTGCAGCAGCACGGGCCCGGGGCGCTCCAGCACCTTCGGTAACAGATCGAGCAGAAGATCGAGGTCGTGGGCATCCACCGGACCGAAGTAGTTGAAGCCGAGAGCTCGAAAAAGCCCGCCCGGAACCAGCGCGTCCTTCACGGCGCTCTCGAGACGCCGGGCGATCCCTTCCATCGGCTCTCCCAGAGCCGGAAGCCTGCCGAGCAGGCTCAGGGTCTCGTCGCGCAGCTTCTTCAGATAAGGACTCGTGGTGACGCGCGTGAGGTAATGGGCGATGGCGCCGACGTTGGGAGCGATCGACATGCCGTTGTCGTTGACGATGACCAGCAGGCGATGGCCCGACTGTCCGGCGTTGTTGAGCGCCTCGTAGGCCAGTCCCCCGGTCATGGCGCCGTCCCCGATGATCGCTACCACCCGGTAGTCGGCACCGGCGATATCGCGGGCGGCCGCCATGCCGAGCGCGGCCGAGATGCTGGTCGATGCGTGACCCGCCCCGAAGGCGTCGAAGTCGCTTTCGTCTCGCTTCAGAAAACCGCTGATCCCGCCGTGTTGCCGGATCGTCCACAGGGCGTCCCGGCGCCCGGTCAACACCTTGTGAATGTAGGCCTGGTGGCCGGTGTCCCAGACAATGCGGTCCGTGGGCAAGTTCAAGACCTTGTGGAGCGCCACCGTCAGCTCCACGACCCCGAGGCTGGCCCCGAGGTGCCCTCCCTTCTGCGAGACGACGTCGATCACGAACTCACGAATCTCGTGGCACAGCCGGCGGAGCTCGGAACGGGAAAGCCCGTCGAGGTCGCTGGGCGATTCGATGCGATCGAGAAGAGCTCCGCTGGAGGGGGCGGAAGCCTGGTCGCGGGTCTCTTCGTCCATGAAAGCTCCGATTCAAACGGGAAGATGGTCACTGTATAGGAGCCCGCTTCGGGCCGTCAACGCGGCGGCTGCGGGGAACCGTTCGGGGTCGGGCCAGAGCCTGCCGGTCGCCTGGATCAGCAATCCCGGTGCTGAAGCTCGTCCAGGAGGCGATCGACCTCGGCACGGAGCGTGACGAGATCGCCGTGATTATCCACCGTGCGGTCGGCCAGACGGAAGGTGGCATCGAGCTGCTGGGCGGCGGGATCGGCGGCGTTTTCCTGTCGCTCCATCGACTCGAACTCCTCGAGGCTGAGCGGGTCGCCGCCTCGGCCTCTCGCCACCGATCGCCGGAACCGGACCTCGACCGGCGCGGTCACCCCGACCAGGACGAACCGCGGCAGGCCGTCGCGCAGAACCTGCACCTCGGCCGGGTTGCGGATGGAATCGACCACGGCTCGATCCTCGAGCCGCGACAGGATTCGTTGCGCGAGCACGCCGGCCCCCCCCTGACGTCGGAGCTTGTTGCCGATTCGAATGAGGTTCACACGCTCGGGAGGAAGGCCCTTGCCGGAGGCCTCTTCGCGGACCACGTCCGACAACGAATGGACTTTGAATCCGAGCGAGGCCAGGTGCGCGGCGACCTCGCCTTTACCGGCCGCATTGGGGCCGGTGAGCCCGATCACCAGATTCACGGGCGCGCTCTCCGTCGTCGATTGCAGGGCTTCAGTTGCCCGATTCGCCGGTCCCGACGGGGGAGATCTCGTCGGGGCTGTCCCCCGCGGCCCCTTGAGCATCGCCCTGAGAGTCGGCCGGCGGATCGGGGGCCGGCTCGTAGGGAAGGGGCTTGGCCGAGATGCGCGGTGGCTTCGTCTTGACCTTCTTGCGCGCATCCTCGAGAACGGGACTGGCGTTGCGCCCTTCGGGACTCGAGAGGCTTCGGACCTCGCTGACCCGTCGCAGCTTCTCGGTGGCGGCACCCGGAAAGACGCTTTCGGATTCCGGCTCCTGCGGGCCGGTGTTCATCCCCTCTTGCTGCATGCGCAGTAGCTCGGCCGGGTCGGAGGCCATCAGGGCCGCTCGCCGCGCAGAGGCGCTTCTGCGGGAGCTCGCCGGCACCGAGGTGCCCGCGCGGTAGGACGCGGGTGCGGCGTCAAGGCGCACCGTCCCCGGGATGTCCGGGATGTCCGATCCTTCGACGGCCTGGTTCGCCAGGGTGGCGGACGGATCGTAAACCAGGCGCCCGCCTCGTTCGATGCGATCTACCATCGAGTTCGGAAACGCCATCGACGCGTTGGAGCCCAGAACGACGTGGACCATGTTGTCCTTCACCGTGTGGGATCGAATGGGCAGAAAGGTGCCGTTTTCGAAGTGGATGACCTCGTCGGCCAGCGTTACTCCGGTTGTGAGGACGAACAACGCCACCGCCACCACCGTGAGCCGAACGCGAGGCATAACCCCTCCCTTCCCGCCGGAAGACGGAAATCGAGACGCCTGAAGTGTACGCCGAAGGGGGTGGAGCGGCAACCGAGCCGCGGTGGGGGTTGTGGTCCGTGCGTCCGCAAGCTCGGCGCCAGGTTGCGGCCCGGTCGGAGCGCCCCTAGAATGCTGCTCATGACGAACAACCGCAAGGCGCGTAAGTTGCTCTCCTTCATGGTGATGCTAGGACTCGGGACCGTCATGGCGGCAGACGGTCCGCCGGCCGAGCCCGCGAAGATCGAGATCGAGGTCGCGCCGAAGGCGGTCGAGCCGGGCGGGGCGGCGCAGGTCACCCTCCGGATCGTCCCGAAGGACGGCGTGAAGATCAACCGCTACCCGAAGATCAAGCTGACCGTGCCGGAGGTCGAGGGCGTGGTCCAGTCGGCCGAGGCGACACTCGGCAATCCGAAGCCCCCGCCGATCGACAATCCCGAGTCGAACTATTTCAAAGCGCCCGAGCCGCTCGAGCTCGAGCTGCAGGTCGACCCGAGCGCATCGTCAGGTCGCAAGAAGATCGAGGGACACGTCAAGTACTTCTACTGCGTGGCGGCCAGCGGATTCTGCGCGCCGGCCAAGGCCAACGTCAAGATCCCGGTCACCGTTCGCTAAAGCGGCGCGATCAGTCCGCGTATTCGATCCTGAGCCCTCGACGGGAGGGCTGCGCTTGGAGCACGCTCGCCCCTGCACCCCGGATCGCGTCGGCCACCGCCTGACGACGTCCCTCCCGCGCGAACGCAACGACGCAGCCTCCTCCCCCGGCACCACAGACCTTGACCCCCAGAGCCCCCGCGCCGCGCGCGGCCGCATCGACCGCCAGGATCTTTGGCGTGGCCACCGACGGTGCCAGGCTGTAGCGCAGCCGCCCTTCGTCCCCGAGCAGCTTGCCGGCGTCGTCGAGACTGCCGTCCCGCAGCGCCGCCCTCATCTCGCGCGCCACCCGCGCGATGGATTCCATGCGCCGAACCGCGGTCTTGTTCCCGTCGATGAATCGCAGGAACATCTCCCAGTTGCTGTATCCCGAGCGGCGCGGCTGCCCGGTGTAGGCCATCACGAGACGCTCCTCGAGCCCGGGGGCGAGAGGGATCGCTTCCCGGACCGTGCCGTCGGCGCCGTGGTGATAGGCGGAGAGCCCGCCGTTCAAGGCCGCGAGGTAATCTTGATTGCCGGTCGGCGCGCGCAGCTCGATCGTCTCGAGGTTCATCACACGCCTGAGCAGCGCGTCGCGGCGAAGCCCCTCCCCCGTCAGCCGGTTGAGAGCCGCACCGACCGCGATCCCGAGGGTCGACGAGCCTCCCAGGCCGGCCCCAGCCGGCGCCGCGGCGTCGGTCACCAGGTTGATTCCGGTCTCGGGGTGGAACGCACGAACCAGCCGCAGTACGACGGAGAGCGGTCCGGAAACGTCGTCTTCATCCAGCGGCAGTCGCCGGGTCACTCTCCGTTTGCGATCCCGCGAGACGATCGTGACGCGTTCGTCTTCTCGGGTTTCGACCACCGCGCGCGCCCGGAGCTCGATGGCGAGGTTGACTGTGATCGCGCCCGGGACGAGCAGCGAGATCGGCCAGATGTCGATGGTGCCTCCCGCCAGATCGATACGCGTCGGCGCAGAAGCGGTGACCGAGGTAAGCCTCTTCGTTCTCGTGGTCATGGTCGGAATTCTACCGCCTCAACGCAGCTGTTGGCGGATGAACTCCTCGAGTCGTTCGAGATCGGGGGGCGGCATCTCCCGGAACTCGACACCGAAACCGCAATCGAAAGCAGGATCCCCGCGCTCGAGGCTACGGACGATGCCCCGGCAACCGATGTCGCGATCTTCGCCCGGGAGGCAGAACCGCAGGCCCAGCTCGGAGCCCTCCGCCGGCGACCAGTCGGTCTTCAAGAAGGTGCCGTTCACCGACAGGTTGCGGCAGAAGGCCTGACCGATGTCGTCGTCGTGTGTGAAGGTGAAGCGGAGGTTGGCGTTGCAGCGTGGCTGCCTTCGCTCGGGGAAGTGGACGAAGCCACGTAGCGCGTCGAGCATCTCCCCCCGACTGATCGGCTCGAACACCAGGACGTCGGCGCCGGCGCCCATCGCCTCGAGCTCGCCGAGGCGTGAGGCGACGGCGACGATCGGGATCTCTCCGGCGACCGCATCGGCCTTCAGCAAGCGGCACAGCTGAAGACCGTCCGGCACTCTGAGATCGAGGACCGCAACGTCGGGACGTCGGTCGCGCGCGAGAGCGAGCAGCTGCGGCCCCTGCCCCGAGGTCAGCACCTTGACGTCGCGCCTGCGGAGGAAGGTTCGCTCGGTCTCCAGATGGAAAGCAACGTCGTCTACGAGCAGGATCGTGGTGGTCTTGGCCGCCGTCAGCATGACACGGACAAATATGTTCCCCGACCGCCGCCCGTCAACGAGGCCTCCCGGGGGCGGCGGTCAGCGGACGGTGACGACGGCGCAGCGGTCGGGCGAGACGTACCGGCGGATCACCCGCTGGACGTCCGCCGCCGAAACCTCGAGGAGCGCGTCGAGCCGCGCCTGGTCGGCTCCGAGCGGCCTTTCCTCGAGCCTCTCGACCCCGGTGAAATAGGCTCGATTGACCCGGGTTACGCGCCGCATGAGCATCCGTCCCCTCATGGCGTTCGCGGTCCTGCGAACCGTCGGCTCGTCGATCTCGGCCTCCCGGAAGGCCGCCATGCCCTCGCGGACACCTTCGATCGCCTCATCGAGGTTCTCGGGCCGGGTTCCCATCGAGACCGAGAGGCGCGTTCGGCCGGCCCACGGCCCGATCGAAGCGCCCATGGAGTAGGCCAGCCCGCGCTCTTCCCGAAGCTCGAAGCTGAGGCGATCGGAGAGGATCTCGCCGGCCACGGCGAGGGCGGCGCTGTCGGCGGGCTCGGCGTCGAAGAGGTAGCCGAGGGCGAGGTAGAACTGCTCCTTGGCCAGCGAGAGCCAGGCCTCGCTGTCGGGTGGCGTGAGCGGAGCGGGGGCCGCCTTCGGAGGCTCGTCGCCCGCGGGAAGCGATCCGAACACGTCGGTCACCGCGCGCACGGCCGCACCCGGATCCACGGGGCCGCTGGCGGTCACGATCAGCCTGCGCCCGGTGACGTAGGCGTCGTGAAAGGCGCGGAGGTCCTCGGCGGTGATCGACCTGATCGACTCCCTCGTGCCGAGCACGTGGCCGGAGGCAGGATGTCCCGGTGCGAGGGTCTCGGCCAGGAGCTGCCGCGTGGCCGACCGCGGGGAACCGCTGGAGCGCGTCTGCAGGTCCAGCATCTCCTTGCGTACCGCCTCGATGTCGTCGGGAGCCAACCGCGGGTGGATCACGATCTCGGCGAGCAGCGCAACCCCTTCCCTCCAGCGATCGGCAGGCATCTCCAGGCGGACGTAGGAGAACCCGGGCGTGGTGTAGTAGTCGTCGTAGGGAATGAACGCCGCGTCGTGAAACTTCATGTCGGCGCCCAGCGCGGAGAGCGCGGTGTCGAGGCCCGCGGCGTCCCGGACCACCGTCCCCCGAGCGTAGAGGCGGTGGAGGAAGTCGGCGATCCCTTCCTTGCCCTCGGGCTCCGAGGCTGAGCGGTGGCGGAAGAGAAGGTGCGCCGCGAAGACCCGGGTGTCGTCGTTGCGCTCGAAGACGACCTCGAGCCCGTTGGCGAGCACCTCGGTTGCCAGGGTCGGCCGCCCGCTCGCGGTTTCGAGCGCCGTCGTCTCCGGATTCCATTCGGACAGGGCCTCCTCGAAGCCGGGTCCGAAATGCGTTGCGCGCGAGCGGCCCAGGGACTCTCGGAGCAGCGCCGCCGCAGTCTCGAGGTCGTCGTCGGTCACGGCCTCGAGCGCCGCGACGCGGTTCTCGAGATAGCCCTCCGGGGCCCCGGGCAGATAGGGCGAGAGCATCATGCCGTAGTAGTGGATCTTGTCGGCCAGCAGCAGCTCCCCGGTGCGAACGGAATCTCGCACCGTGGGCACGCGGTCCCACGCGGGGCTTCCGGGGACAAGGCCACGGAGCTCGGCGACGAGATGCTCGCCCACGGCGGGCGCGTTGCCGCCTTCCGGAAGCTCCGCCGAAAACTCCACGGTCGACCACGCCCCAGCCCGGGGATTGAAGCTCAGGGAGAAGGAGAGGACGAGCGGATCGGCCCCGGAGGTCAATGCCCGACCGAGCGGAGAGTCCTTCCCGTCGGCAACGCCGTCAACGAGCAGCTCCAGTGCCGGAATCCTGGGATCGTGAGACGCCACCTCCAGCGGGAGCGACACGGAGAGGTACTCGCGGCCGGCGTCGAGCGGGGCGCGAAGGACGTTCATGTCGGGCCTGGGCGGCCAGGTGCCGCCGCCTCCGCCCGCCGGCACGGGCCGGGCTTCCTGGGCGCCGAAGATCTTCTTGACTGTCTCGAGATCACTCGCCGGGTCGACGTCCCCCATGAGAATCAGCGTCATATTGCCGGGGACGTAGCGGGAATGGTAGAAGGCCAGGACGTCGTCGCGCTTCAGGCCCTCGATCGACTCCTCGGAGCCGAGCACGGGACGCGCGATGGGGGTGTTCGCGTAGGCGAAGGCGCGATGGGCGGAGCCCGCGACGTAGGACGGGTTGGCGCGGTCCTTGGCGATCTCCTCGAGCACGATCCCCTTTTCCTTTTCGAACTTGTCGGGCGGAAGGACCGAGTGAAAGAGCATGTCGGCCTGGATGTCGAGGCCCTGCTCGAGGAACTCTTTCTGGATCAGGAGCGAGAAGAAGGTGTGGTCTTCGCGGGTGGTAGCGTTGTTGTAGGCACCGTAGCTATCGACCTCGTCGTAAAGCTCGCGCTGGGTCCGCGACTCGGTGCCGTTGAACAGGAGGTGCTCGAGGAAGTGCGAGGCGCCGTTCATCCCCTCGGGCTCGTGGACCACGCCGGCGTTGACCAGCACCGACGAGGCGACCATCGGATTGGCGCGGTGCTCGATCAGAATCACGCGCAGGCCGTTGTCGAGAACCTCCTCGTGGTACGCCCCGGCGGCGGGGCTGACCAGGAGAAGCACCGCAACGAAAGACACCAGACCGCGAGCGATCATCGCGACGCGGCTATACTGTCGGCTGCTTTGGGGTTTCAATGAGTCGCACACAAGGAATCCTGTTCGGCGTGCTGGCCGTTGTGGCGTTGCTCGTCGTGGGGCTCTCGCTCCGCACGCGGCAACCGCCGGTTCTTCCCGTCGATGAGGACCACCGCAACCTGTCGGACCTGGAGGCCTGCATGGTGTGCCACGGACCCGACGGCGGCCTCCCGCAATCTTCCGACCACCCTCTCGGCTTCGACTGCCTGCGCTGCCACGGCACTCCCTAGCTCAATCCTGGCGTCTCTCGGTGAAGTGGTGGGGCTCGGTGGCGGAGTTCAGGCTCCCCCGCACCAGCGCGCCCTCGGCGATGGCCAGGACGCCGGCGGTGAGGTCACCTTCGATTCTCGCCGACTGCCCGACCTCGAGCTTGCCGTTGACCGTGACCGGGCCCTCGACCATCCCCTCGACCCGAGCCTGGTCCGCCAGGACAGCGCCCTGGACGCGACCGCCCTTCAGGAGCGCGAGCCGCCCCACGACCTCGACGTTGCCGGCGACGTGGCCCGCCAGGACGGCGTCGCCCGCCGCGCGCAGGTCGCCCTCGAGGGTAGCGGTCTCCGCGAGCACCGTGGTGGCGTCGTCGCGCGTGTCGATCTCCGGTGTCTCGAGGAAGCGGCGGCGCTTCCTGTCACCGTCCTTGTTCTTGCCTCCGAACAGGGCCATGCCCTCTCCTTCCCGACGGCGATCCCCGCCGGGGCGCCGTGGTGGTGTCGATCGCCAGGTTGCCCATGATAAAGGAAGAGCCGGCGGTCAATCCGGACCCCACGGGTCCGGCGGCGTTCCGAGCAGCCACAGAAGCTCGGCGAGGACCATCGCCGTGGCCCCCCACACCTTTTCGCCGTGCAGGTCGAAGTACGGAACGTCGTAGTGGCGGTCCTTGAGGAAGCGACGCTCGACCTGGATCCGCGCGGGGTCGCGGAGATCGCCGAGCGAGACCTCCAGGATCCGTTCGACCTCCCCGTCGGCCGGGTGCAGCGCGGGGCGATCCTCGACCTGCGCCACCACGGGATGGAGCACGAAACCGCTCGCGGGGATGTGGAGCGGCGAGAGGTGGCCCAGGACCTGGAGGCTTCTCGGGTCGAGACCGACTTCCTCTTCACCCTCGCGCAGCGCCGCGGTGGTCAGGTCCTCGTCGGGCTCGCGGGCACCGCCGGGGAGCGAGACCTGGCCTGCGTGCTGCGGGAGGTCGCCGTGGCGGACGGTGAGAATGACGTGGAGCTCTCCCCGAACCGGATAGAGAACGACGAGGCCGGCGCCCTCGCGAGAGTCCTCGGGAATCTCGCCGGGATACCACCCCGGCCTCGGGCGGGGCGCCATTCGAAGCTGAGCGGTGAAGCCGGGAAGGGTGCCTCGAATGCGGTCGGCCAGGCGTTGGATGTCGCTGTCTTTCATCACGAGCTCCGAGCCTGGATTAGAGCACAGGGTGCAGCCCCCGTCAGGTCAGGGGTGCGACCCCGTGCTAAGCTCGGGCGCAATGGCGAATCGAGTCTTTCCCGACATCCCGATCTGGCCGGTCATCGAGCCGACGCCCGTCGTCAAGGTGGTGCGCCACGAGCCCCTCACGGCCATCCAGGAGGTGCTGTCGGTCTCGATCGACGACATCGTGAATCGGGGACCGACGAAAGCGCTCGTCGCCGACTTCTACCGGATCTCCCGCCGCATCGAGAACGAGGCCTGGCTCCGGCGCCATCTCAGCTGAACAACCGCCGTTGCTTGCCGGGACGGCCGGGCACCCGGAACCGGGTGACGTCGAGGTCCGCTTCTCGGCAGGGATCGAGACCGAGCCGACGGCAGGCGAGGTCGAAGCGCCGGCGCAGAAGGTCAGCGTACTCCCCCGTCCCTTGCATGCGCCTTCCCCACTCCGCCTGGTAGATCTTTCCGTCGTGGGCCTCGCGCAGGAGGCGCTGCACGCGCTTCGCCCTGTTCGGATAGTGGGTCTCGAGCCACGCGACGAAAAGGTCCTTCACCTCGTGAGGCAAGCGAAGGAGAATTGTGCCGGCGACGCTCGCCCCGGCTACGGCCGCCGCCTCGAGGATACGGTCGAGCTCGGCGTCGTTGAGACCCGGGATCATGGGTGATGCCAGCACTCCCGTCGGTACACCCGCGTCATCCAGCGTGCGAATCGTCTCCAGTCTTCGCCCCGGCGTCGGGGCTCGCGGCTCCATTCGCCGCGCAAGCTCGCGATCGAGCGTCGTGACCGACACTAGGACCGACGCGAGCCTGTCGGCGGCCATCGCGGCGAGCAGATCGAGATCGCGGAGGACGAGATTCGACTTCGTCACGACCGAGACCGGATGACGGTGATCCCGGAGCACCTCCAGGATCCGGCGGGTCAGCCCGAGACGCTTCTCTACGGGCTGGTAGGGGTCGGTGTTGGCGCCGAGGACCAGCACACGGCAACGGTAGCGCTTGCCTGCAAGCTCCCGACGCAGCAGCTCGGGTGCATTCGGCTTCGAGAAGATCTTGCTCTCGAAGTCGAGACCTGCCGAGAGTCCGAGGTAGGGGTGGGTCTGGCGCGCAAAGCAGTAGACGCAGCCGTGCTCGCAGCCTTTGTAGGGATTGATTGACTGCTCGAAGGGGACGTCCGGCGAGTCGTTCGTGGAGATCAGGCTTCGGGCGGGTTCGGAGGTGACGACGGTCTCGAGCCGAGGCGGCTCGAAATCGAGGCTGCCCCAGCCATCGTCGAACGGAACCACCTCGCGGATCTCGAACCGCCCCGCCGGGTTGCCCAGCGCACCGCGGCCCTTTCGGGGCCCAGGGCGCGATCCGCGCGTCTCTTGGATTACTGGCGCCTCTTGGCGACAAGCTCCATCTGCTTGAACTCTGTGCCGTCGGGTTGCACCATGAACGACTCGTACATGTAGCTGTTGTCGTTGAGGATCGTGGTGACACCCTTGTTCTTCATCATCTCGCCGGTCATCGGATTCGGGGTATCCGCGAACATGGTTCGGACCTTGCCACTTGTGTCGCAGCCTCCCTCGAAGTGCATGATGCCGGTGCCCATGTTGTCCACCCACATGCCGACGTACTGCTTGCCGAGATTGTCGTAGCCGTCGATGGCGAGACCCTGGACCGGCATGTCCATGATGGTGGTGGTGATCTCCTGCTGAAGGAAGCGGCCGCCCATGATCCAGGTCGCCTTGATGGTGCCGGTGGATTCCATCGGGTCGCCGCCCATGGGGCCCCAGACCTTGGCGGTGAAGTCCCAGCTTCCGGCCTGCCGGTCGAGGTGCTTGTGGTGCTCGCCGGGGGCGCCGGCCGCCATCATCGCGCTGTTGTCCGGCGGACCTTCGCTCTTTTCCTCGGCGACGGCGGCGCCGGCGAGAAGCAGCGAGAGGATGCTCGCGATCACGATCCAGACGGTCGAACGGTTGCTCATCGGTCCCTACCTCCTCGAATGAAATCGCCGCCGGCCACGGTCCCGGCCGATTCGTCGCACGGATTCGGCGCGGGCCGGAGGGGTGGCTCGAAAGCCAAGGAAGTATGCCCGACCCGGATGGCGAACGCAAGGCGAAACTGCTGTTGCGCGGAGGGTGGCCGAACGGGAGCGAGGCCGGCTAAGTTGCCCGGGGCGTGTGGGTTTGGTATAACCCGCGTCGCCTGAGAATTTCTGTCGATGAATGCCGGCGTAGCTCAGTTTGGTAGAGCAGCTGATTCGTAATCAGCAGGTCAACGGTTCAAGTCCGTTCGCCGGCTCCATCCTTCGCGCGCCTTCGGCGCGCTGCGGATGGCAGGCCCCTCTCGTTCAACCGCCATCGCCGGACACGTCCTTCAGGTTCTTAACGCGAGGTCCCGGAGGTCGGTGATGATCTGTCGCGGGCTTGTTCGTGAGTCTCGCGGCATGTGTCCATCCACAGCAGCCATGAATCCTGCGTCTTCAAGATGCCGCGCAAACTCCGATCGGATGAACTCACCCAGTTCTCCTCGAATCGCTCGCAGTTCACGAAGAAAAGCGGCCCTGCCCGCAAACACTGTTACGAGGTCCTCTATATCCTTACTCCCGTAGTAATCGTCATGCCCCCTGCCGTTGAACGCCTCGAGCTTGGTCGCAACGAAGTACGGAAAACTGAGGACCTTGATTTCAACGCTGCCGACCTTCTCCGGTCGAGCATCGTATAAGGCCTCCGAGTACCATCGACTCGAGAATCCTAGAATCTCGCCGTCGGTCGGCATGAAATCGACGATCAAGTCCCCTTTTCTGTGACGACAGATCAAGTTTGGGTCTGGCTGAAACCCAAGACGACGGAGATCCTCCTCCGCTTCGTGGAACTCGGCCCGAGTTACCTCGAGTATCACGTCGACGTCGAAGGTCGCTCGCACGTCGCGGATCCTGTCGGTCAGATAGAGAATCGTTGTCGCCCCACCGACGAACGCGATTCTGTCCAGCATGGGCCCCAGCGCTGTCGCGGCCAACCTCAACAGATCTTGGCTCTTCTTGAACTCAGAGCTTGCCATAGACCAGATCTTCCAGAATCGAAGAAGCTTCGTTCCTCTCGCGCGGCTTCCCAAGGCGAATCGAGTCGACGACGGCCAGAATGGCGTAGATCCACTTGTCGTTCAACGACAGGTCCGGAACTGACTTGTACAGCGGTACGATCTTGCTGCCCTTGGCTCTGCCTCTCGGGTGTTCCCACACGAACTTCATCGTCGGTGGCGCTATCAGTCGATCTTTCCAGATCGGTGCCGAGTGTGCTGTGGGAACTCCCTTGACAACTAAGCCGGGCTCAGCCGGAAACAGATATTTCACCCCGTGTTGTAGAAGCTCCAGGACGTTGGACTTGATCGGGACCTTCTGGTGAGCGTCGACAAGAGCCGAACAAATCAACCGGCCGAACGCCGAATGACACTGAGAAGCGCTCATTCCGATCGACGCGCCGAGGGATTCGTAGGTCCATTTCGAATTGTAATTAAGCAGGCGCACTGCCAAGAGTACGTCCTGTCTGTGCAGGTAAGACATGGCACCTCCGTTCCAGATCATAGAATAGCATTCCACATTCTAAAATTAGGAACGCTATTCTAGAGTATGAAATGGCTGGCTCAGAAGGCCACCCATCCCGTGCACGGGATCGGTTGAGGTGTGGCCAAGATGCGTCCAGACCTCGGCCATAAGCATAGTTTCTACAGACACTTAGGGTCGTAGTGGCAGCTGATTCGTAATCAGGAGGTCAACGGTTACGCGCCTCCGGCGCATGACCGTGCGCGAGAGTCGCCCCGGTCACGGCGTGGCTTGACCCACCGCCTGCGCCGCGCAGCCGGCCGCTTCGCGTCCCCCGGAAAGTCGCGTCCCGGCGAGTGCATCAGCCGCTTGCTTCATCAACGCGGCGGGTCTGTCCTTGACGAACTGTCCAATCTCCACCGCGGCGCGGATATCAGCCTCGGCGACCCCCGCCTCGATGAGATCCGGCACCACCTTGTTCAGGCACGGCTCGCAGTTCGCGGCCATCGCGGCTCCCGCGGCGATGAGCAAGGTCACTCTATGATCGACAAGACCGTTGTCCTCGACTGACATCGTTCGACTCCTTTCCTGAGATTCGTGAGGAAGACTCCCAGCTCTTCTAGCCGGTCGCTGTCATATCCGCTTGGCGTTCTTCCTTCGCCGGCCGGGAGAAGGGAACGATCTTGCACTCTTCAAAGCACACGTTGCATGGCAGACGAAATCTCATCTTCGCGTTCGTGAAGCCGGTGACCTCCTGGCCTTCGATCACCTTGCAATCGGTCGATTCGAGCGACTCACGTACCGTTTCGGTCGCCGTATCGCAGCCCAGGACGATCGCAGCGTCATACTGCTTCGCAGCTTTCTGCAGCTTCTTGCGTCGGCCCGAGGGCCACATGCAAACGAACCACTGGTGAGGAAGATCGCTCCTGAACACTTCCGTGCGGACACCCTTGTCGCTCAAGCTGGATTGCAGTGCCTTGATGTGTCGTTCGAAGGGGGCCGACTTCAGGAAATGCCTGAAGAGTCGGATGAAGGGTTTCTCTTCTTCCACGGCCACCGTCACGGCGGGGCACACATTGCAGGGAACGATCAAGGCGGAGCTCGCTCCCTCGAGCTCGGGCAACACTTCCACGTCTCTCAGATGTACTGGCATTTCTCTCCCCTCCCGGTGCGTCAGAGTGTCCGGAAAAAGGCAATGATCCCGAGGATGCAGCCGGTGAACCCGATCAGGAACGTGATCCCGATTCCGCTGAGCAGCGCGAGGATCGCAAACTTGTGGTCCTTCAGGACCGCACCGCAACGCCAACCCTCGGCCGTCTTGTCGGGGTCGGTACCGCAGCAGCCCGCGGCAGCCGGACCGCTCGGCCCGCACGACATCCATGCCTCCCACGGTCTCGCGTCCTGTCCTTTGGGTCGTTTCGTGCTGTCGGTTCCAGTGTCCATCGTCTTGCTCCTCTCGATCGGCTTTCGTGTCCTCGAGGCCGCTCGGCCGGCTGCCTCGTCCGTGGGTTTAGACGAATCGAGGGCCCAGAGGGATACACCCCAGGCGACGGGATCTCCGGGAGCAGACACGTTCGGCCTGCCAGCCTCAGGAGGAGCGCGGTTTTTCTTCGATTTTCAGGAGCTTGGGCTCACACACGACGACGCCTCGTTCGTCGGCCGAAAACGAGCACGCCTCGGCGAGCACGGAGCGGAGCTTCTCCCGCGCACGGTGAAGCCGAATCTTGACCGTGGCCAACGACACACCCAGCATGTCGGCGATCTCCGGGTTCGTGAGCCCCTCGGCGTCGTGAAGGAGAATCACCGCCCGATACGAATCGGACAGTCCGGTCAGGTAGTCCTGGACGCAAGCACTCATCTCCTTCTGCTCCATCGCTTTGTCGAGCCGAGGGCCGGTGTCCGGCACTGTCGCGGCGATGCTCGATTCAGAAACGTCTCCACACTCGGAATCGATCGAGCGGGTCGGGTGCCGATAAGACGCTTCTCGAAAACGGTCTCGACAGCGGTTGGTGGCGATGCGATAGAGCCATGAGATGAGCTTCGAAGGGTCTTCGAGGGTTGCGCGCTTGGAGTGCGCACGCAAGAGCGTGTCCTGGGTAAGGTCCTCCGCAGCGGTCGGATCGCGCACGATACCGAGAATGTACCGATAGATCGCTGCCCTATGGGCAGTGATGCTTGAGGAAATACCTCGGTCATCTCGCGGCATCATGGCCACCGTCTCGTCCCCTAGCCTAACCGCGGGAACCACAACCCAAGGCGCAGATTGCGGACCTGATCGGTCGATTGGGAGCGCATCTAGACTGAGGCCGAAACTGGGCTCCGAAAAGACCAAGAACGACCCACTATCGGCGTGATGTGGCCTATCCTGTTCCGTGCCCGAGGTGCCGGCCGATCCTGATCGCGGGGTGCCGGTCCGACATCCGCTCATGAATGACCGGCTTCCGTGCGTTGCGAGGAGTCGCGCGATGGTTTCGCCTGCGAGCCTTGTCGTTCTGGCAAGCGTGCTTGTCGGTCTCGCGGCGTGGGTCGCCTACCTCCGGGGTGTCGGGGCCCGCACCGCGATGGGTGATGCAGCCGCGGCGCTGACCGCGGTTGTCGCGACACTGGGCGTGGCCTGCGTGCTATACGCCCTGTCCTATCCGCTTGAGGCCGCGCGGGGATGGCACGTGGCGGGCTCGCTGGTGCTGCTGGTGAGTTTCCTGCCGCCCGCCGTCGTCCTGCGGAGCCGCGCCCGTCGGTCCACCCCGCGCGCGCTGATCGCCTCCATCGTCGCGCTGTTCGGCGTGGTGTCGTGGCTGACCCTCCACTTAAAGGGAGTCCGCGGCGGTTGGTCCGTCTCTGAGGTCGCGCTTACCGTGGGCGCGGCCTCGACCGCGATCGCGGCGGCGGCCTGCCTCGGGTGGTGGTCGAAGCCGGCGGCCGGGGAGCGTGGTTGACATGATGCGAAGGCACGCGGCGTTGGGCGTGTCCCTGGCGCTCGCCGCCGTCGTGGCCTGCGGGATCGATGATCCGCCGACCGAAACGGGAAGGCTCGACCTCAGGATCCTGGAGGCGACGACGGGCAAGCCGACCCCCGCCCGCGTCGAGTTGATCGACGCGGACGCCCGGCCGGTAGTCCCCGACGACGCGCTCCCGATCTTCTCCGACTGCGGAAACGTTCCAGTCCACAGCTGGATCCCG